>WNFI01692686.1_pt1 | contig 11722 bp, 11 predicted proteins | sample 5400471 | NCBI WGS metagenome assembly WNFI01 (sample SAMN13153348, study PRJNA577476) | soil metagenome | isolation source: 100 cm saprolite on Douglas fir-dominated hillslope | place: USA:California | collected 2013-09-17
GCGCGCGGGCGGGGTGAGGAAGACCTTCCGGAATCGGCTGCCCTTGCCGAACACCGTGACCTCGTCGACGATCCGGATGCCGTCCTTCGGCGTCTTCGCTGATCGGTCGAATTCGAGCTGCCGGCGGTCCAGGCCGATGAGCTCGCTGATCCGGCAGCCGGTGGCGCACAAGAACTGCACGAGGGCCATGCCGCGGACCCCGTCGTCGGTCGCCTTGTCGAAGCTCTCGATAAGGCGCTTGAGCCGTTCGGCTTCCAGGTGGCGCGCGTCCGGGTTCGGATCCATGGCCTTGGCCAGCTCGACCTTCTCCGGCCCGGGGACCGGCAGCTCGAGCTGGACGCCGAACTTCAGGAGACCCCGCAGGGCGATCAGGAACAGATTCTTGGAGGCCGGGCTCAGGGCGCCCTTGCCGGCGCGGCGCCCGCCGCGAAGCTGACGACGGGTCAGGCTGCTCGCGAAGGCCTTGAGAGACCGAACGTCGAGGCTGTCGATCCGTGGCGCGGCCTTCGGTCCAAAGAACGCGACGAGCTCACTCAAGTAATCGCTGTAGCGCGTCACCGTGCGCGCGGATCGTCCCTTGTCCTGCAGCTCTTGGAGGTACGCCCGAACAAAGTCGACCAAGGGGCTCCCTGGACCAAGCTCGCGAGGATCGACGTAGGGAGCCCGCAAAAGGGCCGTTCCCACTCTCATAGGTGGTGAAATCTTCATTGCACGTGATAGTCTGACTGACGGCCCGAGCCCCGTCAAGATTTGCTTCCGGCTTCCCTTTTAGCATTACTTGTGGTCGCAGCAAAGTTCCTTGCGTTCTCTGCGCGTAGCGCGCCGCGCATGTGTCGCCGGTTCAAGTCCGGCCCTCGCCCTAGCCGTGAAGTGCTGGTTAAGGCCAGTTAAACTCACCGCCCTATGGCGGACCCAGCTCTTCTCGAAGCCGAGGTTTCAGGACTCATCGCCCTTGCCGGACTTCTTCTTGTATTCCTACCGTTCTTCCTGGATCGCGTAAGGGATCATCGCGAGGCTTCGTCAGCGGCTTGGAACGGCTTGTCCCGGCTCCTCATCGCCCTCACCGGCGTACTTGTACTGATTCCCTGCGCAGGAGCCGCGCTCGGCCTACTGACACTCTGGGGAACGGTCACTGCGTCCGTCCCAGTCGCGGTTCTCTCCCTCATCGCTCTCCTCTCAATCGCGGCATACACGGTCGCGATTGTCATTCTCGAGAACACGATTTGGTGGACGGAGGGCGACTAAGTGGCTCAATACCTTTGGGACGCCGACGCCGCAGCCGGAATCAAACTCAAGAAACTCGACAAGCACTTCCAAAAGAACAAGACCCGGTACACGGACTTCGCGAAGACGCTGACGACCACCCTGAAGACCGCCGCCGGCGCCGGTGTCGACGTGGAAGAGGGCGACCTCTACGTGATCCTCATCTCACTACTCGCGCTCGACGCGGAGCTCCGTAAGGCGTTGACGTCCCAAGGCGTTTCCGACGCGCGCCGCACACGATGGACAGCCTGGTTCACGTGGTACGTGATCAAACAGACCGGACTTCCGTGATCCCTAGACCTAGTCCCGACCGAGCTTGTTGATGCGACGACGCAGGCTTTCGGCCGCCGTCGCGGCCTGGCTCGACCCATCCTTCAGCTGGGCGATTGCGTCCGTGCCGTAGGGAGTCACGGTCGCCGCGTGGTCTGCGATCAGCCGATTGAGCAGCTTCAACTTCACATAGGTCGACGAGTACCGGAACACGCTATTCGGTGCCCATAGTTCACCCACCTGGAGGCGCAAAGTCAGCCACTGGTCCGTAGGCACAGAGAACGTAGTCCCGTTGACCGCATTCGCCTCAAGAACGACAGCCGCCTCGCCGAGCTCGCTCATCAACGCAGAGATGATTCCGGCTTCGCGCCTATCGCGTGCCTCGGCCTCACGCCAAGACCGAACCACTTCCCCGAGATACTGAAGCAACAGCGCACCACAGAACGCAATCGCAGAGCCCACGATCGCACCGAGAAACGCATCTTGGCTCGTGCCCGCTAGCACACTCCACAGGGAACTAAGGAGCACAATCACCGCCCCCAGAACCGCCGCCACGGGAAGTAGTTGCACTCCGAGCCTCGCGATCCGTCGCCGCGACCAGCGCGGGCTGTGCGGAATGGCGTCATCGGGCAACTTCTTAGCTGGCTCTTGCGGTTTACTCATTGCGTCCTCCGTCGCGAGCACCGCGCACCTCAGCCCGCGAACACGTGACGATCGATCGGCTGATCAATCCAGTCGATCAGCGAGCTCGGTCGATAGCCGTTTCCCTGAAACGAAACAAGATGGCACTGCTTCCGTGTGCGGCTGAGCGCCACGATGAACTTACGCACCTCCTCCGGGCTGATGCTCTCGGGATCCACAGGTAAGTAGTCGTCACACATTCCCACGACGAAGACGTGTGCGCCCGAGAGACCCTTCGATCCGACAATCGTCCGACAGAAAATCGACGGCCCGCCGAGGTCATCCGACATGCCGGCGCCTGCCCCGCTATCCTCATCGCCAGCGCGTCCCCCGCCCGCCCGCGGTCGCTCGAGCCACTCAAGGGCGTTTGGGAATTGGTAGAGGTGGCGCCGGAGTCGGCGCCGCTCTTCAGGTGTCACCACCTGTTTTCGCCCTACCCGCACCACCAACGATGCGAACTGAAGATGTTCGTCTCGGTAGTCGGCCGGAATGATCTCGACCAGCTCGGTTTCGGAGCGCAGCGCCTCAGGCAGCAGTCGGGCGATAGCGTCGTTGTGATAGCAACGCAAGAGGATTCTCCAGCCCAGACGTGATGCCGGATCCTTGTCCAACAGCCAGTAGGCCTTCACGGGGTCTACCGCCGATTCAGGTCGCGGCATCATCGTCTGCGGAAAGGCGTCCTGCAACGACTTCGCCGCCCAGTCGAGGAACGGCTGACCGCCCACGACCAGCACGGTGGGGTATCCCCCTTCGTGCGACTCCGCTATTTCCTCCGCAGGGATTGATTTGACTCGTTCAACTAGATAGCGCCCCAACGCGTCCCTCATTACGACGCTGCCCGGGATCACGGAGTGCTCGATCTGCGGATATCGCTTGCTGTCTTCTGCCTTCGACTTGGTCGTTGCCGACACAAAGCATTCAAATCGCCTATCGATTCGCTTCCCCAATTGCCGCGCGCCCCTACGCGCGACGTCGTTGACAGCTTCCACAACGACTCTCGTGCACCGAGAGCAATACGGCAGACCGAACGTACTTACGTCGGGATCCCGCCACAAATCGCGTAAATGCTGTTCGGTCGCCGGCTTGAACCCGTACAGCGCCTGGTCATCGTCCCCGGCGACAAGCGTCTTCGATCCGTGACATAGCACTTTCAACGCTTCCACTTCGAGCCGGCTCAAGTCCTGGTACTCATCAACAACAATCAGCGGGTACGTAGGCACCTTCCCTGGAACCTCATTGAGTACGGTCCACACCTTGTGGACGCACCCCTCGATCGACACCGCGCGGTAGTACTCACTCAGTCTGACCGCCTTACTAAGTAGTCCGTCTGAATCATCGAGCTCGTGAAACGCGCGGCTGACCGACCCGCCGCTTACGCCCTTGCTTATCAGATGCCCAATGTCCTCAGCGAGAAGATCTGGCAGCAGGTCATATGGCTCGGGCGCATCTCCGAATTCACTTACCAAAACGTTCATGAGATGGAGGCAATAGCCGTCAAAGGTGAATACCCTTACCTTGGGCAGCGCCGTGGCGAACTCCCGCTCCATATCTGCCTTAAGTGCACGGATGAATGTGAGCGCAAGGCCTCTCGGTTCCGACCCCTCAGCTGCCTCCTTCCGGAACGCGAACTTGAAGAGTGAGGTCTTGCCGGTGCCTGGGCCAGCCACGACAACCCGACGCGTCGCCGCAGAAGCCACGACCGCTTCTGTTGCGAGTCGTCGCTTAACTTCCTGATCGTCAGGCATCAGGACCGAACTCACGAGTCCACGCCGCGAGGCACTCTGGCGAACACAGGTGGATTCGGCGTCGCTTATGGATGAAGACGTGCCACCGATTCGGCAGGACAGCGAACAGCACGCCCCTCACAAAACCCACCGGCGCGACCGCCGATGAGCCGCACGACGAGCACACGAATTGCTTTTCGGGGGCTGGGGCATCAAGCGGTCCCATCGCCCTAGTCAATCATGCTTACGCGTATTTGGCCTGCCAAATTCCTCGCGACAAGCCGTCGGAGCGGCGCGCGAGCCGGGGCTGACGGCCTTGGCCTTTCTCAAACTTGCTGGCGAATCGCCCCGAGCCGCCCAGGGGAATCGAACCCGGAACCGGCGGCTTACATCGCGTCGGCCACCACGACTCATGATTACGCACCCGTTGAACTATTGGCCAGCGCGGGCGCATTCGTAATTTCGCTAGGAATTTGCTCTGTGCCGACGGCCGGACTTGAACCGGCGACACATGGTTCTTCAGACCATTGCTCTTCGCCGCCAGACCGACCAGGTCGGGCTAGTCCATATCCATATTGGGCACAAGTTTGCTGGACAGAGGTCCGTCGGGCTCGCGCGGTTCCAACCCCACGAGTACGGCTACTGCGCTAAGGCATCGACCAACTGGAGCTGCCATTCTCCGGGCACTCCCTTTAGCGCGTGGATCCCACGGTCGGTGAATCGAAAGCCCGACCGAGCGACGAACTCTCGCACCGCGTCTGAGACAACGATCTCATTCGCGGCAGCGACTGCCATGACGCGCGCCGCCACGACGACGTTCACGCCGCTGACCTTCTCGCCGCGCAGTTCGCATTCTCCAGCGTGAAGTCCGATCCGACTGTCGAGGCCGAGGTCGCGTAGCGAGTCTCTGAGGACTACGGCGCAGCGCAATCCCTGCAGCGTCCGATCGAAGGTCGCGAAAAACCCATCGCCCGCGCTGTCCATTTCGCGCCCCCCGAACCGAGCCAGCTCATGGCGAACGGTCGCTCGATACGCCTCGAGGAGCCTTCGCCAGCGTTCATCCCCCATCTCGACCACCCGCGGCGTCGAGTTGGCGATGTCCGTGAAGAGCAGCGTCAAGAGACCACGAGCGGGCAGCACTCGGTCCACGATCCGTTGGATTCGCCTGCGCAAGGGCACGAAGCCGAGCAGAAGCCCGAGTCCAAGCGCGACCGTCACGAGGTCGGAACGCTCGCCAGTCACCGCCTCGACGCCGCGCTGAGCCGCCGCACTCAACACGGCGAACGCGCCGGCGAGGCTCGCGGTGACAGTTCCGTAGACGACGGTGCGATTGATGATGATGTCGATGTCCCAGAGGCGGTACTTGAGGATGCTCATCGTGAACCCCAGGGCCAACGCGCTGAGCGATGCGATGTAGAGCGGCAGCGTCACTGGTGCGCGAAGCCAGAATGGAAGATCTCCGCCGGGGATAAAGCGCGCCGGGAGGACGAGCAGCACGCCAACGAAGATGACGAACTCCGCGAGCACGACCCACTTCGTCTGCTGGCGTACGGTCGGACCGGCGGATCGAAGGCGGTACAGCGGCGCCGCGAGTGACACAGTGATCCAACCCATCCAGACACCGAGACGCGCCGCCGGCATGGTGAGGAGACCGAAGCTTCCCGGCGCGAGCGTCGTGGTGACCGCCCAGATGACTGGCCACAGCCCGACGAGGACCGACGCGCGTCGCGGCACGAAGCGGCCATCGGGAAAGAAGAACAGGTAGAGCACCGGCATCGCCGCACCGAGCCACTGCGCGATCGCCACCGGCATCACCCAGCGCGGATCGGCGCCCGAAAGCGCATCGGGCGCAGGGAGCATGAACGCCATCAACGTCATGCCGCCGATCGAGACATAGAGGGCGACCCAGTCGTTCCAGCCCCGCGACGCCATCAGGAGCGTGTTGGCGACGTACCAGCCGAGCACGAGGACCTCGAGCCCGAAGAGCGCGACGGCATAAGCGCCGCCGGCGGGCCGGAGCAGGCTCCCGCCGGCTCCGTCAGCCGTCAGCTCGGCGAATCGCGCGGGCAGGGCTAGGAGCAACAGCGCGAGCAGGGATGGATATAGGACGAGCCAGGCGGCGTGCGACAGGGCGACCCGGCGGCGATCGACGGATGTGCTCCGTCGCGACATCGCGCCACATCCTAGGTTGTCGTCCAAGCGCGGGTGACCTGTCTGCGACCGTGAGAGATCCAGGAATCCACCGGACTAGCTCGCTCTCGATCGCCGCCATTCGCATGGTCACGCGATGCTTCATTCCGCCCTTGACCTCGAACGTCACGCCTTCCCGAAGTCGACGTCCTTGGTCGCGACCGTTCCGGCCATCCGATTCGGCGCGGTCTGGTACTTCCAGTAGAGGTTCGTATGCGCGATGACCGCGGCCGGCGGCGGCGCGCCCCAGGCCGACTGGTCCTCCGTCGTGTGCGCGTCGCCGACGAGGGTCGCGTCGTAGCCCCTGGCGAACGCACCGTGGAGCGTCGATCGGACGCAGGCATCGGTCTGGGCGCCGACGACGACCAGTCGCCCCACGCCGAGACCGGACAGCACGGACTCGAGGTTCGTGTCCTCGAAGGAGTCGCCGTAGTTCTTCTGGACGAGCGGCTCGGCCGCATCGGGCTTCAGCTCGGGGACGATCTTCCAGTTGTCGCTCCCCTTCACGAGCCCGTCGTCGGAGTGCTGGACCCAAACAACGGGAACGCGCTCCTTGCGCGCCTTCTCGACGAGGCTGCCGACGTTCGCGACGACGGCATCGCGCTCGTGGGCGCCGGCGACGACGGCGTTCTGCACATCGATGACGAGGAGCGCGGTGTTCGGACGATCCTTGAGAGTGGTCATGGTCTCCCCCGCTCAGTTTCGCGCTGGGTCAACTTTAGGACCTCCACCACGGGACCGATCACGCAGCCAGATCAGCACGGCGCTCACGCTGCTCGGGGTCAAGCCACCGTCGATCGACGCCTGGGAGCACGGCGTCGAGACCGGTCAGATCACCGAGGTGTACCCGCCCGGGTCCTGATCCGTTCGGAGAGCAAGCGCTTCGCGCGTTCGAGCTCCGCGCGCCGGGTCTTCGACAGGCCTCGCCCACCGCGGTTCAAGAAGTACGTGAGCATCCGCATTCCCAGAGCCGGGACCTTTCGGCGAAACGCGCTTGGACGCGAGGGTACTCGCGATCGTCGCCGCATCCTTCGTGAACAGTCCCGCCGGCGGGTGCGTCGAGTCCGTCTTCACGGTCCGCACCCACCGGTGTGGCGTCCGCCGCGTGTCAGTCACAAACGGATCGCTCACCGCCGTGCATTCCGTTCAGCGCGCCCGGGTCCGGGCCTTCACGGCTTTCTTGATGTTCCGGCGCGCGGCCTGCCGCTGGGCGGTGGTCGTCTTGCGCTTCGGGTGGGCGGTGCTGCGTCCCCCACGCGGCCCGCGCTTCGTGTGGGTCGCGCGGAGCGTCGAGGATCGATGGGCGACCTTGTCGTCGGCCGACACCTCGATCCCGTGCTTCTTCGCGGCGGCGACGATCTTCCGCCGCGCGCCCTCCTTCGCGGACGCTGACGGGAACCCGGTCTGATTCCACCGTGCCATCGCGTTCCGGATGTGGCTCTCGTCATTCAGGGGCAGGTGGCCCTCACCGTTCGCGTCGACATAGGCGAAGACATCTTTGTTCATGGCTTCGCGCTGCTTTTCGACCAGATCTGGCATCGGACGAATACCTCCGGACGAGGGCGCTGCATTCGCCGTTCCGCCGCGATGGCTGGTCGTCTGCCAGGCGGATCAGCCTGCCCTCGGTCGGGCTGTAGCCGGCCGCGCGGCTGAAGGTGACGCATTCGTCCACGAGCCGCTTCCCGATCCCAAGGCCGCGGGCCTTCGGCTCGACGAGCAGCAGCCGCAGCTTCGCGACCGCGACGGTCTGCCTGACGACGAAGACGCAGCCGACATTCTCGCCGTCCCGCTCGGCGATCCAGCAGCGCTCGCGCGTCGGATCGCGGTGCTGGACGTACTTCCCGACGATGCCGGCAACGAGGCCCTCGAACTCGGCGTTCCAGCCGTACTCCTCGGCGTACAGGGCGCCGTGCCGTTCAACGACCCAGCCGAGGTCTCCGGCCCTCGGCTCCCGCAGGACGTACCCGCCCGCCGGCGCCTCCTGAGGCTTCCCCAGAAGCCGCTCGACCGTCGCCATGGCGCCCACGAGGCGCTCCTGGTCGGCGACCAGCAGCGGCGCGAGGAGCGCGCCGATGTCGTCACGCGACCGCGCGTCGATCGCCGCAAATGCGGCTTTCCCGCGTGTCGTGAGCCGAAGCTCGATTCGCCGGCCGTCGGCCTGCGAGGGTCTCGCCTCGAGGAGCCCGCGGCGGCGGAAGCCACGGAGGATCCGGCTCAGGTACCCGGCGTCGAGCCCGAGCTGCGTGGTGAGCTCGCTGGCGATCGCCTGGTCCCGGTTGGCCAGCTCGTACAGCACCCGCGCCTCGCTGAGGGAGAACGGGCTCTCGAGGTACCCGTCGCCAAGCAGCCCGACCTGGCGCGTGTAGAAGCGGCTAAACCCGCGGACCTCCGCGACGCGCCGATCGAAGCCCGCCGGGTGCCGCGGGCGCCGTGTTGCCGGATGCTTGCCGATAGCAACAATCTAGTTGCCGTGACGCGCCGGACGTCGAGCGGCCGGTCGAGGCCGACCCGCCGGAGCGCGCGATGGGTCTCCTCGCACAGGTGGCAGCCGGCCCGCTCGTACAGCGTGACCGCGAGTGGCTCGCCGCGGTGCGTGCGCAGCCGCGCGAGGCTGAGCGCGCGCCGGAGATTCCCGCGGAGCACGGCTAGATTGTCGCGGTGAGCCCCTTCGCCCGCCCGGACCTCTTCTGGCCGACCGAGAAGGTCGCCGCGCGGCTCAGCGATCCAAGGGTCCGGGTCGTGGACTGCCGGTTCAGCTTCGACGGCGACTCGCGCGCTGACTACCTCAAGGCCCACCTGCCCGGCGCTGTGCACCTCGACTGGAGCCGCGACATCGCCGCTCCCCCACCCGCGTCCGGGCATCCGCAGTACATGCTCCAGGGCGTCGCTGACTTCGCGGCCGCGATGGCGCGGGTCGGGATCGGCGACGACACGTTGGTCATCGGCTACGACGCCGAGGGTGGGCACCACGCCGCACGGCTCTGGCTCGCGCTCCGGCGCTACGGGCACGACGGAATGGCGGTCATGGAAGGCGGCATCCAGAAGTGGGTCGCCGAGGGCCGGCCGGTCGAGGCCGGTGAGGTCACCGTGCAGCCCGCGACGTTCACGCCGCGGCCGCGCGACGGCGTCGTCGCGACGAAGGACGACGTCCTCGCCGCCGTGCGGACCGGCGATCCGTGGCTCCTCGACGTGCGCCGTGACTCCGAATACACGGGCGTCGAGGCCCGGGCGAAGCACGGGGGACACGTGCCGGGCGCGGTGAATGTTCTGTGGAAGGACGCGCTGCGCGACGACTGGCTGCTGAAGGATCCCGACCTGCTCGAGCAGATGTACATCGACGCTGGCTTCGGCCCCGAGACCTCGACCATCACCTACTGCCAGGCCATCGACGCGGTCGAGCAGCGCGCCGAGCTCCGCGTGTAGCGCCGAGGCGTCGCTGAACTGGCCGAGATCGTGCCCGGTCTGCACGCGGGCGACCCTCAGGTCCCGCACGCCCTCCTCATAAGCGGCGACGTCGCTCGGCTGGATCGGCGACCAGCCGACGACGCCGAGGACGAGCAGCACCGGACACGCGATCTCGCGCAGCCGCGGCCCGTAGTCGACATGCGCGGTCACCGATTCCTCCACCGTGCGCTCGATCGCGGCCATGTCGGTGAGCCACCGGACCTTCCCGTCCCGCTCGATGAACCAGCGGTCGCGCTTCGCGTCGAACGACGCGCGGTCGGGGACGAGATTGCCCTGGGCATGCGACATCCACTCGTAGGCGGCGTCCCAGTCGGCGAACTCGCGCGGCCACTTCAGGATGTTGTCGAACGTCCCGTCGGCCTTGAAGTCGATGTAGCGCGCCGGCGCGTCTCCGACGGCCAGGCCGGCGACGGACCCCGGATACCGCAGCGTGTAGTCGATCGAGATCGGGACGCCCATCGAGTGGCCGAACAGCACGAAGGTGTCATAGCCGGCGGCAGCGACCACGGCCTGCAGATCACCCGTGAAGTCAGCCGGGGCGAAACCGGAGCGCGGCGCATCGGAGAGGCCGGTGCCCCGTCTGGATACCCCAAGGACACGGCGGGGCTTGGCGCCGATGCGCGCGCCGCCGTGGATCTCCGCGCTGCGCGCGTTCCCGGTGCCGCCGGGCACGAACACGAGCGGCAGCCCTTGCGCCGACGCGTCCGCGTCCGGGGCCCACTCCAGCGCCTCGATCCGAACTCCCCCGTTGTCGCCCCAGATCGTCCGCGGCTCGCTCACGCCGGAATGATGGACCCTAGGCGCAGAGCCGCATCGGTTCGACCCGTGGCCACCGCTCCGCGCCCGACGGCGCCACGACGTAGATCGCGTCGTCCTGATCCGTCGGGCTGAGATACAGCTCGATCGCGCCGAGCCGGTACCCGGTCGGCCGCGCATCGGGCGGCACGGTCGCGTGCAGGCCGAGCCGGTCGCGGTACGGCGGCCCGTAGACGCCCTGCGGGTCGCGAACGTACATCCGCGCGGACGTCGAGGTCGTCGCGACGGTGCCCGGTGGCCACCCGATGAACAGCATCGTCGCGGCTTCCCAGCGGCAGTGCGACGGCCCGGCGATGGTGTTCAGCTCGAACTCGCTCACCTCGTGTCCATCGCGTGACCAGCGATACCCCGGATACCCCGGCGCAGGCCCGAACGCGGACGCGACCGACGCGAGCGGCGAGCGCGCGCGGACATCGAAGATGTTCAGCGGCCAGATCGACGCCACGAGCATGATCGCCAGTCCGACAAGGATCAGCCGGCGAAGCCGCGGCCAGGGCATCGGGCTAGCGGCGCTCCGTCGAGGGGACCATGACCCACGTGAGCACGGCGGCGGCGACCGCGAAGGCGACGGCCACGCCGAGGGCGAGCGGCGTCGAGATCGCGAGCAGCGGGCCGGACACCGCGGAGCCGATCGGGATGCCGGAGTAGTTCAGGTGCATCGAGACGGCGAAGGCGCGGCCGAACCACGCCGGATCGGTGACCCGCTGGCGAAGCGAGAACAGTGCCACGTCCATGACCGCGCCGGACGCGCCGCTCAGCATGACCCCGAGGAACACCGCGGCGAGCGACGGCGCGGTCGCGACGACCGCGATGCCCGCGCCGATCCCGAGCACCCCGCCGGCGAGCAGCTGCCGCTCGCGACCGACGCTCCCCCACCGACCGGCGAGCAGGCCGCTCGCGATGCCGGCGGCCCCCATGACGGACCAGAGCACGCCGACCAGCTGCGGGCCGCCGTAGCCGCGCTCGAGGACGAGCACCGGCAGCGCGACGATGACGATGCCCTGGCCGACGTTCACGACGGACATGCCGACCGCGAGACCGCGCAGCGTGGGGTGCCGGAGCACGTACCTGACGCCGGCGCGCGCCTCGGCGAGCAGGCCGACCCGATCCTCCCGTGGGGTGTGCGCATCGGGCATCCCGACGAGCGCCATCGCGCCGATGAGGAAGACCACTGCGGTCGCCGCGATCGCCGCCTCGGGCGAGAAGAGCGCGACGAGCGCGCCCGCGAGCGGCGGGCCGAGCACGGTCGTGATCATGTAGAACATCGAGTCCACGGCGTTCGCGCGGTCCCAGAGGTGCGTCGGGATCACCGT
>WNFI01062395.1_pt1 | contig 11720 bp, 11 predicted proteins | sample 5400471 | NCBI WGS metagenome assembly WNFI01 (sample SAMN13153348, study PRJNA577476) | soil metagenome | isolation source: 100 cm saprolite on Douglas fir-dominated hillslope | place: USA:California | collected 2013-09-17
ATTTTCTCGTTGATGATGAACTAGAAGTGGCGAAAGGCGCAATGCACCGGGGTACAGGTATCGCCGATCGCCTGCCTGGAAACGAGGGGTCAGATTTCTTCCTCCGCCAACCGCACAGCTGAGCCGGAACCATTGGATGAACTTGCCGAGCTCTCCTCAGCCTGCTCAGGCTGTGAGGCTTCCTCAGGCGCCGCCTCTTTTTTCTTTAGAAACTTTTCCGTATTCAGAAGAGTGCGGCCGAGAGACGGGTTGTAGCTGGTCCAGCTTGAATCGTTTCCTGCCTCGCGCTCGAAGTGGGCGCGCATGCTCTCCATTTTGGAGTCCAGATCGTCCAGATAGTGCAGCATGAGGGCTTCGGGAAACATGGGGAGCTTCGGCGATCCGAATTCATAGTGGCCGTGATGACTGATGATGAGGTGCTCGAGCAGCGTCTTCAGCCCAGGCGGAAAATCTGGGAACTGAGCAAGCTTGGCTTGCAGCATCTCCAGTTCGATGATCATGTGGCCGAGCAACTGACCGCGCGTGGTGTAGGAAAACGAGCGCATGTAGGTCAGTTCGTGAATCTTGCCGATGTCGTGAAGGAAGGCGCCGGTGAGCAGCAGGTCGCGGTTGACCTGGGGATAATTGCGGCAAACCAGATCGCAACTGCGGAAAAGCGAGACCACGTGATCCAGCAATCCGCCAATATAGGCGTGATGCAGAGTCTTGGCGGCAGGCGCGTTGCGATAGGCGGCGGCAATCTCGGGGTCCGACATAAACGCCTGGACCAGCGACCGCAGATGGGCGTCCTGAAATGAACCGACGAAGTCTTCCAACGTGCGCCACAGCCCGTCAACGTCTTTGGTGGTTTTGGGCAGATAATCTGCGAAGTCCACTTCTGAGTCGGACATGCGCCGGAGTTTATGGATGGTTATCTGAAAGCGGTTTTTGTATCTATTGAGCAGCCCTTTAACTTTGAGAAAATCTTCCTGCTCGAAAGCGTCGAGAGAATCTTCGACGTTGTCCCACATCTTGGCTTCGATTTGGCCGCAACGGTCGGCCAGGGTTAGCGCGAGATAAGGCTCGCCGCTCTTCTTGGGTTTCACTTGCTTGGTGGTGACGACGAAGCTGGAAGTGATGATTTTATTTTCGAATTGCAGACAGTCGGAGAGGAAAAATTCTTTCATGGCGTTCATTGCGACCGTAATTCCAGGTCCCGGCTTCCGCCAAGCTTAAACTAAAACGGGCCTATTTTTTTCCTCTTCTTGAGCGTCTTGGCGGTGGTTTCTTTGGCGGCGGTGGTCACTATGGGCTTGGTTTGGTTGGGACTGGCGCCGCTATCAACATATCCCGGCCTTACGTCGATGAATGCTTCTTCACGCAACCTGGTGAGATATTCACGCAGCGCCGGCTGCAGCTTCTGCATGTAAACCGCTTCCTGTATCCGATTTTCGATCTCAGCGAAAGCCGGGATTCCGGCGGTCTGGTGGTCTGTGACCTTCAGAATAACGAACCCTTGTTTGGTGCGAATCACATCCGAAACCTGGTCTTTTTTCATTGCGAAGGTCACGTCTTCGAGCGGCTTCGCCAGTTTGCCGCGCTCGAATGGCTCGCCAAGATCGCCTCCTTGCGCGGCGGTAGTCCCGTCCGAATATTTTTTGGCGATGTCTTCAAAGTTGGCGCCAGCCCGAATCTGCTTGAGCAGATCGTTGGCCTTGGCTTCGGCCGCGGAGAGCTTTTGCGCGTCGTCGCCCGCCTGTTCGGTTGAAACCAGGATCTCGCTGAGTCTGACCTGCTCCGGGTGCTCCAAGTCACTCTTGTGCTGCTCGTAAAACTTCTGCTCTTCGTCCTTGCTGATATTAACGCGCCCGCCCACCTCGCGCTGGATCACCTGCTGGGTGATGATTTTTGAGCGCATGTCCTGTTTCATGTCTTCAAACGAAATTCCCTGCGCCACAGCCGCCCTTTCCAGGTCATCCATGCTGTCCATCTTCATCTGCTTGCGCATTTCGTCGAGCTGCTTGATCAGTTCGGTGTCGGCGGTGATGTCCAGGTCCTTGCCTTTTGCCAGCAGGAGTTCCCGGTCGATGAGCCCGCGCAGGACGTCCTTGGCGTTTTGAGCCGCAATCTGGTCGGCGTGCGTAGGGTCTTGCTGCTTGGCCTCGTCGACGAGTTGCTGCTCCTCGTGCTGGTAGGCGGAGCGCGTGATGATCTGATTATTTACCCGGGCGACGATTTCCTCGACCACGGTATCGGCTGAGAGAAAGCCCGGTAGCAAGAGGGCGGCGATCAAAACGGCGGGGGGCGACAGTATTTTGCGCATAGACAAAGACAAGAGAAATAAACGGAGCAATCCTTACGGACGCTGCCTCAGGCAAATTGTAACTCGCGGGAGTCGGGTGGCACCAGTGGGCGAGCCGGGTTGAGACGCGGCTTGGGGGCATCAGTTCGATCGGACTACCGAGAGCGCGGTTACGTCATTGTGAGTCGGAGCGGTACCCATGAACTGCTGCACATCGGCCAGGATTCCGACACAGGTTTCGTGAGCTGTCTCAAGTGAGGTTTTTTGAAGGTACTCTTTCGCCCGCTCGATGCCGTATTCCTCGCTCCGCCGCTTGGCCTCTACAATTCCTTTCGAAACCAGGAGCAGCGTGTTGCCGGGCTCCAGCACAACTACAGAAGCGTCAGGCACGGAATGGGAAAATAAGCCGAGAGGCAACGCCGTGGCCTTAAGTTCCAGGACCTGGCTGGCATCGCGCACCAGGCCCGGAGTGTGGCCGGAATTGACGTAGCAGAGCGTTCGCAATTCCTCGTTGTAGCAGGCGATGAAGGCGGGGCAGGAATGCACGCCGGACGCGGCTTGCATCAATGCCCGGTTCAGCTCCAGCCATAGTTCAAGCATGCCCTCGGATTCATTGGTTCAACGAGGAATTGCGAACGCTCTGCTACGTCAATTCAAGGCGGAATTTTTCCTGAATCGCGATCACGATGCCGCGCGTCTGCTGCAGGTTCCCGGCCACATCAAACAAGCCAAAAAGTACGCGTTCCGGGCCGATGCGGAGGAAGTCGTAGAAGTCGCCGCTACAGCGCTGTCCGTAATAAACAGCGGCCATGAACCCGTCGCGGATCTGCGGGATGTTTGCCTGGAGGGGGTCTTTCCAAGGCAAGATGGCGGAGCGCTGATTCAGGACTGGCGCCATAAGTCAATCCCAAGAAGTTAACACCGATCTGAGCCTCCGCCAACCCATTCGTTGAAGGGCCGGGAGCACGAAGGTAGGATCAGGCGCAGATTGGGACCAAAGATCAGTGCCCGAACTGGCGTGTCAGTTCAGCGCCGATTTCGTCCTGAAGCCCCCGGTAATCGCTGTGGATGGTCGTGCGCAACGCGACCTCAACAGATTCGCCGTGCCCCAGCCTTTCTAGAATGCGGATCAGGTCGCTCATGCCATAGCGGGCCTGTATGTACTGAGTGACGGCGAGTGACTCGTCGTAGGCTACCTGAGCCTCTGCGGAGGACAAAGAAGAGAAACTGCCTTCTAGAGAATTGAGCGGGATTTCGTGCTGTTGTTGGAAGAGTTGAGCCAACTGCGCGCCTCGCACCAGCGATCTCGGTTCCATCATCTGAGCGATCCCTTCATTGAGCCATTGCGGGCAACGGCCCATCGAAAGCTGGTTCACGAAGGAATGGGTGAGTTCGTGCTTCAATACCCGGGCCAGGTTGGGAGTAACCGAATCCAGCCCCTGCAAGGGAATGCGAAGCTTGCCGTCGTTGAGTGCGCCGACCCACGAAGGCTCCTGGGTGACGTCGAAGAACGCCTGGTTGGTGTAGAGAACCACCGGAATACTCGATCGCGGTTCGCTGCCGAACTGGTGGGACAATTCCACATAATCGGATTCAAGCGTCGAAAGCATCTGATCGCGAAAAGCGGGGGAACTCTGCGTGCCTTCGTAGCGCAGAACAAAGTGTCCGGTTTCGCGCTCTGAGTAGGAGCTCTCTGTAGACAATTCCCGCTCCGCTCGTGCGATCACCTGCTGAATGGAAGCATCCGGGCGAAGTGCCAGGGAACGTTTCCAGCTGATGATGGCGTCCTTGGGGCGGTCGCCTGCGAACTGCGCGTAACCGAGGACGGCCAGGGCGTCGGGAGAATCATGGGCCACACTGACGGCGCGTTCCGCGTAGGGTATCGCCTCTCGCCCGTTGCCGGTGCGGATCAGCAAGGCAGCATAGAAGTTTAGGACGTTGGGGTCTTCCGGGTCATTCGCCAAGGCGGTCTCAAAGTCGCTGCGCGCTTCGCTGTATTTCCCTGCCAGGTAGTCGAGTTTGCCGGCCAAGTAAAAAGCCGCGGCGGTTTGCTTCGCGTCGTGCTGCGACGCAATGGACGCTAGGGCGACGCGGTCAACGTTGCCCTCGCGGACAATCTTTTCCAGTAAGGGCCCTTCTCCGGCTGGGTGAGTGTCCGCAGTGTAGGCGGCGATTTCGGCCTGACTTGGGGGCTCATTCACCTGAGGCCGGGATCCCGTGTCTATGCTTTGCACGCGGGACTTAGGGATGGCGTAAGTGTCGTCTCCAATCGCGTATTCGACCTTGTTTACGCCTTCTTTGACCGAGTCAACGTAGATGACGCCGCCATTTTTCAGGTGGATGACCTCGGCCGGAGCGGAAACAGCTCCCGCGCAGGCCAGGGCCAGCACTATGCAACGACGTAGCGTGACAAATGAGCGCACTGAAGCGCATTCTAAAAGCTCAGACAGCGGTATCGAAGGTGCCAAAGGTAATGCTCAAATCGGGCCGTCTGGCAGCGTTGATAGTGGTCCTCGGTTGCGTGGCTCGCCCTGTCGGCGGACAGGCGCCAGATCCGGCCAAGGTTCCGGGCGCCAAAGTCTCCGGGCCGGCAGAGTCGCTCTACCTGAAGCTGCGCTCGGTAGCGTTAGATCCGTCACGGGTTTACAAAGTCAGAGAAGCGTCGCTGGAGCGGGCTGCCCTGCACATTTCCCTTGACGACGGAACCATCGCTTTTACCCAAGATACCGGCGGCCACATCACCGGCGCTTTTTTCCATGGCGAGGGTGAAGCGCTGCTGCTTCCGCCTAACACCACGGAGAGGGCGTCGCTGGCGCAGTTCACTGGTGCGGCGATCCTGGAAGAGAAGTTTTCGAACGCCTATTTTCGTTTTAACGATGACGTCCTCAACGAGTTGCAACCGGCGCTGCGGACAGCGGACGAGGCTGGGCCGTTTGCCGCCGAATGGAACACAACCGCTAGCAATCTGGCGCCGGGGGACGCATTGCGCCTGCTGTTTTCCTTCAGCCGCGATTTGCCTCCGGCGGAAAAACCGGCCGCCAACGACCACTTTCTTCACGCCTACCTGCAAGGGAACAAGCTGGGGGCCTTCGATGTGCGCTACGACTCACTGCTGGCCGAGCAGATTGCCGCCGGGCAGCACAAAACGGTTGAGGGCGAAGATTTCTACAACGTTTGGGTATCGTTTCCTGTGGCCACAACGACGGGAACGGCGACTACCGATCGGGACGCCGACGCCGATCCCATTCCCGAAGTCTCAGTCTCCCAGTTCAAAATTCAAGCGGCGATCAAACTGCCCACTCAACTCGAAGCCAATGCTGTTCTGAGTGTCACGGCGCGCAAGGACACTGGGCGGATGTTGCGGTTCGAACTCTCGCGCTTTCTCCAAGTCAAAGAGGTCCGGGCGGATGGGCGTCCGGTCGAGTTCATTCACAACCAGGCCATTCAGGCCCCTTTGCCGGCCGGCCGGAACGTCGATTTAAGTTTCGATTATTCGGGATCAGTTCTTTCCGAGGCCGCCAGCGGACTGCTGTACGTTGGGGAACACGGAAACTGGTACCCCGGTCTTGGTTTTGCGATGGCGACCTTTGACTTACAATTTCGCTATCCCGCTGGGTGGACGCTGGTGGCAACCGGCCGCCGCACCGAGGCTGAGGCCGATGCTGGGGCAGTTAACACGGGGGTGGAACAATTCTCGCGGTGGCTCACCGACCGTCCAGTTCCGGTTGCCGGCTTCAACCTCGGCAAATTCTCCCAGACCACGACTCACGCGGGGAAGGTCGATGTCATTACCTACGCGACCACCGCTGTGGAAAAGGGTTTCGCGGGAACGACCACTGCCGAGGCTAAGATCCCGGATATTTTCAAACTCCCCTCATCCGCTGTGTCTCTCGGCACCTTTACGCCGGCTGCGCCTTCTCCAGCAGAGAACGCGCAGATGGTGGGCGCGGACTCCGCCAAGGCACTCGGCTTCTACGCACGATGCTTTGGTGCTTTTCCCTACAACCAATTGGCGCTGACACAGTTTCCCGGTACCATGAGCCAGGGTTGGCCGGGACTGATCTTCCTCTCCAGCTATGCGTTCTTAAGTCCACCCCAACTGGAGCGGATTGAAAGCGATCCCAGTCGGCGCCTGATTGAGGAGCAGGTCATCGCCCACGAGACCGCCCACCAGTGGTGGGGCGATCTGGTGACCTGGCGCGGGTATCGCGATCAGTGGATCATGGAATCGCTGGCCAACTACAGCGCTTTAATGTTCTTGGAATCGCGCAATCCAGCGCAGTTCCGGCAAGTCATGCAGAAGTACCGTGATGACTTGTTGGTCAAGAACCGAGACAGCGTGCCGCTGATGGACGCCGGCCCGGTAACGCTGGGCTTGCGGCTTTCCACTTCGCAGTCGCCCGCCGCCTACCAAGCCATCAGCTATGGCCGCGGAACCTGGCTGTTTCACATGTTGCGGACTATGATGCGCGACGCCGACCGCAAGAGCGGGGCACCCCGCTCCCCTAAGACCGAAGATGAGCCCTTCGTCCGCGCCCTGCGTCGGCTGCGAACGGACTACGAAGGTCGCGCGATCAATACTGCGCTACTGATGGCGGTGCTCGAATCGGAACTGCCGCCCTCGCTGTGGTACGAAGGCCACAAGTCGCTCGACTGGTTCTACCAGAGCTGGGTCAATGGAAGCGCGGTTCCGGCGTTCGATCTTCGCGGAGTCAGGTTCACCGACAAGCCCGGCGCAACCATGATCACCGGAACGATCGTGCAGGACCACGCACCCGCTAGCCTGGTGACCGCGGTCCCACTGTACGCGTCCCTGGTGGGAAGGAACGTTTTCCTCGGTCACGTGTTCGCCGAAGGGAAAGAGACCGCATTTCGTCTTTCCGCACCGGCCGGAGTTCGCAAAGTTCTCTTGGATCCGGAACAAACACTGCTGGGGCGCGGAAAATAAACATACGGAAGATTGCAGCCAACGAGTCCCGCTTTAGGAAACAATTCCCAAAAACTCACCTCTCTGGACGTGAATGGAACGGTGGCGCCAAGTGCAAATGCCGTGTTCTACCCGCGAATTTCTAACCTGCTGAATCGGCGAGCGCGGCGCTCGATCCGCTTTTGCAACCCTTAATGGAACCTGTCATGCAGTAGCACCCGCGCGGGATCAGAACGCCAGCAGGAGAGTCTCCCGCAACCGAGTGTCCCAGAAGACGAAAGGCCACATGGATCGCGTTGCAGCGCAGGTACCGCCCGCGGTCGCGGAGCAGCCGGGAACCGGCGTGACAATCCTGGTGATTGAAGACGAGCGCTTTGTCCGCGACGTAACCTGCCAAACCCTTCGCGCCGCCGGTTATCGAGTGCTTCATGCCGAATGTGCGATGGCGGCGAGAAGAGTATTCCGGCGCTACGGAAATCGGATTACGTTATTGCTCTGTGATGCCGTGCTGCCAGATTCGAGCGGGGTCCTGCTGGCGCAAACTCTGCGTCGACTGTCCGCCGGCCTGAAAGTCATTCTTGTCTCGGGCTACCCGAGGGGAACGGTGCACGGCCGTCTAGATTCGGAACCAGAAAATGAGTTTTTGGCCAAGCCCTACGGCGCGGCTACGCTGGTTTCGACAGTAAGGATGGCGTTGCAGAAGAGAGAGCAAGAAGGAGTAGATCAGACTTTGGGCAGGTAATGGATCGCCTGCAGAATGCGCTGCGGAACCTCGGATAGCGACACCACCTGCTGCAGAATCCCGTGTTCAGCACAGCAGCGTGGCATTCCGTACACGACTGAACTAGCTTCATCCTGACCCATGGTGAGGCCGCCGGCGTCGCGGATGGCGGTCATTCCTTGCAATCCGTCTGTACCCATGCCAGTGAGAATGATGCCCAGCGTACGGTTGCCAAATACTTCCACCGCGGAAACCATAGCGACGTCCACCGAGGGCCTGTGAGCCTTACCGGAGGGGTTGTAAGAAAGGCAAATCGAGACCTGGTGCGGGTGATTGGATTCCGAGTTTCTTAGGTTTGACTCCGAGTCTTGCGACCGCGAATTTCTTGACAACGTGGTGTGATGGCCAGCGGGTGCAATGTACACCGTTCCCGGTACAACGGCCTGGCCGTGCCCTGCCTCGCAGACCTTTACCCGGGAAAGGCCGTCGAGGCGCTTGGCAAGAGGTCCTGTAAAACCAGGGGGCATGTGTTGAACCACAATCATGGCGACGGGAAGGTCGTCCGGCAATTCGGGCAACAGCCTTTGTAGCGCCACCGGACCCCCGGTAGAGGTGCCCAGCACGATGATTCGCGGAATTGGCCGCGACCTCTGGGGTAAGCCGGCGCGAGGCGCGGCAGCAGGCTCGAACCGGCGCAAGGGCGCGCGCTTACGGGCCAGCCAACTATGCGACGCCGCCTCAATTTTCTCGATCAAATCCTGCTGCACCTTCAGCGCGTTCTCTCCCCGCTGGGAACTTACTTGCGGGAGATAGTCGAACGCGCCCGCCGAGAGCGCTTCCAGGGTCACTGCTGCGCCCTCCCGGGTTGCAGAACTGAACATGATTACCGGACACGGGCAATCGCTCATAATGCGTTTGAGCGCGCCCACTCCGTTCAAAGACAATTCCGCGTCGAGAAGGACGACGTCGGGCTGCAACAGCTTGGTTTTCTCCAACACTTCCTGGCCATCGCGGGCGGTGCCGCATACCCGGATTTGTGGACTTGAGTCCAACATACGCGACAGCTCATTGCGCATGACCGCGCTGTCATCGGCAATCAGTATCCGGATTGCCGGCAACGGCTGGTGCAAAATGTTCATGGAACTATTCCGCAAATCCGCGCCGTCATTGCGAGTCTTACTGGTTTTTACGGCAGAGTCCATGTTCGGAGAGTCCATGACCGCGAAGCTCGTGTTCGGAAAGCCCGCCCCGGAAAACCCCTGCTCGAAGCCCACACGCTCGCGAAATCCTTCATGCTTGCATCTGTTACATCGGCGCTCGGGGTAACTCGCTTGAGTGGCCTCGGCCTCAGCGCTCCAGCGAGAGGCAGAAACGGCAGCACGAAAGGCTCGGGTTACCCGGTGCTAAACTAGCCTCCGTGCCGGGACCCTCTCCGCTCGCCAGCCCCAAGCCCGCGATTGCCCGCTTCGGACTCTTTGAAGCCGACGTGGGGGCCCGCGAACTCCGCAAACGAGGCCGCCGCTTGCGCCTCCAGGACCAGCCGTTCGCCATGCTGACCATGCTTCTGGAGCGCTCTGGAAACGTGGTGACGAGAGAAGAATTGCGGGAGCGCCTGTGGCCCGCTGACACCTTCGTGGACTTTGACCACAGCCTGAACACCGCCGTGAACAAAATTCGCGAAGTCCTCGGCGATTCCGCCAGCAGCCCTCGTTTTGTGGAGACGGTCGCGCGCCGCGGATATCGCTTTCTGGGTCAGGTGCAGTGGGAGGCCCAGGGGGAGTCTGATGCCGCCACGCCGGCGGCAAACGCCTCAGGGACGGGAATTACCGAAACCGATGACTTGGAGATCCCTGCCCTGCATCGCGGAATCCCGCGAGTATTGTTCGTGTTACTCCAGGTGATGTACCTGATCTTCTATGTGGTGGCGCTGATTCACTGGCCGGCTGTCGAGAAAATCTCGTGGCTCGATACTCGCGCCCCGCTGATTTCGATTGCCGTTCTGGTCACGGCAGGCGTCGGCATCCCGGTGAGGCTCTATTTCCTCTCGGCAGCGGCGTTCGACTACACCCTCCTCGGTGATAAATTCCGCAAGATTTTTCTCGGGGTCTTAGTGCTGGACCAGCTCTGGGCGGTGGCTCCATTCCTGATTCTCGACCGAATCGGTTTTGGCGGAGCTTTTGCAGCAACCGCTGCACTCCTGTACGTCCCATTTGCTGAGCGCACCCTCATACGGATGGCTTATCCGCGAAAGTAAGAGGCTGTTTCCCATCGCGGTCTGCGCCAGCGTCACTTCTGCCGCGCCTCAGCTTCGGCGAGCCACCCACGGCGCAAATTTTCAGACGGAATGCTCGATAGATAGGGTTTGATATCGAGAATCGGTGTTCCATCCAGCATGTCAACGCCGCGGACTTGCAGCTCGATGCCTTCGCGGCGGCGCAGTTCGACGACGGTCAGGCCAATCGGGTTCGGACGGCGCGGCGATCGCGTCGCAAACACCCCATGCGGCCGATTGTCAGAGGGGGGCGTCCCCATCAATTCATCCCCGGGCAACTTGCCCCCACCCAATTCGAGCTGTGGGGAGCGATCGAACTCCCAGAGGACGATCAGATGCGAGAAACCCTCGATGTCGGTGAGCCCCAGCTCAAACTCGGGCAGGATCTTGAGCACACCATCTGCCGCGTGTTTAGCGCCCAGACCCTTGGGAACCTCGCCTGTGTCCTTGTACGGGCTGCTTACAAATCCAATCGGCCGCGGGGTAAACATAGAGGGAACACTCCATTCCCCATAGTAATGCCACACCCTCTGAAACTAAATCTGACTAGGTAGGCTTCTGCTCGAAAATCGCGAAAGTCACAGCCCAAAATTTTGAGACGCCTGACGCTCTCCGAGGTATACTCCGCACGTTACTCCGCACGACACGTGGGCACCCGCCCGCGGTGCGTACGATTTCTCAGTCCTCAGGAGGGACTTCGAATGAAAGTAAGATTCAGTCCGTGGTCACTTGCAGGTTTGAGTCTTGCCTTAGTTGCAGTAATGCTCTTTGGCGGCGCAGCCTTCGCTCAAGAGTCGGAGCGGCCAGGTCCCCTGGCGGCACTGGCCGGCGGCGCGTTTTTGGTGGTTTTCTTGGTTTTTGGCTTGGCAGCGTATGTTTACATCTCTTTGGCGTTGCAAACCATCGCCAACAAGACTGGCACGGCCAATTCCTGGCTGGCCTGGATTCCGATTGCGAATGTGTTCTTGATGTTGGGCGTGGCCAAGAAACCGATGTGGTGGTTCATCCTTTTTCTCATTCCGCTCGTGAACATCGTCATTGCCATCATGGTTTGGATGGCGGTGGCCGAAGCTCGTGGCAAGCCCAACTGGTGGGGTATTCTGATGATCGTTCCGCTGGTGAATCTGGTGGTTCCGGGTTATCTCGCCTGGGCGGACTGAACTACTTCTGCGCGTCCGATCCTCCGCTTTCCTCATTCAGGATGAATCGGATGCGCAGGCTCAGATACTGTCCGCCAAACTCGGCGGGCAGGGGCTGGAAAGGGGTGGACGCGGTGATGCCTCCGTAAGCCGCTCGGTCCAGAGAGACGTCGCCCGACCCGCTGTAATAGCGCATTCCAGCGATGCTGCCGTCTTTGAGAATCGCGAAGTCGATGGTGACTTCGCCTTTCTTGAGCAGAGGGGGCATGGCCGATTCAGGAAGCTGCCGGATCCAGTTCGCTTTTACCACGTGCAGTACCTGCTGCAGGTACGGGCCAAAATCCACGCCCATGGTGTCGCTGAGGATTTCCGCATCGCCC
>WNFI01265451.1_pt1 | contig 11719 bp, 10 predicted proteins | sample 5400471 | NCBI WGS metagenome assembly WNFI01 (sample SAMN13153348, study PRJNA577476) | soil metagenome | isolation source: 100 cm saprolite on Douglas fir-dominated hillslope | place: USA:California | collected 2013-09-17
GCCGACCGCGAGCAGCAGCTCGAGGACGAGCTGGACGCGCAACTGCCGCGGGTCGACGTGCCCCTTTACGCGGGAGCGGCGTATTTCCGGCAGGACGATTCACATTATTATCTAGCGGTTTCGCTGGTGATTCCGGGATCGCAGATACCGTTTGTAACGGAGAAGGAAAAGGATAACGCGACGATCGACATCATCGGCGAAGCTCTGGGGGGCGGGAAGTTGCGTGTTGGGCAATTGCGCGACACCGTGAAACTTGCGGTCGAGACCACGCGGCAGGTCCGCCGCAAGAACGTGCAATACAACACGGGCTTCGTACTCGCACCGGGCAGCTACCATCTGAAGTTCGTCATCCGCGAGAATCAGACAGGGCGGATGGGCTCTTTCGAGACGGACGTGCAAATCCCCGACCTGCGCAAGACGCCACTGAAAATGAGCTCGGTGGTACTGAGCAGCCTGCGCGCTCCCGTCACAAACAAGAAAAACGGCGCGAATCCCCTCGTCCGGGACCAGATGGAACTGGTTCCGAACATTACACATGTTTTCGCGCCCGATCAGCATCTCTATCTGCAGTACGAAGTGTACGACGCCGCAAAGGGAAAGAATCCAGCGCCCGCGGCGGCTAATGAGCAGATCGCGTCAGCCAAGGATGCTCCTGCAGCCAAGCCACCGAAGGACAGCATCCGAGTTTTCACTAGCATCGAGTTCTTGCAAGGCGCTACAAAGATTTACGAGTCAAAACCAGTGGTGGCGAACGAAGTGACGGCTCCGGACCGCAAGGCGGTCATTTTCCAGATGGATTTGCCGCTGCAGGGATTGAGACCCGGGCTTTACCTGTGCCAGGTGAACGTGATTGATGACGTGGCGGGAAGCTTTTCCTTCCCGCGGTTTCCCCTGCTGATCCGCGAAGCCTTGGCGACGGCGCCGAGCACGGCTGCGGATTGAAACCTACCGGGCAGGGTGTTGCGGCGGAGAGAGAGTTCAAAATAGGAGACTTAGGATTAGGCGCCGGCGGCCGCGCTTCGAGACATTTCGCGAGACATTTCGACGGATTCGGCCAGGCCCCGGCGCATCGGTCCCAGGACGAAGGCGGGCACGTCGCGCTCCGGAGTCAACGACACGTTGGTAGCCTTTCGCGGGAATTCCCTGCGGCGGTCCAGGCGCAACCCCGCTTCTTTCAGAAACTCAGCCGAAAAACCCATGTCTTCGGCGCGGTCCACACCCCAAAACCACAGCTTCTCTTCCTGGCGCTGGAGGAAGTCCAGGGCTTCTTCGAGCTTTTTCATCGCACGGTCGAAGGATGAGGCCAGGAAGTAGACGCCCAGGGTCCATGCATGGCGGGGGTAGTGCACCTGGATGCGGACACAGTATTTCCCCGACTGGTTGCGGTCGATGCTGCAGCGGTAGTCATTGCGAACGGCGGAGGTACGGGCTGCCATGTTGGTATCACCGATCTTTGGAGTCTTGGCGCTGGGTGGCCATGATTGCTTCTGCTCCGAATTCTGGACTCTGGCCCTGGGACCCAGGCTCCGCCAAACAATGGCGTTTCGGGTCGAATTCGGTTTCAAGGAAGACACCAATAGGGTATCGGGACGCGCGAGGAAAGACAAGCGTAGGCCCTAAAAATATATAAATCTTTTATTTTGTGCTACTTAGACTAGCCGAAGGAGCCGAAACTCTTCAGTTTGTCAGGCATGAGCTTCAGCTTGCCTTCCTGTTTCAGGCGGTTGTCCAAGGCCTTCTGGAAGGCCTCAAATGCCAAGCTCCGCTTGGATTGGAGGAGCTCATCGGTCAACTGCTTCTTTTGTTTGTCGAAGTCGGCTGGGTTGGCTTCCGTTTTCTCGGCCACGCGGTAGACCAGCCAGTTCTGGCCGAGGCTCAAGGGAGCAGCCACGTCGCCAGTCTTCAGGTTAAAGGCCGCGCCGACCTGCTTGCCACTGGCCGCGCCAGGTATGGACCCGTCGCGCGCGATGGGATCACTCGTTTTCGGCTCCAGACCGAGGACTCGGGCGGCGGCATCGAACTTCTCACCCGACTTGACGCGCCTGGTTAGCTCTTCCGCCTTGCTCTTTGCCATTTCCGTGGACTTTTCGCGTTTTAGATCGGTGATCACACGGTCGCGGACTTCTTCGAGCGAACCCTGGTGCGCCGGCTGGATCGACTTCACCGACAGGACAACATAGCCGCGATCGGTTCGAACGGGGAGGCCTACTTCATCGGGCTTCAAGCGAAAGATGGCATCCTTGGCTTCTTGGGAATTGGCAAGCTCCAGCAAGGGGTCTGTCGCGCTGACGGGCCGCGTTTCGTTCACGGTCAGGTGATGCTGTTTCGCCAGATCGTCCAGGGAGATCTTGTTGGACTGGCGGATGGCCGCGGACAACTGGTCGGCCATGTCGCTGGCCAGCTTATCCGCCTGCGAGAGCAAGAGCGGCGCGCGCAGTGAATCCTTCACCTCATCAAACGGCTTGGTGTGAGCGGTCTCTTTTTCCAGGACCTTGATGATATGAAAGCCGTACTGCGTCTTGACGAGATCCGAAACTTGGCCGGCGGGCAGGCTGAAGGCTGTCTTTTCGAACTCTGGGACGGTCTGACCTTGAGTGATCCAGCTCAAGTCGCCGCCCTTGTCCTTCGATCCCGGGTCTTCGGAGTATTTCTTCGCGAGATCTTCGAACTTTCCGCCCTTCTTGACCTGCTTAAGAATGTCCTCGGCCTTCTTCTTGATCTCCTCGACTTCGGCATCCGTCTTCCCGACGGTCATGAAGAGAATGTGCTCGACGTGCACGCGGTTCGCCACTTGGTACTGCTGAATGTTACTCATGTATTGCTGCTTAAGCATGTCATCCGAGACTTGCACGTTCTGGCGGATCTGGTTTACGTCCACGAGCGCATAGCGCACCACGCGCCGTTCGGGGACCTGGTATTTCGACTTGTTCTTTTCGTAGGCCGCGCGGATTTCCGCCTCATCCGGTGAAATCTTGCCTTCCAGGTCTTCCGGCTTGATCAGCGCGTAGTCCAGCTTCACCTTTTCATTCTTGTATCGGAACTCATCCTGGAGCTCGGCGGGTCCCACGCTGATCCCGTCGGTCACGAGCTTGCGGAATTTTTCCTCGAGTAAGCCCTGACGGATCAGCTCTTCGAACACGGGCACGGTCAGTTGGAAACGCGCCTGGACTTCGGCCGAATAGCGATCCATGCCGACAAACGTGCCGCCATTGAACGCCGTCGGAACGTATTGGCGAATGCGATCGGCCCGTTCCTGATCGGACACGGCAATTCCGAGGCGCTTGGCTTCGTATTCAATCTCTTTTTCAAACACGAGTTGCTTCAGGATCTGCTGGGCGTAGAGGGCCTCAAGAGGCTTCGGGACCTGATTCCGCTGCTCGATCTGGTTGAGCTGCTGGCGCACGTCTTGCACGCTAACCGACTCATCCCCGATCTTGGCCACGGTGTCCGTGGAGATCTCGCCGCTGACCGGCGACTGAGGAACAAGGTAGAGCAGCATGCTGCCTCCCAGGACCAGGACCACGGCCCCTAGAAGGATGCGGTACCCAAGTTTGCTTTTATCTGCGCCAGCCATCCGATGAGTCTCCTACGTCAGTAGACAAACTTAGGATTATAGGAGATATAGGCACGCGCCTCAAACACAATCGTCGCCGCCCGGCAGGTCAGAGAATTCTTCAGAATCAGCCATTGGGCGCACCCTCGGCACGGTCCAGCGATGCAAGGCATGAAATAGTAGACTGGCAGAAGCGAGCCACCGCAGACGGAGGCCGCGCATCGAAACCGCATGCCGATCCACGCCGCTCCAAAACTTCGGGTGTTCCTTCTTTACGGTGGTGCGCTCGCTTTGCTTCTGATGTGGCTGAGCGGATCGTTCGCGCAGTCCGCTCCCACAGCGAGTCCGCCGACCTTTTATCGCGATGTTCTGCCGATCCTGGAGCAACACTGCCAAAGTTGCCACCACACGGGGGGCATCGCGCCGATGCCGTTCGAAACGTACGAAGAGACCCGGCCATTCGCCAGCGCGATTCGCCGCGCGACGCAGGAAAAATCCATGCCTCCGTGGTTCGCCGATCCGAACATCGGCCAGTTTTCGAATGATCCGTCGCTGAGGCCGGCGGAGATCGGCGCGCTCGCGGCGTGGGCCGAAGCGAAATCGCCGGCTGGGGACATAAAGGATGCGCTGCCGTCACGGCACTGGGCGGAAAGCTGGAGCATCCCCAAGCCAGATTTGGTCTTGAAGATGCCGCAAGCTGTGCCGCTTCCCGCGAGCGGCGACATTGAGTACACCTATGAAATTGTTCCCACATATTTCAAGGAAGATCGCTGGGTGCAGATGGCGGAAGTTCTTCCGGCGCTGCGTTCGAACGTGCACCACGCGGTTGTGTATGTTCGCCCGCCGGATTCGAACTGGCTGCGGCACGCGCCGGTTGGTGTTCCCTTCACCGCTTCGACGCTGACGGATCCGGAAGATCGCCGTGGCGCTCACTGGACGGACAGCGACGTTCTGCTCGTCTATGCACCGGGGAGCTCGCCGGATGCGTGGCCCGAAAAATTGGCGAAATTTATTCCTGCGGGCTCCGACCTTGTTTTTCAAATGCACTACACGGCCAAAGGCCGCGCGGCCTCCGATCAATCAAGCATCGGACTGATTTTTTCGAAACATGCGCCCGAGCAGCGAGTGCTGACGCTGCAACTCACGAACGACCATTTCGTGATACCGCCGGGCGCGCCGGACTACCGGGTCGAGGCGCGCGGTACGTTTCCCAATGACGCCACCTTGCTCAGTTTTTTCCCGCACATGCATCTGCGTGGAAAGCGATTCGAATACAACGTGATTCGCAAGAAAACGAGCGCCGATGGCAAGCCCGATTATGAAATCGAGCCGCTGCTCCGCGTCAACTATCATTTCCACTGGCAAATGAGCTATCGGCTGGCGGAGCCGCGATTCCTAAGAGCGGGAACGGAACTTCAAGCCGTCGCGTGGTACGACAATTCGAAGTCGAATGCGCACAATCCGGATGCGGATGCAGAGGTGCGCTGGGGCGAGCAGACCTACGACGAAATGATGGTGGGCTTTTTCGACGTCGCGGTAGCGGCTGGGGTAGACAAGCAGCACTTTTTCATCCGGAAAAAAGAGCAACAACAGGTTCGCTGAGAGACCTGCACTAAGGGACAGGCGAAGGGCGATAGGGCCGGGCGCGGCCGGGCTATTTGCAATTTGACTACGCGCGATTCCGCAATTCATCCATACGGAAACCGCTGTGCTAGATTGAAAAATTGGAGCGTTCGCAGCACACTCAACCGTGACTACACAAACACCGATCGATCCGAACCTCGCTCAGGGCCACCAGAAGGCACCGCGCGTCGAAGTGTACTGGAAGGCGGTCACTTACAAGACGGTGGTGGGCTACAGCTTTTTGGGCGTGGCGATTCTATTCGGGGGAATGTATCTGGCAAAGCCCGATTGGTACTCTTTCGCCTACAAGAAATTCACCAACGCCGTGAGCAACGCCGTGAACAACGCGGTGAGCAATAGTGACGCGGAACCGGTAGGGACCGACCAGAAGCACGCAAAATTCGTCAACCTTGACGGCAAAGTCCAAGTGAAAAAAGTTAATTCGGTACAATGGGTGGAAGCGGACTACCGCACTTCGCTCGACAAAGGCGATCTCGTGCAAACGGGTTCCGACGCTAACGCGCGCATCACCTTTGGTGACGGCACCACGTACACGGTGAAGCCTGATACGCTGGTCACCGTCGAGGAGAATTCCACGGATAGCAATAAGCCGACCAGCGTAGCCGTGCGCATCAATATCGGCCAGGTCGATCTGAAGACGCCGAACTGGCAACTTCCGGATTCCAAGGCGGCGGTGAGCGTCCAGGACGCCACCGCGCAACTGCATTCGAATAGCAGTGCCGCTGTGAAGGCGGACCCGGAAAATAAATCGAGTGAGATCGTGGTTTCGGCCGGCGGTGCGCAGGTGAATCGCGGCGCAGAAAAGATCGACCTCGCGCCGTGGGAGAAAGTCACGATTCCCAGTGGCGGGCCGATTCAGAAATCAAACGTGTTGGCGCCTCCCGATCTCGTCGAGCCGCTGAACCTCGCGCCAATCATTTCGGAAAACCCAAAGATCTCGCCGGTTCGTTTCGAATGGAAGCCCGTTCAAGATGCCGTATCCTATACACTACGGATCAGCACCACTGCGATGTTTACGAAGACCGTGAAGGACGCAAAGGTCAGCGGAACGGCCGTGGAGATCACCGGGCTCGATCCCGGCGACTACTTCTGGAATGTCACGGCGACGGATGGAAAGAAACAAACCAGCGAAGTCAGCGAAATTTTCAAATTTACGCTAGTCGCGCAAGGCAAGTCCCAGGAAATGGTTCTTGAGATAATCAGCACGCAGGTCGTTGGACACTCGGCGGAGATTGTGGGCCGGACGGAACCCGGCGCAGCTCTGATTGTGAACGGCCAATCCGTGCCGAACATCGCGCCGGATGGCAATTTCCGGCACTTCACCGAGCCGCTTGCACCGGGCCAGCACACGATTTCGATTATCGGTTCGAATCGCCGCGGCGGAACGGCGATGAAGCAGGTGTCCATCGTGGTTCCGAAGTAAGAGTTTCGAAGAAAGACCCAAGCGCCTTTGCGCTGGTCGTGGTGTCCGGAGACAATGGATGTCGGGGGCTGGCCGCGGTGAGGTCAGCGCCATTGCCGGCCGGACAGCGGAGAGTCTTTCTCCGCAGGGGGATGCAGGGATGAATAAGAACGGTTACAACATGAGGTCGGTGTTCAGTCTGTTTTCTTCCGACCTCGCCATCGATCTGGGCACCGCGAACACGCTGGTGTTCGCGCACGGCAAAGGCATTGTCGTCAACGAGCCCTCGATCGTGGCCATCAACAAGTCCAGCGGAGAAGTCGTGGCCGTGGGCCGCGAAGCAAAAGAGATGCTCGGGCGCACGCCGGGAAACGTTGTCGCCATCAAGCCGATGAAAGACGGGGTCATCGCCGATTTCAAGGTCACCGAAAAGATGCTGACCTATTTCATCCAGAAGGCGCACAACCGCCGCGTGCTGGTTCATCCGCGAATCGTCATCGGCGTTCCGAGCGAGATCACGCCGGTGGAAAAGCGCGCCGTGCAGGACTCCGCGTATCGCGCGCGCGCCAGCGAAGTCTTTCTCGTCGAACAGGCCATGGCTGCAGCGATCGGCGCGGGGCTGCCAATTGAAGAGCCCTCGGGCAACATGGTCGTGGACATCGGCGGGGGCACTACGGACATTGCGGTCATCTCCATGAGCGGGATCGTTTATTCGCGGTCCGTGCGCGTGGCGGGCAACGAGATGGACGAAGCGGTCATGCAGTATCTGAAGCGCAAGTACAACCTGCTCGTCGGCGAACGCACAGCGGAGCAGATCAAGATGGAGATTGGCTCCGCGTACCCGCTGGAAAAACCGCTGACGATGGAAGTGAAGGGCCGCAACCTCATTGAAGGCGTTCCACGCACCGTCACCATCGACGACAGCGAAATCCGCGAAGCCCTGAGCGAGTGTGTCGCGACCATTCTCAACGCCGTGCGCGTCGCGCTGGAGCGCACACCGCCGGAGCTTTCCGCCGACATCAGCGACCGCGGCATCGTCCTGACGGGCGGCGGCGCGCTGCTAAAGAATCTCGACAAGCGGATTCGCGAAGAGACCGGCTTGCCGGTATCGATTGCGGATGATCCGTTGGCGTCGGTGGTGCTCGGCACGGGAAAAATGCTGAGCGACTTCAAGCTACTGCGCCAGGTTTGCATCGATTGAGGATTTGCAGTTGTAGGGGCGCCCGCCGCGGCGGGCGCCCCTACAAACACATCGTCATTGCAAGAGGTTTGGTTCTGCCGGTAACGAGTAACCGGCCGTTCGTCACATGAAATGAATTTCGATTTTCCAATTTCGAGTATCTAAATTCGGGCTCTACATGGTCGCCATTCCCTCTCGCCACAAATCGCTGGTCCTGCTCGCAGGAGTCATCGTGCTGCAGGTGCTTATGTTGGCTGTGCAAATCAAGCGCGACTCAGAGGGACGGCTCATTCGCGTCTGGACCGTCGGCGCCGTTTCGCCCTTTGAACGGGTTGGTTCCTACGGCTTTGGCTGGATTCGCAATACTTGGCGCCACTACTTCGCGCTGCAAAACACGACCAAGGAAAACGAGCAGGTTCGCCGTGAGAACGATGCGCTGAAACTGCAAATCACGCAGCTTCAGGGCAAAGCCGCGGAAGCCGACCGCCTGGCAGCATTGCTGAATTTCCGGCAATCGCATGCCGAAGTCCCGATGATAGCCGCGCGGGTGATTGGCGCGGGCGCGGGAACTGCGAGCCTGATGATTCAACTGGACCGCGGCGAGCGCGACGGCATCCGGAAAAACATGGGAGTGATCACTCCGGACGGCGTGGTCGGCAAAGTCGTCGAAGCCTATCCGAATGCATCGCAGGTGCTTCTGCTGACGGACAAGGAGAGCGGCGTCGGCGCAATGTTGGCCGATTCCCGCATCCAGAGCCCCGTTGGGGGACAGGGTGAACCTCTTCTGGTCATGAAATACGTCCCGAACGACGACACGGTCAATCTCGGAGAACGCGTCATTACCAGCGGCATGGACCGCATCTTCCCGCGCGATCTTCCGGTGGGCACTGTCGCAGAGATCAAGTCCGGCAATCCGTTCAAGCAAATTCGAATCAAGCCGGCTGCCAATCTCGAGCGTCTGGAGGAAGTGCTGGTTCTCCTGTCGCTCCGTTCCCTCGAGATGAAAAATGAAGAGAATCCCGCCGATGCGCAGCCTTCCGCGCCCGGCGCACCCAGTTCCAAACCGGCGGTAAGACGATGAACGACGCATTTGATATCCGCGGCGAATCGCACATTGAAGTTCACAAGTTTCGCGCGGGCGCGATCATCGTCGCCACGCTGCTGGCGCTGGTAATCCAGGCATCGTTCCCGATTCATTTTGCAAAGACCGCGGTCCTCGATTTGCCTCTGCTCGTGACGATTTATTTCGGCCTCAGCCGGCGCAATCCTTCCACTGGACTTCTGCTGGGCATGTTCATTGGTCTTCTGCAGGACAGCCTCAGCGGTCCGACGGTTCCACTGGGCCTTTACGGCATCGCGAAAACCATCATCGGGTATCTCGCTTCCTCGATCGGCGCGCGTCTCGATACGGAGCATCCCGCCGCGCGGTTCGCACTCACGGCTGGTTTCTTTGTGGCGCATCAAGGTCTGCTGGTTCTCACGCGGCGCATTTTGCTAGCGCAGCCGGAGCCGTGGTTTAACATGCACCTTTTCGTCGCAGCTCTCGTCAACGCGCTCGTCGCCGTTTTTCTCTTCCTCCTGCTCGACCGCCTCCGCAAGAACTAGCGATTCGTCACACTCTGGTCTACTGGATCGCAATTGAGTTCTTCGTTGCTTACTGGGTCAGAAGAAACTGTTTGAAATCATCGTAGGAATTCGAAATGGGCAGCGAAAGCTTGTCCCGCTTCAAGTAAGCGGCGAGGCGATCCGGCAGCGGAGGGGCTGTGCCGATGGCTTTCGTCACGACGTCGGCGAATTTCGCGGGATGCGCCGTCGCCAGCACCAAGCCCTGTGCGGGTTCGGGATGTTGGCTCTTGTACGCTTCCCAACCGAGCACGCCGACGGCCGTGTGCGGATCGGCGATGTAGCCGAATTTATCGTGAAGCATCTTCATCGCGGCGAGCGTTTTATCGTCCGTGGCGCCGTGGCCCCAGATTTCCTTCTGCACGTATTCGAGGCGGTTGCGGCACAAGTCGAGCAATCGCGGAAAATTGTTTGGATTGCCCACATCCATGGCATTCGAATAGGTCGGCTGCGCCGCGCGCGGATGAAACTCTCCCGTCCGCAGATATTCCGGCACGACATCGTTGGCGTTTGTTGAGGCCACATACTTCGCAACTGGCAGGCCGATGCGCTTGGCGAAAATCCCCGCCGTAAGGTTGCCGAAGTTGCCGCTGGGCACGGAAACGATCAGCGGCACCGAAGCCACGGGCAACTGCCGGTAAGCCGCCACGTGATAAAACATCTGCGGCAGCAGCCGTCCGATATTGATGGAATTCGCGGAGGTCAGCCACGCGTGCTTGTTCAGCTCCGCATCGGAAAAGGCCTGCTTCACCAGCCGCTGGCAATCATCGAAAGTGCCCGCCACTTCCAGCGCGGTGATGTTTTCGCCCAGTGTGGTGAACTGCTTCTCCTGCGCCTCGCTGATGCGCTTCGAGGGATAGAGAATCACCACGCAAATCCCCGGCACGCGCAGGAAACCATGCGCCACGGCGCTGCCCGTGTCTCCGGATGTCGCCACCAGAACCGTAAGAGGGCGCGTTTCGCCGCGCACGAAATAACCCATCAGCCGCGCCATGAAGCGCGCGCCGAAATCCTTAAACGCCAGCGTCGGCCCGTGAAAAAGCTCCAGGATGTGCAGGCCGGGCGAAAGTGAAACCAGCTTTACGGGAAAGTTGATCGCCTCGCTCACAACTTGCCACAGCACTTCTTCCGGCACGTCCGGCGTAGCGAACGGACGCACCACGCGAAAGCAAACTTCCGTAAACGGCAGCCCGCGAAATTCCTCCAATTCCTCGGGCGAATGCCGCGCAATCTCCACCGGCATGTACAGCCCGCCGTCGGGCGCAAGCCCGCGCAGTACCGCGCCGCGAAGCGAGCTAAGCGGGGCCTTGCGCGACGTGCTCCGGTACCTCAATGAATTGCACTCATCGCGCGCTTCCCGTTTTGCCCTGAATCATTTTCAGAAACGCCGCAGCGTCCAGCGAGCCATCGCGCAACGCGCCGACTGGCAGCGTGCAATGCGCGAGCGCTTCATAACTCTGACGCCGCGCGGCAATCAGCGCCGGATAACAACGCGCCACTGTTTCGCGAGGTGCTTCTCCCGGCTTTGATTGAAACGCGCCGCGCCACAACACCGGTTTTGGATCGTTCAAGTATCTTTCGATCAGGAGCTGCTGCTCTTCCGCGGAAGCCGCTAGATGCACGATCGTCATTTGACGCCGCAATCGCATCAGCAAGTTATTCCCGGTATAAATGATGCTTCCCGTTGTATCGAGCACCAGGGATTTCTCCGGCTGCTTCTCGAGTTCCGTCAAAATTTCATCCAACGTATGAATCTCTTCGGCCAAGTATTCTGACTCACGTTGGGCGTACGTCGCGGAGTCCGGCCAGCCCATCCACGCGGCGACTCCGTTGATCCCGGCGTAACCTCCAGCCGCGAGCTTTTCTTCCAGCTTTTTTTCGATTCGGTCATCGCAGGAAATCGCCGGATAGCCGCTCGCCGCCAGCCCTCTGGTCCAGAATGTTTTTCCCGCGCCGGACATTCCGATGAGCGCCATGCGAAGCGGTATCTGCAGGTGTGTGTCCATGACTAAGAAATAGTTTCCTACGATAGCTTGCGCGCACGCAGCAGAGCAAGGCACGCGCGCACGATCATCTCTACATCTCTATGATGAGCCGAAGCAAATGATGATGGGGAACGCCGCGTCTGTTACTTCACCAACAAGCGGTCGTACTTGCTCCACGTCGACATATCCGAGACGATCACCCTGTCTCCGGGCTGCAACCCTGAGACGATTTCCACGCCATCAATCGAGGTGTTTCCCAGCTCTACCATGACGCGCTGCGCTTCGTTTCCATCTTCCACCAGCTTGAAGAGCGGCACGCGGGTGTTTGGCCT
>WNFI01649711.1_pt1 | contig 11719 bp, 9 predicted proteins | sample 5400471 | NCBI WGS metagenome assembly WNFI01 (sample SAMN13153348, study PRJNA577476) | soil metagenome | isolation source: 100 cm saprolite on Douglas fir-dominated hillslope | place: USA:California | collected 2013-09-17
TGAAGGGAGAGATCAACTCCCGAGCGAGATCCAGAAGGCCTTTCGGGAGTTCAAGCCGGGAGGCATTACTCTGTATCGACACCTGAACATCACGGATCCTCAGCAGGTTAAGCTATTAACTCTACGTCTCCAAAGCGCCGCCGCTGTGGCCGGACTGCCTCCGCTGCTCATTGCGGTCGATCAAGAGGGCGGACAGCTGATGGCGATTGGCGAAGGCACCACGCCTTTGCCAGGGAATATGGCGCTGGGAGCCGCCGGCTCTGACGAACTCTCGCGCAGAGCTGGCGAAGTTCTGGGCCGGGAACTCGCGGCGATGGGGATCAATGTGAATTACGCTCCATGTTGCGATGTAAACGTCAACCCTGAGAATCCGGTCATCGGCGTTCGATCATTCGGCGAAGATCCAAATGCTGTATCGAGATTGGCCTCGGCGATGGTGGGTGGGATTCAGTCGGCGGGCGTGGCGGCGACCGCGAAACATTTTCCCGGGCATGGAGATACGAGCACCGACTCCCACGCCGGACTCCCTACCGTTTCCCACTCGCGGGAGAGACTAGATCAGATCGAGTTCCCTCCATTCCGATCCGCGATCGCGGCCGGCACGAAGCTCGTTATGACCGCTCACATCGCGCTGCCGGCAATAGACGGCCCAAACGCTCCAGCTGCCACGATGTCTCCGCAGATACTCGGTAGCCTCCTACGGCGGCACCTGAGGTTTGAAGGTGTGATCGTGAGCGATGCCATGGACATGCAAGGCTTCTCGCGAACTGAAGAGCTCGGCGGTAACGCAGTACGGGCAGTGAACGCAGGCGTAGACTTGTTGCTTTTACCGCAGGCTCGGGCGGATCAGGAACGAGTGTATTCCAGCCTGCTGGCCGCGGCGAAAGTTGGTGCCCTGGGGGGCGATGGAAGTATTACATCGGCCGAGCGGATCTTGGCGCTGAAACGTTGGCTGAAGGCTCAACCTGCGCCTGATGACCTGAGCGGAGTCGGTTCTCCGCAGAATCAAGAGGTCGCGGCGCAGATTGCCGCCCGTTCGGTTACCCTGATCCGCGACCAAAAAAGGGTCTTGCCCCTGCGCCTGGGGGCAAATGATCGGCTGGTTGTCGTGACTCCGCAACCGGTTGACCTTACGCCTGCAGACACTTCCTCATCTGTCCGGCCGACCCTTGCCGGTGCACTTCGCAAATATCACTCGTCCGTTGACGAGTTGGTGATCCCGCATCAACCGCCCATGACGGAAATCCACGGTCTGGTCGAGCGACTGGAGCAATACGACGTGATCGTGATCGGGACGATCAATGCAGAAGGAGGCTCCGGCCAGGCCGCGCTGGTTCAGAAGGCGTCGGAAATGGGGAAGCCAATGGTTGTGATTGGGATGCGGCTTCCGTACGAGCTGGCGGCCTTCCCGGAGATCCCGACATACCTCTGCACCTATTCGATCCTCGAGCCGTCGATGAGGGCTGCGGCAGCTGCAATATTCGGTGAGACAAATTTTCAGGGAAAATTGCCCGTTTCGGTGCCGGGGCTTTATCCCCTCGGGCATAGCGAAACTCGGTGAGGCTGGATGTCGCTCTACTCTGAAATTCTTGAACAGCCGGCGTGCCTGGAGAGGATGCTCCGTTCCCAGCGCGCCAATGTGGAAGATATTTCCCGCATCATCAAAGCGCATGATATCTCCTATGTATTCCTGGCCGCCCGTGGGACCTCCGATAACGCCGGCCGGTACGCCAACTACCTGTTCGGTGCACAGAATCATCTTCCCCTTGCGCTCGCGGCCCCGTCGCTCTTTACGTATTATGAACGGCCGCCCAGGTTAAAAAATGCCCTGGTGATGGGAATCTCTCAATCCGGCCAATCTCCCGATATCGTGAGCGTCTTGCATGAGGCAAAACGCCAGGGCTGCCCTACACTGGCCATCACCAACGTTCCAAACTCACCGCTCGGGGCGGAAGCCGACCTGGTTTTTGATCTTCAGGCTGGCCCCGAACTTGCGGTTGCGGCGACGAAAACCTACAGCGCTGAGCTCATGGCAATTGCGATGATTTCGGCAGCTATCGAAGGCCAAAGGTCCGGCTGGAATCTACTGGAGAAAGTGCCTCAGTGGGCGGCAGCGGCCCTCCAACAGGATGAGCAGATACGCAAAAATATCAGCCGCTATCAGCCACTGCAGAAGTGCGCTGTACTGGGTCGCGGTTATAACTATGCTACGGCCTTCGAATGGGCCCTAAAGCTCAAAGAATTAACCTACCTGGAAGCTGAACCGTATTCCACGGCTGATTTTCAGCACGGGCCGATCGCGATCGTGGGCCGCGGCTACCCGATCCTGGCTATCGTAGCAGCTGGCCAGGTGGCCGAGTCTATGCTAGAACTGCTCGATCAACTCAAGAAAGACCTGCAGGCCGAGCTGGTTGTGATCACCAATGTGACAAAAGCCGCGGCCCTGGCACGAATGCATTTTTCCATTCCGGCCGACATCCCTGAAGCCCTCTCGCCGCTGGTCAGCATAATTCCTGCACAACTATTCGTATATCATCTGTCCCTCGCAAAGGGACTCGATCCAGACCAGCCTCGCACGATCAACAAGATCACGGAAACCCGCTAGCATCCACCCATCGTTTCGGGGGTTGTAGAATTCGAAGATTCTGCATCAAATTTTCGTTCGACTGGGCAGAGATGTAGAATCAAGGAGCAGAATCGATGATCCGGCCCCGTCTCCGAATTTTAGTTGTCTTTAGTCTCCTGATCCTGGCCTGCGGACTTCCGACGGGCCTCGTCGGTCAATCTCAGCCAACCGCAACCGTGGCCGTCTCAGAGACTCCCGGTGCCCTGCCACAGGCTCCCGCAGATACGCCCACTGCCTCCGCCCCGGCCACTCAGGCCCCGTTCTGCCTGGCAGGCAGAACGCCGACCACCGGCCCCGCTGGATGCGCCCTTCCAACCGGCAACCAGCTTTCTCAATTCTGCACCAACAAGAATCCTTACACGCTGATCTCTGTCCCGCAGGGGGCCACGTATGATGCGGTTACTGCGGGATTTACCTGCAGCGATGCCGGCACGAAAAATGGGATGCAGCTGATCAGCTGCACCGGGTCCTCGGCAAGTTCCTTCAGTGTTCAGGTTTGCACGACCGCCTGTACCGCCGCTGGACCAACACCCACGCCGCTCCCTTCCGATGTCTGTCCACAGGGATACAGTTATTCCGGGGATCAACAATGCTGCCAGGCAAATCAGACAAGTCAGAATGGCTGTGTGACGCTCAGCTTCAACACGATTGCCTGCGGAACCGTGGATTGTTCACGGATCAAAGCCATGTCTATGTGCAGCGCAAATCATGCCTGTAGATGGATTCCGAGCACCAGCACCAAGCCTGCCTACTGCTCCACCAAATAATTGCCCGGCAAGAACCACCATCCAGGCGCGACAAAAGTGCCGACCCCGAGCGCTGCCCCGGGGCATTCGGCCAGTTTTTCTTGCAGTGAGCCCCGACATTCAGGAAAATAAAATGGGCAGACGAATTCGTCTGCCCATCCAGGATCTCAGGCGACCGCCTTGGGCCTGAACCAATTTTGCCATTCTTTGTTTTCCCAGACCACCAGGATCGGGGAGGCATTGAAGATGGACGAATAGGTCCCGCTAAATATCCCGACCAGAAGAATGATCACAAAATGTTTGATCGTGTCGCCGCCAAACAGGGAGAGTGCAAAGAGGGTGAACATGACGGTCAGTTGGGTATTGATAGACCGGTCGAGAGTTTGAACGATGGAGTGATTTACCACGGTCTGATAATCGACCCGGCGATAAAGATTGGCGTTCTCACGGATTCGGTCAAAGACCACGATCGTGTCATGAACGGAAAAACCGATTACCGTCAGCACGGCGGTCAGGAATAAGGCATCGGCTTCCCAGTGCAGGAAGTAGCCGAGCATGGCCTCGACGCCGAGCACAACGAATACATCGTGCAACATCGCGATGAGTGCCGCCGTTCCGTATCGAATAGGATGCTCAACCTTCCGGAAGGCAAGGCCAATATAAAATAGGATGGCAAACGATGCTGCCAGGATGGCAAATGCGGCCGCCTGAGTGACCTCGGCCCCGATGGCCGGAGAAACCGAAGAAAAATTCAAGACGGTCACCGTTTCGCCTGTCTTCGTTTGTATCGCCGTAACCAACTTGCCCTTTGTGGCATCATCCATCTGTTTTGAGCGAATAGAATATGCATTGGTACCCAGCGGTTGGATTACCGGATTCGTGATGGGTTGTTTTGCCGTGGACAGTTGTGTATACACCGCGTCAATAACGCTGGGTGCCGGAAGGGTTCCGGAAAATTGAATCTCGAGCAATGATCCGCCCTTGAAGTCGATGCCAAGTGCAAGCGGTCCCTCGCCGGTGCTGATCCAATGCTCGGCCATAAAAAAGATACCGGGGACGATCACGACAAGCGAGATCAGGAAGTAAAGGTAACGGTTTTTGATAATATTCATGCGTTGCTCCTAGAGCCCGAACCAGCCGGGGTGTTCGCCCAGTTTCAAATTATCAAGGATGAGGTGGAGGAACGTGCGCGTTACGATGATCGCGGTGAACAGCGACAGCAAGACACCTACAAAGAGGTTCAGCGAAAAACCCTTGAACATACTGGTTCCAAATGAGTTGCCAAATATATACAGGATAATACATGTGATGAGGGTAGAACTATTTGAGTCGCGGATCGAAGGCCAGGCACGACTCCAGCCCAGATCGATGGCTTGATTGAGAGTCCGGCCGGAACGCAATTCTTCCTTGAGACGCTCAAAGATCAGCACATTGGCGTCCACGGCCATACCGATACTCAGGATAAATCCGGCTATGCCGGGCAGGGTTAGTGTGATCGGAATAATCTTGAAGAGCATGAGGGAGAAGATTGCATACGTGATGAGGGCCAGATCCGCGATGATCCCCGGCAGCCGGTAGAAAAGAGCCATGAAGAGCACGACGACCGCTAATCCGATCCCGCCCGCGAGCAGGCTCTTTCGCACTGATTCTGCTCCCAGGGTCGGGCCCACGGTCTGGCTGACGACTACCTTCACCGGCACTGGCAGCGAGCCGTACCGGAGTTTCACTGCAAGGGTATTGGCGGTGTCCGCGGTGAAGCTACCTTGGATGACTCCCTGACCACCAACGATGGGGCCTTGAATTACGGGAGCTTCTATCACCTGTTTATCCAGAACGATAGCCAGGTACTGTCCGACATGTGAAGTCGTGTAATCAGCAAAGACCTTACTGGCATCAGGTTTAAGCGTGAATCCTACTTCGTACGTGGTCGCTAAAGTGCCGACTTGGACGGTGACGGTGTCGAGACCGGCACCGGTCATGACGGTGTGATAAACCCGGGCCGGCGGTGTAGCGGAAGCGCCCGGGGTAGCGCCGGCTTGGGCCGTTGCCGTCGCTGCAGGGGTCGCAGTGGACGTCGGGGTCGAACCAACGGCGGTTGCCGTGCCGGACGGTTTAACCTTGCCTGTAGCCTGATCGTAATCCGTTGCGACGATACTTCCCGCGGGAAGGGGAGAGGTACCCATATCCACAAATTCAAGCAGTGCAGTTTGCTGGAGGGCGGCAACGACCTCCTCTGGTTTACTGACTCCCGGAAATTCTGCAACAATCCGGCACGGAGGTGCAATTTGCATCACGATCTCGCTGACGCCCAGGGCGTTGGCACGATTTTCAAGAATCTGTTTGGTCACATCTAATGCATTGGGATCCACGGCCGAGCAGTCTGCGACATCTGCCTGCAGCAGGGTTTGCAGGCCGCCCAGCGTATCCAGTCCTCGATGAATGGATGTGTCTTTGCTGATGAGCGGCTGGTCAGATACGGGATTCGTAATCGTAATGTTGTTACTAAAGTCCACCCAAAGTGAGAATAATAGAAGAATGGCGATGATCACCAGCCAGGTGTTGCGGTTACGACTCATGGTTTACTCCATCCATAAAAATACCAGCCTTTGGCTGGCGCTGCGGGATTATACTCTGAAACCAGCCCGATGTCAGTGAGCAGGCAAGAAATCGGGACGTGACCTCCGGATCACCCGGTTCCCTCAAAACTCGGAGAGTGTGTTGTGATCAAATGCCGATCGGAAGGCGCACCGTCATCCGGCGGATATCATCGCCGGTGCGCGGCAACACCTTCATCGCCAACACGCTGATATCATTTTCGGGCCGACCCTCATCCAGCCTGACTGCATACCCCAATAAGGAATCCACGAGTTCCTGTGGACTCGGCTCTTGCTCCGAAACAAACGAACCAAGAACCTGGCTGACGTCCATGGCCTCACCTCGCCTGGCACCAGCCTGCATCAAGCCGTCCGTGTAGATGACGAGAGTCAGCCCGAGCTCAATCGCAAGTTCAGTGACTACCGGCCTCACGTTGTTGGATGTGCCGAGTGGTACGCTGTCTTGAGCCAAGAGATCGGTCCGGTCCGCGCGACATAGGAGGATCGGGAGTGGATGATTGCGTGTAAGCACAATAGTGCCGCTGCGGAGATCTACCGACCCAATATTGAGATTGCAGGTTACCTTGCCTTGTTTTTCGGTATATAGGGCATCCGATGCAGCCCGCGCTGCGGCCCCATCGAGAACACCATCCGCGAGCAGACCGATAACCTTATGGACCACAAGCATCGAGACCGCCTTCGCACCCTGATCGAGGGATTGCCCGTCGGCTAGGACGACCGACAGGCCCCCGTTCGGGCGATCGATCGCCTCGAATGTGTCACCGCTCTCGGTTGAGGCGAATCGGTTTACTTTCGCCATGGCTACCTGCACTTCCATCGGATTAATTTTACGACGATTTAAGCCGCCAGGTGCACTCAAAAAACGGAGCCCCTGGGCCTCCGGAAGAGGAAGAGGTGCCTTGGAACTGTCGAATCTCCAGAGCCTCTCGTAGAGGAGGGTACCCTACTAAAGTTTAAGACTCGGCAAGCTTGACGTCACGGCCTGAAACCGCTTATAATCCGCTCTCTCGATCAGAAACGATTGGACGGGCAGATGCCCGTTCATTTTATGTAAAGGAGTAAGTCATGACCCCCCATCCAAAACGGAAACACTCGAAGGGCCGGCGCGACCGCCGGCGTGCGCACGACGCGATGCAGGCTCACAACCTGGTGGCTTGCTCGAATTGCGGTTCGATGCGGCTTCCACACACGGTCTGCTCAAACTGCGGTTACTACCAGGGACGTGAAGTGATCGAAATCAAGAAAGAGAAGAAACAACCCGAGTGATACAGGCGAGCCGTGGCAGCAGGACGGCTCGTTTGTCTTTAACCGGTCAAAGGAAAACTCATGAAGCTCAATCCCAGCGCGACTGGATTTCTTTTTCCCGGCCAGGGCTCGCAAACTGTGGGGATGGGGCAGGCGCTCGCCGCCTCCTTTCCGATCGCGGCTGCGGCATTCCAGGAGGCGGACTCGATTCTTGGAGTTTCGCTATCAACAATTATGTGGACGGGGACCGAAGCGGAATTGAACGACACCGTCAATACCCAACCGGCCCTCTTCGTGCATTCGCTGGCAGCTTTCAAGGTGTTCGAGAACCTTTACCCGACTGCCCGGCCCGCCGCCGTGGCGGGTCATTCCCTCGGCGAACTGTCTGCGTTTGCCGCGGCCGGAGTTTTTTCCTTTGAGGATGGATTGTTGCTGGTGAGAAAACGCGGCGAACTGATGAAATTGGCGGGCGAACGGATGCCCGGGTCTATGGCGGCGATCCTGAATCTCGATATTCCTGCGCTCGAAAAGGTCTGCGCGGAGGCGAGTACGTCGGCCGAACCGGTCCAAGTCGCCAATGACAACTGTCCTGGCCAGGTTGTTATTTCTGGGTCAAAGCCGGCAGTAGAACGTGCAATGCTGGGTGCCAAAGCCGCGGGAGCGAAACGTGCCATTCCCCTGGCAGTCTCGATCGCTGCCCATTCGGGCTTGATGGCCTCCATTCAGGATGAATGGAACGATGCAGTGAATGGGGTGGCGATGCAGGAGCCGAATACCCGAATTATCGGCAATGTCCGTGCGACGGTAATCCAATCGGTGGCCGATGCCCGCACCGACATCCAAATGCAGATGCAGTCCCGCGTTCGCTGGACCGAGTCGATCGAACACATGGCGCAAAAGGGAGCTAGCGCCTTTGTGGAGGTAGGCAGCGGAAATGTATTGCAGGGCCTCGGGAAGCGGATCGCGCCTGCTATTCCTTGCTACCCTCTGGGCAACCCGGGCGATTTCTCAGCGCTCGAATGACGCCCGAGGATCGTGGGGTATAATCCCGGAGTGTTCGAATTTTTCGGTATCGCCCTCCCGGTGGATATCCGTGCGGACCTAATTGTGCCTTCGTGGGCCGTTGAACTCCAGCTGATCAGGGTCTCCTTGGTCAGCTTTATTTTTATGAGGTTTGGGAGCGAGCTCGGCTGGATTCGTGATGGTCAATCGGCTTGCCGACCTTATGGCGGACAAATATATGAAATTGAGTAAGCTGGCCAGTCAGATCGCTGAGTCTTCAACCCTTGCTTTAAATGAGGAAGCCCGCCTGTTGAAAGAGCGGGGTGAGGCGGTGATCAATCTGGGCATCGGAGAGCCGAAAAACAGGACTCCCATCAATGCCATCCTTTCCGCTGCCGCGAAGTTGACCAGCGGGGAAGTCAAATATACGCCAGTCGATGGAACACCATCGCGGCGCAAAACAATCGCTCTTCAACATCCTTTATTCGGTGCTCAACCCTGGAGACGAAGTGATCCTCCTGGCTCCGTATTGGGTCTCCTATCCAGAGATCATCAAGATGTGTCTGGGGCGGCCCGTATTCGTGACACCGGCGAATGGCACGTTTACTCCTCGCTTCTCCGAGATCGAAGAGGCAGTCACGCCCAGGACGCGCGTGATCGTGATCAACAACCCGAACAATCCCAGCGGTGCCATCTATCCTCCTGAACTGATCGAGCAAATCGTCGGCCTCTGTGAGCAGAGGGGGATCTTCCTTGTCTGCGACGATATCTACCATAAGCTGACCTTCGATTGTAAGGAGGCGCTGCCGGCCTATCGATTTACGCAGAAGAGTATCGAAGAATCTCATGTGGTGGTGGTGAACGGTGTAGCCAAGATCTATGGGATGACTGGATTTCGGGTGGGCTGGGTTGTGGGACCCCGCGAATTGGTTCGGGTGATGACGAATGTGACTGCCCAGACGACGTCGGGGGTAAGCCCCGTCAGCCAGGCCGCCGCGGAAGGGGCTCTCAATGGAGAGCAGTCCGTGGTGGAGGCCATCCGTCTGCACATCCAAAATAATCGGGATGTTCTGTTGCATGAGATGAGATCTTTCGAAGGGGCACGTTTGATTCCACCCGAGGGAACATTTTATGCCCTGCCTGATCTGCAGGCTTTCAATCCAAATTCGGAGGTCCTGGCCCGCTTTCTGCTCAAGAAGGCACTGGTGGTGACCGTGCCCGGAAGGGATTTTGGGATGGAGGGACATATCCGGCTCTCCTTCAGCGGAACCGTCAAAGATTTGACGGAGGGGCTCGGGCGAATCAAATGGGCGCTCGATCCGAATGCTCCCAAAGAGATCTACATCGGGGATAAGCGAATGACGAGGGATTGGGAATGAATAGTCTGCTCAACACCAAAACACCGGCCGAGGGTATCGCGCAGCTGCACGAGGCGGATTATGACTTATCGAATCATGGCCTGAGTAATCTGCATCTGGCCTATTGGAACCTGCCCAAAGAGGCGCTCTATGAAGAGGCTCTCTTCCGGGGTGAAGGAGTTACATCGGTCGGGGGAGCCTTCGCAGTGAATACGGGCAAACATACGGCACGGTCGGCGTCGGACAAGTTTCTTGTCCGCGAGGCCTCCAGTGAAAAGCGCATCTGGTGGGGACAATACAATCGTCCTTTTGAAGGCGCGAAGTTTGAGGGACTCTACAATCGGATGTTGGGATTCCTCCAGGGCCGCGATGTATTTATCCAGGACCTGTATGTCGGAGCCGATGAAAAGTACCGGTTGCCGATTCGGTTTGTGACAGAGTTCGCCTGGCATAGCATGTTCGTTCGAAACATGTTCCTGGTGCCGCAGTCGATGGAGGAGTACAAGAGCTTTGTGCCGGAGTTTACCATCGTCGCGGTCCCATCCTTCAAGGCAATGCCCGCCGTGGACAATACGGCCAGTGAAACGTTCATCTGCCTATCCTTTGATAAAAAACTGGGCGTGATTGGAAATACCGCCTATGCGGGGGAGACGAAGAAATCCATCTTCACCATCATGAATTATCTACTGCCCCTGGACGGCGTGCTCTCGATGCATTGTTCGGCGAACGTCAGCCCCACGGACAAAAATGATGTCGCCCTGTTCTTCGGATTGAGCGGGACGGGTAAGACCACGCTGTCCGCAGATCCAACCCGCCTCCTGATCGGGGATGACGAGCATGGATGGAGTGAGGACGGCATATTCAACCTGGAGGGCGGGTGCTACGCAAAAACGATCGGCTTGTCGGCGGCGGCGGAACCGGAAATTTACGCAACCACGAGCAGGTTTGGTACGATTCTTGAAAATGTTCCCGTGGATCCCGCGACGCGCACGATTGATCTTGACGATGCCTCGCTCACCGAAAATACCCGCGCCTGTTATCCGCTCGACTTCATTGAGCATGCGGCGGCTGACAAGAAGGCAGGTCATCCGAAAAATGTGATTTTTCTGACCTGTGACGCCTCGGGGGTCTTGCCCCCGATCGCGCGCTTGAGCCCGGACCAGGCCCTGTATCAATTTATTTCAGGATATACATCGAAGGTCGGGGGGACCGAGGTGGGGATGCGCAAGGAGCCCGAGATCACCTTCTCAGCCTGCTTCGGTGCGCCCTTCATGGTGCATCCCCCCGCGTATTATGCAGGAATCCTCAAGGGGAAGATTGAACACTATGGGGTTCGATGCTGGTTGGTAAATACCGGATGGGTAGGGGGTCCGTACGGAGTCGGCAAGCGGATCAGCATTAAACATACCCGCACAATCCTCTCTGCAGTCCTCGGCGGTCAGTTGGATCACGTCCGATACAAAAAGGACGCCACCTTCGGATTTGAGGTGCCGGAAACCTGTCCGGGCCTACCGGATGAGGTTCTCAACCCCGCCAGCTCGTGGCCGGATCAGAACGAGTATGCCAAGAAATATCATCAACTCGCCATGCGCTTTGTAGAGAATTTCAAGAAATTTGAGGCCCAGACCCCGCCTGAAGTGATGGCCGCCGGCCCCAAAATTTGAGCCGCGGGATACCCCGGGGGTTGCTCGCCCTGCCCAGCTAGTCATCTGGTTCACTGTTGATCGGCTCAGATCGTTCGCAAAGCGGGCGATTCCAGTCCAGAGCATGAAAGACGTCTCCCCTCCCACGAGTGGTACTCACCGTGAATATTCGATCCAAAAAACCCTTAGATCCGAATTCGGGATCGACGCCAGGTATTGAAAGCGCGGATCCGAGTCCTGGCCGTTATAGATCTGATCCATCTGAGGGCGCAAACCCGGCAGCAGAAGGTAACGAACGTTGTAATGTTCCGCCACGAAATAAATCGTGGATAGGTCATTGTTGGGAATCATCACAGTTTTGAAGCCTGTCGCCTCGTAGACATCCCATGTCTCGCGGGCCATGACGCTGATCCCGCCCGGCCCGATTCCCTTCGAAATTGCATCCGTTTGGATCACCGAGCCAACAACCCTGTACGTGTCATAC
>WNFI01216063.1_pt1 | contig 11718 bp, 16 predicted proteins | sample 5400471 | NCBI WGS metagenome assembly WNFI01 (sample SAMN13153348, study PRJNA577476) | soil metagenome | isolation source: 100 cm saprolite on Douglas fir-dominated hillslope | place: USA:California | collected 2013-09-17
GGGACCGCCGTTGAGGCCGAGGCAAGGGACGCCGGCAACTGTGAATTCGACCGTCAGCACGTCGCCCTTCTTGCCGGATGGGTAGTCACTGGGTGCACGGTGGACGGCACCGACCGCGCTGTCGGGAAAGGTCTCGGCGTAGAAGCGGGCGGCAGCCTCGGCGTCCTTGTCGTACCAGAGGCAGATCGTGTTCTTCGCGTTCATGGTTGTGACCTCCTACGCCACGCTAGCAGATGACGATGCGCCCGTCCCCAGGCTACTCGTATCGGAGCGCGACCAGAGGATCAACTCGCATTGCTCGTCGGGAAGGCAGCCAGGTCGCCGCCATTGCGGTGGTCAGGAACAACAGGGACGCGCCTGCGAAGGAGATGGCATCGACGGTGTCGAGCCCGTAGAGCACGCCGCGCAGGAGGTGCGTCGCGCCCGTGGCGAGAAGCATCCCGGCCAGCAATCCAGCAAGAACGGGACGGGCGGTGTCCCGCACCATCAGGGCAAGGATGTGGCGCTTCTGGGCGCCGATCGCCATGCGGATGCCGACTTCACGCGTGCGAAGGACGACGACATAGCTGACGGTGCTGTAGATGCCCACCGAGGCCAGCAGGAGCCCGAACACGCTGAGGGTGGACGCTATGGCGGCCGACACGCTGGCGATGAGAAACGCGTCTGTCTGACGAAGCATCTCTTGCAGAGTGGCCGCGGATGCCACGAGGCCCGGATCGACGGCCGCGAGCACCGGGTCCATCGCTCGCATCACCAGCGTGGGATCGGGGCCCGTCCGGATGAGCAGTGGGTAATCCTGGAGCGGGTCCACGGGCAAGGGCAGGTAGGCCTGCTCGGAGTCACCGCCGTCCAGCTTGACGCCGCGTGTGTCCCGGGCGACGCCGATGACCTGCCAGGTCGGCCCGTCGGGAAGAAGCTCACCCTTCTCGTGGAATTGCTCCTCGGTGCCCAGGCGCAGGCTGCGGCCGATCGGGTTCAGCCCGGGCCAGAGCCGCTGGGCCGCCGATTCGCTGAGGACGACAAAGTGCTCCGGCCGGCCGACCGGCGATTCGAAGCCCGTGCCCCACGACAGGGGAATGCCCAGCGTCCGGAAGTAGTTTGGCTGCACCCACGTGTAGTAGAGCATCGCATGCTTGTTCTGGGCCGAGGGCTGTTGTCCATTGAGCGAGACCGCGGCCCTTCGCGCGCCGCTGTCGTTCGGCGCCCGCGCGCTGGTGATTGCCGCCACACCGGGCAGCGCCGCGAGACGGGTGCGAAGGTCGCGGACGAGAACGGCCTTGTGGTCGGCGGTGTATCTGGATTCCTCCGGGAACTTGAGGCTCAGATCGATGACGCGGTTGCCGTCATATCCCGTATCCATCCTCAGCGTGTGATGGGCGCTCCGAACCAACATGCCTCCGGCGATCATGAGCGCGAGCGAGACGGCGACCTGGGCCGCGATGAGGAGATGACGCAGCCCGCGGCGCGCGAGCGAAGCTCCCGCGCCTCGGACTACCGCGAAGAGCGCGGAGCCGGAGCCTTCGACAGCCGGCGCGAGCCCAAACAGGATCCCCACGATAAAAGAGATGCCAACGACGTACCCAAAGATCTCGAGGTCAGGGTTCACGTCGAGCACCAGCGTTCCAAGTGCGGCAGGCAGAGCTTCAGCCGCCTCGGTGACTGCGACACGCATCACCGCCCACGTCAGCGGCAGTGCGATGCCGCCCGCAAGCAGACCCAGCAGCGCGCTCTCGGTCAGGAGCTGACGGATCAAGCGGGGCCGGCTGGCCCCGAGCGCCAGGCGCATGCCCAGTTCCTGCTGACGGGTTGTCGCGCGCGCCAGTTGCAGGCCGGCGGCGTTGGCGCCGGCGATCACCAGCACCATCCCCGCACCGACCATGATGAGCAGGATGGCAAGTCGCAAGCCGGCGTTCGGCCGGCCGGGCAAGGGGGAGCCGGGCGAGATCAAGGCCGTCACGCCCTTGCTCATGTCCGAATGCGGGTCGTGCAGAACGCCTAGCTGAGAGGCGAGCAGCGTTGTCTCCGCCTGCGCCTCCGTCATGCTGGTGCCCGGCCGGAGGCGACCGAACACGCGACAACACAGGTCATCGCGGTCGCGCAGCCGATTGCTTTCAGGATGGACCAACGGTTCGAGACGGAGCGGCAGCCAGAAGTTGGGCACGGCCACGCTGGTACCGGTGAAGTTGCGAGGTGTGATTCCGACGATGGTGAAGGCGGCGCCGTTGAGGCGGACGGTCTTACCCAGTACGGCGGGATCGCCGGCAAACCGTCTCTGCCAGTAGTTCTCACTGATGAGAACCGAAGGCGAAGCGGCGAGCTCCGCAGGGCCTATCGATTCGAAGGTGCGACCACCCAGGGCCGTGACGCCGAGAACCGAGAAGTAATTTTCCGAGACGATGAAGGTGCTGGCGAACTCCGCATTGCTCGCGGGCCGCAGCAGCCCCAGTCTTCCCATCAGCGAACCCGCCTGCGCACTGCGTTGGCTGACGACGCCCCCCGCGTCGGTGAGCCTGATCTCGTCGATGCCGAACGCGATGACGCCGCTGAATGAATGAAGATGATCCCGATAGGCTTCGTAGTCCGGATAGCTGAACCTGGCATTGGTCACACCGGAACGGGGGCGCAGGGCGAAGTTGACCATCGTCGCGGAGTCGCGGGCATCGAGAGGTCGCACGACGAATGCCTTGTAAGCCGTGAAGACGGCGGTATTCACGCCGATCCCGAGCGCGAGGGCAAGAACCGACACGGTGGTGAACCCGGCATTGCGGCGCAAGGTGCGCGCGCCATAACGCAGGTCTTGGAGGACTGTTTCGAAAAGGATCATCTGCTCGCTGCTCCGCTCTGGGTGTGTGCCAGTCCGCTCCTGAATGAATACGGTGCACGAGCGTCGCGGTTACAAGAGTCTGCGGAGAGTAGGGTCCCGTCCGTTCCGGGCAGGCGCGTGGGCTTTGATTCATTACAAGATTTGTAATACAATCGTGACATGAGTAGGGTGGCTGCAGAGGTGAAGCGCGCCAGGGAAGCGCGAGGCTGGACACAAGCGGAAGCGGCTGAGCGGCTAGGCGTGTCCCAGGGGTACGTTTCGCTCTTGGAGTCAGGTGGGCGGCCAGTACCGCGGAGGCTCGCTCCATCGTTGCTCAGGACGCTGGGGCTCTCCCCATCGGCCCTTCCTCCAAGCGAGTTGAATCTGGAACCTGACCGGTTGCCCGGCGTGCTTGGTGCGCTTGGCTACGAACCGTTCGGGTATCTACGGGGTCGGTTGCTCAATCCAACGGCAGTGCTGCTGTCGGCGCTCCGGCAGGAGGACCTCCCGTCCCGCGTGGTCGAGGCGCTGCCTTGGCTCGCATTGCACTTCCCAGACCTGGATCGGGAGTGGCTTGTCGAACGCGCCAAGTTGCATGACGTGCAGAACAGGCTTGCATATGCGGTCACGCTGGCTTCGGAGCTTGCTGGCGCGGGCATGGCCGCGCGGCTCCGAGAGCTGGTGCTTGGACTGGAGCCATCGCGGCTCGCTCGTGAAGACACCCTCTGCCACGACTCGATGACGCAGGCGGAGCGGCGATGGCTGCGGCAGCGGCGCCCGCAGCAGGCCGAGCATTGGAACCTGCTTACCGATTTGAGGCGAGAGCACCTGCCTTATGCCGCTTGACATCTTGGAGCCCTGGGGGGCCTTTCTAAGAGACCTGGACCGGGAGCTTGTGAGACCGGTCGAGCTTCATTGCCTCGGCGGCTTTGTCGTGACGATGCTGTACGGACTCACGCGTCCAACCGCCGACATTGACGTGCTCGTGGTCAGGCCCCAAATGGATCTCAACCCACTTGCGGGGATCGGCTCCTCCCTCCACAAGAAACACCGTGTGTACGTTCAACTCGTGACCGTCCTGGAAGCGTACCCGGAGGATTACGAAGAGCGCTTGGCCGACATGTTCCCCGGTGCGTTCAGAAACCTCCGACTCCTCGCCCTCGATCCCTACGATCTGGCCCTCACCAAGCTCAGGCGCAACAGCCAGCGGGACCGCGAAGACGTCCTTTACCTCGCCAATGCCGTTCCGCTCGATATCGGGACTCTTCGCGCCCGGTACCAGGAGATGCGGCCCTGCCTCGGAAACCCGGAGCGCGAGGACTTGACGCTGAAGCTCTGGATCGAGGCCATTGAAGAAAAACGACAGGGCAACAGCTGACACGCCCGGCTCCCGGACGATGTGACGGTTCACGACATCCGCCGAACAGTGGCCGACGCGCTACTGAATCGGATCGGTTCACCGCCCTGGATCGTGGACCACGTCGTCCTCGGCCACGCCCGACCCAAGCTGCTCCGGACCTATATGCCGACGTTGCCGCTGGGCGAGGCCCGCGACGCGCTGCAGAAGTGGGGCGACGAGCTGGCCGCTATCCTTGAACGCGCATCGAGCCTCAGGCGAGCGCTACCCGAAGCGCATGCTCAAGGACAAGTAGCCGTCGTCCTGCCTCCAACACTGCATCTTTAGGGCGGCTCGCCCTTGGCCCCATCTCGGACTTCGAGGCCGGCGGCGGTGGCGCGGCCCTTACGCGTGGTGGTGTATATACACCGCAGGGCCCGGGACGATAGCAGGTCATATTGACATTAGAGTCAATATCAGCTATTATCTCCGCGTGAAGTCCCAGGTCCAGCACATCGAGTCCTTCCATCTGAGTCTCCTTCGGATGCTCGAGGCCNCCGCGCAAACTGGGTCGTCAAAGGCGGGGTAAACCTCCGTGCATGGTTCGGCAGTCGACGCTATTCCGAAGACCTGGAACTCGACGTCATCGAGTGTGCGCAACACGTCCTACGCGAAAGGTTCGACAAGGTATTGCTCTCCCGCCCCTTGGCGGAGGTGCTCACGACCCAGGGCCTCGAGATCACTCGTATTTCGAAACCGAAACAGGCCGACACCACCCAGCGGTGGAAGATTGAACTGAGGGCGGCCGGTGTCTCCGTTCCTCTCCATACGAAGGTCGAATTCAGCAGGCGTGGGACCCGAGACGAGGAGTACGCGCTCGAGCCCGTTCGCTCCGATATCGTCCGTCCCTACGGAATTCCTGCGCCGACCGCGAACCACTACACGGCCCGCTCGGCGATACGACAGAAGATCCAGGCGCTGGCCGGCCGTTCCGAGACTCAGGCGCGAGACGTTTGGGACCTCGATCATCTCCTCCGCACGACGAACGCCGATCCCCGCCCTCTTCCGCGCGATGTACGAGCATTGATCCCCGAAGCCGTCGAGCGCGCCCTTTCACTCGGTTACGACGCGTTCAAAGCCCAGGTGGTCCCGTACCTTTCCGAAGAAGACCAGACCATCTATGGCACGCGCGATGCTTGGGATCGTATGTGTGAGCTGGTCGCGGAGCGGCTCGAGGAGTTCAAGTCATGAATGCCGCGTCCGCCTTCGCGCATCTGCGTGGCCTGGGTAAGCCGGTCGTCACGACCAATGACGTCGCACTCGCCTTGGGTGTGGAACGCTCGGCGGCGACGCACACGCTGAAAAGGCTCGCGGCCGAGGGGCTCGTGACGAAGATTCGGCACGGGCTCTGGGCCATCGATCCCGCGCTGGATCCGCTTGTGTTGCCGGAGTACCTCACGGCGCCGCTGCCGTCCTATGTTTCGTTCCAATCCGCTCTCTACCTGCGCGGCATGGTGAGCCAGGTCCCGGAAGTCATCTACGTAGCTTCGCTAGCACAGACGCGAAGGGTAAGGACGACTCTCGGCGCCTTCTCGATCCACCGGCTGGCACCGACATTCTTTGGTGGTTACGAGACCCTCGAGGAATCAGGCGTACGCTTGGCCACGCCCGACAAAGCGCTCCTCGACACGCTGTATCTCGGGCCGACACGAAGCAGGATGTTCGCTCATCTCCCTGAGATCGAGATCCCCAAGGGCTTCGACAGGCGGAAGGCGCAGGAGTGGGTCGCGCGGATTCCCCCTGGTCCTCGACGGGCGTCCGTTGAACAGAGGCTGGACCGTCTTCTAAAGCCGCATCGACGGCCGGCGAAGCCTGCGCGGCGACACAGGCGTACTCAGGAACGCTGAGAAGAACGCCCTCGTTCCGGTCGCAGACGGGGACGAGGAATCAGCTCACCGTCACCGGACGCACGCGAGCGCGGATGTCGCTCGGGAACGGGGCGACGAGCTGGCCGCTATCCTTGAACGCGCCTCGAGCCTCGGGCGAGCGCTACCCGAAGCGCATGGTCAAGGACACGTAGCCGTCGTCCTGCCTCCAACGCTGCCTCTTTAGAGCGGTTCCGACTGACGCCACTCCATCGGCTTCAAGAGATCCTGCTCGGTGACCTGCCGCTCCTTCAGGCGGAGCAAAAGGTGCCTTCGGAGCGCCTCCGGAAGGTCAGACCATTGGATCTTCGGCACTACTCCCCGAAGATGACGTGCGCGAGTTCCTCCCTGAGCCGATCCGACTCGTCAGGATCGGAAGACTCCTTGAACCGACGCGCGAGAGTCAGGAAGCGCTCTCTTTCAGACTCTCTTGCCTGAAGGCCAGTCTCGATGAGGTCCACGAGGACGCGGTTGGCGCTCAACTTTCGCGTCTTCGCAATCGCGCGTACTCGCTTCGCGACGACGGAGGGTAGTGAGACGCTCTGACGGACAATCCCTGCTCGATTCATTGTCATAGATTACACCACACTGAACCGAAGCGCACCACTTTGGAACGAGGCTCCGGACATGCTGACTGGGAAGCCATGCGTAGGGAGAGGAAATCCCCCGTGTCCTGGCCGTGACCCAAGCGGGACGACTATCTGAGGCGCAAGGCGGGTGAGTAGTGCCCGGCCGAACGTCCGAGGTTGAGACGCGCCCGCCGCCGGCCCGGCGCCCTCCTGGACCACGAGGGCAGCGGGCGAGGTTGCGTCGCTTCCGGGCAGGGTGCAAGATTTCGTCAGGAGTAGGGAATGACCTCCGGCTACGTCGAGCAATGCGAGGGTGTCTACATGGTGGCGGGCACGCGTGTCTCGCTCGATTCCATCGTCTACGCGTTCGTCTCCGGCCAGTCCGCGGAGGCGATCGCGCAAGCGTTCCCGGTCCTCAACCTCGAGCAGGGCTACGGTGCGATAGCGTTCTATCTGGCGCACCGTGACGACGTCGATCGGTATCTCGAAGAGCGGCGGCGGGACTATGACGAGAAGCGCGAGGCAGCGCGCAACGCCGACCCGATGTTCTACCAGAAACTTGCCGACGCGAAGAGGCAGACACCGATCGTCCGCTGATGCGCATCCGCTTCCAGGCGGACGCTGATTTCAACAACGTCATCGTTGCCGCGGCGGTCCGACGGTTTCCCGAGATCGACTTCCGGGGCGCCGTTCTCGCGGGGCTGGCGGGACTCACCGATGCGGAGGTTCTGGCCCTCGCCGCGAAGGACGGCCGCGTCCTCGTCACGCACGACCAGACGACGATGCCGGCGCATTTCGGCATGTTCATCGGATCGACGAAGAGCCCCGGCGTCATCGTGGTGCCCCAGAGCCTGGCGACACGCCAAGTCGTCGACGAGCTCGCGCTTATCTGGATAGGTGCACCCGGGAGGCGGAAGAGGTGCACCGGGTAACTGCTTGTCGCGCCGCGGAGTGGACACGGAGCGGACTGGCATCTGCCCCGCTGCCCTATCTTGCCGTCTCCAACTACTGAAACTACGCGACTCGTCTTCCCGGGTACTTCCTTGCGACTACAAGCCTCCCCTCGTCAGCGCCACTTCCTCGGTGATCCGAGTACCCCACCCCTCGATCGTCTCGTCCTTCGCGTCGTATGAGCGTGTCGTCACTCCACGTGCGTTGTGCTGGCCTGAGGCCCGGAGTCTCTGAAGTCCCTCGATCCGGCGATCGGTCGCTACGCGAGCAGCCTCGACCGCAGCTCCCGTGGCGCGATCGGACACGCCTCCTCGGGACGAGCGAACAGTCGATGGCGGACATGAGCGACCGCGTCGTACGCTCGATCGAGTAGCGCGACGGGCAGCAGTCCGACGAGCCCGGCCATCACCCGCCAGAGTCCGCCGAGGCGGCGGCCGACATGAACCACCCGGCGCGCGGTCCTCCGCGAGGAGAAAGCGGACGGCCTTGTGGCACAGCCCACACCCACCGTCATAGAACAGCGTCTCGGTCGTCGAGGGCTTCACCGCCGGCACCCAGCCGGGGTCAAACGTGAACAGGTGCAGCATCACCATGCCCAGGCTGAGGTCGGCGAAGTCGATGAGGGCGATGAGGCCGAGATGCATGGCGAGGGCCATGGTCCAGATCCACGGCCGAAGCCGGCGAGAAAGCGCCAGCGGAGCAAAGAGCAGCTCCAGGGCCAACGTCGCCCAGGTTCCGAGCCTCAAGAGGCCATCCGGGAGGGAGAGGATGGCGGCGCGCAGGGGGCCAGGGCGGGCCAGCGGGTTCTCGAGCACGCGGGCGACGGCGGTTCCGTCGAGCCATGAAGGGCTGACGAGCTTCGTGACACCGCTGTAGGTGTAACCCATCGCCATCAGGATCCACGCGCCGGCAAAGAGCAGGGCCGGCATGCGCCAAGTCCCGCCCGGATCGGGTCGCCGCCGAGCCGCCACGGACCCGTAGGGCGCACCCGGGAGGATCGCGTGCGCCAACAGCAGCCAGCCGACGTAGGGGATGCCCGGGTTCAGGATGAGCGGGTTGCGTCCGAGCAGGCAGGCCCACACGTACCAGAGCAGCACCGCCGCGGCGCGGTCGTACCACCCCACCGCGAACAGGACGCTTGCTCCGGCCGCCAGCAGCAGGAGACTCGTCACGAAGGCGGGCGAGGCGAAAACGGTCAGGACGTTGGGGAAGGCAAAGGCAAGTGGGCTGGCGGACGCGTCGGGCAGCATCCCGCGGTCGGAGAACAGCTCTGGTCCCCAGGGCGCAAGGCTCAGGAAGTGCACGCAGAGGTAGGCACCGAACACGACTCGGAACACGCTGTACTGGCCGCCCGTCCAACCGTTAGTCATGTCGTCACCGGCAGGTTGGCTGGAGGACGGTGGGGAGGTCGGGCACCGATGAGCCCGGCAACGGCTCGTATCGGACCCGCGGCGGACCGTCGACCTGTGCGGGGTCGATCCCCAGCTCGCGCAGAAGCGGCGCCTCGCCGCAGGTCGCGTGCGAGAGGACGGCCCAGAATATCCCCTGCGTGCGCGGGTCCGTCGCCAGCACGGGCCCGGCGGCGAGGGCGGCGCCGTAGGCATTGCGTCGGTTGTAGGGGCCTCGCAGGCGGGCGTAGACCTCCGGCGTCAACGCGAGGCTATGTAGAGCGCCGTCGCGACTCCGCCACTCCAGGAAGAAGCGCGTCGAGAAGGTCTCGAGGCCCCGGATGGACGAGAACACGCGGGGCGCCGGCGAGGCCGCCGTCGCCAGACCCAGGCCCTTGAGCGCTGGAACACCCAGCACGTCTCCGGTCATCTGGAGCAGACCGATGGCCAGGAAGGTCGCCGCCGCCTTTTCTCTCACGACGCGCGCGCCGGGTCGCGTGTGGTCAGATCGATCCCGGTCAGCATGGCGCCAAGCCGGTGCTCGTCCTCACCGAAGCCGCATCGCGACTCGAAGCGGCGCGGGTTGTGGAAGGTGCCGAAGAGCATGTCCCAAACGGGGAGATCCGCATAGTTGAACGAGTGCACGCCTTCCTGGTGGTGCACGCAGTGGCTCTCGGGGCGTTGGACGAGGTACCCGAGCCAATGGGGCGTCCGCACGTTCCAGTGATAGACGAGCTCCGCCAGCCCGGTCAGGGCGACGGCGCAGGTCGCGGCCTCGCGTCCCAGGCCGACGCCGAGGTACACGATCGCGCTGGAGAGGATCCCATTGGCGAGGATCTCGGCAGGATGCTTGTAGAAGCTCGTGACGATCTCGATGCGCTGGGGACTGTGATGGACCTGGTGAAAGGCGCGCCAGAGGAAGGGCGACTCGTGCCTCCAGCGATGCCACCAGTAGTAGACGAAGGTGATCGCCACGTAGCCCACGAACGCCCCGCCGACCGGTCCCAGCGCGTCCGCGGACCAGGGCCGCCGGGCCGCCATCCACCCATTCCAGGCCCGCCCGGCCACCAACGCCACCGCCACCTGGACGGCGCTCAGGGCCAGAGCCCGGGTCCACCATCCCGAGACCCGCGGCCAGTTGCGGCCCGGCGCCGTGGCCTCGATCGCCATCATCCCCAGAGCCACCGCGAGCACGACCCCCACGACGATCATGGCCCGCCTCCTCTGACACGGATAGTACGTTCGCGGGGAGGTCGGGTTGCATTCCGCTGTGACGGTCAGAAGAGCGTCACGTCCATGATGGCCCGTATGGCTTCCCGCACGCGGCCATCGACCTGGTCGAAATGAGCTGCAATGCCTGCGAAGTCCGGGAACACGCTATGCCCTGCGACAGCGGACAGGTGAAGAAAACGCCATGCGTCGGCCACCGCATCTCGTGGAATCGGGATCACGCTAAGCACCGACGGATCATCACTCGCGTCGAGGGGCGTAAGCGTGTCAGGCGCGAGCGTGAAACACGCTTTCTGTGCTCGCATTCGAGCATTGGTCAGAAGTGGGCAGACGGCAATTGGTCTGGCAGTCGCCGAGAGCGTGGATGTCGACGCAGGATGGAAGGTGCCGGCGGGAGTGGGATCCGGCTCAAGGGGATCATCGCTCAGGTACACGATGCCCTCGTAGCCTGCTCGGCGATTCAGCTCTAACGGATCTAGCACATACGATCGTGGGCTGCGCTCCCTCAGGGCAATCAGTCATCGCAAAGTACACCGCGCACGCGAAGCTCTCAGTCCAATCGAGTAGGCGTGTCTCGCATCCATAGTGCTGCATCGCGCAGAACACGCCCCACGGACTCCGGTCTTCTTCCGCCAGAAGGGCCCACGCGAGTCGCTTGAACTTGAGGTACATGAACCTCGAGCGCTCCCGTACGTGCTCTGGCCTTGCGGACTCATCACCGTGTCGGCGGATGTTTCGGTGGAGCTTCGGCAGCAAGGGCCAACCATCTTTCTGCCCACGAAACCAGATGGAACGGTTGGGAGGAGGGCTCTGCTCAATCCGAGTGCCTACCTCGTCCTGGATTTCAGCCCAAAATCGGTTCATCCCGACCTCCTCGCTGCGGCGTTGACGCAACCACGCTAGAAGCCGATCTTCCGTTTCGCCGGAACCGTGTCCATCACGCCCTCAATGGCGAGGGAACCGGCAGGCGAGATGATCGCGCTGTGCTGCCCCATGCTGTTGGCTTCCCGCGTCAACCCCTGAGCCTCGAGGATATCGAGTTGTCGTCGGACCTCTTCCACGGACGCGCCGGTCGCGGTCGCAAGGTCTGTATCGTTCACATAGGTCCCGGAGTCGGCACGGGAGTGCTGTTCCAAGTGAACCAGAATACGAAGTCGCAGTTCTTCAGGCTTCGACATCCTTCACCTACCTGCGCGCCATGAGCGCGCCCTCCATCACGCCCGTCAAGTTGGAGCGTCGGGAGCCTAGACGACAACGCCCCCTTTAGCCTCGGGCCGGACGGAACGCGCCGAGGACAACGCCAGTTGAGGCTTCGCTTTCCGTCAGTGCCGTCGGCCGGTTAGAAATCGGTCGGTGAGGACGCGGGCGGGGACGCTACGCCTTGTGAGGAGACGCTAGCACCGGGCGCTGTCGAGGAGGGTCCAGACGCGGCGCGTGCCTGAGGGAAGGGCCGACCGCCTCGGAGACCCGCTACGACTTGTCCCCGGCGAGGACGAGGAGAGGCCGTTCCGCTAAG
>WNFI01249765.1_pt1 | contig 11717 bp, 18 predicted proteins | sample 5400471 | NCBI WGS metagenome assembly WNFI01 (sample SAMN13153348, study PRJNA577476) | soil metagenome | isolation source: 100 cm saprolite on Douglas fir-dominated hillslope | place: USA:California | collected 2013-09-17
AAACGAGGTTGATATACGTGAAGAACTTGCCCGAATAAACTCCACATCATATATCGTGAGGTCGTGCGGCTACTTAATCGTCGATACAACTGATATGTTCCTCAGACGGACTATGACTTCAACCTTGACTTGTATAATTCTATGAACCGATTGAACGATGGGCATACTCGTGAGTATCATCAGTTTAGGGACATGGTTGATCGCCTTTATCGCTCCTGGCATAGTATGGTATCCACATTGCTACATAAACTGGGAAGCCGTTTGTCCAACTCCTGTTGTTTCACTTTCTGTTGATGGTCATGAACGCGTGTACATTGCGCCCGATGCCGTTGACTTCATATCCTTGGTCTCTTATGACTTTACCAGATACTACGACGCAATTGGCTTCGATTGGAAGCGACTGGCAGGTGCGGAAGTCCTCCAAATCGAAGATATGGACCCGTACGACTACGTGGACTCCGTTGCGGATACGGTGACCGGTAATTATCTCGATCACGGCGTCCGAGTGAACAGCGTGTTCACCAGCTACCGGCTCGTCAACTCTTCGTTCTCACAAAGACTTGGAGATCTGGCTGGCAGACCGTTCAATCCGATCGAAAACCTGAAGTTCAAATTGATGCTTGTTGGAGCGACTCAGCCAGAGACTGTGGTGGTCCCATTTTTACACGTCTTCTTGGGGAAGAGCTTCTCAGACAAGGACTCATAGTAGGTCGTCCTTATTTCACACATGTTTCCGTTTCTTGACCTTCTGTACAGTTGGGCAAACAACTGCGCCGCCGACGGTAGCACTAATGGTGTGGATAAGAAGTTGACGTCAGATGTTGTCCCACTTTATGCGAAACTTCGAGCCAAGGGAATCATTCGTCCGCCTCCCGATGGCATCGGGCTACCTTCCCAATTCCAGCCTTCGTTACCACTAGTTAACAGTCAAGCCAATGAGATGGTTTCATACCTTCTTCCGGACAACGTCACAGGCGTCGTAAGCTGTTTTACTTTATTCACGTCTAATTGTTGACCGTTAGTAGCTCTGTGTGGGATCTTTTCTAGATGCTGATGATGGACGATTCCAATCCGATGTGGTCACTACGATCATCTCCCTCAAAGCTGCGGGAGCCACGCGGCTGCTCATAGACCTTACCAATAACCCTGGCGGGTTCGTCTGCGAGGGTCTTTTCCTTCACCAATACTTATCTGGGCTTAACTTTGGATACCCGTAAGGATCTGATGCCTATTTGGGACCATCACCCATTTACGCAGATGACCGCGCCATAGCGGTTTCCAGACGGCAATTCGGGGCAACCTACTAGCACAGAAAATAGTCAGCCAATCAATAGCACTAGGTATTGGAGACAACGTCTCGTTCTACACCCCGGGGCAGTGTACGCATTCGGCTCAATATTCCGAGAGTTGCAAAGTAGTTCTAATATATTTCAGGGGCGTTCCTTAACGATACCCTGTTTCCTATCGACTTTAACTACATTGACCCGCCGGTTCTGGTCACTGAAAATGATCATAGGGATTCCACATCTCAGCGCTTCCACGTGGGCAGTCAGATCCGGGTCTCCACATGTTGTTTTGATGCCTTTTCTGACTTAGGACGTTTGCCCCTTCTCTGTTCCCATCCGAAGCTCACCTCCGTTCGATCAGACTATGATCGCAATTGGTGCCTGTTTTGGTCTGGTGATGCATGCCCACTTCGTTGACTCCTAACTTCAGTGACCAACGGGAACTGCGCGTCGACATGTGCTTTATTCAGCACGCTCATGAAGGAGCGTCACAACACAACGATTGCGGTGTTTGGAGGCCGCCCAGGACAAAGCATAGAGTTCAAGGGTAATGCCGGTATCACTTGTCTCAGTGCCTTTCGACTAATATAATATCAAAGGTATGGCTGGGAATCAGGTCTTGGAATGGAGCGACCTCGACACTGCGATCAAGACCGCGGGGCTTAAGGACGTACGTGAATCATTAGTGCCGTTCGCGGATGTCACTCAAACAAAGGAAAACAGGATCCCTTGGCTCCTCCAGATCTGTGAGTGCATTGGATGTCTTGGTTACACCCATTTGATCAGATTATGATAGCTTAGTTTCTGGTAATATACGGTACGGATTTCCTGGAGGATCTCGAGTCGCTCGACAGTCATTGACTTTTCTCTTGTTCATAGTCACAATTGGCGGACGGCATACAGTTTCGTCAGCGAGGGCACGCCTATCGGTAAGGGAACAACCGTTATTAATTGATCTCAGTGATATCACCGTTTTATCCGCATATTTCAGCATATTACTCTGAGCCTCCGACTCGTGAGTCAGCCCCGCGTAGGCTCAGGCTGCTCGTGCTGAAACTCTCATTTAAAGTTCGCTTCCCATACACTGCCGACACGTACAATGATCCCCAAAATCTCTGGACTTTCGCGTAAGTGGAATGCCAACAGATATCAACACTCTGTATTGAAAAATTAACAGATCCCGGGAGATCTTCGGTTAGAGTCGGAGTGAGTTGGTTGAAAAGGACGGACATCGGAATTCTGTATTGTCGATGTGACCCTAAACTAGAGCCTGAGCGCTTCGAAGTGCTTACGCCTTTTCCCTGTATGGCCAGAATGAACATTCAATTTACTATCCATACTAGTTGAAGAGTTATGGCCCACTACGCCCTTAGAGCGGGAATTGCGGCCTGACGGTAGGCCTACCTGATGGGTATTTGATGGACACCCACCGTCGAGGCCGAGGTTACGCCAGAGTAGGTTGACTAGCGTTGGATGAGAGCATATATGCACGCTGGCTGGCACCATAATGGCCGGATCCGCTCTTCGGAGCCCTGCCGTCGACTGATTCCGGCCCTCTCGGGTGGCGCTTGAGCATGAGATAAAAACCCGAAGGGCTCCAATTTGACCTATCTTCCTTATCTCCTCGCTGCCCACTCCCCTCACCGTATTTTTCCGATTTCTGAAAACATGGGTATTCTTGATATCGTCCCTGTATGATGGCATTTGGCCCGATTTCATGGTGGTTTTGCTCATCCGGTCTATCCATAGGCTGGCGTCGTCACTGGCGACCAGGTCCGCAAACTTTTTGAATATGCGAAGGAACATAAGGTCAGAACAAGTTCGAATCCCAATTCCGATGTCATGCTAAGCACTTGAGCTTGATGGATGATGGGTCCCTTCAGTTTGCTATCCCCGTATGTAATCCTTCGCCTCCAGCACATCGCGTTGGTCGGTGGATCCCCCTCTGAGAGCCCTTCCTCATGTCTGATTTTGATGCAGCGATATCAAGTCACCAATCATTCTTCAAGTCTCGCAGGGTGGTAGCGCCTACTTCGCAGGGAAGGGTCTGGCCAACGACAAACAACAAGCCTCTATCACTGGTGCCGTCGCCGCTGCGCACCACATCCGAACTGTTTCCAAGGCCTATGGCGTGTACGTCCTGACTTTCGACATCACAGGTCTTTGGCCATTCTGACTCGCGATCTTATTTAAACAGTCCAGTAGTCTTGCACTCTGATCACTGTGCCGAAAAGCTCCTTCCTTGGTTCGATGGCATGCTCCAAGCAGACGAAGAATACTATAAGGTCCACCAAGAACCACTATTTTCTTCCCACATGCTTGACCTCTCCGAGGAGCCGAAGGAGAAAAACATCGCCACGTGCGTCAAGTATTTCAAACGCATGGCGCCTTTGGGCATCTGGCTCGAGATGGAAATTGGTATCACGGGTGGTGAAGAAGATGGCGTTGATAACACCGGTGTCGAGAACAGCAGCCTGTACACCCAGCCTGAGGATGTGTTCGATGTACACACCGCACTCTCGGCAATCAGTCCCAACTTCAGCATAGCGGCTGCGTTTGGAAACGTACACGGTGTTTACAAGCCGGGTAACGTCCAATTGCACCCCGAACTTCTTTCCAAACACCAGACGTATGCCAAGGGCAAGATCGGCGGAAAAATTGAACAACCACTGTGAGTATCAGGTTATAATGCACCTCTCGTGCATTCCAAATGCGACGCTTTTCTAGTTTCCTCGTCTTCCATGGTGGCTCGGGCTCTACCAAGGAGGAAATCCAGACTGCCGTTAACAATGGTGTTGTGAAGATGAATGTGGACACCGGTTTGTATCATTTTATCGACTTTCTTGTGTGAAAGTTTTAACAGCCATCCAGACACCCAGTTCGCATACCTTGCTGGCATTCGGGTAAACATAGCCTTTTCTGGACTACTGTTCGGTGAAAGCTTATCGACTATTTCTAGGACTTCGTCCTCAAGAAGAAGGATTACCTTCTTTCTCAGGTTGGTAACGGTTATCTTAAGGAGATGGGAGCACGGCTGACCACGATATTAGTTCTATGACCCTCGTGTCTGGGTCCGTGAAGGTGAAAAGACGCTCTCGGAGCGTGTCAAAGTCGCATGCCAGGACCTTGGCAACGTCGGTAAGTAGAATTCTTTCCCCCTCTCTTCTCGAGTTATTGCCGACCGTGATATGCTAGACCGACTTTGACCACATTACTCTGTCCTTGTGTTTATGTGAGATTTGCGACTACAGTGACTCGAATCAATGGGGTGTGGGAGTTGAGAGGAGATATTTTTAGAATCCGGAGTACAGTACTTTGCAGGCTTGACAAAATGTTTTAGTAACAGATGCGTGGGTCGAAAGAGGCGCATGCATAAAAGCCAGGGATTACTTGGTAAAGCCCTGAAGAACGCCACGTGGCCAAACTGCTCGCACAGCAAAAGGGTAACCAGAAAGAAAAGTATGACGAGAGTGGGATTCGAACCCACGCCCCCGAAGAGACCAGATCCTTAGTCTGGCGCCTTAGACCGCTCGGCCATCTCGCCTTCAAAATCGAAACGTGCAATAAATCTTCTCGTTGTTACAGAGGCGATCGCTAGTAATCAAGGCTATGAACGATCTTGCAGCATATACAACCACGGGATAATGGTCCCCATATAAATATAAATACGCGTATGGTTTCCTGCATATAACACACCGTTGCCGAAATTCGGCAGGATATGTAAAATCGGTTGTAAGAAATATGAGGACCCTCGTTGGCGAGGACTTCAACGAAGGACGTTCGCGTGGAATGGGATATTTACTGTGCAATGTCAATGGATATCTGAGTTAACTCGTCGACGAAGCTCGCTTCTTTGCCGCGCGGGTGAAAATGACGAACATTAGTTAGAGATTCAAAACGGAAGGTAGCGCCTCGTCGATGTGTAGCGCTGAAGTGGAACATGACAACTCGTGAGAGACAAAACTACACGGTATTACTAGACGTCGCTTCGGGAAGATGTGCGGCGAGAAGGGCCTCCAATTCCTGAGGAGAGTTGTCAAAAACCGAAAGGTCGTCCCAGTCCTCATTCCCAGGAGCCAACAGGGACCAGTTTGGCGACGGCGTCGGCCGGATATGTGAAAAGTCTTGTACTTCGGCATACTTATTCTAGGGTATTTTGTCAAAGAACAGGCCGTGAATAAGAAACGAAATGCTCACGTTGGGGGGTAGTGCCCCATCGATGAATGGATTGAGTAGAGATGCGAACGATGGATACTCGGCAAACGCGATAGCAGAGCAGTTCTCGATAACTGGATTGGAGATTACAAAAAGGTATACGCGAACGTCCATCGAGCTGTCTATGCGGAACTAGATAAATGAGTGAAGGCAGTCCTCATACCGACATGGAAAACCTACTTGATGGCAAGCAACGATCACGGTGCATCTATGCAGGTGGTGTAGAAGCACACTGCCTTTTATGTTTGGCAATATCAGAAGCGATTCTTTGATGTCGCGAATATGAAGGGCTGTCAAGCTGAGTTGATCCTGACTGCGTAAGTCTACGACGCAATGATCCAGACCAGATATTGTCAGATCAGACAACGGTGGCCCCTCTTTGAATGTTGGAATTGACTGCAAAGACAGCCTGCAGTGGGAGTGGGAGCTTAGTTTATGGAAGTCAGACGTGCGATCTCTCTTTTCCAGCTCATTGGCGCCGCGCGATGAGGGGTGCAGTGTTGGCGCCGCTGAAAGTGGAGCTTTATTTGCTTTACGCTTGAATGTGAACTTCGTCTGGGGTATGGATGCAGAGCGGATATCCTCCAACGATTGTTCTAATAAATCCATTTGCTGTATGAGGGCGTGAATCTATGTCGGACTGATCTTTGAAATGTTATTAGAAGAACGTACAGCTTGGCATTGCCGCTGATCATAAGCGGCTAGAAAATTCGTTGCGTCTGTCAGGCTTTTTCTCAACTTTCTGATATCCAAAGCCAGTTCCTGCCAATCATTGTGGGACGCGGTGTTGTTTTTGAACGCTCCCAAACGGCCGGCTAGACCTGGGATCGATAAGACTAAGCGGAGAAAGGATAGGGTTAGATAGAATACGAACTGGTACGGGAAGCCTGAAATTGCGCATAGAAGTGCTCCGGGAAAGTCTTGTCACTCGGTTCCAACATATCGCCGTTATGAGTTAGGTTGGGATTCTTTTGCCAGGTGGTCAAAAAGCTGACAAGACATGACTGTGCATGACTGGGAATCAGGATCGGGGGATGCAATGCCTGCCGCCTTTGCACAATACATCCATCATGGTCTCAAATTCGCCACATCCTCGTTTCCTTTTCTCCCCTTTCTACTGAGGAGTTCAAGAAGGTGCTATGTTACAGGAAGATATCATACTGAGGGCAACTACTTAACGGCCGTACCTGGGTGAATGGGGATAAGAAAACTTCCAAGGATAGCCGAAAGTAATGAGGACACATACTTCTGCAACTCCCATTCACGATTGTCTAGAGGACAAACATTCCTAGTCTTCAGCCAGCGCGAGATGCAGTGGAAGTGGAACGCATGCTGTGGGCCCAATATCAGGTGCGCAGATCCGAATAGGGGGAAGGGACGTACGTTGCAAATACCCCAAGCCGCGTTACACTCTTCACTGGTTGCTGAGACCTGATTGGCTTGACAGTCTATGCCTGAATCATGAAGAATGTTAGCATGTCGAGCGATAAACCGAAAACGATTACAGACAGAGGTCCATGATATGATTGCGGCAGATTGCACAGTTGTCAACGACAATATCTATAGAAATCCGTTTATTCTAGCACGTAATCGAAGAAAAAGATACGAAACTTACCCCACGCCCACAATGCCACCGCATTCCACTGCGTGCCGTTGCATTGGCCTTAAAAATCTAGAGACCGTGGAGATTGGTGCATACCTTTTTAACTTCGAATCTCTTCTTCAAGTCATCTTTCTTGGATGCTACCACGGGAACGTCTACATCTACATCCATATCAGCCATGATTTAAGTGTATGTGGTGTGGTGGGACGAAGGGTGAGGCGAGTAACGACTCACGTAATTGATAGTACACGTGATATAGGCGCGTGACATAGACGCGATCACATGACATGGTAAGGATGGTTGAGTTTTTGGATCGGTGTGTGGGCCTTGTGTTATTAGCACTCACCGTTGCATTTTCTCATCGCAACAGATGCACTATTCTCTCCAAGCATTCTAACTGAATTTACTCATGTCAAGTTACTCATCCGACGCGTCGAGACCGGGGTCTCGTTCCCCGCTCTTCGGCACTGCAACTTTTTCAACGTTAACTCAATCCGAGTCTGCCACCCGGTATTCGTATTCTTCGCGCTCAGGTGAGACCATATCTTTCAAAAAAATTGCGAATTTTATTATTTTAAGTACCCTGTGCTTGAATGGATAACACCGCTATTTCTTTCAAAAGATTTGGTTGTATGTTCGTTGCTGACGAGATCTTTCAGGGATCTCTTCTGATGATAGTGATGTATCTGGAAACAATATGCGCAGGATCACGGTCTCTCCCTCGCCCACAGACAGACATTCTGGATCGGACTTGCGTTCTTGGTCCGAGGACGACTCTAGCCGGGATGATGCTGAGGTAGAGGCTGCTTTGAGCGCTCTCGACAATGAACTGGACCAGACAGAAGATGCCTTAACCGAGTGGTCGCATCAATCCTCCGCCATGCCTTCTTCTTATCTGAGTGGCTCTTCCTCCCCCTCCTTCACATCCACGTCCTCTGTATACATACCTTTCACGAACACTTTACGGGATGCCCGCATCCTCAGTACCATCACTGAACGCACTGAGAATCCGTCCTCACGCCCCACGTCATATAATCTCTCGTTGCCTGGGTCCAGGCCTGTTTCTGATGCAGTCAGGCGTTCCGCTGTGTCGCTTCATTCCCGAGGTGTCACTGAGCCTGGGCCCAGCACGACCACTCCAAGTCGTCGCACTGGGGAGCTGATTGCCTTCTTCGAGGATAAATCATCCTCGTCTGACAACTCATCTCGCCCATACTCTCCTTATGACCATCGAAGGACAGGCTCTGTACCCGCTGGTCCTCGCTCGCCTAGTCCTTACACGCAAACAAGCCAATCGATACCTACTTTCACCACAACTTATGGGTATGGGAGCTCCAACTCTCGCCCATCTTCCCCCAGTAAAAGCTGGACATCTCAGTCACGATCTTACACATCTGGCACCCCGCCACGTTCTTTCCTTTCCCCCCCACCCCATAATAATACTACTACGACCGACTCTAGGCTTGAAAGTCCCTACACGTCAAGCGAAACCCCTACCTACTCGAACACATTCACTCCTACCTCATATAGTTTTACCGATACCAGCGCCACAACCCAAGGTACATCTTTGAGACGGCCACAGACATCGCCACGCTCGCCATTGAGCTCAGTGCGCAACATTGTTGCGGCGTGGCCGGGCCGAGAGGGGTTTCCAGCGCGAAAGGGCTTCAATAGGTGGCGAACCGGGTCCTAGCACGTTTAGGAGAGATGGTCAGTCTCATGATCAGGAAGTGCCCAGTACTCCAAGGACAAGCACATCCCTTACGCCGAGTGGCATAGTACCTCCGCCATTTGACCTGACCGAATTAGGAACATTTGCCGAAGGGAGTGAAGAGGTGAGCCCGATCACCTTACGTCACCCAATCCTTGGGAGATGACCAGTTGGCATCCTCTGCCTGCCTACGTCGTGTTTTTATGCCTATGTGCTAATTATTTCATTCAGCCTCTCCGTATAGGACTTCTGTGGTACCTGAATGTGCACGCCCCCCCTCCGTATAGATGGCAAAGATGTCAAGCGGTCCTGTATCCCAACATGCTCTTACTATCCTGGATTGCCCAAGGTGGCGGGCGCGGGATCGTAACTTTGGATTTACTGAATTGCACTGAAGTCCGCTCAGTTGCTTCGCCAACTCATCCAAGTGCACAAGACGACGTTGGCACAATTGCTGCAAGGGCACAGACCGCCAATGCCCAGGCAGAGGGCTTTGGAGAGTTGGGTTTGTTAGAGACGTTGTGTCCTTTCCAATTGTTTTACAGCGACGGCGTGGAGCGGTTGGGTGCAGAGTCTGCTAGAGAGCGTGTGCGCTGGGTCAGCGCCATCTGGTATGTCTTATGATGTCGGTTGTTCCCCTAGCTCATGAGGCGAGCGCGAGTACACACTCCGGTTCCGCCGTGTCCGGCTCGCGTTCCACCACATTCCTCCCACCCATGGAGAGCATTCCTGATCTGTCTGATTTCCAGTCTCTTTCGGGATCTAGCACGGGGTCCTTGTCTCGCCAGCCGTCTTTGCGCTCCCATGCTGCTGATGATGCTGCGATCTCCAACCAAACCATCGTCTATCCTGGAGATCGACGGGTGATTGCTCCCAGTCGCAGCAGCTCCTTACGGCGTACAACATCCATGACAGACCTCGGGGAGGAATTTGAATCTGCTCTACGACGAGCTAAAGATGCGCGACCTGGATTGGGCTTTGGTCTAGGACTTGCGGGTGCCATCATCGGTGAAGGTTCGCCTGTTACTGTATCCAGCGGACCAACGCTCGGACGTGATATCGTTGTCACACCCCCACCCAGTGTTAGTCGTGCTGGTGAATCTCGTGCTCGAGCCGTAGGTTCAGAGTCCGCAGCTTCAGTGTCGGACGATGCTTTCTTTTCATCCGGAATCAGGACTAGCGGTGAACAGTCCACCTTCCATTCTCTATCTTCGGTCCAATCAGGAACCGATGTCACGACGCCGGCCATTGATACTACCTCTGCCGTACTTACTGAGGAGACATCGGGCTCTGGAACGGTGGTCCCGCCAACATACCGAGAAGGTACCTCCTATTTAGGCCGTTTAACTGAAGGTCGACATTCGACTTCCACCTCCGACCTGCCCTCAAGACCCTCGAGGCTCACACGATCGCATGCTGTGAGGACAAGGAGGGATGCGGCGAGTTCCGTCAGTTATTCCTCTTCCTCTCTCTCTGGAATGGAATCATTCTCGGACATGGATAATCCGTCAAATCACAATTCTTCCAGGCCATATTCCGAGTATTCACGTAGTGATGAGTTCAGTACTCTAGAAAGCTACTCTAGGTCAACTCACACGAGGTCGGCCAACGGCACACCACTGCCAAGCTCATCTTCTGAGCACACTCCCAGATCCGAGGGGGAACCAAGTACTACGGAGACACCAACCAGCTCTACCCCATATGAAACAGCACGTTCTCCCTCCATCATGTCTTTCGCCTCTCTGCCAACCATCCCTTCACTTTACGAGACCGCCGTGGTGTGTTCTTCGGAATCAGAAGCCACGAAGAGTGTGTCAGACAATTTCAAAGCAAGCCCTAAAGTCGAGTCTGTGTCCGAATACATTACAGCACCGGTTTGCGAGAGCGAACCGACGTCGCCATTTGTAACCGCAGAGGTGTGTCCGACAGAGGCGTCAACTGAATACGAAGATGCAGAGTGTCGCTGCAAACCGGAAAGGGTTGTCCCTGAGCGAATTGAACAAGCCGTTCCACAACCTGTTGAATGGGTCATTACTGCACCCATTGCAGAGGTAGTTCCTCCGCCTGGTGAAGAGGCTGCACGTGCTATTTCCCCTCCGATCCCCGTTCCAGAGCCTGTTGTCGCCGTCGAACCTATCCCAGGGCCACCGATAATCGAAATACCCCGAGAGTTCCCTTTCTATCCTCCGCCCTCTCCCACTATTAGCCCCTCTGTAGAGACCACTCTATCTGTGTCTCCAACGAGGATCGCTAGGAATATCCATCTTCCTGAGTCCGTAGCAAGCCCTTCTGTCGTATCTGCCGGGTTACCAGTATCGTCATTGCCAGGACCTTCGCCCATTCGTTCGCCGGAGACGCTGCCGACGACAACGTTGCTGTCGACGGTCACCGAGTCGACCCCAAGCACCCTTACACCGTCACTCCATCCTGCAAGTCCTCGAGCGCCTCCTAGTCCTTCTATCCGAGAGTCTCTATGGGCGCCCGAAACAGATGACACCTACGAATCATCAATTCTAGCGGCTTCCCCGTCGGTGCAATCTATATCTTTTCCTGAACCCCAAGACACCTCATTCGATACGTCTATCTTGCGACCCACCGCCTCCGCATACACCTCTCAGGAGCCAAGCCGACTGAGTACGATTGACGAAAGTCCTTCGAGCGGGTCGCCATCGATCATCTCTTCCTCGTCACGTTCTCCAACGCTATCCGTATTGGTCTCTTCGTCATCTTCGTCCCTTCCTCCTACGGTCCCCTCCCCTTTATTGCAAGTTCCGTCTTCCACGACAGGGGTAACACCATCCCCGTCTCCTAGACCAACCTCAGTCGTTTTAACTAGGGCACCCTCCACTGTTTCGACAGTTTCTTCCATCTCCATGAGGACAGACGTCCTGGAAGGGTCCAT
>WNFI01265673.1_pt1 | contig 11717 bp, 17 predicted proteins | sample 5400471 | NCBI WGS metagenome assembly WNFI01 (sample SAMN13153348, study PRJNA577476) | soil metagenome | isolation source: 100 cm saprolite on Douglas fir-dominated hillslope | place: USA:California | collected 2013-09-17
GCGCGGTGCCGAAATTGCCCGCCCTGAGGCACCTTAGAGTCCAAGAAGACGAGAACCACAAGAACCAACGTGGGCCAGGAAACCGTATGGACGCAAGATGTTTGCGACACAACATGGATACAGCCAAAAAAACTTCTCCGCCGCTGGGGCTTCTCACAAGTAATTCTGACTATTGGACATAGCGGATTTCTTGGACGAAGTGAAGGATGGTCGGATGGGCGGAGAAATGTGTCTAAACATTTGGGTTTCGCCGGGCTTGGACCGCAAGCGGTTGTGGTTTCATTCCAGACGAGACACAAGATATCAATCTACGAGCGATATCTCGAACAGATTCCTAGGCCGCCATGGGTCAGGTGTGCTGAACAGGGTTCATGTGTAATATCAGTCTGGGAGAAGAAACCGAATTGTTGTCCTGGCGAAGAGAGCCACGTCGGGAGCTGCAGAGGTCTCGGCGGCGGACTTACAAGTGACGCAGTTGGGATGTGTAGGCTTCGGCGCACGGGTTCGCACCTTCTGACGGTTGGTTGGGCCGGGGCACTCTCTGCGGTAGATCTGCGGTGTTGTGTGCACGCATCACTGCCGATGTTCGGATCGCTAGGCTTCGCGTCAGTGCCACGGCACTGCCGGATCTACTGGCGCAAGAAGTCTGAGGCGACGAGAGTCCTAGGCGAATTGCATGGGGCGAGTGTGTCGAGCCCGAGGACATCAAATTGAAAATGCCGTTCTTTGCTTCGTTTCGGCGCTCGAGATCCGGCAGCGAATTCACCAAATCTTGAGCAGTTACAGTTGAATGGGAGCCGTCATGCCTAGCACGAATGGAACAGCCAACGAAGTCTTAAGTATCCCGCAACGCCTGCTAACTCTACTTAAGCCCGCACGCTATCTTCGTTGCACGTTGTGGTCCGTCCTAGAACTCATTTGGAAGGGCCAACTTCCTCACACTCAATTCGGCAAGCGGTTTCAGGTCGATCGCCGACATTTCGATGAATTGCTTGATCGGGAGAAAAGGTGCGAGGGAACAGGTCCCGCCAGTTGTGCAATCATGTGCAGCGCGAGTGGACATGTCACCGATTCGGCTACCAGCCGCATAAACTTTGTTCGCAATAGGTTTTAACTCCCCAAGGGGATTTCCATGGCTGTTTTGCAACTTCCGCCGATCCAACCAATCGCGGTCACAATCGAACAGGCCGCGAAACTCATTGGCACCAACGATAAACAGATTCGCCGGGCAATCTACGCCCGCGAACTCCCGGCAGTCCGTCTCGGCAAATCCTACAGCATCGCTATTGCCGATCTGACGAAATGGTTCGAGCGCAGGAAGAAGTTTCTCTGAGACAAGAATGTACTTTACTTGAGGGAGGTGAGCTAATGCGAACTCGCGGTGAAGGCGGACTCGAAAAAATCGGCGACATCTGGTATTTCTCCTACATCAACCTCAACGGGAAACAGGTTCGCCGATCCTCAGGGTCGAAACTCAAACAGGTAGCGGTCGAGATGCTCCGCAAGGCGAAGGAAGAACTCGCCAAGGGCATCGCGCCGGTGGACACCAGGAAACTTTTCTACGAAGACTTGCGAGCCATCCTCGTAGCCGACTACGCGGCGAACGGCAAAGCGGAGATGGACGGGGAGGACCTCGTGATTTCCGGCAAGAAAGGCGTGCTCAAGGCGCTCGACGATTTCTTCAGCGGCATGGCAGTGCAAACAATTACGACGGACACGCTACGGCGCTTTATAGCGAAGCGAAAGGAACAGGATGGGGTTACAGGTCCAGCCTGCAACCGAAACCTCGCCAGACTCCGTCGTATGTTCACCCTCGCCCAACGTGAGGGCAAGGTCACGAACATCCCGTACTTTCCGATGAGCAAAGAGTCCGATCCCCGTGAGGGGTTCGTCGAGCGACCCGAGTTCGAGAAGCTCCGCGCCGAGATGCCGGTCAATCTCCACGCCGCTCTCACCTTCTGCTACGCGACCGGATGCCGCACGGGAGCCATGAAGCAAATCGTGTGGCCTTGGGTCAAGCTCGACAAGAACGAAATGCACCTGCCCCCCGGCGTCATCAAGAACCGCAAGCCGCTCATCCTGCCCCTGTCTAAGGAACTCACGGGGATGCTCAAGAAACTCTTCCGCAAGGACGGTCCTGTGTTCGACACGACGAACTTCCGTAGAGAGTGGATTAAGGCTTGTGTTAAACTTGGTCTGGGCAAAAAGACCGGCGAGGGGTGGCATCAGTATGAGGGTCTCATTCCTCACGACTTCCGCCGTTCAGCCGCCCGCAATTTGATTCGAGCGGGAGTAGACCAGAGCACAGCAATGAGAATCACAGGACATCGCACCGTGGCAGTCTTCCAACGCTACAACATCGTGAGCACGGAGCAACTGCATGAGGCGATGGCGAAGGTCTCCGAAAACGCAACGAAAACGCAAATTGCGGTCGGCGGCTCTCGAAACAACCCGTAACTGCTTGATAAGCCGAGGTAGCTCAGTGGTAGAGCAGCCGATTCGTAATCGGCAGGTCGTGGGTTCAACTCCCACTCTCGGCTCCATCCTCTTGCAAATGAATTAGAAAGCTCCGAGCCCCTACTGCAAATCAGTGCAAGTTGGTAGCATCTGGTAACAACGCCTCTGACATACTATCCAGCGGTCCTCGAAACGTCTCCGTATCCGAGAGCGGTATTTGTCATAGCATAGCAACCTGCACCAAACCCGTAACGACTGGGGCAACTCGCTCTACCCGATGGTGCCGGGACATGAGATCGTCGGCCGCGTCGTCAAGGTCGGCGCGTACGTGAATAAGCTGAAAGTTGGAGACCTCGCCGGTGTCGGGTGCATGGTCGATTTCTGCCGCCACTGCTCGGCCTGCAACGACGGCCTCGAGCAATACTCCGAGCAAGGCGCGACCTGGACTTACAACGCCAAAGCGTGACAGCAACTATCTCACGTACGTCAGCTCTTCCGAACAAACAGCCGTCGAGGCGCGTTTCGTCATCAGCATTCCCGCGACCCTTAATTTGAAGGCGGTCCCGCCGCTGCTTCGCGCCAGCATCACGACCTGTTCGCCCCTGTGCCACTGGACGATCAGCAAAGGCCAAAAGGTCGGCGTCATTGGCCTCGGCCACATGGGCGTCAACTTCGCCAAAGCGCTCGGTGCGCACGTGGTGATGATCATGACTTCATCCAAGAAGGGCAAAGACGCGATACGGCTCGGTGCCACAGAGGTATAGGTGTCGCGGGATCCCGACGCAATGGCTGGGCATGCCAAAAGCTTCCATTTCCTTCTTAACGCTATCCCGGTCGGCCACCATCTGAATCCCTACACTGCCTTATTGAAGCTAGACGGCGTGATGGCACTCGTTGACGCACTCACCGTCCTGAAGCCACCATTGCAAGGCCACAGCCTGATCGGGGGCCACCGCCGCGTCGCTTGCTCAGTGATCGCCGGCATGGCGGAGACCAAGAAATGATCGACTTCTGCGCTCAACATAACATCGTCAGCGATATCGAAATTGTGCGGATCCAGTCCGTCAACAAGGCCTATGACGGGTTGCTGAAGAACGACGTCAAATACCGCCTCGTTGTCGACATGGTGTCCCTGAAAGAGCAGGTCGCCCCATGGCGGCGAAGAGAGGCATGTCTTCACAGATGCTAACCCTGCGAGTGCCGAGATCATGCCTGAAAGGACATCCCATCCAGGTGTTCTGACAATCTGGGAACAGAAGCCATCGCACCCCATGGCGCTCACACCACTCATTTCCGCAGTTGGTCGAGATGCGATATCTCAAACTTTACAGGAATGAGCAAGAATCTCGCAGGAACGCGATAACACCTTCCAGCTAAAGAAGCGTACGCTTTTTTCGAAGCTAAGCATCATTCCCCTGTGATGAAAGGAGATCACACCATGCCGAAAACTGCTGCCCCCGCCTTGCGGCGGCGGACCGGCGAACGCGCCTGCGAATTCATACTCCCCGGGAATCAGAAGGCCCTCGCAGACCCGTCCGGGGCCTTGTGGGGACGGCCTGGCATGGAAAGCACGAGGTCATGGCCGCGCGGCCCGGGGTCGACCGCAGCATAGTCATCGACGTCCATCCGTATTTCTACGACGTCCCGGCGATGAACGTGCACACGGCGTTACGGCCGCGACTCGCGTCGGCGATCACGCCGTCAGGCGCTAGCACGTCGAACTGGCCGTCGCGCTTGGGATAGGGCTCGGTCAAACGCGGAAAGAACAGTGTTGCGTTGCGCGCACCCTCCCTGGACAGGCCGAGATCGCTCAGTGCCTGCGCGCCGCTCTGGTAGAAGTCGCGGACCGCGTTTTCGAACGGATAGTTCGGTGCCAAATCTGGTTATCGGTTGATACCCGCCTCAATCATTTGCGGTACTGGCAGGATTGGGCCCTGGTTCCTCGGGTAGGGAGGTCTGTGGCAAGTGCAGTAGGAGCTTGAGAGCTGTGCGCGCTGGCGCGATGGGAGAGTGAACTATGAAGTCCACCTTAACTAGAAACGTACGGCGCACATCCCGTGGGAAGTCCCTGCTGATGACCCTTCGCCTGGACCAGCGTTACGGGTTGCAAGGGAGGAAAGCTTCGAAGTCCGGGTCCCGCGCATTCGATCGGATTCCAGACTCGTGTGACACCGCGCCTGCGAGGCTGCAAAGATGGAGAAGCCGCGGTGCACAGGTTCTCGGGGACGCGCCGAAGGTCTCCGTTAGACAGCCGAAAGTAATGCGTGAGGCTTGCGATGCGGAATCCTTCGAACGAATGTATTCGGAATTGCGGCACAGATTCCATGCAGTGGCTTACTCGATTCTGGGAAACAAAGAGGATGCGGAAGACGCTGTGCAGGACGCTTTAATTTCGGCGTATTTGCACTTAAGGAACTTCGAGGGGCGATCAGGGCTTGCCACGTGGTTTACACGGATCGTTATGAATGCATCTTTCATGCTCCTCAGGAAGCGGAAGTTGGCGCATCTACGACTCGCACACGAATCCTCGAACGCGGACGAGAGTTCCTGGACAGAAAGAGTTCCGGCGGCCAGACCCGACCCCGAGATGCTCTATGCAGAAGCAGAGACGTCGCAGGTGGTCGACGAGTTGCTCAGCCGAGCCAGCCCGGTGCTACGCGAGGCATTTCGGCTGAAGCACTACGACGAATTGTCTAACAAGGAAGGAGCAAGGCAGCTAGGTATCACGGCAACAACTTTCAAGTCGAGGGTATTCCGCGCCCGCCAATATCTAACAAAAAGGACGAACTATACGCTGGTTGCGCCCCTTCAAAAACCGATGCGAGTGATGCTAGTCTCGGGAAACGGCCCTGCCCGGAGCGGGGCGGGGGATGGTGAGTGAGGAGCGAGCCCCGAACAGAGATGCGATGAAAGCGAAACATCCGGAAGACCGAATCGTTGAATCCGGAAGCCCGGGTTAGCTCCGGGAAACCGCCTTAGACGATCGCCATTTGTTTCTGGGCAGGTTTCAGGTCGGGATTCCTAATTTTCATTTCTCTTTCCTATTGCTGCCAGCCACCGCCGAGGGCTTTGTATAGCTGGACCAGGCTCTGGTACTCGTTTCCTCGGTCCTGCGCGAGGGTGAGTTCGGCGCTGAAGAGGGAGCGCTGGTTATCGAGGACTTCGAGGTAGGTAGCGATGCCCCCGCGGTAGCGCTTCAGGGACGTGTTAACCGAATCTTGGAGGTCTTTGACGGTCGTTTCCTGCGCGACGCGGGATTTATGATATTTCTCATAGTTGATCAGGGCATCGGAGACGCCACGGAAGGCTCCCTGGATTGCTTTTTTGTAAGCGATCAGAGTCTGTCGCTGCTGCGACCTGGCGGCTCGAAGATTGCCGCGGAGCCGGCCGGCCTCGAAAATGGGCTGGGTAAGCTGTCCCCCGAAGGACCAGGTTCCGGTATTGGAGTTTAGTAAGGTCGCGAACGCGGTGCTCCGCCCAACAGCGCCTCCTCCGGAGCCGGTGAGGGAAATCTGAGGAAAGAAAGCAGCTTTGGCGACTCCTGTGGTTCGCCAAAAGTGAAAGGGCACAACAACTGAAGCAGTCTTCCACTCCGTGCAGGCAGATTCAGTGCCGGACAGAACCTGCTCGCCGCTAAGCGCATAGGAGACACGGACTCAATTCTGATGCTTGTTGAGGACCTGGAGTGGCACCGGCTTTAACGGCAGCTTGCAAGTTGCCGCCGGCGGGATTCCGTGTATTATCTGGAAAGACGTTGCGTCAGGCAGTCCGCCAGCGTCGATCTTTCCGAGACCAAGCGGGGAATCCAGTTTCTCAGGCCCGAGGAGAGCGCTCACGTGAGCCGGGGTAGTTTACTACTCAGAATGGAATTGCGGAGCAATCCGGCGATGCTCTGCGTGGTGCGAAACGCCTTGGGACAGCTCGCGGCGACACTGGGATTTTCCGAGCCGGAATGCCGCGAGGTGGTTCTCGCCGTCGACGAAGCACTGACGAATATCATTCGCCATGCCTACCTCGGAGACGCAGAACGGCCCATCGAGGCATCCTTCCGCCGGATTCATGCGTCGCGGGCTGATAAGTCCGGAGATGCGCTTGAAATCGTGCTGGAAGATCGCGGTGTGACGGTGAATTCGAAGAAGATGTGCGGGCGCGCGCTTGAGGACGTCCGGCCGGGGGGCCTGGGCCTGCACTTTATCCGTGAGTGCATGGATACGGTAGAATTCAGCCGCAGGAATGGCAGGAATCAGCTCCGGTTGGTGAAGATTTTGCATGCGCAAGGGTCCCAGAAAGGCACCTGAGGAGAATCCAATTTGCAGATTGCCGCGCGCCATTTGGACAAGATCACCATTTTCGATATTTCGGGAGACATCGATCTGGCGACTTCACCGGAACTGCGGAAGGCGCTTTTACGCGAGCTTCGCGAACTGAAGATGCCGCGGGTGGTGCTCAACCTGGGGGCCGTTCGGTACATTGACAGCTCCGGCGTGGCCTCGCTGGTGGAAGGCCTCAAAGCGTCGCGCGATGTCGGCTCGCGTTTGATCTTGTTTGGACTGAATAGAACGATCCGGGAAGTTCTGCAGCTCTCCAAATTGCTGAAAATTTTTGAGATTTACGAGAACGAAGAGCAGTCCGTAGCGCCCTGAGCCTGCCGCACCCGCAAACCGAGGAAGCCCGACGAGAGCACTGTGGAACTGACGACGCAAATTGGAGAATCGGTTACTGATGGGCTTGCGTATCTGGGGGCGCTGACCTCGCTGGGCGGCCGCGCTGCGTATTTCACATTCATCGCTCCTTTCCAGGGCAAGCCGCTGCGCGTGCAGCGCGCCATTTCGCAGGCCATGCAGACCGGTGTCGGGGCGCTCCCCATCCTTTCCCTGATTACGTTTTTCATCGGGTTGATTCTGGCATTGCAAAGCGCTTACGAGCTGCGCAAGTTCGGCGCCTTGAACTTCGTTGCCAGCGCCGTGGCGATTTCCATGACGCGGGAACTGGGGCCGCTGATTACTGCGATCGTGGTTATCGGACGGTCCGGTTCGGCGTTCGCCGCGGAAATCGGCACGATGAAGGTCACGGAAGAAATCGACGCGCTGGAGACGATGGCGATTGATCCGATTCATTTCCTGGTCGCGCCGAAATTTATCGCCATGATCGTGATGCTGCCGTGCCTGACGATCTGGGCGAACTCCATCGGGATTCTCGGCGGAGCGCTCTTTGGCGTGGCGCAGGCGGATTTCACGTGGGTCCGTTACATTCAGTCTTCCCTGGACGCCCTTTTTCTGCGCGACATCACGACCGGTTTAATCAAAAGCGTTATGTTCGGGATCACGATCACGGCTGTGGGATGCCACGAAGGGCTTTCCACGGGGGCAGGCGCAGAGCAGGTCGGCCGATCAACCACCCGGGCCGTGGTCGTTTCCATTTTCCTGGTGATCCTGGTGGACCTCGTCTTTACGGCGCTCTTTTTCTTCATGAGTGAAAGGTAGGGCTTGGAATATCGCCATGGAGCAGACCAACATCACGGCGACACAGCCGGAGACGATGATCTCGCTGCGGAATCTTCGTGTCAGTTACGGTAACCGCGAGATTCTCCACGGCATTAATTTTGACGTGATGCGCGGCGAAACCCTGGTGATTCTGGGCGGTTCTGGTTCCGGCAAGAGCACGCTGCTTCGCACGCTAGTGGGGCTCGAGAGGCCGAGCTCGGGTGAAATCTGGCTTAAAGGGAAAAATATCGCGACGATTTCTTCCGATGAGATGGACGAAATCCGGAAGAAAATCGGCATGTCGTTTCAGGGCGGCGCGCTGTTTGGCTCAATGACGGTCGGAGAAAACGTGGCGCTGCCGCTGCGCGAGCACACCAAACTGGAAGATTCGACCATCGAAATCATCCTGCGGCTGAAACTGGATCAGGTGGGGCTGTCCGGATTCGAAAACTACATGCCGTCGCAGTTGAGCGGCGGCATGAAGAAGCGCGCTGCGGTGGCTCGCGCGCTGGCCATGGATCCTGAGATTCTTTTTTTCGATGAGCCTTCCGCGGGGCTGGATCCTATCATTGCTGCCGGCGTGGATCAGCTCATTCTCGAACTTAAACAGGCATTTCACATGACCATCATTGTGGTCACCCACGAACTGGCCAGCGCCTTCCTGATCGCCGACCGAATGGTGTTGATCGACAAGGGCAACGTGGTCGCCATCGGGACCAAGGAAGAAATGCGTTCGAGCACGCATCCGCGCGTGCGGCAATTCCTCGACCGCATTGCCGAGCCGGAAGTTTCTCAGGAATTGGACTATCTGCAAATGCTGACGGAAGAAAACCGCCGCCCGGGCCGTTGAAGAGCGGGGAAGAGAGGTGCGTGATGGAATCGAAACGCGAACAAGCCATGGTTGGGTTGTTTGTCCTGGTCGCCGGCGCCGTGCTGGTGGTCACGGTTTTTGCGCTCACTGGCGCGTTTGGGGGCGCGGCCGCGACGTACCGCGCCTACTTTCCGTTTGCCGGCGGATTGGAACCCGGCGCAACCGTGCGCTACGCGGGCGGGCCGAAAGTCGGGCGCGTCGAGAAATTGCAGTTGGACCCGAAGGATTCTTCGCGGATCGAGATAACGTTCAGCGTGAAATCCGGCTTGCCCGTCAAAACGGATAGTCATGTAAAGATCATGAGCTTGAGCCCGCTGGGGGACAATCATCTGGAACTCGTTCCGGGAAGCGAAAAAGCCGCGCTCGCCGCGGCCGGAACGATCCTGCCGTCCGACCCCTACGTGGACTTCAATGCGCTCACGGCAAGAATCAACGACATAGCGCCCCAGGCGCAGCAACTTCTTAAGACGCTCAACGATCGCGCGAGCGAGCTGCAAGTGACGCTGGCTCGCGTCAACGATCTGCTGAGCGATTCGAATCGAAAGAACCTGGCGGAAACGCTGGCCGAAACTCGCGGAATGCTTGCGGAAAACCGTGGCTCGGTGAAGGCGACGGTACAGAATTTGAGCTCCGCTACCCAGAAGTTGGAGCCCCTGCTCCAGGATCTGCGGAAAACCTCGGCGCAGGCCAATGAGACGTTGAATCATGTCGATTCTTTAATTGGAGAAAATCGTGGAGACGTTCGCCATGCGGTCGTCGATCTGCGGCGGTCGCTTGCAACGCTTACGGATCTAACCGGGCGACTGGACCAGACGCTCGACGTTAACTCCGACAATATCGATGAGTTGCTCGAAAACCTGCGTCACGTGAGCCAGAATCTCAAGGAATTCACGAATACGATCAAGACCAGGCCTTACACGCTCATTCGGGCGACCAACCCACGCGAGCACAAACCGGGGGAACCACAATGAGCCGAGCGCGAGTTGAAATGGAACTGCGATATTTGGAAAGAGCGCCAATGGGACCCGAAGAAACAGGTCGTGTAGCGATTAGACGATCCCTAATCATAGCCGTTGCTCTGATGCTTGGATTGCTCAGCGGCTGCGGCGCTGCGCGGCCGAGCAAGTATTACCAGCTTACGGTCCCAACAGATCCGGGTGCCGTCGAGAAGGCGGACGCTGTTCCCGTGACGCTGCTCCTGGGCCAGCTGATGACCTCACATCTCTATCGAGAGGACCGCATTGTCTACGGCAACGGTCCCGAGCAAATGGGCACCTACGAGTTTCAGCGTTGGGCTGAACCCCCAGCAGAAATGATCCAGGAAGTCTTGCTGCGAGAATTGCGAGCATCAGGCCGCTATCGAGCCGTCTACTACCGGCGCAGCAATATGCAGGGAGACTTTGCGCTTCGTGGGCGCCTTTATGATTTCAAAGAGCTCACTGGGGGGCAGATGTCAGCGAGAGTCACTTTGGAATTGGAAATGCGTGACCTGAAGAATGGTGCAACCGTTTGGACTCACTACTACACCCACGACGAACCGGCGAGTGGAAAAGATGTTCCGGCCGTAGTCGCGGCATTGGACAAGAATGTCCAGCGTGGCGTGAAAGAAGTCGTGGAAAGTCTGGACCAGTACTTCGCATCCCATCCCGTCAAATAGCGCAGAGCGTGCGGCAAATTGCAGTGCTCCTTCTCAGGCAGCGCCGCTAAGTCACGCGCCGAAGCGTGAGCAGCGTTATATCGTCCTCCAACTCGCCTTCCTGGCCGCGGTAAAGATGCACACCTTCGAGCAGCGTGCGAGAAAAATCCTGGAGCACCAGCGGCTGAGGCAACCTGCGCAACGTTTTTTCCGCAAGTCCCAAAAAGCCGTTTGAAGTGAGTTGCTCCCCACTTGGCGAGCGAACTTCTGTCGCACCGTCGGAGAACGCCAGAATCATGTCGCCCTGGTTCAGCCGCACGCTCTGCTGGCTATAGGTTTCACCGCTGATGTATCCCAGCGGGAAGCCTTCCAGCCCTTCCCCCAGTTCCAGGAATCCCCCCTCGCGCTTGCGCCAGAGAAACATCCGCGGGTGCGCCGCATAAGCAAAATTAAATTCGCCGCTTGTGCCGTCAAAGGTTCCCGTGACGACCGTCGTCAGCCGCAGCGGACCATCCAATTTTTCGTTCGAGAGCGTAAAAGCGTCGTTCAGCGCCGCCAGCAACCCCGCCGTGTCTCGAATGTCTTGAAATTTATGCAGCAGGCGGTGGACGTGCCGGGCCACACCGCTGGCGGTGTAGCCGTGGCCGACGCAATCCGCAAGAACCACGCGGGCGGTGTTGTCGCTGCAGGAGAACACCGCGGAAAGATCGCCGCCTTTGTCGCCTCCGGAAGGCACGGCGATAACGTCGCTTTCCAATCCCGCCAGATCCAGGGAGCGGTGCGCTCTCTCATTGCCGGCCCACAGCTCCATGCAGCCGAAGGGCCGCATCGCGGTTCTCGTGCAATCCAATTGTTCGGGTTCGACCTTCTTGAACTTCATAATGACTTTGATGCTCGCAGGACTTTCTTGGGTGCAGCGTTTGCCGATGTCCCGGAACCTGCGTCTTGATCCGTCGCGTGAATCAGCTCGGCAAGAGCCGCGGACTTGAGTCACGCGCCGTCAGCAAGTATCGCACTTTTCCTTGCACCTGCCGTATGATGCTCGCATGCGGCTACTGCTTGTCGAAGACGATGCGCGCATCGCGCGATTCGTGGCCAAGGGCCTGCGCGAACAAGCGTACGCCGTCGATGTGTCCAATACCGGCGACGACGCGCTTTATCAGGCAGCGATCAATACTTACGACCTGGTGATCCTCGACGTGATGATCCCAGGCAGCAACGGTTTTGAAGTTTGCCGCGAGCTGCGAAAATCAGGCCAGCGCATGCCCAT
>WNFI01123289.1_pt1 | contig 11716 bp, 15 predicted proteins | sample 5400471 | NCBI WGS metagenome assembly WNFI01 (sample SAMN13153348, study PRJNA577476) | soil metagenome | isolation source: 100 cm saprolite on Douglas fir-dominated hillslope | place: USA:California | collected 2013-09-17
CTGAATGATTTTGAGCGAATGGTGATAGTGGCCCGATTGGTGTAGTCCTTGACAATTCCTTCTACCACTGAACATGTATAAGAGCGAAGGACATGTACATGGGTCCCAGGAAGGCATGAGTACGAACTGATACAAGGATATAACTCATCCAACCATACCAGAAGACCCTGGACTCGCCCCTTATAAGTATATCAGCTATCCTTCCCTTGAGCGCCACTTAGAGCAACATACATTTATATATCCTTTAGAGTCTGTTTTGGGACCATCCTGCACCGCGACAAAGGGCTTCTAAACAGAGCATTGCTGTGCCTCTGGTCTCCTACTTAGCCCCAGCGCGTCGACCTTTCTCACAATGCTATCCTGTGGCAAAGATTACGGTTGGACATTTTCTTGATAGTACAATAGATACAATAAATTCGGCCAGCTCCAATTCAGCTTCATTTCCGCAACATGTGACTTCGATGTCCAACTCTACATTTTGGAGCGAGGACGAGCCGAGTGATATTCATTTCTGTGAAGTCTACAAGTGAAAATGCCTCTCCCCCATGACCTGTGTTCCCACATCCAAAATTGTTTTCGCTTGCGGCGTGCCAGCATTGCTGTACCACACACAACCCAAAATCTTGCAATTCTAGGGATCCTCCTACGCGAAGGTTTCTATTTCGTGTTCTGCAGAATCTGTATCTGCTTACTTACGGCTGCCCAGGCTTCTTATCCTCCATTACAAGAGGTACCGCTTCAGCACCTTCACCATCCGAATGGGTACTTGTTACGGAACCGTATCGTCGCATATGGGCTTCCCTCAAATACCGTGGTGACCGACCAGTCCTTTCCTCGATGTCTCTCATCAGTGCACCATCAAAACGGATATATATGGATGCACACGGTATCCGGCGGCTGGTCAGTGGCAAACGGAGCAATTTCGTAAAACCCTTGGGAATGGGTGAAATCGCTGTAGTAAAAGTAGGGGACAAACAATGGGTGGAAGCAAGAGAAGCAGTAGCGATGAATTCGGGCGGAGAGATGATATGCAGAGCTCGGTGATAATGAAATCAATGTTAGGTTGAGGGCATCAGCCGTTTCATGATCCTCTTCGAGCAGAAGGGTTGAAGTGCACGGCATGTCAAATCTCGTCCCTAGTCACACTTATGTTGAATCACTAATACTAGGGGATTTGCTTATTATGCATCAACTAGGCGGGGTTATAATAATCAAGGACTGGGACAATTGATCCAATCGCCCCTTTTATAAGAACTCCAATCCAATTCCAACTTGCACACCCTTCCGTAACCAATCACTCTTAGCTGCAACTAATGGGACACCGAAGTTGACCTCAAGCCGGATGGGGTCGAATCGATAAATGAATCCGATGCCTGCTGAGACCGAAGGTCTTACGAAAAATTCTCGCAACGGGGCAGCATCATTGGCTGATGAAACGTCAATATGGCGACCCCAGAGGCTCAGGATGGAAATATACCTCTGTAGCGGTCTAGCATGTCGAGACGCCCAACATTGAAGAAAAGATGGGACTTGAGCGGCCAGTGAGGCCTCCGGGGAAGATCACTAATGAAGCTTAATCCAGCAGACCAAAAGAGTTCGCCTCCCAATGAGTCGACTGTTACCCCTAAAGTCAGAATGTGACTCAGCCCAGAGCGAGATACTAGCACACCTCCATCCTTGAGGCCAAGTCCGTTCTGCTTGAACATGCGCACGCTCGTTGGACCACCCAAATGGAATCGATCGGAGAGTAGGGATTTATGACCAGCTGATGGGACTAACAGCCCTGAGCGGACTCCCAGTGATACGGTCTGTGAAGAAAATGGATGTTCTGCGATACCTTAGGATGAAGCGTGACTGATTATACTGACCGTCCCAGAAATGAATGAAAGCGGCCTCGAAACGTGCGATTCTACCTCGGTCTTCACGAATGACGTATCACCACCTCCAATGCCAGCGATCTCCTGTACTCCCAAGATTTCTTTAACATGACCTGAGATGACAATGCAATGATAGACGTACTGATGTCCATTTGAGGAAACTTCCAATAGGACTAGTTATTGTACCGTCTCTAGTGTCTCGGATAAGAGCATGTATGATAGAAGACTTGACCGTGGGACCAGCAGCTTCCCGAACGCTGTCAATGGTCATTCATAACCCGGAAGGATTTCAGCAAGAAAGGAGACCAATCACCTTAACGATGCAGTAGGTGCGAGATTTTTAATCCTGCGGTGCGAGAGTTCATACGACAACTCCTGCAGACCCAAAGCGGTGGGCCTCTACATCGTGTAAAAGGTTTGTCAGAGGGCTTTTTAAGAATGCAGATGATGTGAAAGCACCCTTATTGTAGCTTTGACTCCAGTCACGCCCTCATTTGAACTGGTGAAGAACGTTTGGTCTCGTTCAAACTTGAACGCGCTGATTTCTGCTCTTGTCCTTAACGTGGGGGTAATTGGGGCCTCGAGCCTCACTTGGAAAGCTTGACGCGTCCGTGTTCCGTAGGACATTGATCCTTCTAGCGTTTCTGCGCCTCCAAAAACGTTCCGTACCCGAGCAGTCGCTGTCTATTTTAGAGACAAATGAGAGTTAGACGAAAGATAAATGAGGTGGAACAGGACCAAACAGCACCCACTGCGCTCCCTTCCCCATTCCCAGTTTCCGTTGATCCCTTTAAGAACATCCGTGGTCTATCACGGACGCTGAAGATAACATCCACGTCATTTGGGCCCGCCAAAGGGGAACGACTCCGCTCCAGAGTCACATTGACTTTGTGGAAAATATCTGTCTTCTCCAAAACATCGGACATTCTATGCACACGTATGAGGACATCTTCCAATTTTCCGGATTCTGATGGTCGTGATGGGGCCTCCGACAAACTTGCAGCATTGGATGAAGATGCTTTATCATCCTTAAGATGAGGATTTATGATATAACCGAGGAAGGAGGAACGGGTCCGGGTATTGCCCTGGACATGCACATCTATTATTCTAGCTGGTGAGTCCATGCTTGCTCGGACCTGGATGTGATGCATACAGCCCGACGAGCGTGGGGTTCAAGAAGACGGTGAACTTACCACCTTGCTCAATCGCCTCATTGATGATTCATATTCACCCCTTAGCCTCCGCTCGAGGCGCTCCTGCTGCCATGCTTGTAAATTTTCCAGGTCCGTGGGCTCCCCCTTCCAACGTTCGGCGGTGTACGCCAGGGGGGTTCGTAGGGACACACCCTCCCGTTCCTCCTGTTAGGGCATCATTGAGCCTTGAATTATTTACGGGTCGTTTTGCTTTACAAACCTCCATGGTGTTCGTGCGACGCTTCTACTTCCCACGCCTGGGAGTTCATCGCCACCGCCATTCAAGATGCCTACTTGGGCACGAAAGTTAGTGTCTGGCACGAAAGCGCGATTTAAAGATGAAGGTCCGTACTAGTTGGATTTTCGCCTCTCGGGTGTTGGTAATTGGCTGTTCATACTATAGAACTCAGGGTTGACCTCGATCTTGCATACATCACTGTACGTTCAAAGAACGGCTGGACGTGTTCCCTTGAGCTGAAGTGGCTGCCTCAAAGGACCGTGTAATAGTAATGGGATATCCTGGTGCGCTGGCTTTGTTCTCAAACTTGCTATTCACTACTCATCCCTGCGTAGCGGAAGGAATGGAGGCCTTCTACAGGAACAATAGATATGACGCACGTAAATTTTTAGAGCATAGACATGGTCACAAATATTGGGTTTTCAATTTGCAAGTGCTCAGCTCTCCTTCAAATATGACATTACTCATGTATTCTTTTTGCTAGTTGTCCCATCAAAGAGAATTCGTATCCTGCTAAATTCTTTAGGGGACATGTATCACGATACCCGTCAGTTACGAGACTCTATGTTCTACATAGACAGTTAGGTATTAATATGACTTAGGTTTCCTGATCATCATGCTCCCCCTCTTGCCATCATGGCTCTTGCTACCCGTGAAATGGATGTTTGGCTAAGAGGCGATCCTGACAGAGTCATTGTTCTGCATTGCAAAGGTGTGCACTGTTCCATGTTACAATTCATTTGGTAATCCCGACTGTGGCAGCGGGGAAGGGACGCTCGGGAACACTCGCGTGCGCTTACCTACTCTCACTGGAGCAGCCCCCTAAGGCACCACATCTAGAGAGAAGCATGCCAAAGAAAGAGTGGTCAAAGCTGCGCGCCGAGGAGATGATGGAGGTCGTCACAGAACTTAGCGATGACGACTTTCACGTAATCACCACGTCGGGTTCGTCTTCGGACGAGATTTTCTCGCACTCCAAGCCCGATGCCATCCCTACTTCTGGTGCCCTAGCTCCAAGGGAATTGATGGACAGACTAAGAACCGAGCAGGGAGATCATCTCGATCACGCGCAGATCGACATTCATGGTACATCATCTCGGACCAATCAATCGTCGTCCTGGTCGAGGCCATCAGCTGGCGTCTCCGAAAAAGAGGATTCCTCGCAGCTCAGTCCATCATTTACCCAGTCTGCTGTTTCGACCCATGGAACAGGATACCCCATGAACCAACTGTCCAAATCATCTGCCAGCACATCCTCCTCCCTCGATAGCATCTTGGCCCTTCACGCCTCTCGACGAATGAAACCCCATAAGGCTCCTGACAGAGAGACTCGTCGGGGAGTTAGCATTCCCTCGCAACGCCGCTTTTTGTTCTATTGGTCCCAGACACTATCGAACGCATGGCCTCCTGGTTTCTGGACGAAGTCTGATTCGGACAACACAGTGCCAACGCTGATCCGTCCCATCGAGCACAAAATTCAGATCGAGTCTATCCGTGTTCGGATGGAAGATCCGGGAGACACTAGAGCGACAGCTGTAAAGGTGATCAACAAAGTGCTTGAAAAGGCTGTGAGCCCAGAAACCAATAATTCTGAGGTTTATGAGAATGACTCTTCCAACTTAGTTGTCTGGGAATAGCAAGGGCGGGGGCAATGTTTGGATCTCTGTCGCTCGTTATGATGGCCATTTCGTGGACACACTAGAAAACTGGGAGAAGTTTACACGTAGTGATGCGAGCATCGGGAGGAGAAAGCAGGGAATAGAATTTCTCCCTGAAGGAGAGCAAGGCATAGGTTCAATTTTCGAGGATAGGAGGTGGGATAGTGGCAAGATGGTTCAAAGCTTCGGACGATTCGGATCCTTGTCCAAAAGTAACGTCGTTGAAGGGAACGAGAAGGTAATGAATCAAATATGGTGGCAGAGAAATGAAGATTAATGCTTACGTTCTTACTGTCAGGATATGTGCATCATAACGCACACCTTGCACCCCATTCATCAGTCCGAGTGGATGAGAGTAACTAAGGTATTGAAGAAAGACGGGAAGAGTGCGAATGCTGCCGCTCTGGAGCCAACAGCAAATTCCGACGACAGTACAACTGATTCTATATCGACAATCTCAGATGAAGGCGGAGCACATCTATCCGGCTGGTTTTGGTTCATTCCAACGTTTCATATGCCCCCATTGACTAGAGATGAACCCAGAGAAACCGTGCACTTCCAACTCAAGAAATCTGATATCGATTTTCCACTGGGTGGTGCCTGGATCGTTGATGTTGATGTCTCGATGCGATGGGTGTCGGATGGTGAGAGTGAGAGTCACCGCACGAACTAGTCAGGATGTCGAGGGATTGCAATAGTTACTAGGGAGGTGACTGAACGTCGGGATTGAGAAATATTAATATTTTATTCCGCACCACGTGCGATGGTCTGAGTTGTCAATGACAGTTACTGTTTGCATCATCTCAATCACATTCGACGGTCTTCGAGCTTGACCCCAAAATCTTTTAACACTCCTCTGGCTATTTCTGGCTTTCTATGATGATTGATGACCTCTCGACGGGGCTGTCACGAGTTGTTTCGCGATTGCAAAACCTGCCTTCCATTGCGTTGCCGACCGATTACCCACGTCCACCTTCACATAAACTCATAGAAGCTGTACAAACGCTTTTCATCTCTTGCTTTCTGCTTTCTGCGTACTTCTCTATCGTTATACAGGCGACAATGACTTGTTAATAGGTTCTTCTTCTTTCAATTCCCCTAATCCGTTGTTACTTCGAGCATCGATTGAACCGACCGATCCGTTTTGGGCTGTCGTGCGAAAGATCCAAGCCGTCGAGAGGGAAGCAGAGGCTGACTCGGTACCTTTCGAAAGTATTGTTGAAGCACTCTCAGCTTACAAGGATGGGTCTGCGCCTCTTTTCCGTGTCCGTTTCTTCGATGATACGGATGAACATCAGGCCACCTTCATCCAATCGACTGATCTCACTTCCGATCTTACCATCTTTATCACGCGTCCACCTTCATCCACGCACTCCTCCGTTGTACCATCCATTGTTCTGCGGGTCGCTTATAACTCCTTGCTTTTTACTCCTGACCGAATATCGTTCCTCTTCGATCAATTATCGGTACTCATTCGCACCGTGGCTAAAGACCCTCTAAGCCCTGTAGGATCCATCCTGCTCCTCACTAAAAGACAAAAAGCATTCCTTCCTGACCCTGCAGGTGACCTGCATTGGTGTGGTTGGAAAGGAGCTATTACGGATATTTTCTCCAGGAATGCACGAAAGCATCCGGGTAAGACTTGCGTCGTCCAATGCATTCCAACGACCTCGCTAGACGCAACTCCTCAACGGGTCGTGTACACTTACCAGCATATCCTACATGCGTCTAATGTTCTGGCACACCACTTGATCAGAGGAGGCGTCGCTCGTGAGGATGTAGTGATGGTGTATGCATATCGGAGCGTCGAGATGGCAGTAGCTGTTATGGCTATTTTGAAAGCTGGAGGCATCTTCTCTGTCATAGGTATGGGGGCGGAGAGACTTTAGCAATGCAAGCTGAACTGAATCTAGATCCGGCGTATCCTCCATCACGCCAAAACATCTACCTTCGCGTGGCGAGGCCTCGTGCACTCATTGTTCTCAAGGGAGCCTGCACGATCAACCCTTCCGTTCGACAGTTCATAACGAACGAGCTTGAAATCAAGGTTGAAATTCCAGCTTTGGAGTTCTCATCAAACTTAGAGATCATGGGAGGAGCCTTATCCGGGTCAGCTGATGTACTTCAGTCGACTCGAAGTCTCGCAGACGTTGATCCATCAGTCATTCTGGGGCCTGATAGCGTCGGGACGTTGTCATTTACTAGTGGAAGTACTGGAATACCCAAAGGGGTCAAAGGGCGTCACTACAGTCTAACTCATTTCTTCCCGTGGATGGGGGAGCGGTTCAATCTGGGCTCCGAATCCAAGTTTACTATGCTAAGCGGTATTGCTCACGACCCAATCCAGCGGGATAGTACGTTCGCTACTTCTCGATCATCCCGCGGGACTCAATCTCTTATTCAGTGTTCACGCCTTTGTTCTTCGGTGCTGAGCTTCATGTGCCACCGGCCGATGACATCGGCACACCTGGACGTCTGGCAGAGTGGATGGCCGACAGTTGCGTGACGGTGACACACCTCACACCAGCGATGGGTCAATTATTGTCAGCCCAAGCAACGCGCAAAATCCCAACTCTTCGCAATGCTTTCTTCGTTGGAGACGTTTTGACTAAGCGGGATTGTCATCGTCTCCAAAGTCTGGCGAGCAACGTGCGCATCATCAACATGTATGGGACTACTGAGACCCAGCGTGCCGTTTCGTACCTCGAAATTCCAAGTGTCACAGAAGATTCTACATTTTTGACAACCCAAAAGGATATCGTGCCTGCTGGCCAAGGCATGATTGATGTCCAGCTCCTGGTCGTCAATCGTAACGACCGTAATGTCCCCTGTGCTGTGGGTGAGGTTGGAGAGATATATGTCCGCTCAGGTGGACTAGCCGAAGGGTACTTGGATACGGAATCCACCTCTCAGAAATTTGTGATGAACTGGTTTAACGTAAGCGGTCCGGCCCGCTGGAAGGATACGATCAAGAGCCCTGCAGATGGCACGCCTCCCGGACCTGAAGCAAAATACTGGAAGGGTATACGCGATCGGATGTATAGAACAGGGGATCTCGGAAGATATAATCCAAAGGGTCTAGTTGAATGTACCGGCCGAGCGGACGATCAAGTCAAGATTCGTGGCTTCCGAATAGAGCTCGGTGAGATTGATACACATCTCAGTCAGCATCCGTTTGTGCGCGAGAATGTTTCCGACCATACAGGAGGTTAATCAGGCACATCCGTGAACATCTCAAAAAGAAACTACCAAGCTACAGCATCCCTTCTGGTGTGTTCCTTAACTATGCTCCCCAGCTGACCTCGGCTGACTTCAGTACTTTTCTAGTCTTCGTCCCTCTCCGTCGAATGCCATTGAATCCGAATGGTAAAATTGACAAACAGGCTCTTCCTTTTCCTGATACAATTGAAGCGGCTACTGTCCATGCACCTACAGGGAACGACATACGCAAGTTGACACCAACAGAGAAGACTATCCACGATATATGGTCAAGGCTACTTACATCCCTGCCTCCTTCTGTTCCGCTTGACGATAGCTTCTTCGATCTTGGCGGCCATTCAATTCTCGCTACTCGTCTCATTTTCGAGCTTCGAAAGGCATTCGTTGTAGACGCTCCTCTGGGCCTGGTCTTTGAGAATCCTACAATCAAGACACAGGCCCGTGAGATCGATTTACTACGTCAATTAGACTTCAGCTTTGCACGGCCGAACGCGTCTCCGTCAGGGACTGCGACACCGCTGAAGCAATCTGTCAATGAAGCTGTTTCACAAACGAGCTATGCTGCTGACTTGGACAAACTGCTTCTCAAGCTTGCTGGATCGTATACACCATTATCGACCCTGCCAAATCAAGTATCAATTTTCCTCACGGGAGCTACTGGTTTCCTTGGTGCGTTTGTCCTTCGAGACCTGTTAGAAAGGGACAAGGTCAGCAAAGTTACGTGTCTGGTCCGCGCGAAGACACAAGAAGATGCACTAGCAAGGATCCGTCAGAGTAGCAGCGACCGCGGGGTCTGGGACGAGAAATGGGCCACCAATGGAAAGCTACAAGTCATCATTGGTGATCTTGGGTCAGAACGGCTGGGGCTCAGAGAGCGCGATTGGCATGACGTAGCGAATACTGTTGACGTCATCCTGCATAATGGTGCAATGGTCCGTTTCTAGTGTAGTTGAAGTAATTTGGAAGGCTGATGACTCCGATATAGGTTCACTGGATCTATCCTTACCATAAACTGCGATCAGCGAATGTCCTCTCAACCCTGGCAATGATTGAGCTTGCTTCCACCGGCAATCCGAAGCTTGTTTCATTCGTATCGTCATCATCAGCGATTGATGTCCTACACTATGTTCGTTTATCGGACGAACTTGCGAATACGGCAATGCCAGGTATCCCTGAGGATGACGACCTCGAAGGCGCTCGGACAGGTCTCAAAGTTGGGTACGGTCAGTCTAAATGGGTAGGTGAGAAGATCCTTATGGAGGCTGCAAAACGTGGGCTTCCGGTGAACATTGTACGACCGGGATACGTCGTAGGAAACTCTGAGACTGCAGGTCCGTTTGACATCATTGGCCCCGTGCCGCACTGATGTTGTAATGTTCCGTGTAGTTACCAACACGGACGACTTCATCTGGAGACTGGTAAAAGGTTGCATTCAGCTAGGTCTCATTCCAGATATCAATAACACGGTAAACATGGTCCCAGTCAACCATGTTGCTCGTACCACTGCACTTTCGGCGGTCGTCCTCCCGGCTCAGCATCGGAAAGTCACCGTTTTCCATATCACTGCCCACCCTCCTCTTCGATTCAATGGCGTGCTTGGTGCACTTGCCAAATATGGGTACGAAGTCGAACGAAACGAATATGTTCTTTGGCGACGCAGAATGGAGCAGCACGTACTGGAGGTCCAAGACAACGCCTTATTCCCGCTTCTTCACTTTGTCCTAGATGATTTACCTACCAGCACCAAAGCTCCAGAAGTCAATGACGCCAATACTTTAGCACTTTGGAAAGGGGCTGGATATCCTAACGACCCAAGGAGCGTTGATGACACTTTGATGGGCAAATACCTCGCCTGGCTGATTGAAGCCGGTTTCTTAGAATCACCTCCCAAGGCAGGCGAGCTTCAGCTACCCAAGCTGGAAAGCGGAAAGACCGCTAAGGCCATTGGGCGTACCAACAGATAGGGAATCTCAGGACTTTTTTCACACGCAAAAACACACATCGATATCAATGAGACAACTGATCTACAATTCGAAGACCAAGAGAATCATAATTTGTTTGCCAAAGGACGAAATCGTGGTTTGCGCTTCTGGAAAAAGGCCCTTATTGTTTCATCCGTATCCTTTTTGCATTTGACTTAGTATTCGGAGCCCTATATGGAGGGGATTGACCTACACCTGTTTGGAACATCGAGGCGTTCCACAATGCAACATAATCCAGATTTTCGGGGACACTTGATGCCAAACTGGTTACTAGAGGCGACGTAATAATATGCTTTTTGGACATACGAATGATCACGAGAGTGCAGGAGGACGTGTTTCGTTCCCATTACCGCAATAGGCGATTTTGAAGCGATTTCCCTTGCTGTCGCCAAACTAGCGTCTAAATAGAGAAGGAAGAGAGGGGTCCGCGTAGATATTAGCTGTAATCACATTAAGGGACAGTGTTGAGTCAACTTACCGAGGACTTCCTGTTTGCCGCCAGGTACTAGTTTCGAAATGAACCCCATCTGTTCAGCTTCTCTTGCGCCAAACCTGTTTGCGGTAATTGCTGCTTCACGCGTGAAACTATCATTCCCAACGGTCTTTGGGAAACGTGCCAAGCTACCGATGTCTGAAGCCATCCCGATGTCTACTTCCTAGATTCATCGATGAGTGGATTGATAGCGCCTGGCACAATTGTGCTTCATGCCTTTATACTGAAAGTTGCATCCTCTGTTGCGTATCGAATATCGCATGCACTCAGAATGTCGACACCAATCCCGAAGGCATATCCGTGAATGGCCGCGATGACGGGAACGCGGCAATTCTCGATGGCATTGATGGCTTTTTGGAATTCCTATAATGAAGAGATAGCCACGTAGACTCACTTAGAGAGGCTGCAGGAGTGGGGAGGTGCTGACGAATATTAAAGGACGGAAGAGAAGTCCCGTCCGAGCAGTGTCCTCAGCCTTTGCGAAGAAGGCTCCGATATCCTTTACTGCAACGCAATAATACCATAAGACATGTGTCAGATATGGAAAAGTTGTTCAGAACGTGCCCATACTGACGATCCAGTCCTCCCGTGAAAGCCCGTACGGAGGACGCTAGTACGACAACTCTCACAGCGGGATCAAGGCTCAGTTGATCAAATATCTTTGGGATTTCCCGCCACATTCTACGCAGAAACAATTTGACAACACTGGATGAGTCACAGAGAGCCAATCAACGCGAATAACTTACTCGACGCTGAAAGCGTTGACAGGAGGGCTATGGAGATGGCATGAGCTTACTGCGCACCAGTCCCAGACTGTTTATCTTCAACACACCGCGAGAGATTGACTATGGCAACTCCATCATTTCCTACGCTTACTCTGATGTACTTTCCGCCCAGCGTGCTTGACATCTGGATAGAGCACAAGACATCCGCGCCGGGCCGACTCAGCCGGAAAATGCCCAACAATTCAATAACATCGTCCTCAGTAATTCTTCGTTCGGGATCAGTCCCTCCCGAGAGCAGGTGAAGGGAACGAATGGGATCTGGGGAACACCA
>WNFI01465940.1_pt1 | contig 11716 bp, 9 predicted proteins | sample 5400471 | NCBI WGS metagenome assembly WNFI01 (sample SAMN13153348, study PRJNA577476) | soil metagenome | isolation source: 100 cm saprolite on Douglas fir-dominated hillslope | place: USA:California | collected 2013-09-17
GCGGTGCTGGGGAATTTCCTGCTGCCCATGATGGTGGGCGCCAAAGACCTCGCGTTCCCACGGCTGAACCTCGCGAGTTGGTATGTGTTCATGGGGGGCGGGCTGCTCACGCTGACGGCGATGATCTTGGGCGGCGTGGACACGGGATGGACGTTTTACCCGCCGTACAGCAGCATTTACTCGCACACGCACGTGATCTTAACCGCCCTCGGCGTGATCACCGTAGGGTTCTCTTCGATTTTTACGGGAATCAATTTCATCGCTACGGTACACCGGATGCGGGCCCCCGGCCTGACGTGGTTCCGCTTGCCACTGTTTGTCTGGGCGATGTACGCCACCAGCGTCATCTTCATCCTGGGGACGCCCGTTCTGGCCATCGCGCTGATCAGTCTTGCTCTGGAACGCTTCATGCATCTGGGTATTTTTGACCCTGGATTGGGCGGCGATCCTCTGTTATTTCAACATCTGTTTTGGTTCTACTCCCATCCCGCGGTGTACATCATGGTCCTGCCGGCGATGGGCGTGGTCAGCGAGATCGTTCCCTGCTTCGCGCGGAAACCGATCTTCGGATACGGTTTTATCGCCAGTTCCAGCATCGCCATCGCGGTGATCGGATTCTTCGTCTGGGGCCATCACATGTTCGTCTCCGGACAGTCGGAATATGCCGGGCTGACGTTTTCCCTGTTCAGCTCCCTCGTCGCGATCCCTTCGGCGATCAAAGTATTCAACTGGACGGCGACGCTGCACAAGGGGCGCGTGTATCTCCGCACCCCGATGCTCTACGCCCTAGGGTTCATCGGATTGTTCACGATCGGCGGGTTGACGGGCATCATGCTGGGTGCGCTGGGGTTGGATGTCCATGTGCACGACACCTACTTCGTCATCGCCCATTTCCATTTCATCATGGTCGGCGGTTCGGTGATGGCGTACTTGGGCGGCATCCACTTCTGGTGGCCCAAGATCTCCGGACGTCTGTTCCCGGAGTTTTGGGGAAAGATCTCGGCCGCGATCATCTTCATCGGATTCATCCTGACGTTCCTCCCTCAGTTTATTCTTGGGTATCTCGGGATGCCTCGCCGCTATTATCACTACGCGCCGGAATTTCAAGTGCTGAACGTGTTTTCAACCGCGGGCGCGTCGATCCTGGCCGTAGGCTACATCCTTCCCCTGGTGTATCTGATTCTTTCCTTCAAATACGGCCCGAAAGCTGGGCCGAACCCTTGGCACGCGACCGGCCTGGAATGGCAGACAGCTTCTCCGCCGCCGACGGAAAACTTCGAGGAGACGCCGGTCGTGACGGAGAAGGCGTACGGCTACACCGGCGATCCCATGGAGGCCCTGCCTGCCGGCCGGCAGGTCCCCCATGTCTGATTCTACCGTAGCGCCCCGCGAACACTTCGCCAGTCTGGAACAGCAGCGGGAGACCGCACAGATCGGCATGTGGCTGTTTTTAATGACCGAGGTTTCCGCCAAACTCGGACAGCGCCGCCCGCTCGCCGGCTTTTTGGCCACCACTTTTCTTTTGGGGACCGTTTTTCTGGCATTGAAAGGAATGGAGTACGCGCATCACATTCAAGACCATCTGTTTCCCGGACGGGGGTTTTCTTTCCCGGGACCGCAAGCGCGCGCGGTAGAACTTTTCTATTACCTTTATTTCACGATGACCGGCCTCCATGCGCTGCACATGATCATCGGGCTCTGTGTCGTCAGCGTGATGATCGTTCTGACCTGGCGCGGCCGGTTCTCCGCGGCTTACTACAACCCGATCGAGGTCACCGGCTTGTACTGGCATTTTGTGGACGTGGTGTGGATTTTCCTTTTTCCGATGTTTTATTTGGTGGGAAAACACTGATGGAGCCCGCAGAGCCTATCGAACCGGCGAAGACGTTGTTCGGGATCGCCGCCGCGCTGCTGGCTTTGCTGGCGTTGACCGTGGCGCTCTCTTTTGTGAATCTCGGCCGCTTCAATTTCACCGTGGCGATCATCATCGCCGCGGCAAAAGCTATTCTGGTCGTTCTTTTTTTCATGGAAGTGCGGCACAGCGGGGCGATCGTGAAAGCCATGGCCACCTCGGGAGTGCTTTGGCTCCTGCTTTTGATCATCGGCTCGGTGTTGGATGTTCTCACGCGCATCCCCGTAGTTCCTCCGATCCATTAAACTGCCTCTATTTTACGAGTCAATTTGGAATATCTCGTGGCACCCGGGTAGATTTAATGTAACTGCCACCCTCGGTATGGTTACCTAATTAGATGTTAGAGGATCTTTCATGACCCAGCCCCATCGTGTCCTGATTGTCGGCGGCGGCTTCGGAGGCCTCTACGCGGCGCTGTCGTTAAAAAAAGCGCCGGTGCAGGTCACGCTGCTGGACCGCCGCAACTTCCATCTCTTTCAGCCGCTACTCTACCAGGTGGCGACCGGCACGTTGTCGGTAGGAAACATCGCCGCGACGCTTCGCGTCACGTTAAGACACCAAAAGAACACGCAGGTGCTTCTGGGTGAAATGACGGGTATCGACATCGATCGGCGCGAGGTAGTGCTGCGCGATGGGAAACTCTCTTACGATTCCTTGATCGTCGCGTCCGGGTCGGAGCCGCATTATCTGGGCCATGACGAATGGCGACTCAGCGCGCCGGGGCTCAAGACCGTTGAAGACGCCACCGCGATGCGTTCCCGGATTTTTCGCGCCTTTGAGGCCGCGGAGCGCGCCGAAGATCCCCGTTTGATCGAGGAATGGACGACATTCGTGATTGTCGGAGCGGGCCCGACCGGCGTGGAATTGGCCGGAGCTCTCGCCGAGGTCGCCCGGCGTACTCTGAGAGAAGATTTCCGCACGATCCGGCCCGAGCGCGCGAAGATCCTTTTGGTGAATTCTCATCCACGTGCCCTGCCGGAGTACCCTTCCGATCTGTCCGGCAAAGCGGAAGCCGGGCTAAAACGGTTGGGCGTGATCGTGAGAAACAAATGTCTGGTCACGGAAGTAAAACCGGGCGGTGTTATTCTTCGATATGAAGAAAAAGAGGAATTCATCTCGGCGCGAACGGTCTTGTGGGCGGCCGGCGTCAAAGCCTCCCCTCTGGGGCGGGTTCTTTCGGAGGCGACCGGAGCCGAGCTGGATAAGCAAGGCCGGGTGCGTGTGGAGCCCGATCTCAGTATCCCGGGTCACCCGGAGATCTTTGTGATCGGCGATCTGGCGGATGCGCGCGATCCCAAAGGCGGGTCGCTTCCCGGCGTGGCGACCGTCGCCATACAGGAAGGCCGTTATGTCGCGGAACTCATCGAGAACCGGCTGGCCGGCTTGCCCTTTCCCCCCTTCCGGTTTCGTCCGCGCGGAAATCTCGCGACGATCGGTCGCGGCAAGGCGGTGGCGGAAATTTGGGGCTATCGCTTTGATGGCGTGCTGGCGTGGATTGTGTGGGCCATCGTCCATCTCTTCTATATCATTGAATTCGAAGATCGAATGCTGGTCATGATCCAATGGGCCTGGAGCTACCTGACCTGGAACCGCTCGGACATGCTGATCACTTACACGCGGCCGGTTTTTCCAACGACCGCGCCCCTTAAATCCGATCCTGTCCCCGAGAAAGCCGCGACGTCATGATTCAAGTCAAACCCCATCGGCCGTCCTCGCGCATTGCCTCTCATCTTCTGCGAGAGTACAGGCCGATCGAAAACTACGGCGTGATCGGCAACCTGCATACGGTGGCGCTGGTGGGGATCGATGGGTCGATCGATTGGTGCTGTCTGCCGCATTTCGATTCCCCCTCCGTATTTGGCGCGCTCCTGGATGCAAAAAAAGGCGGACATTTTAAAATAGCCGCCACCTCGGAATCGAACCATAAACAGGTCTATCTTCCTGACAGCAATATCCTGCTGACGCGGTTCCTCAGCGCCGACGGCGTTGGTGAAATCATGGACTTCATGCCTGTGGAAGAGAATCCGAAGGATGACGCGAACGCGCATCATCTCTATCGCGTGGTGCAGGTGGTCCGGGGCACGGTGGCCTTCCGGATGGAATGTTTCCCTGTTTTTGACTATGGTCGCGAGCTTCCGCGGGTGACGCCGCGCGAACGCTGCGTTTTGTTCGAATCCTCCAAACTGCATGTTGCTCTGCATGCCTCCGTTCCGGTTAAGAAATACCGCGCGGGCGTGATCGCGGATTTCACATTAAAAGAAGGGCAGTCCGCCGTGTTCGTGCTTCGCCACATCGAGAGCGGAAAAGGCCAATCGGCCTGCGACGATCCGCTCCATGCCCAGAAGGCCTTTGAGCAGACCCTCGCCTACTGGCACCGCTGGACATCTCGTATGCAATACCAGGGCCGTTGGCGGGAGGTGATGACCCGGTCAGCGCTGGCGCTGAAGCTGCTAACTTTCGCCCCCACCGGAGCGATCGTGGCGGCGCCGACCACCAGCCTTCCTGAATTTGTCGGCGGGCGCCGCAATTGGGACTATCGCTACACGTGGGTCCGCGACGCCAGCTTCACACTGTATGCCCTGCTGCGTCTCGGCTACAGCGATGAGGCCCGGGATTTCATGGGTTGGCTGCAGCAGCGCTTGGCGGATCTGAATCCCGATGGTTCACTCAACGTGCTTTACGGTTTGCACGGCGAGAAGGAGATCGTCGAGCAGGAACTGTCCCACATGGAGGGCTACATGGGGTCGCGTCCCGTGCGCGTCGGAAATGGCGCTTATGATCAGCTGCAGCTCGATATTTATGGCGAACTGATGGATTCGGTGTATCTCTATAATAAATACGGCTCCCCCATCCCCCACGATCTATGGACTCATCTGCGCCGCCTTCTGGATTATGTCTGCAAGAATTGGCACCTACCGGATAAAGGCATTTGGGAGGTGCGCGTAGGACCCAAGCACTTCGTTTATTCCAAGGTGATGTGCTGGGTGGCCATTGACCGCGGGATTCGGCTGGCGCAGAAACGCAGCTTGCCGGCCGATTGGGGATTATGGATTAAGACCCGCGACGCGATTTATGAAGACGTGATGAAAAATGGCTGGGATGCCCAGAACCAAACATTCGTGCAGTATTACGGGACGCAAGGCATCGATGCCACCGTCTTGATCTTGCCGTTGGTCAAATTCGTTTCCCCCACCGATCCGCGGATGCTATCGACGTTGGTTCAGGTCCGGCGGCGGCTGGTCTCGGATAGTCTGGTGCAACGCTATGAAAACGATAACATCGCCGACGTCAGTCTGATGGGCAACGAAGGGACCTTCTCAATGTGCACGTTCTGGTATGTGGAAGCGCTGGCTCGGGCAGGTTTTGTGGCTGAGGCACGCTGGAACTTCGAAAAAATGTTGGGGTATGCCAACCACTTAGGACTCTACTCCGAAGAATTAGGCCAGACCGGGCATCTGCTCGGGAATTTCCCCCAGGCTTTTACGCACCTCGGTCTTATCAGCGCCGCCTATAACCTGGATAAAGCGCTTCAGGCCAAGGAGTATCACGAGACCGCCAAGACGTTCAGCCTCTTCCCTGCCAGCCACAATGGGACTCCCTCGCCCAAGCCAACCCGTTAGACCATTTCTCTTACTTTGTCGGCGATCGCGGTGAGCGCGATCTTCTCGGCATTGGGTTCGCCCCGAGCCAGCGCTTTGGCGAAGTGGACGGTCTGTTCCACCGTCACTTTGGGCGGCAACGGCGGTTCGAAGGGGTCGACGATGGCCTCGATCAGAACGGGGCCCGGAGCCGCCAGCGCTTGATCCAGGAAGCGGCCGCAGTCTGCCGGGTCTTCAATGCGGATGCCTTGTCCCCCGCAGGCCTTGGCGAAGGCGACAAAATCAATCGGCTGGAGATCGCAGCCGTACTCCGGATTGCCCAAGAACACCATCTGCTCCCACTTGATCATCGCCAACGAGTTGTTCTTGATAACGACCACTTTGATCGGGAGTTCGTATTTAACCGCGTTAACGAACTCCGCCATCAACATGGAAAACCCGCCGTCGCCCACAAACGCGACGCATTGCCGGTTGGGGTAGGCGATCTGCGCGGCGATCGTATACGGCAAGCCGTTCGCCATCGAGGCGAGGTTCCCCGAGACGGAATACATCTGGCCGGGCTTGGCCGGGATCTGCCGGGCCCACCATGTACAAATCGTTCCAGAATCTGATGAAACAATCGCATTTCCCGCCAGACGCTTTCCCAGCTCCCATGCGACCACCTGGGGTTTCATGGGTTTGTCCTGCCGCTGGGCCTGTTCTTCCATGAGCCGCCGCCAATCGGCCATGTCTTCTTGCGCTTCTTCCAAGAAGCGTTTGTCATCGTGAGGCTCCACGATCGGTAGAAGTTCCTTCAAGGTATTCCGGCTGTCGCCGATCAATCCCACTTCCACGGGGTAGCGCAAGCCGATACGTATCGGATCGAGATCGATCTGGATGCCGCGTGCGGATCCCGGTTTCGGAAGATATTCGATATACGGGAACGAGGTCCCGACCATCAGCAATGTATCGCAGTCCTCCAGGCATTTCTGGGAAGGGCGGGTCCCTAAGAGCCCGATGCCGCCGGTCGTATAAGGGCTGTCGTCCGCGACCGCTGCCTTTCCCAATAACGCTTTGACGATCGGCGCGCCCAATTTATCGGCCATTTGTTCCAGTTCGGTTGTTGCGTTGAGCGCGCCGCGACCGGCCAGGATGACAATTTTCCGGCCTTCGTTGAGGATCTTTGCCGCCGCCAGCAGGTCGCGTTCATCAGGAAGGCGGGCGCTTTGCGCTTGGATATCCGAGGTGTGATGCGGAATGTTCCGCTTGGACCCTTTCCGTTCCGCTTCCATGTTCTGCAAGTCGACCGGGAAAGCGATGTGGGCCACCTTCCGGTAGCTCACCGCGGTCCGGCATGCGAGATCGACGACATTTTCGACATGCGTGGGTCCCATGATGCGCTCGTTGTAAGCGGCCACATCGATAAAGAGTTTATCCAACTCGACGTCCTGCTGGGTGAATGTTCCGATCAAGTCGTGGTACTGTAGCCCCGTGATCGCCAAGACCGGCTGGCCGTCGAGTTTGGCGTCGTAGAGGCCGTTCAGCAAGTGAATGCCGCCCGGCCCGGACGTCGCGAGGCAGACGCCGAGCTTCCCGGTGTACTTGGCGTAAGCGCACGCCATGAACGCCGCCGATTCTTCGTGCCGGACTTGAACGAACCGGATTTTATTGGAACGCCGGCGCAGCGCCTCCATAATGCCGTTGATCCCATCGCCCGGCAATCCAAAAATGACCGAAACACCCCAGTCGATCAAACTGTCAATCATGATGTCGGCAGCTGTCGTAGTCATATCGCACCTCCCGTTCGTCCTGTTTATTTAGACAGGCGCTGGAAAAGCGAGTTACTGGCGAGGGGAAGAGGCGGGTTGGATTTGGTAGATGCGCACGCCTTCGTCCGCATCCTGGTAGACGAGTTGGAATCGGTGGGGGGTTTGCCGGGTCCACACCTCCATCTGGGCCCAAAACGCATTGGTAAAGCCTAAAGACAGCAAGCGGCCGGGCCGTACAAAGACGTACGTGATGTGAAGCCGCTGTGCCAGATCCTCGAAGTCCGCCTCGTTCCGCACGCGCACAGCCCCCGCGGCATATCGGCCCGTCCAAAGAGCCAACTCCGAGGCATTCGCGCTAAGAAAGAAACTGCCGGCGGGCGTGTGGTCTCGAATCCAGCCATAGGACCCCGGAGCTTTAGCGGTACGTCCCTGGGCGCTTTCCCGAAGGGCGAGCGCCGCGTTCGCCGCGTAGAAGATCAGCAGCAAGCCCCCGCCCATCACCGCGATACGATTTTTCCAGGGCGCCGCGAGTTCTTGCCATCCGCTCACTAGGAAAAGCGTCATAAACGGTAAGAGCGGTAGAAAATATCGGGGTTCCGTCGTATGCCAGAACATGTGCACGAAGAGATACGCCCCGGCGGAAACCCCGATCGCAAGCCCGAGGGGCCGATTTTTCGACGGCCTTTTCAGGAGACGCCGGACGCCACGGGTTCCGAGGAAGAAAATTCCCCCTCCCAACCCCAGGCGAAGGATCCACCCCAAGCCCGGCGGCATTGGAATCGCTGCGCCATACATATCGATCAATAGCGTTTTTATCACCCGCACCCCGTGCCGTAGCCACGTTTCGATTCCCATCGCCAAGCTTTCCTGCAGGGATGAGACATAACCTGTAACGCTGTGCGTCAAATGGTAATTCCTCAGAAGGACGGCCGACCAGATCCCGAGACTGACCGGCACAATTCTAGCCAGGCGTTTCCAATCTTTGGCCGCATAAAGGGCAGCGGATGCCCCCAGCGTAAAAACAATCCCTTGCGGTCTTACGAGTGAGATCCAACCCAAAAGCAGTCCCAATCCCCAAGCTTCCCACGATTTTCCGCCGTGCTGGAGAAGTCGGTAGAGCCACAATAGACTGCCCAGCCCCATGAAGATAAACGCAGGTTCGGACAGCACCGTGACCGACCAGCGGGCTGTTTCTGCATTCAGAGCGAAGATCGCCGTGGCCGCTAGAGCGGGTCGCAGGTCCAGCCAGACTCGCGCCAGCCGCCAGAGAAAATAAACCGAACCGAGGGTCAAAAGAAGGGAGATGAACTTCAGGCTGTCCCACTGCGGTTGCAGCAGCGCCACAAACGGCGAGAGCAGCAGAGGAAATCCCGGCAAGGGATCGTTCAGCGGCGGATGGACGGGAATTTGGAGCGCGACGTACTTCCCTTGGAGGATCGACCGGGCCGCCAGGATGTACAGCGCGTCATCCGAGAAATAACCAACCGGCCGGCGCGGCCAAAGAAGGGCGTCGTAGAGACCGTTAGCCAGGAGGAGTCCGAACAAAGACAATGAGGCATTACGCAGCTTCGTCATTAAAAGAGTCGGTACACTCGAAAGCGAGGATCTTCATGGAGCAGGCGCGCGTGCTTCGCGAAATACGTTTTCCATTCCGGGTGCCGAGCCCAACTTTCGTCGGTCGGAGTCAAAAAAAGATGCGCTCCTTTGGCTTGGTATCCAGCCAGTGCATCGAAGCCGACTTCTCCCAGGTCCGGCGAGAAGCCGTAGCGGTCAATATAGTACAGCAGGACCGGGTGTTCGCGCGCGTTGGTGATGACCAGCTCTTCCGGACCGCTCAGTTTGGCGATCACCTGTCGGGCTTCAAAGACCCATGGATACTCCCAACGGTACCAATGCGCGATCCGCAGCCCGGCATGCACCGGGATGCCCAAGACCAAAATCCCCCATAGGATCTTCCACACTGGTTTTTGAATTTGATACCACATTCCCACGATTCCCGCCGCGATGAACACCGCGTTGACCGGCGCGAAGAGGAGTTCCGTGTAGCGATGAATTTGTCCATACTCGCCTAATAAGACAATGTAGAGCGCCGTCGCGCCAAACCACACCGCCCACAGCCGGAGCTGTCCTTCTCTATAGAGGAGATAAGCGCCCCCGATACCAAAGAGCAGCCCTGGGTAGGTGAAGCATAGCTCGGGAAGCCGCGAAATGAAGTGGTTTTCCCACAATTTCAATGTGAAGATTGGACGCAAATTCTTCCAATGCTCTTCGGCCGATAAGGGCAGCACGCTGACCAGCGCGCTTTTCGCGTAGTGATACCAGGCCCCCGTCAGTCCGAGCAGGACCGCCAAACTTCCGAGAAATGCCGGGCGTTGAAAGGCTTTCCATCCGTAACGTTCCCATCCCAGATAAGCCCATAAAGGAAAGAGCACATAAAGAAACGGCAGCTTCAAAAGCGGCGCCAATGCTCCCAAAAGGACCGCTAGCGTCCAATCCTTCCAGTCCCCCTTCCGGTTCAAATGCCGGTCCATGTAATAGAGAAAGCCAAGTAGCCCCCATAAGGCCATCGGTTCCGGCTGGACCGATCGAGTGAAATAAATATGAATAGGGAGGGCGCACATGACCAGGCCGCTGGCTAACGCCCGAGCCTCCCCTAAACGTGGCCGCACAAAAAGATAAAGGAATATAGCTCCCCACGCAGCAAATAACGAGCTCAGGAGCCTTCCTAAGGCTTCTCGTGTTCCGAATACCTTAAAAAGGAGCGCTAAAACGTAGCTATAAACTGGGAATTCCGTCCCGGCACGCGCAGGCCGTCCCTCCGTATCCAGTTCCGGGGTGAAAAAATGCATTCCATGGCGCGCGTAATTGCGCGCCATAGAGGCGGTTTGGCATTGCCGGTAAGCCTGGTAATCAAGCAGCGGGGACCCGATGCCGGGGAAATGGACAAGCGCACTGAATGAAATCAATGCAACTATGGAATAAAGTGACCTACGAATCATATCTAAATATATATGTATTATTTAACATTAAAATTAGCATTAACAAAAATATTGACATCTCTTAACATCTGGGTTATGTATAACCATGAGGGACCGATGAATCACTTAACCGTATCGGGAATTCTCGCCGCCGTGTGCCTGGTCTGCGCAACAACTCAGGTTCAGGCTGCGGGTGCTTCCTCCAGCCGGCTCCAGTTGCAGCGGGACCCGGTGTATGAGCAAAACCTCCGCTACCTCGCCAGCGCCGATACAGCGATCACGCCCGCCAAGGTTTTGCGCTGGGTTAATTCGTTGATGGGACATGCCTCCCGTCGGGCGCCTTCCAACATCGATTTCGAGCCGATCTTCCGGGCCCACGACAACCAGCAGCAGATCATCGCGCAACTCGATTATAAGTTCTAACCCCAAGCAACCCCAATAACCCGAACAACGTCATCAAGCTGATGGCATTTCCTGTCCGAACGGAATCCGGATGATACCGGAAATTCACGGTATATTTCCCTTTTCGCAGGGGCACCGCCATAAATGTCTCCTCGTAGAGTTGCAGCGGGATCAAACTTCCATCGACCCGTGCTTCCCACCCGGGGTAAAGAGCTTCCCGAAGCACCAATAACCCAGCTTGTTTCAGTTCGACGACGGCATCCACCCGGTCGGCTTGAACGTGGCCCAAGGTCACATTCCGCGGGGCTCCAGCGAGATAGACCAGCGAGTGAGGACGCTTATTTTGCCACACGTCCATATGTCCGCGGTCGACACGGGTCGTCCCAGGGGCTAGGCGAACCACCATGGAAATACCGGCCGTGTTCCACAATGGAGAATCGCGCCCTGCTTGCTCCAAACGGATCTGGAACGTTTCCGCCCGGCGGCTGCGAATTCCTCAGAGTTCGCAGCGCCTTGCGCGGTCCACGCCTGCTCGAGAGCGATGGAATGAAAAATCCGGCCGCGGGCGGGGCTCCCTTGAATTAATTGGACCAGGGAGGGTTTCTGGGTCAGGAAGGAGGGGTCACTCCATGCGGTGCGGGTGTACTGCGAAAAAAGTAGAAGGTCCGCGGCTACGGCGGCTAAGGCGATTTTCTTCCAACGTTCCTTTCCCAACCGATGGACGCCTTCCCCGGACAGCCAAGCCAGGGCCGTCATCGCTACCAACAGCCAGTTCGCCGGAAAGCGGAACAGGTGTAAGACGCGTGCCTCGAGGTAGCCGGGCAGAAAGCTCCCCGAGCTAAGCAGGAACGCGATCACGGCGCCCGCGACCAGCCAGCGTTCGGCGCGCCGGCCACGCACCGCGGCGTAGGCAGCCAGCGCGAGGCAAACCGGCCCGGCATAAAAGGAAACGATCGCGGGGTCGCCCAAGACCCACGGGCTGAAGGCGTACCATTGCGGAAGCAGCAGTTCTTTCAGAAGTTGTCCGGGAGGGATCGAATACTGTGCCGCGATGTTCGGCGGCAACCAGAGCGCGCG
>WNFI01487372.1_pt1 | contig 11716 bp, 16 predicted proteins | sample 5400471 | NCBI WGS metagenome assembly WNFI01 (sample SAMN13153348, study PRJNA577476) | soil metagenome | isolation source: 100 cm saprolite on Douglas fir-dominated hillslope | place: USA:California | collected 2013-09-17
GCCTTAGAAGCGGCTGGAATTATTGTAAATAAAAATACAATTCCATATGACACTACAAGTCCATTTAACCCTTCCGGTATTAGACTAGGTACTCCTGCCCTTACAGCCCGTGGAATGGGGAAAAAAGAGATGGAAATAATTGCTGACTATATTGCTGATGTAATTAATCACATAGAAAAAACTGAAGTTAAAGAAGCATTTTTAGAAAAAATTTCAAACGACAAGTTCTTAAAAGAAATTAAAAATGAAGTAAAAGCTCTTTGTTCGAGGTTCCCTTTAACCTCAAAGTAGAGTATAATTCCCTTAAATGGGAACAATTTTTGATGGTAAGAGATTTGCGAAAGATAAAGAAGAAGAGTTAAAAACAAAAGTTAGTGAACTACGGACAAAACCAAAGTTAGTCTCCATATTACTCGGTAACGACAAAGCAAGTCTTTTATATACAAATTTAAAAGAAAAAACAGCCAAAAGAATTGGCGCAAAATTTGAAATCAAAAAATTGCCTTCAGACACCTCTCCTGAAAAGATTATTGGATTAATAATAAAATTAAATAATGACAAAAAAGTAAACGGAATAATGGTACAACTGCCTTTACCAAAAGAACTATCAAAATTTAAAATTAAAATTTTGAATAGCATAACGCCGGAAAAAGACGTAGACGGGCTTACAAAAAATTCGCCATATACACCTGCAACAGCAAAAGCAGTTGTCGAAATAATTAAATTCGCAATTACCCCTCTTCCATATATAGGTAAAAAGGCTGCAGTAGTAGGGGCAAATGGAACAGTCGGTAAAAGCGTTACGGGAGAAATAAAGAAATTGGGATTCAAAGTAACTGAATGCGATAAAGACACAAGAGATCTATATGCAAAACTTCATGAAGTCGATCTAGTAGTTAGTGTTACTGGAGAACCAAAATTAATTAAATCCGAAATGTTAAAAGAAGGGGTAATTGCAATTGATGTAGGAGCGCCTGATGGGGATCTAGATTTTTCAAAAGTATCAAAGGTTGCTTCATTTGTAACCCCAGTTCCCGGCGGAGTCGGCCCAGTTACTATTGTAAGTTTACTTGAAAACTTGATCGAGGCAGTATATAATTCAAAACATTGACACACATCTATCAGGCTCTCTGATAACTTCTGGTAGATGGCGGACTAAGAGAGCATAAATTTAAATGGCAGAAAAGAAAATATCCAAAAAAACAGTTAAGTCTCAAGAAGTTAATTTAGAAAAACTTCTAGAAAGTGGTGCCCATTTTGGCCATCAAGCACGTAGGTGGAATCCAAAAATGGCTTCTTACTTGTATGGTGTGCAAGATGGTGTCCACGTTTTTGATTTAGTTAAAACAAAAGAAAACCTTGAAGTTGCTTTAAAATTTCTTAAAGATTCTAAAAAAGCGGGTAAGTCAATTCTTCTTGTCGGAACAAAAAAACAAGTCCAGGCGAAAGTTGATGAAGTAGCAAATGCAACCGGAATTGCTTATATTAACCAAAGATTCTTAGGTGGCACTTTTACAAACTTTGGACAGATTAAAAAATCCATTAAAAAACTTTCTGAAATGAAAGACAAAATGAAGAAAGGTGAATATGATTCATATACCAAAAAAGAAAAACTTTTAATTGCACGCGAAGTTGCAGACCTTGAGAAAAATTTTGCAGGAATATCTAAATTAGAAAAATTACCTGAAATTGTGATAATTATAGACACACACCGCGAAAACGGAGCAGTACTTGAAAGCAAGAGAATGGGAGTAGTAGTTGTAGGAATAGTTGATTCAAATGGAGATCCTGATATAGATTACCCGATTCCAATGAATGATGACGCAAACCAGGCATTAGATTATGTACTAGATTTAATGAAAGAAGCATTGTCATGATCTCAACAGAATTAATCAAAAAACTTCGAAACGAAACAGGCGCCGGAGTAATGCGAGTAAAAACAGTTTTAGAAGAAGTTAATGGGGATGAAAAAAAAGCCCTTGAGATTCTAAAAAAAGAAGGATTTGAAAAAGTAGCAAAACGAGAAGGCCGTGAAACAGGCCAAGGAATTGTAGTCAGCTATATTCATCACTCTCAAAAAGTTGGAGTTTTAGTCGAAATTCTATGTGAAACAGATTTTGTAGCAAAGAATGAATTGACCCAAACTCTCGGTAAGGAAGTTGCTCTTCAAATTGCATCAATGAATCCTAAAGATGTCAAAGAATTAGAATCTCAGGATTTTATTAAAGAGCCTTCTAAAAAAATCTCTGATTTGGTAAAAGAAGTGATAGCCAAAACCGGAGAGAATATAAAAATAGGAAAATTTGCCAGATACGAAATTAACAAGTAGAATTAATTAGTTTATGGAAGAAGCTTCAGTTCGTACAAAAATGCAAAGTGCTCTAGACGCTCTTATTTCTCTTATAAGCAGCATTAGAACGGGTAGAGCCAATCCAAATCTTATCCAAAATTTTGAAGTTTCTGTTTACGGAGGAGCACAAAAACTTAGAATTTTAGAGCTCGCTAATGTCGGAGCGCCCGATCCGCAGTCTATTGTTATCGATCCATGGGACAAATCAATTATTGGAGAAATAAAAAAGGGAATAGAAGCTGCAAATATTGGCATGAACCCTGTTATCGATGGGGAAATTATAAGAATTAGTATTCCTCAATTAACTACAGAAGACCGCCAGAAATATGTAAAGCTTGTTGGGGAAAAATTGGAAGAAGCCAAAATTAAAATTAGACAAATTAGAGCTGAAACAATGCATAACATTAAAAAAGAATATGAAGATAAAAAAATTACAGAGGATGAAAAATTTTCATTTGAGAAAAACCTTCAAACTCTCACTGATGAATTTATCTCAAAAATAGACCAGATAGGTGAAAGGAAAAAGGGAGAATTACTTCAGCTATAAGCAAAGCTTGTCGCTGATGCGAGAACTTTCTGTTACAATAATTAGATGCTTCAAATTGGCACAATCTTAGTAATTATAATAAAAGTCGTTATCGCTTTCTCAGCTCTCATTATGATCCATGAGTTTGGACACTTTTTAGTAGCCAAAATATCAGGTGTTTGGGTAGAGGAATTTGGATTAGGCTTACCTCCAAGAATATTTGGTAAAAAGATAGGGGATACAATTTATTCCTTAAACTGGCTTCCAATCGGTGGTTTTGTAAGACTCCACGGTGAAACAGCGGGAGATGAAGTCGTCTATCCAGAGAGAGCTTTCACAAACAAAAGAAAATTAACAAAAATTGCAATAACACTGGCTGGAATAGTTATGAATTTTATTTTAGCTATTTTTTGTTTTGCAATTGTTTATTCAATAACAGGTATTGAAACAAACATTATTGATGTAAAAATAATCGCAGTTACAAATGATTCTCCTGCCGCGGCTGCAGGCATTCTTAGCGGCGATATTATAAAAGACGTCGCCGGAAATAAAATTACTTCAACAGACAATTTCAAAAGTGAAATTGATAATTACAAAGGTAAAAGAGTAGTTATTGATATAGAAAGAGAAGAAAATGGCCAAAAAGTCTTAAAGCCACTTACAGTTATTCCACGTCTAAATCCTCCGGCAGGACAAGGAGCGCTCGGAGTTGAAATATCAGATGTCCCTGAAATTTATTTTCCACCTATTTGGCAGCGTCCATTTGTGGGTGCATGGTATGGCATAAAACAAACACTTTTGTTAAGTAAAGCGGTTGTTTTTGGTCTTGGTACTGCCGCCCAAACAGTCAGTCAAGGTAAAGCTCCGGAGCATTTAGTCGGGGTAGTTGGCATTTTTGCCCTATTCATAGAATTTGCCAAACTAGGTATCCTTCCTATTATTAATCTTGTTGGAGTAATTTCGGTAAATCTTGCCATTATAAATTTAATTCCTTTTCCTCCGCTTGATGGCAGTAGAATTGCCATAGTTGTTGCAGAAAAACTAACCAGGAAAAAAATTACACCTGCTTTGGAAAATAAAATTTACACAATAGGCATGGTAATATTATTAATTCTAATGGTACTTATTACAGCTCGCGAAATTCCATCTCTCATAAAATCAGGTTCACTTTCAAATTTTGTGACATCTCTTCTAAGAGAAAAATAACTGTGCTAGAATAGGCATATGCTCCAATCAAGACTTTTCCCCAAAACCATAAAAGAAGCACCAAAAGATGCTGAAAGCATTAATCACAAACTTCTCGTAAGAGCTGGTTTTATGGACCAATTAATGGCTGGAAGTTGGACGCTTTTGCCAATGGGATTCCGTGTTGTAACAAAAATAAATAATATTATCCGTGGGGAATTAAATAAAATTGGTGCAGAAGAAGTTCTAATGCCTCTTCTTCACCCAAAAGAAATCTGGAATGAAACTGGTAGATGGGAAAGTGCAGACGAAATCATGTACAAATTAAAAGACACTAGAGAAAAAGAATTTGCCCTTTCATTTACTCATGAAGAAATCTTTCTTGATTTAGTCAGGAAACACTTAAATAGCTACCAGGACCTTCCAATCGCTCTTTACCATTTCTCCACAAAATTTAGAAACGAACTTCGCGCTAAATCAGGAATCCTGAGGGGTAGAGAATTCATGATGAAGGATTTATATAGCATTCATGCAGACGAGAAAGATTTTCAAAAATATTATGACGAGGTAAAAGAGGCATATTCAAAAATATTTAAAAGAATTGGTTTTGACTTTAAAATTACAGAAGCTGGAGGGGGAGTATTTACAAAAAATCACACTCATGAATTTCAAGTCCCTGCAGAAAGCGGCGAAGATATTATCTATGTATGTGAGAAGTGCAAATGGGGGATAAACGAAGAAGTTTATGAGAAAGGGATGGAAACAAAATGTCCAAATTGTGGTAGTTCTGACATTAAAAAAATGAAATCTATAGAAGTAGGAAATATTTTCCCGTTTGGAACATATTATTCAGAAAAAATGAATGTAAATTATACAGATAAAGAAGGAAACAAAAAACCTGTTTATTTTGGAAGCTATGGAATAGGTTCAACCAGGGTAATGGGGACTTGGGTGGAAGTAAGCCATGATGATAAGGGAATAATCTGGAACAAAGAAGTAGCTCCGTTTGACGTGCACCTTATAGAACTTCCAGGAGCAAAAAACACCAAAAAGATATATGAAAAATTACAAGAAAATGGCATAGAAGTTTTGTGGGATGATAGAGAATTAGGTGCGGGGAAAAAATTTGCAGATGCAGATTTAATAGGAATCCCAGTACGCCTGGTAGTCTCCGAAAAAACTGGAGATAAGATAGAGGTTAAAGAAAGAAATAAAGATAAAACAGAACTACTCACAATTGACCAAATTATTAAAATGTTATATAAATAATTATGAGCGATAATCCACAAAGCCTTAAGTCTGAAATGGATCAGCTTCAAACAAACGGCGAAGCAAAAACTCCAAAGGCGGCCGCTGATATTATATTAAACAAAGCAATAGGTGAAGCTCGAAAAAATCAGCAAATTAGAAAAGAATTAATAAAAGAAGCCAATGTTAAAAATACACTGAAAGACGCTATGGAAAATGCTCTTAAACCAGGAATTTCTTTTAAGCCCAAACCGAAAGAGTCTTGACTAAATACCAAATTATCTATATATTAATTTTATGTCAGAAGGTCAAGAAATAAATCCAGAACAATTCCAAAATAATCTTCGTTCAACCTACAAACAAATCGGTCAAGAATTAATAAATCAGCAAGATGAAGCAACAAAACAACAAAAATTAAGGTCAGAAGCTCCTATTACTATAAGGACAGAAACAGTAGCTCAAACATTGGCAAGAAGGTCTATGCCAAGAACAGGAAAAGAAACTGTAGCAGAACAAACATTTCGCGGAATGAAGCAAAAACCAACAGAAGTTCCTCCAATCTATAAAAAACAATAGATTTAATTCAACTTATCAGCTTTATTTAATAAATTCATCACTTCAGGAAGCAAATATGCTACATCCTCGGGATCAATAGGTTCACCTGTTATAGTTTTCTCAAGTACCCAGTTAAAGCTGTCAGATATACTCAAATCCAAATTGTTATTCTTTCCTGCAGCATAAATCTCTAGATTTGAGAGTAGGACTAGTATCTCAATCGGATCATCTATACATTCATGCATACGATCTACAAATTTTTGAACTGGTGTAGGCTCCTGAGCCTGGTCAGCTTCAAAAGAACCTTCAAACTCTATCGTTGAATTCATGTAATTATTATACCACAACTTACTCCTATAGTAAAATTTCAATCAATAAAATTGTAATTATGTAGTATACTCTTTAGATGGAAAACTGCATTTTCTGCAAAATATCAAAAGGAGCAATTCCAACAAACAAGATAGCTGAAACGAAAGACGTTATTGCGTTCTACGATGTCGACCCATCGGCAGACACACACATATTAATTGTTCCCAAAATGCACATTGGAAATTTCATGAGCATTAAAAAGGAAGACTTTGAAGTTCTTGGTCAAATGTTAAGCGTAGTCCAAGATCTAGTTAAAGAAAAAAATCTAGAAGATAAATATAAATTGGTAATTAACGGCGGCAAATATCAACATGTCCCACATTTACACCTACACCTTTTAGGAGGAGAAATGAAGAAAAAAGTATGATTTTTGATACCCTAAATAAACAAATAATTGATGCTATGAAAGCCAAAAACGAAGTGCGTTTATCAACTTTAAAATTGCTTTCAACTGAAATTCACAATTACCAGATTGACCACCCAGATATGACAGCTGAAGCGGAACTCACGGTTATAAAAAAAGAAGCTAAAAAAAGAAAAGATTCAATAGAAGCTTATACAAAAGCAAATGCACTTGAAAAAGCAGAACAGGAACAAGAGGAATTGGAAATTCTACAAGAATTTTTACCCGCTGAAACAGGAGATAAAGAACTGGAAAAATTTGTTGAAGAAGCAATAACGGAAAGCGGAGCAATAGATATAAAAGAGATGGGCAAGGTTATTGGGATTGTAATGCATAAGGCAAACGGGAACGCTGATGGAGCAAAAGTTGCGCAATTAGTAAAGGAAAAATTGAAATTATGATTTCAGTAACTGTTTATAAACAATCAAATTTTCCGGTAAACTCCAAAAAAGTTAAGGAAGTTATCTCAAAAACTTTAACAGAAAATGGAATAGTTTCCGATACTGAAGTTAATGTAGCAATCGTGGGTAAACAGAAAATGGATGAATTAAACAAAAAATATTACAAAGACGAGATCTACGAGCATCCTATTTTTACCTTTCCGGAAAGCGACAACAAGGAATTTAATTTTCCTCCCGACGGAAAAATTCACTTGGGGCAAATTGTGATTTCTTATCCAATGGCTGTTGAAACTGCAAATGAGAATAATAAATTAATCGATGAAGTTGTCTGCGAATTAGCAGAACACGGTGCAAAGCATTTGCTTGGAATTCACCACGAATGACCTTTTATCTTAAATACCGCCCTCAAACGCTAGACGAACTGGATTTGGCTGGAGTTAGAGATAACTTAAAAAAAATTATACAATCCGGTTCTATTCCTCATGCATTTTTATTCTCGGGACCAAAAGGAACAGGCAAAACTTCAGCAGCGAGAATTTTGGCAAAAGTGGTTAACTGTCAGAATTTATCAAAAGACGGCGAGCCTTGCAATACATGTGAATCATGTATTTCGATTACAAAGGGAAATAATATTGATGTAATTGAGCTCGATGCGGCAAGCAATCGCGGAATTGACGATATACGGAATTTAAAAGAAGGAATTTCTTTGGCCCCTGCTGCGGCCAAGAAAAAAGTTTATATCATAGATGAAGCCCACATGTTAACGCTTGAAGCAGCCAATGCCTTCCTTAAGACTCTAGAAGAGCCACCGGATCATGTAATATTTATTTTGGCAACAACCAATCCGGAAAAGCTGCCTGAGACAGTAATCTCAAGGCTTACTCAGGTTAATTTTACAAAGGCAACTGAGGAAGATACCGCCCGTATTCTAAATAGAATAGCCAAAGCAGAAAGCTTATTGATAGATAAAACTGCAATTGAAAAAATATCTAAGCTCGCTGACGGATCTTTTAGGGATGCAGTAAAAATTTTAGAAAACCTAAGCTTCAAAGATAAAGAAATAAAAGTTGAAGACATAAATGTTGGCAATACTGCAGCTCAATTTTTCAATATCCTTAGAACAAAGGACACCAAGAAAAATCTGGAGTTTGTGGAGGAAATTATAAAAAATGGAGGATCAATAAGAAATTTACTAGAAAATATAATTCAATCACTGCACGCAAGTTTGCTTGCAAAAAACGGACTAGGAAAAGACGAGCTTAAAGATTTTGATACTGGTGAGATAATGAATTTAATTGAACTATTTAATAATGCAAAAAAGATGTCCGGAAGTCCAATTGCACAGTTACCGCTTGAAATTGCAATTGTAAAATTCTGCGGTAATGAAAAGCAAAAGACTCCAATTCCTGTTGAAATTAAAGAAACACCAAAACCAATAAAGAGAGGCATTCCCGCGGAATCTCTTAACAGTGAGTTGTGGCAGAAACTACTTGACAACATTAAGGAAAAAAATGTGAGCATTGAGGCTCTACTTAGGGGAGCTATGCCACTTGGCTTTGACGGCAAGACATTAAGTCTTGGAGTTTATTACCAATTCCACAAAGACAGGCTTGAAGACATTAAAAACACGAGGGTCCTGGAAGAAGTTTGCAAATTAACTTTTGAAACTGATTCAATAAAAGTAATTTATGAACTCATAGAAAAACCGCCTGCACCAAAAAAATCAGAAAAGCCAGATTTGGACTTGAAGACCAAAGTGGACAAAGATATAATTGATGCAGCAAAGGAAATATTTGGATGAATGTTTTAGATAAAATAGGACAAGGCAGAGATCTTTTAAAAATGCGTTCTGAAGCTCTTGCCATGCAGAAAAAATTAAAATTAATCACTCATACTGCTAAAAAAGATAGTGACCTGGTAAAGGTAACTGGTGATCAAAAAATAGAATATATGGAAGTAGACGGCGAACCAAGACCTGAACTTGTCAAATTAATAAACGAAGCTCTAGATCAAGTTCAAAAAGATGCTGCCAAAAAAATGATGGAAGAAGGGGGATTGTCATCTCTTCTCAAAGGCTTCTAGTTGAGATATTATTATCTTAATGAATAAGTTCTTCAGGCTTTTCTCAATTCTTATTATTCTTGCAGGTATTCCGGTTGGTCTTTATTTACTGGGTCGTGCAACAGGTTTCTTTGGCTTTGCCGGAGGAACTCCAGCAAATTTAATAATTGATGCAGGCGCTGCTTTTCCGGATAGCCATTTTGCCTGGAAAAATTTAGCGCAAGGCGGAGAAGAGAAAGGGAGAATGCTGGCAAGTGTTGTGAGTAAAGTTGCAGCTCTCCATCCAAATTATATTCGAATAGACCATATTTATGATTTATATAACGTCGTAAATGGCCGTGGTGGAAGTATCTCATTCAATTGGTCAAACCTGGACCAAACAATAAACGACATAACTGCAACAGGCGCCAAACCTTTTATAAGCCTTTCCTATATGCCTCCTTCAATTTCAAAGTCAGGTGATCCGGTTGATCTCCCTGCAAATTGGTCCGATTGGGAACTTATCGTCCACGGACAGCTCGGAATTTCAGGAGTTTATTATGAAGTTTGGAATGAACCAGATCTATTTGGGAATTTTAAAACCTATGGCGCCAAAAATTATTTTGATTTATACGCTCATAGCGTTGCAGGGGCAAATAGGGCTAGCGGAGTAAAAGCTTTTAAAATAGGTGGCCCGGCAACAACTCAGCTTTATGATTCATGGGCAACCGGTTTTGCAAAATTTGTACTTTCAAATAATCTAAGGCTAGATTTTTATTCCTGGCATAAATATTCCCTCAATATGGATAATTTTGACAATAATGCCATAAATGCAGCTGTTTGGTTAACTGAATCAGGCCTTCCAAATAATACTGAACTAATAATTTCAGAGCTCGGCCCAGATTCAAATAACAATACTGTTTACGATAATGGTTTTGGTGCAATTCACGCGCTCGCTACAGCTGCAACTTTGGAAGATTCAGTCAGTAAGATTTTCAATTTTGAAATAAAAGATGGCGCCGGTCCTCAAAAACTTTGGGGAAGATGGGGGCTTCTAACAAACGATAAATTTGGGGATCCTACTCCAAAACCCCGATATAACGCATTGGCATTCTTAAATAATATGACGGGAAACAGAATGCGCATAAGCGGCGCAGGAACTTGGGTAAAAGCATTTACCAAATTCGATGGCAAAACAATTCGAACTTTTGTAGTTAACTATGATCCAAATGGAACTCATACTGAAGCAGTACCAATAAATTTTATCAATCTCCCATTTAAGAATTTCCATTACAGAAGAACTGATTGGGCAGGAGGGCTTCAAAAAGACATACCAATCGCAACAACGGAAAGCAGTTGGTCAACTTTTGAATTAATGAATCCTAATTCTGCAGCAATAATTGAGATGACGCCATAGTGAACTATCTGTTAAAATAACTTCGTGGCAAGAATTGCAAAACCATTAACCGATTTAATAGAATCTTTTGAAAAGCTTCCTGGCATTGGACCAAAAACAGCCGAACGTCTAACCTTTTATATGCTTCGTGTTCCTCAAAGTGAAATAAAAAATTTTGCTGATGCTTTAACAAACCTTAAAAAGATGACAAAAGTTTGCAACATCTGCAAAAATGTCTCTGAATCTGATCCGTGTCCAATATGCTCTGACGCCAAGCGAGATCAAAGTAAAATATTAGTTCTTGAAGAGCCTTTTGACATTCTTGTCTTTGAAAGAGGAGGAAAATACAACGGTCTATATCATGTATTGCACGGCGTCATTAATCCTCTTGATAATATTGGCCCAGATGAACTTTATATTGAGGACCTAATTAAAAGAGCAAAGGCAACTAATGGTCATACTGTTAAAGAAATAATTATCGCCACAAACCCTACAATGGAAGGGGAAGCAACAGCCATGTACATAAAAAATAAGTTAGAAATACTTGTGCCAGAGCCACTAGTAACCAGATTAGGAATGGGAATTCCAACGGGCGCCGACTTGGGTTATGCAGACGACATGACGTTAACACAAGCACTTGAAGGAAGGAGAGTACTCTAATGAGATCAGTTAAGCTTCTTTGGACAAAATCTCCAAACATTAAAGAAATATTGTCACTAAATAAAATTATTTATATTTTAGTGGTTTCTGATTTTATTATAATTTCAGCATATGGTCTTATCGCCCCAATTTTTGCAGTCTTCATGACGCAAAAAATTATCGGTGAATCGCTTGTTGTAATAGGAATTTCAGAATCAATTTTCCTTATATCAAAGTCTCTTATTCAAGTTCCCCTCGGAATTTTTATTGACAAAACTGCAGGCCAAAAAGTGGATTTCTGGTTTTTATTTATTGGAAGTTTACTGATGTCTGTTTCTATTTTTCTATATATTTTTGCAAAGCTTCCATGGCATATTTATGCAATTTCTTTTGCATATGGATTGGGGAGTGGTATTTCATATCCAGCCTGGACAGGAATATTTACGAGAAATATGGTTGTGAAAAAGGAATCTTTCGCCTGGAGTTTTTCTACAACTCTGGTTGAAATTGGCCGTGCAGTCGCCGCTATAACAGGTGGCATAATTGCTCAAGTTTCAGGGTTCAGTACACTTTTTTTAATGGTAGGAGTGTTATCTTTAATAGG
>WNFI01495144.1_pt2 | contig 11716 bp, 11 predicted proteins | sample 5400471 | NCBI WGS metagenome assembly WNFI01 (sample SAMN13153348, study PRJNA577476) | soil metagenome | isolation source: 100 cm saprolite on Douglas fir-dominated hillslope | place: USA:California | collected 2013-09-17
TCGCTCCTGCCGCGCCCCGGAAGGTCGGGGGCGATGACGCGCAGCCCGCGCTGCGCGAGGCGCCTCGCGAGGAAATCGAAATCGCGGCTGTTGCGCGTGAGGCCGTGCACGCAGATCACGACCTGCTCGGCGTCGGCCGGACCCCACTCGACGTAGGCGACGCGTGCGAATCCGTGCGGCCCGAGCGCCGCGACCTCGCCGAGGCGCGGGCTCAGCCCTGCGTCGGCCATGGCGAAGGGGTCATGCGTGGGCTTTCAGCCAGCCGAAGATGCTCTTGCCGAGGATGCCCTGCGACTTTCCGCTCACGAACACGCCGACGTGCCCGCCGGGAAGCGGCAGCTCCGTGTAGTCCCTGGTGCCGACGTGGCTCTTCAGCGCTTGCGAGCTTTTCATCGGCACGATGTGGTCCTCTTCGGCGAAGATGTTGAGCACCGGCATCGTGATTCTCTTCAGGTCCACCTTCTCGCCGCCCAGCTTGAACCGGCCCTTCACCAGCTGGTTATCCTGGTAGAGGTGCTTCAGCCACTGCTTGGCGGCTTCACCCGGATGGTCGGGACGGTCGGCGAGCCATTTCTCCATGCGCAGGAAGTTGAGGAGCTTCTTCTCGTCGTCCATCACGTCGAAGAGGCCCACGTTGTACTTGGTGAGCGCCGCGCCCTTGGAGCCGGCATGGAAGTCCACCGGCGTGATGGTGGTCACCAGGCTCTTCACCTTGCCCGGATTGCGAGCGGCGTAGCAGATGGTGAAGACACCCCCCTCGCAGATGCCCAGCAGCGTCACCTGGTCGACGCCGGCTTGCCGGCGGATGAAATCGACGCATTCGCCGAGGTAGCCGTCGATGTAGTCCTCGAGGTTGAGCCAGCGGTCGCTGCGCGTGGGGTTGCCCCAGTCGACGACGTAGAGGTCCACGCCCTGCGCGAGGAGGTTCCTCACCAACGAGCGGTCCTCCTGCAGATCGGCCATCGTGTAGCGGCCCACCAGGCCATAGACAACCAGCACCGGGGTCGCGATCGTCTTTTTCTTCGCGACCGCGTCGTAGCGATAGAGCACGGTCTTGTCCTGGCGGAAGACCTCGGTCTTCGGCGTGGTCGCGATCTTCACGTCCTCGTCGCGCGTCTTGTCGAGGAGGTCGCGGCCCTGCTGCATGCGCCGGCTGAACTCGGCGAACTCCTTGACGGCGTCGTTGGGGTCGACTTTCACGCGCATGTCATTTGCGCCCGCGCTTCGCACGGGCTGCGGGGGCGGGCCGCGCCTCGTGCCTCGTGCCTTGCTTGTTCATCGCACGCAGCTCGCGCCGCAATTGCGTCACCACCTTCTGGATTTCATCCATCTCGGTGCGCGTCGGGATGTGGTGCATCTCGCAGAATGCCTCGGCGATCTCGCGCTCGGCGAGGCGGTATTCCGTCGAGGAGCGCGTCATGCGGCGCTGCGCCTCGAGGAACTCCTTCGAGCGATGCATCTCGAGGAGCGCGCCGTTGGCGGTCGCGAGCCACAGGTCGAGCATGGCGCGCCCGCTCGCGATGGGCGCGGCCTTGGGGTCGTTTACCTGCTTCATGAAGCGCTCGAGCGCGCGGTTCCAAGCGCCCTGCATCACTTCCCAGTAATGCTCCACGTCGCGCGCGCGCTCGACCCAGAGCTTCTGCGTGTTCAGCATCTTCTTGTCGAGGTCCCAGAGCGTGGCGTAGGTGGGACCCTCGGTGAGCTTCTCCAGCCCCATGTCGAAGTGCGAGCCGGCGCGCTTCCACTCGGCCGGATCGAAGAGCTTCTGCATCGCCGCGGGGTCGAACTTGCCGCCCTTCGACCACGCGTCCTTGGCGAGCGCGGCCCAGTCTTCCATGGAGCGCTTCATGAGGTCGCCCATCACCTCGGTGCCCGGCGGCGGCTCGCCATGCATCGCGAAGGGCGAAGGCTTGCCCTCCGCCCACGCCTGGAACAGGCTCTTTTGGTTCTCGTTCCAGAATTTCAGCCACTCGTCGGTTCTTGCTTCCATATTCGCGACCTCTCGGCTTCAGAACGTCACCACCTGCCGTACCGCCTTGCCTTCATGGAGGAGATCGAATCCCTCGTTGATGTCTTCCAGCTTGAGCTTACCCGTCATGAGGCGGTTCACCGGGAGCTTGCCCATCTGGTAGAGCTCGATGTAGCGCGGCAGGTCGCGCGAAGGAACGCAGGTGCCGATATAGCTGCCCTTGATGGTGCGCTCCTCGGCGACGAGGTTGGTGGAGGGCATGGCCCACGTGGCGGTGGGTGGAGGCAGGCCCGCGGTGACGGTCGTCCCGCCGCGGCGCGTGATGCGATACGCCGTCTCCTTCTCGGCGGAAAGGTCGACGGCCACCACGGTGCGCGCGCCCGAGGCGACCGCGCCCAGGATCGACGCGAGCCCCACGCCGCCCAGGCCCACCACCGCGACCGACGAGCCGGCGCGCACCTGCGCGGTATTCACCACCGCGCCCACGCCCGTCAGCACCGCGCAGCCGAAGAGCGCGGCCTCGGCCAGCGGCAGCGACGAATCGACCTTGACCGCGGAGTAGCGCGACACCACCGCATACTCGGCGAAGGCGGAGCAGCCCATGTGGTGAAAGACCTGCGAGCCGTCGCCGCGAAAGAGCTTCCCCACCCCCGACATCAACGTCCCGGCGGTGTTCGCGACGGCCCCCGGCTCGCACAGCGCCGGCCGGCCCTCGGCGCACGGATTGCAGTGCCCGCAGCTCGGGATGAACACGAGCACGACATGGTCGCCCTTCTTGAGATCGGTCACGCCGGGGCCGAGCTCCTCGACGACGCCGGCGGCCTCATGCCCCAGGGCCATGGGCGTGGGACGCGGGCGATCGCCATTGATGACCGAGAGGTCGGAGTGGCAAAGCCCCGCCGCGCCCATCTTCACCAGGATCTCGCCCGGGCCCGGAGGCTTCAGCTCGAGCGTCTCGATGGCGAGCGGCTTCGATTTCGCGTAGGGCAAGGCGGCCCCCATGGCGTTGAGGACCGCGGCGCGCGTCTTCATCGCTTGCCTTCCCCGATCTTCTTCAGCTTCTCGGTGAGCTTCATGTTCTCGCGGTAGTCCACCGGGCAGTCGATGATCGCCACCGTGTTCAGCGCGAGGGCCTTCTTCATGATCGGCACCAGGTCCTCGGTGCGTGTGACCCGGAAGCCCGCCGCGCCGAAGCTCTCCGCGTACTTCACGAAGTCCGGGTTCTTGAAGTCGATGTAGGCCGGGCGCCCGAAGTGGCGCAGCTGGTGCCACGTGATGAGCCCGTACTCCGAATCGTTCCAGATGAGGATCACGATCGGCGTCTTCACGCGCATCGCCGTCTCGATCTCCTGGGAGTTCATCATGAAGCCCGCATCTCCCGTGACCGCGATCACCTTCTTGTCCGGATAAGCGAGCTTGGCCGCGATGGCGCCGGGCACCGCGATCCCCATGGCCGCGAAGCCGTTGGAGATGATGCAGGTGTTGGGGCGCTCGGCCCGGTACATGCGCGACATCCACATCTTGTGCGCGCCCACGTCGGAGATGGCGATGTCCTCGGGGCCGAGCACCTCGCGCACGTCCCACACGATCTTCTGCGGCTTCACCGGGAACGCGGTGTCGTTCGCGTATTCCTGGCGGTCGTCGACGATCGTCTTGCGAATGTCCTTGAAGCCGGCTTCCTTGCGTGGCCTGGCCTTCAACGCGATGCCGCGCAGCGAATGGCCGATGTCGCCCAGCACGCCGACCTTCACGATGTAATTGGCGTCCACTTCGGCCGGCAGCGCGTCGATGTGGATGATGGTCTTGTCGTTGTCGGGGTTCCACATGTCGGGGTGATACTCGACCATGTCGTAGCCGATGCAGATCACCACGTCGGCCTTCTCGAAGGCGAACCACGGCAGGTCGCGCGCCTTGAGGCCGATGGTGCCAAGGCAAAGCTCGTTCGTGAACGGGACGATTCCCTTGGCCATGAAGGTGTTGGCGACCGGGATCTTCAGCACCTGCGCGAAGCTCACCAGCGAATCCGCCGCGCCCTGGCGGATCACGCCGTTGCCGGCGAGGATCACCGGGTTCCTCGCCTCCGAGATGAGCGTGGCGGCGAAATCGATCTTGGCGTCGGGCGCGACCGAGGTGTAAGCGGTCTGCACCGGGATCGGCTTCTTGTCGACCTTCATCTCGGCGATGTTCTCCGGAAAGTCGATGAAGGACGCGCCCGGCTTCTCGGTCTGCGCGACCTTGAAGGCCTTCCTCACGATCTCCGGGGTGATGGCCGGGTCGAGCACCTGGGTGCTGTACTTGGTGATCGGCTTGAACATGTTCACCAGGTCGAGGATCTGGTGGCTCTCCTTGTGCAGGCGCGTGGTGGCGCCCTGCCCCGCGATCGCCACGATCGGCGCGCGGTCCATGTTGGCGTCGGCCACGCCGGTGATGAGATTGGTGGCGCCGGGGCCCAACGTGGACATGCAGACGCCGGCGCGCTGGGTGAGGCGCCCGTAGACGTCGGCCATGAACGCGGCACCCTGCTCGTGATGGCAGGTCACGAACTTGATCGAGCTCCCGAGGAGCGCGTCCATCACGTCGATGTTCTCCTCGCCGGGGATGCCGAAGATGTACTCGACGCCTTCGTTCTCGAGGCATTTGACGAGGAGCTCGGCGGCGCTCTGCGTCCTGGCTGCGGACTTGGGCGCGGCGGCGGTCTTGTCGGTAACGGCGATATCGGCGGGAGCGGGCATGGCGATCCTTCGAGGCTCTGTGGAGATCAGTCTAATACGGCCGCGCGCCGGCAGTTCAGGCACGCCGCTCGCGCGCGGCCACGCAAAGCTCGATGCTCTCGAGGGTCTGCCGGTAGGAAAGCTCGCCGCCGAGGAATTGCCCCGCGCGCGGCGCGAGGAAATCGCGAAATGCATCGCGCTCGGCGCTCGTGCAGAGCCCGCCCAACCCGTGGATGAGCCACGCGAAGCTGTCCTCGGGCATCTTCGACATGAGGGGATCGAAATTCGCCCGCATGAATGCGAACGCCGGCGCGCGGCTCTGGTCGTCGCGAAGCGCGAAATCGAGGAGGTCGTAGGCGTGCGAGCCGTTGAGGACCTCCACGCCGTCCCTGCGCAGGAACGCGGTCGCGAAGGCCCGCTCGCGCAGGCGCGGATCGCGCGCCTTGCCGATCGCCCCGAGAAGCTCGCGCCGGTCGCGCTGGTCCTGCATGGATACCAGGGCCGCTTCGAGCTTGTCGAAGGTCGCGGCGTCCGCGAAACGCGCGGCGGTCCCCAGCACGGCGCCCGCCATGTCGGATGAGATCGACTCGCGACTATCGATCCATCGAAGCGCCAGCGTGCGCGCCTCGGGGCGCAATGCCGCGCCCGCATCGCAGTCCGCCGCGAACGGCATGAGGATCGCGCGCAACAAGCGAGCCTCCTCGCTCTCGCCCGTTCTCTCGGCCCATCCAATGCGGGTGGCGAGCGGGATCACCCGCTGCGAGACGATGCGTCGCTTGGCCTGCAACTGGGAGGGCGTGAGCCACGCATCGCGCTCGCCCAGCAGCAACTGCACGGCGGCCGCCTGCACCACCGGCGCGGCATGCGCGAACGCCGCGTCCGCGCGCGCGAGGGCCTCGTCCACCGCGACCAGCCCCGACTGCGCGAGCATCGCGGTATCGTCCAGGAGCGCGACCGCCTCGGCAGCGGGAAGCGCGCGGAAATTCGCGACGATCCTGCGGGACAGATCCTTGTCGTAGCGCACGACGTAGTGCCCGCGCCCGCCGGCGTTGCCCACGAGCCACGCGGGACACGATTGCGACTCGATCGCAACGGCATCCGGCTTCGCGCCGCTCACCTGCGCGCACTGCGGGCCGTCGCCTGCGCCGCCCGCATAGCGAAAGCAGGCAGGAGTGCTCCATTCGAGATCGGACGCGGCGGAGCCTACCGGACGAAGGCGGTGCTGCGAGAGCGCGAGGCGGGGCTTGCCCGCACCGCATCGGAGCGCCGCATCGACGAGCGGGATTCCCGGCTGCTCGACGAACGCGGCGAACGCCTCGACCGCGCCCTTGCGGCCCGAGGCTTCGCCGATCGCGGCGAAGAACTCCCGCGAGGTCGCGCTTCCATATGCGTGGCCTTCCAGGAACGCGTGCACGCCCTGCCTGAATTTCGCGGGCGTGATCGAGGACTCGAACATCGCGAGGACCTCGCCGCCCTTGTCGTAGGTGATGCTGTCGAAAGCCGCGCGCACGTCGCCCTTCGCGACCACCGGGTTCTTCACGCGGCGCGCCGAGGCGAGCCGGTCCGCGGCGAGCGCCCTCCTGCGATGCCGCGCGTGGTCGAGGCCGTTGTCCCAGGCCGGTTGGAATTCGTACAGGATCTTCTCCGCCATCCATGTCGCGAAAGCCTCGTTCAGCCAGATGTCGTCCCACCACGCGAGCGTCACATAGTCGCCGAACCAGTGGTGCGCGATCTCGTGCGCGGCGATCGACACGTAGGCGCGATGGTTGGCGTCGGTCTCCTCGCGCGGGCGCGCGAGGAGAAAGCGCGTGTTGTAGGTGATCATGCCCGCGTTTTCCATGGCGCCGCCGCCCTGAGGCACGCTCACGCTGTCCAGTTTCTCGAAGGGATATGGAATGCCGAAGTAGGCCTCGAGGAGCTCGACGATCCGCGGCGTGGCCTCGCGCGCGAAACGCGCCTCCGCCGCGCGGCCCTTCGGCGTGAGATAGCGAAGCGCCACCTTGCGCGCTCCCGCGGTTCCGCCGTCGACCACGTCGAAGGGGCCCACCGCGAGCGCGACCAGATACGAGGGAAGGGGCTTCGTCGCCGCGAAGACATGGCGCGTCCATCCGGGCTTCGCGGCAATCTCCGCGATGCCGGCTTCCATCGTATTGCTCGCGACGACGTCCGACGAAGGCGCGTCGATCGTGAGGCGCCACGGCGTCTTCCAGCCCGGCTCGTCGAAGCATGGCCACGCGAAGCGCGCCGAGATCGCCTCGAACTGCGTGATCACGTACCACTCGCCGCCCTCGCTCTGCCGGTAGATTCCGCGGCGCGACACCGGGTCGATGCCGCCGCGATAGCGAATCGTCGCGACCGCGGCGCCCGCGCCGAACGCACCTTCCGCCGGGGCGAAGCCGACGAAATCCTCGCCGCCGGGGATCACCTTGACCGCGATCCTGCGCGCCGCCTGCTCGACCTCGGCGGATTCGACCGTGAGTCCGCTCGCATTCAGCCAGAGGACCGGCGCCGCGCGGTTGAAGCGCAATTCGATGCGGATCTCGCCGCTGAAGCTGGATTCGCGCGGGTCGATCGCGACGTGCGCCTGGTAGGCGGTGGGAGTCGCCGTATCGCCCAGGCGGAACTCGGGCGGCCGCGGCGAATCCGCGGCGCATGCGAGGCAGGATGCGAGCGAAGCCGCGAAGGCGGCGCACGCAAGCATCGGTGCATCGAGGAAAGGCATGGGGAGGCCGCCGGCGCTGGAGACTGTCTGCGAATAGTGTAATACGCGTGCCTGGGCTGCCCGCCTAGTAGATGCTGGGCTCGCCGATCGCGGCGCCGAAGTCGGTGCGCAGGAAGTCGAAATCGCAGCCTTCGTTCGCCTGCAGGATGTGCTTGGCGAACACGTAGCCGTAGCCTCGCTCGTAGCGCTTCTGCGGGGCCTTCCACTCCGACTTGCGGCGCGCCATCTCCGCGTCCGAAATCTCCAGCCGGATGCTCCTCGCGGCGATGTCCACCGAGATCATGTCGCCATTCCTCACCAGGGCCAACGGGCCGCCCACGTACGATTCGGGCGCGACATGCAGGATGCATGCCCCGTAGCTGGTGCCGCTCATGCGCGCGTCCGACAGGCGCACCATGTCGCGAACGCCCTGCTTCACCAGCTTCTTCGGGATCGGCAGCATTCCCCACTCGGGCATCCCCGGGCCGCCCTGCGGACCTGCGTTACGCAGCACGAGGACGTGGTCGGCGCTGACCTCGAGGCTCTCGTCGTCGAGCGCCGCCTTCATCGAGGGATAGTCGTCGAAGACGAGCGCGGGGCCGGTGTGCCTGAAAAAGCGCGGCTCGCACGCGCTCGGCTTGATGACGCAACCGTCCGGCGCGAGGTTACCCTTCAGCACCGCGAGGGCACCCTCGTCGTAGAGCGCGTTGTCGAGCGTGCGGATGACGTCGTCGTTGTACACCTCGGCTTTCGCGATGTTCTCGCCGAGAGTCTTTCCCGTTACGGTCATGGCGCCCAGGTCGAGCTTGCCGGCGAGGCGTGTCATAAGGCCCGGCAGGCCGCCCGCGTAGAAGAAGTCTTCCATCAGGTATTTGTCGCCGCTGGGCCGGATGTTGGCGATGACGGGCACCTCGCGGCTCGCCTTCTCGAAATCGTCGAGGCCGATGTCGCAACCGGCGCGGCGCGCCATGGCGATGAGATGAATGATGGCGTTGGTCGAGCAGCCCATGGCCATCGCCACCTTGATCGCGTTCTCGTAGGCCGCGCGCGTCTGGATCCTGGAGGGCGTGAGGTCGTCCCACACCATCTCGACGATGCGCCGCCCGGATTCTGAGGCCATGCGAACGTGGTTCGAATCGTCCGCGGGGATGGACGACGATCCCGGCAGGCTCATGCCGATCGCCTCGATGATCGCGGTCATGGTGCTGGCGGTGCCCATGGTCATGCAGGTGCCGTGGCTGCGCGCGATGCCGCCTTCGACGCCCAGCCAGTCCGTCTTGCTGATCTTTCCGGCACGGCGCTCGTCCCAGTACTTCCAGGAATCCGAGCCCGAGCCGAGGACCGTGCCCTTGTAGTTGCCGCGCAGCATGGGACCGGCGGGGACGAAGATCGCGGGAACGTTGGCGCTGGTGGCGCCCATCAGGAGCGCCGGGCCCGTCTTGTCGCAACCGCCCATCAGCACCGCGCCATCCACGGGATGGGACCGGATCAGCTCCTCGGTCTCCATCGCCAGCATGTTGCGGTACATCATGGTCGTGGGCTTCACGTAGGTTTCCGAGAGCGACAGCGCGGGAAGCTCCACCGGAAACGCGCCCGCGTGCAGGATGCCGCGTTTCACATCCTCGGCGCGCTGCTTGAAATGCGTGTGGCACGGTTGCAGGTCGGACCAGGTGTTGACGATGGCGATGATCGGCCGGTCGAGGTAATCCTCGGGCGCATAGCCCATCTGCATCATGCGCGAGCGATGGCCGAAGGAGCGCAGGTCGTCGGGGGCGAACCACCGGGCGCTGCGCAGCTGCGCGGGCGTTTTCTTCATGCGGGCTCCCGCGCCGCCGCGCCGGCCTTGATTCCCCAGGACTCGAGCTGCCTCTTCAGCCTCGCCACCTGCGCCTCGGTGAGCGGCCACGCGGACGGCGGGCGGGTGGCGCCGCAATCCTCGCCCATCAGCCTGAGCGCGGCCTTCACCACGCTCACGTTGGTGCCGTTCTGCTCCTCGGCCCGCAGCTCCTCGAAGCCCGCCATCACGTCGACCAGCTTCCGCGCGAGCGCGAAGTCGCCTTTTTCGAGCGCGGCATGGATCGCGACCGAATGCTCGGGCCAGACGTTGATGAGGCCCGAGGTGAAGCCGCGCGCGCCCACCGCGAAGAAGGGCGGCGCCCACGGCTCCGCGAGCCCGTCGACCCAGACGATCTCGGGATCGCAGCGACGGATCGCTTCGGCGAGGCGCAACGGCGTGGGGCATGCCCACTTCACTCCGGCCACGCCGGGAACGCTGCAGAGCTTCTCGATCGCGTCCAGGCCGATCGCGTCGTTGCGCAGGTAAAGCATGAGCGGCAGGCCCCCGCCCGCCTCGGCGATGCGCTCCACGTAGGAGACCACGCCGCGCGGAGAAACGAAGGGATCGGGCGGCTGGTGCACCATCAAGGCCGATGCGCCGGCCGCCCGTGAGGCGCGCGCCAGCGCGCAGGCATCGTGAACGCCGCGCCCGACGCCGCCGATCAGGACCGCGCGCCTGTCCACCTGCTCGCCGATCGCATGCACCATCGCCTCGGCTTCCGGCAGGGTGAGCCCGTAGAATTCGCCCGTATTGCCGTTGGCCACGAGCGCGTGCACGCCGGCACGGACTGCGCGATCGACGATGGGCGCGAGGCGCCGCGGGGCGAGCCGGTCGTCGCGGTCGAACGGAGTCACCAGGATCCCGGAGATTCCGCCCAGCGCGTCCCTCAGCTTCTTTTCGATCTTCGCCATTCAGGCCCCGTGAATTGCCGCGTGCGTCATCCCACAGTTTCGCAGAAGCGCTTCTTCTGCGCCGCGCTCATGCGCTTTACCCGGTATTCCTCCTTCGACGCGCTGGAACGGTCGGGAAATGGCAAGGTCACCAGCAATCTTCGCGGCGGATGCGAGCGCGTGTAGCGCGCGCCCTCCCCCACGCAGTGGGCGGCGTATCTCGCGTGCGGATCGAGGGCGATGCCGGTGTAGAGGCTGCCGTCCTCGCACTCGATCACATATAGGAACCAGCTCACCGGGGAACCTATACGGGCTCGATGCGCCCTTGACAACCCCGAAAATCGTATTTAACATTCTTGTTAAATACCGCCATGACCCCCGACCCCCTCAGCGCCATCTTCGCCGCCCTCGCCGATCCCACCCGGCGCGGCATCCTCGCGCGCCTGGCGACGGGCGAAGCGTCGGTGACCGAGATCGCCGAGCCCTTCGACATCAGCCTGCCCGCGGTCTCGCGCCACTTGAAGGTGCTCGCCGATGCGGGATTGATCGAGCGTAGCCGCGAGGCGCAGTGGCGGCCCTGCAAGCTGAAGGCCGATCCGCTGAAGGACGTGGCCGACTGGGTCGAGCACTACCGGCGCTTCTGGGAAGAGGGCTTCGAGCGCCTCGATGCCTACTTGAAGGAGCTTCAGAAGAAGGAGAAGAAGAATGTCCGCAGGAAAAAATAGCGCCGTTCACGGAATGCGAGCGCCAGCTAATCGCCGGCTACTGGATCTTCCAGGTGAAGTCGAAGGAGGAAGCGATCGACTGGGTGAAGCGCGCGCCGAACCCTTTCCCCGGCGCGGAATCCGAGATCGAGATCCGCCGCATCTTCGAGGCCGAAGACTTCGGCGCGGAGCTCACGCCCGAGCTGCGCGCGCAGGAAGAGCGGGTGCGCGCCCAGGCCGCGGCGCGCAAGTGATGAATCTCACCATCCAACGAGGATCCATGCCATGAACCAGTTCGACCCCTATCTCACCTTCGACGGCAATTGCACCGAGGCGATGCGCTTCTACGAGAAGGCCCTCGGCGGCAAGATCGAAATGATGCTCACCGGCGGGCAATCGCCGATGGCGAAACAGATCCCGCCCGAAGGCCAGGATCGAGTGCTGCACGCACGCCTCAGCCTGGACGGCCAGAATTTGATGGGCGCCGACGCCATGGTGGGGCAGCCGTATGAAGGGATGAAAGGCTTCTGGGTCTCGCTCAGCTACGCCGACAACGCCAAGGCGAAGCGCATCTTCGACGCCCTCGCCCCGGGCGGCCAGGTGGCGATGCCGATGCAGAAGACGTTCTGGTCGGAAGCTTTCGGCATGGTCACCGACCGCTTCGGCACGCCGTGGATGGTCCAGGGCATGATGCTCCCCCTCTAGGAAGACCGATCCCCCGCAAGATTCACGAGACGGCGCAGTGATTGCGAAACCTCTGCCGGTGACGATCGCGATCGAGGGCGCCGAAAGCGTCTCCGGCCTGCTGCTCGCTGCGGCGGGCGCGCGGGCCTGCTACGTGATGGCGCACGGGGCGGGCGCTGGAATGGCGCACCCGTTCATGGGCGCCGTGGCGCAGGGCCTC
>WNFI01265895.1_pt1 | contig 11715 bp, 8 predicted proteins | sample 5400471 | NCBI WGS metagenome assembly WNFI01 (sample SAMN13153348, study PRJNA577476) | soil metagenome | isolation source: 100 cm saprolite on Douglas fir-dominated hillslope | place: USA:California | collected 2013-09-17
GCGCAGGTTACTGACCTGCTTGAGCAGGTCGAACCAGAAGGGCGCGCCGAGCGAGACGGCGAGGATCGAGATGCCCAGACCGATGACCTTGAGCGACCACGCCATAGGGCCGTCCGGCTGTGTCGTCCAGCCGAGGGGCAGCCCGAGCTGGCGGAGGGCACTGAGCGCGTCGTCGACGCCCCCGCCGGCACTTGCCGCCTGCCCTCCCGCGCCCGCGACGACGGCGCGGATGTCCTGCTGCTGCCAGAGCGCCGACGCAATTGCGAGCGTGTCGACGCCGATGACCAGCGTCAAAGACGCAGCGGTCACCAAGTTCACGACCATCAGCCGGCGGCGATAGACGCCCGACAGTCGTTCCATCGTCGCGTTGAACCAGTCCTCGGCGCCCTTCCGAATCCCATCGAGCGTCTCGTCGGCGTCGTTGATGATCGCGAGCAGCGTCCGCTGCAACGACTCAGGCACGACGGTCGGATCGAGCTTCTGCACCAGCGCCCGGACCGTCTCGGCCGTCCGCGGTTGATCGGGCTCGGGTAGGACGGTGTCGAACAGCGCGAGCGCGAACATCTTCGGATCGATGTAGGAGGGACCGTGACCTTCGTGGAGGTGCGTGGCGAGATCTTCGCCCCCGTGTGCCAGGCCGGCCGCACCGACAAGCCGGTGCTCGAAGAGCGCATGCGTGAGCGCGTCGCTCTCGAGCATGCGGTGGACCGCAGCTTCCAGCTCCTTGGCCCGCCAGTTGAAGAATCGCGCGATGAACTCGTTGATGTGGAACGCGATGGAGCTGAGCAGGAAGAAGATGAACACCAATCCGATCGCCAGATCAAGAATTGCCGACCCAAACATCCGCTCCTCCTACCTACTGCCGCACGGCCACCGCGCGGCCTTGCCGTTAGGCCGTACGCGGGTCGCGCCGGCGTCCGTCCGCGGTCCTGGCGGGCGCATCGCACGCAGATCTGCATCGCCCACCACACAGGAGAGGCGCCAGGACACCAGATCCGCTCGAGCGTCGTTCACACCCGTCTGCCGAACACACGAGTCACGATCCGCGCGACACGTCCGATCCACCCGAAGGGGGCCGATGCGATGCCGAAGAGCGGCGCGGGATCCGCCCTGTTGTAGGGGGTCACGAAGAGGCCACGTGTCGGCTCGCCGGTGCTGTACTGCAGGTCGAGCGCGCCTTGCGCGAGCGAGACGGAGAGCGTCGTATCCGCGTCAGGATGATTCGGATCCGCGAGGTGCAGCGTGAGTCGATCGGTCGCTTCATCCAGGTCGTAGCCGAATACGAGGACCTGGTGGTTCTTGCCAAGATCCCGCGGGTCCTGCGAGTGCGTCCGGATCAGACCGATCGCGCAGAGCGAGCCACCGTCGATCGCGGCGCGGACCTTCGACACCTCCGCGCGCGTCCGAGTGGCAACACCGGGCCTGCCTCCGACGTCGTCGTCAGACGCGCTCATCCACTCGTAGTAGCGAAGCGGTCCCGCCGGCACGTCGATGCTGTCAAGCAGCCGGCGGACGAGGTAGTCAAACGCGCGACCGCTTGACGGCGGGACAACATCAGTGGGTGGGAGGCGATGCGCCTCGAAACAATCGCGCACCGCGAAGACCATGCCGCCGCAGAGTCCGTTGGCGGCGTCGCCGATCGGAATGGCTCCGTGTTCGGGCAGCGGGATCGTCATGAGTGGGACGTTCGGAAAGGCGTTCGGAAAGTGCAGCCCGTTCAACGTCGGCGCAAAGTCGGCGACGCGCGCACTGTTCATCGCTGCCGACCTTCGGCCCCCGCTGGCCGGACGCGACGACGCGCGGATAGGCGTTCCACGCCTGCCTCCCCCGCCCCTCGTCCGCCCCCAATTCGACCGCCGCTTCGACCAGCCGGTCAAGCGACCGGCAAGTTGTACTTGTCTCTGGGAACGGCGTCAAGGCCTTCGCAGCGCAAGTCTTTTCGGGCTCATCCGTCTCCATCGCGTCGGCGCCGTGAGCCGCCGCTGGGTGTCCGGTGGTGCGCGTATCACGACCGGCCTTGGCGTCTATCGAACGGCAGTTCCGATCGCAAGATGGTCGTCGACATGGAGACTCGAACCCGGCGGAGCAGCACGCCATCACGACAGGCAGCGAGTCCCACACCATCGGGATGAGTCATCCGATGTGCCCGATCCGATGCCTACGCCCGACGGCGGACTCGGGCCCTTCCCGCCTGGCTCTTCAATCGGCTACGTCCGGCTTCGCGCGGCACTCTGCGCTCCGACGGGCAACTTGGATCGTGTTCGACCCGATTGCGCCCCGCACCGGGAGTGATCGAAACCTTGATCGGCTGGCCGGGTTCGATCGAACGGCCACAGGCCGCGCAGGTCCAGCTTCTGCCGCGCGGCAACGTCGAGTGCTCGGTGACGGTTCGCCGGTCCGAAGCAGGTTGTCTCACCCTTACTCGTCAGGCTCAGATCGCGGAGCTGGACCTCGCCGCGTAGCGGGGGCACCATGCACGCAGCGTCCGGACCGAAGGCAAGGCACCGGGCCACTGACAAGTGGCCTGGCATCCGGGCCTGACGAACAACGTTCAAGTGTGTGCCCGCGTGACTGTCCGCGTGAACCGAGTTCTGTCACTTCTGAGTTCTCCGCTACCGCCTTGGAGTCTGCCAAATTAGTCGGCCCACGAGGCTCGACCCAAACGTCACGACGTCTGACTGCGAGTCAGTTGCCCATGCGTCAAGCCAGCGGTTCTCTGTCCCGCCCACTCCGTGCACCGTCTAAGAATCCACAAAATGGATCCCTGGGCCTCGGCGATGCGTCTTGTACTCCTTAAGAAGCCGATCGCCGATCGAGGCTGATCAGGCTCGATGTCGGCTGGCGCCAAGGAGCGATCGGCGTAACAACTCGTACCACTCGTCGCCGTCTACCGTCCAGGAAACACCCATGAGGTCCGCCGGGACACCAAACCGCGGTGACCAGGACAACTCCGGGTCGACCATCACTGGCAGAACCGCACGACCCAATGAACGAGCTTCTTCAATCTCGTGAATGAACTCCAAAGAATGCGACGCATCCCGACTGACGAGAGCAACGACTGCGTCGGAGTCGTGGATGAGCCGGCTGGTGCGTCTCCGGACCCACTCCCCGACCGCAATTTCGTCCTCGGCCAGCCGAACACGGTGGCCATCCAGCTCGAGGCGCTTTGCCAAGGCTCTGGCCTGATCGAAGTGAGCGACTGTATGGGCAATGAAAACGGTAGTGATCGGCCTACGCCCCCAGAACGATCGGGCTACGAACAAGAGCGCCGTAGTGGCCCCCGACGACGCGATGATGGGCGCGAGGTCTAACGACGAGCGAGGATTGACGCGGAGAATCATGTAGGTCATCAAACTGAGAGTCGCCGCACTTGCAATCAGAAGCGCCCATTGACCAGAACGTTGCCGGGTTTCGCGTGGGCTTGAACCCTTGGTTGAATTCAAGATCGCCTCGTATTCGTCGAAGCCGGCGGCGTCCTGTTCGCGGGCACGCGCGTTCCTGACGTAGATCGCGCCACCGATGATCAAGATCGAACCAACGCTGATGAGGCGATCGAGCACAACAACCTGTACGGCTGCCGGTGCAGACACATGCATGGCGCTCGTGAGCAGCAACGTGACGCCGATCTCGACTGCCCCGAAGCCCGCTGGAGTTAGCGGTACTGCCGTCAAGATCGCGCTCGTGATAGCTACAACCATTACCGCGGGAAACGGAAGGTCGATGCCCAAAGCCAACAGCACAAAGGCAAGACGAAGTGCTTCGGCGACCCAAATGGCGAGGGTGACCGCTCCAAGCGCAGCGAGGTTTGGGATAAGGATGACCTCGCGGAATAGCCGCCCGATGCGCTGAACGGCCTGCGGAACAAGTCCCTCCGCCCGCGACGCAACCGCAGCGAGCAGGGCCGGAACAACAATCAGTATCAGCGCGAGCAATGCGAACTCGACGCGCCCGAAGACCAAATAGCTCGTCGCCATAAGAAGCGCGAGCATTACGACGAGATCCAAGATTCGCTCGGACACCACCGTCACGATCGCCCGCGAGAGCGGAACGTCGAATCGGCGCTTCGCCAGAAAGCAGCGATACAAATCACCGAGCTTCGCGGGCGCCAACGAACTCACGAACCAGCCCACCAGCACGATTCCAACGAGTCGATTAAATGGAACCGCCACGTCCTTGGTTCGGAGGAGCACGGCCCATCTCCAAGCGCGCAGCGGAAACGAGATTAGATACACGACTAGGGCAGCCACTACCCAGGTGCCGTTCACGGTCGAGAGAATCGTGCCGGTGAGACTCCAGTCGATCCGTTGCACGACCAGCACGAGGCCGGCTAACGGGATCACGACCGAGAGCAACTCACGCCAACCGAAAAGCGAGCGCCTAATGGCCAGCTCATCGGTCCTTTCGGCCTGGCGTGCGAAGTCCTCGATAATCGGATCTTCGCCGTGAGCTAAGGAACTACTCAATACCGCGCTCGCCGAAATTCATTCGATTACCCAGAGTACCGCTAGGACCTCACTTGCAATGCCGAGCGTGAGTGGGAAGAACGCGCCGAAGGCATTGACCTCGTGACGGGATTTCCAACCCCATTTCCTGAGCCCTACGGAGCCGAGAGTCAGAAGGAAGAAGAAGGCCAGCAATATCCAAGGGGCAGTCGTCAACTTCTCGCGCAGAAGCGCACTCTCACCGGGAGAATTTGAAAGCGTTCCCACTCGACGAGCCAAGTTCACTGAATACCCCACGAACGTCAATAGAGCCGCCAGTGACACCTCGAGTCCCACGGCAATGTCTTCGATGGCGAAGGTGCGATATCTGTCATTGCGACTGGCCCATTTGACTGATGCGGCTACGGCAATCGTGAAGCTCGGAAGAAATACATCGCGGAAGACGTCGGACGTAACGACCGTTGCAAGGGCTTCTCCAAGTCCCGTCACGGATGCGCTTGCCAAGGCTGCGGCGCCGAATTGATCCGGTCAACCACTTCGTTCGTCCCCCGCTCTTCGTTAGCGCCGCGACTCATTGCCGCCAACGTCGCTAGCCGCGCAGACTACTCTGCTGACATTCTCGCGACCAAATCCACGCCCATGATTGCGTGCAAAGTCCAGAGCCTCCGAGTCGATCGCGGGTTGCTATGGTGGCTCGGTGAGGTTATTGGCGACGGGCTTAGCGGTATTACTTGCCGCATGTGCGCCGACAGTCGTGCCGCCAAGCTCGAGCGTGCCTCCGTCTCGATCTCCGGAGATTGCCATTCCGCGAGTCCTCGGACCGCACGTTGTAAGCACCATCGCCACGGAGGACGCGATCACGATCAACTACAGCGTCCCGATGAAACACGGTCTCGCCTGCGGCTCGCATGGCTTCACTGCTGGCCCGGTCGGGACTATCGACGCGTACGAGTCCAACGTGACCTCGCGCTACTACACCTCCAGTGACCCAGACTTCGATTCGATTTGGAATACGCCGATCGAGGCATCGCTCAACGCGGATTGCAGCGCCGTGACATTCACCTTCTTCCATGGCGTCGCGGTCGGTCCGCACCCGCTGCAGATCGTTCGGGTGGAGGACCAGTCGGGTCACCGTCTCGATCCGGATCCGACGATCATCACGGTGCACGTGACGGATGCAGGCCCACCCCGCATGAAGCTGATTCAGGCCCACGACAATCTCGTCACGATCCGCTTCAGCGAGCCGATCCAGAAGGAGTTGGCTACGGATCCGTCGCGCTACCTGCTCGATGGGCAGTCGCTTCCTGCTGGCTCAACCGCGACCTGCGCGACGCGCGGTTGCGCGGTGGTGGTCCTGGCCCTGCCGATCGCGTTCACCCGCATCCCGCAACGGCTGACGGTGCGTGGACTATTGGATCTTCAGAACGACGCCTTCGCTTACGACACAACGGACATATCACTGGGGGCCGGGCAGGGGCGCTAAGGAAACTCGCGTAGGCCGTGCTGGCGTGCCTAGCCTCGTTGTCAAGCGACCCGGACTGAGCCGAGGCCTCACATCTTGTGGTGCTCGCGGCTCATTGCTGACCACCGTTTGATCCCGCGTATGCCTAAAGGCACGCTCGGGAGGCTTCGCGCCTAATTGCGGCGGTCCACGCTCGCCTGATTGTGAATCAGGCGATGGCATTTCAGCGCCGCTCGACCCTTGCCAGCTGACGCGATGACCCTAATAACGCACGACGATGTGGATCCCGGAGGGAAAAGCGACCGATGCACCGTCCGGACTGACGAGATAGACGTCGCCCTTGTCCTCCGCGCCACCCACGAAGCCCAACCCGACCGCGAAGTGAGACCCGCTCGGTTCGGGGAAATAGCCGCCGTATGGGCTGCCAGTCGCGCTCCACGTTCGGCGGGCGGTCTTCCAATCGATGATCGCGACCGAGTTCGGTCCGGCGGTCACCCCAATCAGTAGCGAGCCGTCGCCGGAGAAGCCATGCGCTTCGAAGTTCGGGATGGTCTGCAAGACGGTTGGACTCTCCGCCGTGCGGACCGTAGTGGTCGGCGGATCGCCATTGGTGGCATTGACCGAATGCGCGAGCAGCGTCCCATCGGCGCTTGCCGCTACCCATGAGCCGGCCACGTTCGCTCCGAGATCCTCAGACCGGATCAGCGCACCGGTCGACAAACGGAACACCCAGAGGTGCCCGGCGAAAAGGCCTTGTCCGAATGACGCGACAATCGCTCGATCGCTTGTCGCATCGCATGCCAACACCGGGTAGCCAGCGTTGTCGTTGTAGATCCCGTACCCCGTGGCGACGAGGCGCGGCACCTGCCCGGGGACGACGGTCTGCAATTGCATCGGCGCGCCGGTCTGGTGAGTTTCAGGTACCGCGCGGCAGAGGAGCTGACCGTCGCGCGACCACGTCGGGAGCGAACCATCGAGCCAGGGCAGCGCACCAAGCTCGCGGCCGCTGGCGTCATAGATCTTCCCATTCAACAGGTAGCGCCGTCCGTCCGGCGACTGCCAGACTGTCGCCCTCGCCGGTGCGTCGCCGGACAAAACGCCGGTGCTCGCGTCACTCCACACGACAGCGCGCAGACGGTTTTCGCCAGCCGCTTGGAAGAGGAGGTGCGAACGCGCGTCCGCGACGAGCGCGGCTCCGCTCAGGATCAACCGAGCCGCGTTCGGCGCTGGCGACACGCTCGTCGTAGGCGCAACCGTGGGAGCCACAGTGCTCGACGGAGATGGCCGCAGGGTCGGCCTCGCAGTCGGGCCCGACGGCGAGGCGGCAATCGATGGCGACGCGACTGGTTGGCATCCAACGATCACGGATGCCGCGAAGCTCATTACGAGAAGCATTCGTTTCACCCGGTCATTGTCGAACCATCTCGCTGCGACCGCATCACACTTGGACGAGAGCCAAGTGCTAGTCGTGGACGCGATCGTCGCGGTCAAGCTCGAGGTTGCTCACTTGATATGGAGTCGGATGACCGCTCCGGGGCGAGGTTGAAGCAGGAATCCTCTGACGCTCCGCCGGCGACGCCTGAAAGATGACGACTCTTCTGCCCAAGCTCGAGCCCTCACGGCTCCCGCCTTCGAGGGCACTGTGCTATCGGCTGCGTGCCCTCCGACGTCGCACCCGCTGCCGAGTCGATGCACTTAGCACCGTGCGACCAGTAAAGCGGACGCGCGTTCGGTAACCATCACCTCGGTGACGAAAAACCCTGGTCGCCCGCGCCACGCATCACGAACCGGGTCTCCATCCGCGTAGAGCCGCCGTTGATCATCGGTCCAAGCGTGCGGAGGCGTGAGATCGTCAAAGACGATCAGTGCCCGCGGCGCGCTCAAGCCGATGATCCCGCGCCACTCCGACTTCGCGGGGCCTCCGTCGATGAACAGCAGGTCGAATGGACCCTCCGGCTTCAGCTGCGACCAATCGCCAGTCAGGGTCCGGACGTTAGTCAGGCCCGCCAGAACCCCGGCTGAAACCGCGGCGCGCTCCGCGTCGAGCTCTACCGTGACGAGAGTGCTCGAGGGGTCGAGCGCGGATGCGATCCAGGCGGCCCCGACGCCGCACGCGGTTCCCGTTTCGCAGACGCGGATACCGGTTCGGCTTGAAACCAGAACCTGAAGGAGCCTCCCGACCTCGGGGATACAGGCCTGCTCATAGCCCACTTCACGCGAGGCTCGAACTGCCTTCGCCACGAGCTCCGGAAAACCTTTGAGGTCACCGTACGCCGGAAGTCCGGCTTGCACCGTCATGAGCTCGGGACCCTCCACTGGATTCTCGACGCGCATCGTCCTGCGCCGATGCGCCCTGCGCAAGAGCATCGTCGACAGTGTTTCCCGTGACTCACACCATGGTTACGCGTCCCGGGAGCATGGCCAGTGCGAGCCCCGGTCGTCAAAGTTATGGGCGCGTTTGCTGCTGTGCCGAGGGCCGGCCTTGAACCGGCGACACATGGTTCTTCAGGTCATGTCCCGAGCGATATGCGAAATCGCACCACAACCCGTCTGCGATGAAACATGGTTATGGCCCAAAGCAAATGGTTCAAGGATATGGACGGCGAGCAGGCGTTTCCGTCCACCGTTCTTGCCGCAGAGCACCTTAGTCGGTTCGCGATGAATAGCTGGGACTCCTCAAGCCCATTTGCGTCTCCGACATAGCGCGTCCTTCCCGAAGGTTCCGGATGAGCGCGCCGACCTTGACGTGGAGATCGCCCTTTGGCACTGGTGGCGAGTCCGACGCTGTGCGGCTTGTGTCGCCGGGCGCCGGAGCGAGGCCGCTCGTTCATGCCCGTCCTACGGCGAGCAGAACACCCGCAACTTCGAGTCAACCGCCGACGCCGAGCTCCAGGTCGACTGCAGCGAGAACAGCAGCTGGATCACCTAGGGTGGCGGATGCGGGTGTGCTAACGCCGCCTCCAACTGCGTACGCGAGAGCCCCTGCCCAAGTACGATCCATGTCTCGCGGATGTCATTCGGATTCCGCAGTGCCGCACGAATTCGTCTCCACAAGGTGTCCGCATCGACGCCGCCGCCTAGGTTTGGCAATGCAAGAGTGATCGCGCATCGTCCCTCAGGTTGCCGACGGTGCAGCGCTGGTTCAACGGATCGCCGCAAGGCTATCGGGGCGCATCGCGCGTGTGCCGATCGCCGGGTCGACCTCGGGGAACGCATAGCCGCCCAATGCGACCCATTCAGCGAATCCAAGTTTGATGCGTGGCCGACTGGACGTCGTCGAGCTCACAGCGTTCGCGTGTGTCTACCGCAAGCGCTGTCGTACCGTCTCGGAGGCGAGGGCCGAGCGGCCTTCGTTGAGCACGCTACTGCGAGTAGGGCGCCAGACTGCCGTCACCGGCAACGACAAGCGCGTCCACCAGTTCTTGCCAGCGATCGAGGGCCGCGTCCGCGACATGCGGGCGGATTCCGATGAGCCATGCCGCCGGGAGACCGCGCTTTGTGACAACCTCGGGATCTGCGCGCGCCAGCTGCGCGACCAAGGGAAGACCGATCGCGATCTGGTCGTCAATCGGCATTGTCTGCACCAGCGCGACCAATGAGTTCACGCAATCGCCGCAACCCACCGCGCGAGGGAGCCATGACTCGATCGCGCTGCGCCAGCCGGGCACGTCAAACCACGAAACGGGCGCCGTCTCGATCTCCCGGTAGAGGAACCCATGGTCCATGGTCGGCGCCGGCATGAGCGCGGATAGCACCATCTGGCCGTAGCGGTCGTCGCGGAAGAGGACACCGCTGTTCTGTTCAAATCCGAGGACCTGCCTGATTACGTCAGGCCAGAGCCGGCGCGCGGCAGCTGCTGCCGCGGGCGTCTCCTCGGCGGCAGCCGTCAACGCGAGGAGCATCATGCCCAAGAGGTCTGGCCGGTCGGCATACGCGGCAAGGTGCTCGTGGAGCGGCCGCGCATCGCCCGCTGCAGCGGCGAGCAACAGCACCCGTGCAGCGACGAGTGCGTCTGCACCTCGGTGGTCGACGTTTTGCTTGTGGGCGAGCAGCGCGCGCCGTTGCGTGCGCAGTAGGAGACGGACGAGATCCTGCGCGCGCGTTCGGACGCATGTCGGGCCAGCGGCCGCGGCACCGAGCGCGCGGATCGCCGGATCGAGCCGTGAGGCGACGATGTCGCGATCAGCCAACTTCGCGAGTGCCTCATCGACCGGATCGGCGAGCGGCACCACGGTCCGCTGGCCAAACTGATCCCAAGCACCCAACGCGCAGTCACGCATCGACTGGAGGATCAGGTCGAGCGCGTGCTGGTGCACGCACGGCGTCCCGGAACATGACGCATCCCAGAGTGGGTCGAGCCCGCGCGCAAGGTGCAGCCTCGTCTCGTTCGGTAATGCACGCGCCACCTTCGTCCCGACTGCCATGACGCGCGCGGTGCCGGTTACTGTGTTGACAGCCACGAGTTCACGCAGACGCGATGCGGTCGGCAACAGCAGGAGCGGGAGCACCCGAGCGGCACTACGGTCGGCGCCCTGCTCGAAGAACGAGTCGTCGCTTCCCCAGCCGCCTGTTCGTACGTTCTCGGCGACACGCAAGACCGTTTCGACCGCGAAGGCGAGTGCATCCTCGGGCAGCGCAAAGCCGCGGAGCAGATGCGCTTCCAGGGCGGCCGCCGCTACTGCCGCCGGGCCATCCCACGCTCGCTCGTCGCTGGGATCGGGCGGCCGCTCTATCAAGTCCTTGGCGATCGCCAGATCCTCGCCAAGATTCGCGTCAACGCGCGCCGCGCCGATCGCGCTCGGGGGGAGAGAGCGCTGCGCGTACCCCTGGACAAGACGAATTGCTGAATAGGATCGAAGCAGCGCTTCGTTCCGCGGTCCGAGCTCAGCCTGCACCTCGTCGGGCAGGACGTTTTGGAGGTACGTGGCGCCCGCATGCGTCTCCTGCCTGTAGCGGTCACGGTCGAGCGCGCTGGCCCACCCGCGGACGGTCGCGAGGTACGGCCGGTCCGCTGCGGGCTCGGTTCGTTCGCTGGGCTCACCGCGAGGCCCGCTGGCTCGTTCGGCGGACACGCGCTCGATTGCAACAGCGATGAGCTGATCGCCGAGCGCGCGCAGTTGTGTCACTCGTTCCGCAGCCGCATTGACCGTCAGCCACGCCGCCGCCTCGCGCATCGACCAATCTCGTCGCGCAGCTTCGTACACGCCCGCGGAGTCCGCGCTCGTCCAGCTCTGCTCTGCGACGGTTCGAGTGAACTCAAGCTCCCAGATCCGCGGCTCCGCCAGGAATGGGTCAAGGAGGGCGCCTACTTGGTCGATGTGTCGCACGAGGATGCCGACGACGAGGCCGAGCATTGCCAGGTTCTCGGATCCTTCGAGGAGAATCGGGACCAGCCGATCGAGGGGAACGCCGATCGTGATGATCTCGTCGCACGTTCCTTCAAGTGCCTGCAAGGCGCTCATGCACGGATACGGCCCGGCGCCGCTCCCCCGGTACCAACGCCAGACGTCAGCATCGCCGACGTACTCCCGTGGGGTGCCCCCGACCGCAAGCGTGAGCCCATGCACAGCGCCAGCGTGCGTCGCGTCTTCGGCCCACGCTATGCCGAACTGGGCGAGGGTTTGAATGCGCGTGCGGGCTGCGTGATTGAGTAGTTTGTTTAGGACCCTGACGCCGCGGCGGAAGTCCCGCTGCAATAGCGCGTGGAACGGTCCCCGGTACCACGCGGAAAGGGGCACGACGCCGAACCCGTGGCCTGTGTGATCACGTATCCCCTCATGGATCGCACTGAACTCCTCGGCCTCATCGTCG
>WNFI01266006.1_pt1 | contig 11714 bp, 11 predicted proteins | sample 5400471 | NCBI WGS metagenome assembly WNFI01 (sample SAMN13153348, study PRJNA577476) | soil metagenome | isolation source: 100 cm saprolite on Douglas fir-dominated hillslope | place: USA:California | collected 2013-09-17
GGGTTCTTGGACACATTAAGTGTGCCTGCTTGCTACCGCAGCTCGCTCCACCGGGAAAGACCACCGTCCCCTTGAGGTTCTCAAAGGCGCTCTCATTCCCAGTCTAAACATCAGTCAAGTCATGGGAGCTTGATAGTCTCTATCAAGCTCCCAGTTTCACATGCGAATGAGGCAATAGAGGTAACTATGCAGTCTATCCTACCGTCAGGTTATATGTCGTGACCAAAGTGAACGTAAATGGCGTAGCTGGTGGATTGACGTTTGGGAAGGGCACTGTCGCAGCAAAGTGAATCGTGTGCTTCCCTGGGCTCAGCGGCGTCAGCATAATCCAGAACCCATCGGCTACTGACTGACTAGACCCCGGGGGTAGTCCAAAAGGGTTTCCCGATACGGCTGTAAATGTGAATGGTGGGGGTGGGGATACTGCCCGGTAATTCGTCAAATTTTGCAATGTCACCCCGTCGACAACAGCCTCTAATGATGCATTTGAAGCAAGGGCGTTATTAGCCTGGGCTGTGGCGCAGGCGAGCAATGCTGCATAGCTCGTCCCATTCGGTTGGGTAGGGACGAGACATGTCTGTCCTGGCGTTTGATTTCCTTGCGCCACTGCTTCTACAGCTGACCACTCTACGTTGAAAAGCGGGAACATAATCGCATTCCCAGTAGGCACGGTGCATGAGTTGGTCACCGGGCCTGGGGACGTCCCAGCTAAGAATGTTACTTTACTCCCTGGTTTGTCTGTTGCACAGATATCAAGTGTTGTCTGTTGGAACGCATACTGCCACCATCGTGCACTCCACTGGCCATACGTCTGTCCATACGGGCTGGAGTTTATTGGGAAAACGCCCGGGTTGATGTCATCTGCAAATGCCATTGTCGACCCCAGAAGCACTACAATGACCCCAACCACCATAAGACCACTACACCAGTATTTGGCGTTAAGTTTCATGACTCTCTACCTCCTTACTATTAGAGAAAGAGCCGCTACCTTGGAAGGAACATCCCGCCCGATTGACGGGAAATGTATACTCATACTTTCCCATTTCATCATGCAGCAGTTACGATATGATTGTGAATTGGTAAAGAAGTGATTAAGAATTGAGCAATCGTGTGGAGATTATGTAACCTTTTATTACACAAGGAAAAGCAAGCAGGCACACTTAAAGTGTCTAAGAACCAAATAATGACACATTCGAGGTCAAGCAGATTGCATTGCACGCGCTTGACGAAGCATCGGCTAAGGAGACATTGCAACATACCCACCCTAACATTGTTTTGAGTACAATCCATATTATAGAAGCCAGCTAAAAGGGGGTGAAATAGTCTTGAGCGCACGAACGACTATGAGGGGGAGACAACAACAAGGGTGTCGCCATTAGGCGACTACAATTGTCTCCCCCTTTCCTTTGTGATCCTACAAAAAAATAAACGCGGGGTCGCGTTTTCCAAATAGCATGAAATACCAATTACGGGCGGCGGCGGTAAATGAGGAATAGAAAAGAAAGAGGTGAGAGTAGAAAGAGGTGATGAAAGCACAGAGGTGGGGGTAGCCAGCAGCAAAAATGACCTACAATCTTTTCAAAAGAGTCATTTTTAGCGTATGCAGTGATAACGGAATACGCGGCTGCTGGCTACCCCCACCGATGCCAGCCGCCCGCTCCCCTCTCGTCTCTTCTGTAGGTTTTCCTGGGACGTGAAATACCAGATTTGATACCAGAATTAATACCAGTGTAAAAGCGTTGGTTTTTTCCGGTTTACTACGCAATGCTAATGAATGCGGATGTGTTTTGACACTACAACGCGATTTTAGGTCATAATTTCTTTTGGACACATCAATCATCGTCTTGAGAAGAAAAAACGTTCTAGGGCTTTTTGGTGAGGTTACAGAGGGATTTAATTTGCGCTTTGCATAGTTCTTCGTTATACTTTTTCCCTGGCGGCGCGATTGGCTCGGAGACTCAACAGTAAGGGCAGGATTGCTCATATCAACCCAAGCTACCGAATGAGTGAAAGAAATACACGAGATTTTCGTAAGAAATCAGTCTTTGAAATACTTTTGTGAACGGGAACTATTTGTGTCCATGTGACGCGAGCGCGTCACATTTTTTGGTGATGCAGGCTGTATGGTGGCTACGCGATCGCATTTCGGCGCGCCTTTATCTTGCCGTACACCACCGCAGTGGTTGTTAGGCGTTCGTTATGCTATACCGTTGGGGTTTGCTTTTCTATGAAGTGTGAGTAGGTGCCATGTTCACTTACAATCTGTCGCAGTTTTTTCAGCATCCGGTTATTCCTGGGACTCTCTTCAAGCAGCTAAATTTTCGCGGAGGCGTCGGTTTTTTCCATGTAAGCGTTCTGCCAGATGCGGTTTGATATGGTTTGATCGGTCATAATTACTAGAGGTCTACACGTAACAAATCTTGAGCTATACTATGGGAGAGCCTAGAGTGAACGTCTTTTGAAGCTGTCGCCGCGTTTATCGCTACCTAACTTAAAGGAATGCATCTTCTTCGTGGTTGTTTGACCTTGTTTGTTTCATTTCAAGCGTTAAGTGGCTGCTGGTAAAAACAACTCCCTGCTTAGAAGAGAAACGGCTCCCCTTCCCGCTCAGAGACGGACAAAAAACACTCTAGGTTATTGGTCGCGGTGTGGCTCCTTGTTTTCGCTAATGAACAGACTGCCCACCTACCCGAAAACTGCTAACAAGACTCTTACCAGTCATTTGAAAAAATGCTACTCTGATCCTTACCGTTTGCTAACTGAGCAATAACCCGCAAAGTTGTAGCTTCGCTCTCCAATCCTGCCTTTTCAGGCACCCTTGTACTTGAGGAGCAGAAACATCAAAGAGCTTGCGAAATTCGCCTGCTCGCTCATTGCAATTCTTGTCTTTCTCAGGTACACTAGCTCCTGGCACCCTCTGTTTTCAACCATGTGCTTGTTTTTCTGTCAACTCCCGTTGTTTCGCTTCGTTTCGTTTCGTATGCTGCTCTTTATGAAGCAACCGAACCTGTTGGCATAGGTTCAGAAAGGCAGAACACCCATGTATGCACGAGTCATCTTTGCTCAGTTTCGGCCTGAGCAGACAGACGAGATCATCCAACGCTATCGTGAGGCTGTAGTGACTGAGCACAGAAAGCAGCCTGGCTCCAAAGGCACCATGGTGCTCATTGACCGCGCTGCCGGCAAGGGTATCTCGATGACCTTCTGGGAGACGGAAGCCGACTTACAGGCCAGCGATGAGCCAAGCCAATACTATCAGGATCTGTACGCCAAATTCGCGCCCTACTGGACCGCACCGCAAGTCAGGGAAACCTACGAAGTTGCTATTCAGGAGTAAACGCTCAGCACGAGACCACAGCCAAAGCCACGACCGTGCGCTCAAACGTGATCTGGCGGCTTCTCGGTCTGAGAGACGAGGAACTCGGTGGCATGATGCTGCCGAGTTCTTTGGGGTTAGGTGCAGTCTGCTTGAGAATACAGGTGGGTAGAGTGCTAATTAGCATTTTCCATGCTCCTATCTTTAGTGGGCAGAATGAAGAGTAGCAAAGCGGGCAGGGTCATCATTAGCAAAAACAGCTCCTGTTATAACGAGAATTGTGCGAAAATATACGCTAAGACCGAAAATAATACGAATGCCTCGTTTTTTCCACAATAAGAGAACCTAATCTAATAGGCTCTCCCCTGCCTCATACGTATTCCTACCCTCTTCCTTAGAAGAAAGCGGCGTTACACCAGCAGTATTTTGATAAAACAAAAGAAAAAGGTGTACGTTGTTCTACCGCCCACGTGTCCGGATTTTCCTTTTGCTTTCTATGGCATAGGCCGGGAAGTCGTTTGTTTCAGCCACTAAGCCAACTGCTACGACAGGCGTTAGTTGGTTTAACAACTAACTTCGGGTGATTAATACCCTTTGCCTTTACTGTAGGCTTCTCTATCCCGATTGATCTATCATATATGGATGTGTCATTTTGGGCTAGTTAGACACTCATTGATGTAGTTGTGTGAGGTAAAAAAATACCCCTTGACACAGTACAAGAGGTTTGATACGATTTTCTTAACTTAACTTAGAAAATCTTTTCAAACTAAAAGCGATCTGGAAAATCGCTTTTTTTGTGTCTTCCTACTATCTAGCATTGCAAATAATATCTTCATTTTCAAGCCGTGCAAAGTGTGTCAAAAGAGGTCAAAACTGTCGCGAAATATCACTTTTCTAGATTTCGCGAAATCTAGAAATCGCGAATTGGAGAGAACTATTTCTGTTTCTTGCGGCTATTGATAACCATTTCTAAGCCTTCTTCGATAATTTCGTAAATATTGCGCTCTTCTTCAAACGCTATTCGTTTACATTCCCGTATTAAATCTTTCCGTAAGCTATAGCCTGGTTTAATGCGCTCTACTATCTGTGTCGGTATTGCTTTTGTCGCTGATGGTGTTGAGAAAATTGGTGCTGCGGATGATACCTCTTGCTCAATATGTTTTTGCTGCTCCTTCACAATCGTCCTAATGCTCTGTCGCTTCATACCCTCACATTCCCTTTCTTCATCACACTTGCTGAAATGGTATCCCAATATTGCCCTAAAGCGGGGTCTAGTTCGTTAATATCAACCTTCGTTCCCATTGCATCATTGTATTTTGTCGTATGTCGTGATGGCTCATACACTAACTCACCGTACTCCTCTCTCAGCATTTGTAACACTTCCTGGTCATGCAACACATGACTTCTATATTGGTTCGGAAGAATTCCCAATAAGGCTAGTTGTGGGTTTAATCCCTTTTTCACGTCCTCAATTAAGTTTATACTGTCTATGGTGGCTTGTTGCTGTCCAAACTCTGTTTTTATAGGAACGATAACCAGGTTTGCAGCAGTCAACGCAAGGGTGGTAAAGATACTAATTCGGCTTCCTGGGGTGTCAATCACAATATAGTCGTATCCTGCGTAGAGCTTAATGAGTCTCAATAGTTGCTGCTGCCAGAAATAGCCAGGTTTTGAGACTAACGATACCTCTGCTTGTTCTAGCTCATCATGGGCTGGCAATAAATGGAGCTGAGGATTAATAGATAACGGTTCTATTCTCACCGGTTCGGTTGGCTTGTGGATCGCGTCAAATAAGGTTGGTCGCTGCTGTTTGTAAACCAGTCCTAAAAAATGGAGGCTTGCCGATGCTTGGGAGTCTGCATCAATAAATAAAACACGGTTTCCTGCTCTTGTTAAGGCAAACGAAAGATGTACGGCTGTCGGTGTTTTCCCTGCTCCACCTTTTTGGTTAACGATGGCGATAACTTGCATAGTATCTATATTTCGCGAAAAGAAGATATCGCGATATCTCGATTATGAACCTTTCGCGATTTCGCGTCAAGAGCCATTTCGCGAAATATCACTTTTCTAGATTTCTACCTTTCGCGATTTCGCGAAAATGCTTCTTTATTGAGCTTGTCAACAGATCAAACCGCTACATATGTTTGACAGAGTTAAAAAAGGGTAGGGGAGAGTGATAACCTGTACTATAACCTTGACAACACGCAACTGGTTATGGCATCTTTTTTAACAATGGCAGAGCAACCGGAAGAAAAAACAGAACACAAGCCACTCTCACACCCTGAAAAACACGCGGAAAACATAGATGATGTTCTCGCTGCCCGCACCATTGAAGAAATCTTGAAAGAAGCAGCGAAAAAACTTCCGCAAGAAGACAAAAACAAACAATCAGGGGGTTCTTTTCAAAGTGGGACACACGTAAGGAGTAAACTGTGTATCGCTCCCGTAAACTCGGTGGTATTCTCATCTCTCGGCGCAACGGTGATCGTTCTGTGGTGACCGGATGAACAACAACGGAAAGCGTACTCTCAAAGATCCGCTCCTGAAAGTAGGGGAGAGTTGGAGCAATAAAACAGTGCTATAATTGTTCTGCTTATTAGAGTATGTTTAACAACAAGCAGGATTTCTCTTTCAAATTTTTTTTACCCCTGATTGGCATCAGCCTATGTTTAGGATTATTGATACTATTGGGAGGATTATATTTCTATCAACAGAAATCTTCGAGGTCTCAACTTGAAAAAAGCCTACTTGCTTCAAAAACTATTTATTCATGCTCACCTGATTGTCCTACATCAGATGTTTCCAATTTAGATGTCAAAATCAGAGAAGCTTATTCTGGTCTTGAGATTATCAATCAAGTTATATTTTGTGATATTTTTGCGATTGCGTTTTTTATATCGTTTATTTTTTTTGATCCATTGTTTTGAGTTTGTGGATACTCTATACTATACGGAAATAATTATAAACTTGTAATAATACTATGGAAAAAAGCTCATTTGGTACACCCTATTTTTATCTTTATAGACCTAGTAATCAACCCGAACCATTAGTGGATTTATTATTAACTCTCGCAATACCAATCGTGTTGGCGCTAGTGGCTACAATCATCACGCTAATCACGCTCAGGGTTTTTAAGAAGAATAAGAAGAACTGGATAAATGTTTGGATGCCATGCCGAAAGTTGTGTAAAGAGAAGCCTCCCCAAAGAAGAGCTTTGAGAAGATAATACAGGCATAAAGTGTTTCCTTAGAACCATCCTTCACTTGAAAACAAGGAGGAACCTATGCCTGTACCTAAAAAGGGTACCACACCCAATCGAGAAACGGCGAGGTTGGAGTCATCAGCATCACCCCCACTTCTGCCAGAACAACAGGAATTTCACCAGCACCTACGTGCCCTGGCTCAAAGCGCGGTGCGAGTAGTCCTGGAGGTGGTGATGCGTGAGGAGCTTGAGGCGTTCATTGGAGCCGGCTGGGGAGAGTGTAGTCCCAAACGTAAAGGCTATCGCAACGGCTCCTATACGCGCGATCTGGCCACATCGACTGGTCGGATCGAAGATCTCAAGGTCCCCCGAGATCGGGAAGGCCAATTCCACACCCAGACGTTTGAACGCTACAGCCGCTATGAACCGCACATCGCCGAAGGACTCACCCAGATGTTTGTCGCAGGAACGAGCACGCACAAAGTCGGAGAAGTGGCTCAAACCCTGTTGGGAGTCGCTCCCAGTGCCAGCACGATCAGTCGCCTCAACCAGAGCCTGACCCAACAATTTGAGGTCTGGCGGCAGCGTCCTCTACAACCACATTGGCGTGTGCTGTACCTGGATGGCGTCCACTTCAGCATTCGTCATGGAGACCAGGCCGATTCCACCATCATTTTGACCGCCTTGGCAGTGGATCTGGAAGGCACCAAAGAGGTGTTGGCCTTACGAGCCTGCGCAGAGGAGGGCAAAGATGGCTGGGTCAGCGTGCTGCAAGACCTGCGAGCGCGAGGAGCGACCCAGATCGACCTCATCGTGACCGACGGGCATGACGGCGTGCTGGCAGCGGTCGGGCAACTGTTTGCGGCCACGCCTCATCAACGCTGTCTGGTGCATAAGCAACGCAATGTCCTCAATGCGATCCCCAGGCGAGAGCGCAATGAGGTTCAAGCTGAACTTGTGGCGATTTGGCAGCAACCGACGAAACAGGAGGCACTCGTCCAATTGGCGGCCTTCAAAGCCAAATATGGGAAACGCTATCCCGAAGCGGTGCGAAGCCTGGCTGAAGAGCAAGAGAAGACCTTCACGTTTTACGAGTTTCCTCAGGTCATGCACCGGCATATTCAGACCACCAATGCCATCGAAAGCCTCTTCAGCAACGTGAGGCAGCGCACCGATCAGATTGACGTCTTCACCACCGAGGATAGCTGCCTGACGATTGTGTGGGCCACGATCCAGGATATCCGCTTGCACAAAATCTCGGTGTGAGCAGGCTTTGGTCTCAGAGCCAGGGGTGAGCCAACAACCAGCCAGAGAGGGTGGTTTAGGAGGGGGTGGTTTTTGTGCGCTTTCCTGGGCCACAGCCACCATGCAAGGGGTCTCTTTTCCGGATTGCACGACCTTTTCGACAGACGCCTTTTGTAAGCCTGGGGGCATTTCTCTGCTCTGTTAGATCACCTGGATAGGTCGTATCTGTCTCCCATCTCTACCTGCTTGTTTCCTTTCCCTCGTTACACAACTTTCGAGATGGCATCAAATGTTTGGCTAGGTAAGTAATCAGTTTGTCACCAAAATAAGTCTTTAACAAGTGAAAAAGTTAGATTTTTTAATTTTAGTCCTTTTTTTAGTGCCTGTTTTTTTCATGACTTTTGTCGAAATGACGCTTTTACTGATACTGTTCGTGATCGGCGGGAGTAAATCTTACGGTAAAAGCGAAAAATAGTTCTTGACAACAGCAAGCAAACTGTCATACTAAGTCTGTACAAATGTTGAAAATCAAACAATTATCGCTTTTATTACCTTGGTTCTTTGGATTACTAGTGTTTGGCTTTTTCCTCTTTCCCCACTCAGCTTTCGCGCAAACCGATTATCGGTTATATTTTGCCAGTCAAACAGATAACACAGTCTCTGTTGTTGATACCGCTTCAAATACTGTCATTGCAACTATTCCTGTTGGACAGAGCCCTGCAAGTAATATAGCGGTTTCACCTGATGGTTCAAGGGCTTATGTAATTAATGGTGTAAGTGGGACTGTTTCAGTGATAGATGCATCAACTTACAGTGTTATTGCGACAATTCCTGTTGGTTTACAATCATCAAATTTAGCAATAGACCCATCCGGCTTGCATGTGTATGTACCAAACGCAGATGACGCGACCACTGTCCAAGTCATTAATACCCAAACAAATAGTGTTGAGTCAACTATTACCGTTGGGTCACATCCTGGTTGTTCTCTTATGACGCCCGATGGCAGCAAACTCTATATAGCCAATTTTTCAGATAATTCGGTTTCAGTAATTAACCCGTCCTCAAACACTGTAACTGATACAATCACAGGCTTTGGAACAGAACCATGCGGTCTGGCATTTACCCCAAATGGTAACAAACTCTATGTGTCCATTTTTGACCCGCAATCAGGAGCAGCAGTAGCTGTAATAGATGCCGTTTCACATGCTGTCATTACTACTCTTCCAATGAGCGCCGGTGCTGCTTCATTAGCTTCGTCTCCAGATGGGAGCAAAGTCTATGTGGCGGGTAACACTAATAGTTTGGTAACGGTGATAGACACACAAAGTGATAGCATATCAGCTACAATTCCTGTTGGACCAGGCCCCGTCCACCCTTTAGTAACGCCCGATGGCAGCAAAGTCTATGTAGACAATGTTGGCAGTAACACAGTGTCTGTTATTGATCCTACAAGCAATACCGAAGTTTCAAGAATAACAGTTGGGAGAAATCCAAATGGACTTGGTATAGGAGTAGTTCCTAATCAGGCACCAACCGTCGGAGCAATTACAGTTACAACGTCACCAACTCAGGTAAATACAGCAATTTCCGCGTCAGCATCATTCACCGATCTTGATACTTCTGATACCCATACTGCAAGTTGGAACTGGGGAGATGGAAACACCTCGTCATGTCCTCCTAATTCATCCCAATGTACTCTGACTGAAACAAACGGCTCAGGGTCAGTAACCGGCAGTCATACCTATACAACAGCAGGAGTGTATACAGTTACCTTAACAGTAACAGATAATCATGGAGCACAAGGAACAGCAACGTATCAGTATGTATCGGTGTACAATCCAACCGCACAAGGTCTGTTCTCAGCAGCACATAAATTTACCTCTCCGGCTGGCGCGTACACGCAAAATTCAAGCCTTACAGGAGACGCGACGTTTGGGTTAAGCTATAAATATCAGGGTACCATGCCTGCCAGCGACAGACAGTTCACGATGAACTTCAAGGCAGCAAATCTACTCTTCAATGCGACAACGATCTCCTCTCTTGTGATCTCAAACAGTATGGCAACACTTACCGGAACAGGAACCATCAACGGATTAGGTAACTATAATTTTCTCGTTACCGGAGTAAATGGAGCAGATATCCGTGTGCAAATAACTGACCCCTCAAATAATAACAATGTCATCTATGATACACAGCTAAATGCAGCAGCTACCGCTACCCCAACAACCTCTGTGAACGGTCAAGTTATCGTCCACAACTAAGGCACACTATATAGAAACCTCTCAAACCATATGGTATGTTTACTCCCATAAACTCGGCTGTATCCTAACTTCTCGGCGTAACGGGTGGCGTTCTCCTGTGCTGGCATTCACCACAACCGATACAGTACGCTCAAAAATCCTCTCTTGTCTGCAAGTAGGGGAGAGTTGGAGCAGATTTTGAGAGAGCTAAAATGCAAGCGGTAGGTTCTCAGCTTGGGTACGAGGTGTCTTTTTCATGGTTTGGGATATTTTCTCAAGAGGCATGGTGATTACCTGGCGGCCATGATCCCGAAAAAAACTTGTTACTTTCGCCATGATTTTTTGCTGACGTTGTGTACCGGATATGCATAAGACACTACCAATAGGAAGTTTATTAGCAAGTGGTTGGTACACTCCTTTTTGTGCAAGAAGTGACGCTGGCACTAACGCGATATTATCAAGCCTGGCTTTCTTCAACCTGGCCGGTGGTTCTGAAATATGGTAGGGTAGGGAAGTATTCATAGTTTGTGTTTAGACGCTTGTTGCCTCCATTGCCCGTCGTAACTCTTCTTGTCCTATTTCTACATACGCAATGGTGGTCGTGATCCGTTCATGTCCCATAAGCTTTTGCAGTTGAAAAGCGTTCATGCCTTTTCCCGCTTTCACGCTGCCGAATGTCCGGCGCAGGCCATGACAACTGATCTGTTTTGTGATGCCTGCTTTCCGCAGGTACTTATCAACGATCTTTCTGACTCCCCGGATAGATAAACCCTCGCCGGAATAGTTTAAAAACAGGTGCCGATCCTGGCTCTCGGGTCTCACCGAAAGATATGATTTTAACGCCTGCATACTCTTTTTCTCAAGCGGTATTTCCCGTTCTTTGTTTCCCTTGCCGTGTACTTTGAGTATCCGGTTAGTGATATCTGCATCTTCAAGCATTATTGCAATCAGTTCTGAAACTCGTATGCCGGTTTGTAGGAATAATTGGAGGATGGAAAAGTCGCGGGGATTGCCTCCTGCCTCTGATAACATGCGGCTGTACTCATCAGTTCGCAGGACGACTTTTCGCTTTCGCTCTTTATTTGGCATATGAATACTATCAGCAGGGGAGGCGTTTACTACGTTCTCATCTTTCAGATAGGTAAAGAAACTTTTGAGAGCCGCTAATTTTCTCGCTCTGGTAACTCCGCTTCGTCCCTGTGAGGAAAGAAAAGCCAGATATTCATTCACATGTCCTCGCGTTACCTGGCCGGGGATAGATACCGTCACATCATTTTCCGAAAGCCAATTGAAAAACTGTGTTAGGTCGGTTTTGTACGCGGTCAATGTCAGTGTGCTTTTATTCCCTCCCTCAAGCTCCTGCAAAAAGAAAAAGATATTTTGTTGAAAAGTTGTTTGCTGTGTCATGGGTTAATAATGCCGGTTCTGTATACGTTTCGCAAGCGAGAAATTTTAGGAAAACCGGTTCCTATAATGTGCGCTGCAGCGCGTTATATTGTACCTTCATAGTAGAGGTTTACGCTCAAGTTTGCAAGGGGCGGTTCCTAGAATAAGACATTATGGGTACTAAGAAACAGGTGATAGCTTTTTTTCATCTTCTAATTTGAGGAATAGGAGTAAATGGTTGTTTTGGTTCTCGTGGAGTACCATGATTAACTGCGCTATCTAACCTTCTTGCATAATCATTTGAATTCTTAATTTCTCCTGGTGT
>WNFI01695978.1_pt1 | contig 11713 bp, 21 predicted proteins | sample 5400471 | NCBI WGS metagenome assembly WNFI01 (sample SAMN13153348, study PRJNA577476) | soil metagenome | isolation source: 100 cm saprolite on Douglas fir-dominated hillslope | place: USA:California | collected 2013-09-17
GTCAAACCGCAGCGGCCAAACCATCGTGCGTCCCACCCGGTTCGGTTCGGTGATCAAGGCGTCGTCGGGAACATCGATCCAGATATTCTCAAGGCGGACTCGATAGTGGCCGTCCTTTGATTCCCAATCAACATCGCTGACAGCAAAGCCGTCCGCGAACGAACAACATAACCCCCTCCCTGATGCGAGCCCGTTGAACCATTCGTTCAGTTCTGGATGGCTCGGGTCATGTGCGAGCGCGGGTGAGCAGAGCAGCAGGAAGATCAGGACAATCCGCATCACGACCGACTCCCTTCTCTCAAAGGCTACGCTTCTGCGCGGTGGCACCATTTTTCGGATCGATGTTCACAGGATTAAGGCGCGGACCTGAGCCCGCGCCCCTATTTGTTCTGCGCGGTGTGCACACCGGCGCGCACCCTGCGCCCAATCGTGAGCGCCGCAACGGATCAGGCTCGAAGCGTGAACAACACGCGGAGTTTTGGGCTTTCGCGGTCGCCTATCGAGCTGTACACTAGCTAATCGTATGGATATGAGCGCGATCCATTTCTCGTTGTGGCGGATCTGGATGATTTATTATGGTGGCATCTCGCTGGCCGTAGCTACGGGGCTCTACAGCGTTTTCTGTCCCAAGCCGGTTAAGGACCACGGCTCCGGCTTCGAACCGGCTCAAAGCGAGTGCCAGTATTTGGCGACGATGGGCCTTGGGGAAAAATATCTCCGGGATGTGAAACAACTCGAAGCGAAACGCAGCACAACTGAGCGTTCGCTAACTAGTCTAGCCCCGATCGACCACGCGATGACTTGCTTATCCATACGCGCGGGACTCCGCGGGAGGCCGAGTTCTTGGCTGCGCTCATCGTTTACGCTTGGAGGATACACAACATACGCTTTTCGCTGGCTGAGACCGTGGCTCCTAATGCTCTATGGTGCCGGCTTTCTCTTACTGGGCATTCCAGCCGCCGTGACTCTCGTCCAAGTCACGCTCGCTGGTCTTCGCTCTTGGTTCCGATGACCCGTCCGCAGAAAATCACTCTCGGGGAAATGCGCGAAGCGCCTGGGAAGCGAGTATCAGTGAAATATGCCTTGCCGATTTCTTTGTGGCTCACTCTTGCCCTTTGCAATTCGGCATTGGCGCAGCCGGCGCCCGCAGCTCCGGCAGAAATGATCTCGAGTTACCGCCTTCAACACGGCGAAGGGCGGGTCACCGTTGACTCCACTCTCAAGCGAATTGCGCGTGAGCAGGCCGCCGCTATGGCCTCAAAGGACGTGCTTGATCATGGCGTGCTCGGGCCGTTTTCTTCCCGCGCCGCCTCGTCGAAGTCCGAACGAGCTGCCGAGAATATCGCTTTTGGCTACGATGGTTTCTCGAAGACTCTTGGTCAATGGATTGAATCGCCGGAGCACCGCAAAAACCTCTTGATGCATGGAGCCTCAAGGGTCGGTGTCGCCAGCGCAAAGAGCGCGGCGACCGGGCGAACCTACTGGGCAATGGTGATTGCAGCTGGACATGAGCGTTCCCGGTCACGATCACCATCGGCAAAACCGCCGGCGTCCCGCCACGCCGAACAGGCCTGTCGAATGAAAATTCTTGGCCTGTGCCTGTAAACCGCGGGCCAACAGTAAACCGCCGGCTTGAACTGGCGAGCTTCTGATGGCGGTAAGCCGTAAGGTCTCGGATGGGACCTTTACCGAGTCTTAAGGAGGCCGCTGGTGCGCGCCGCTTTGCGGGCTGCCTCCGATCGCGGCCACCACACGGGACGCCGATGTGGCGATGCCGGTGCGCTACCAGCCCAGCGCGGCCGCGTCCAAACTGAAAGAGACCGCCAACTGAGGCGGCCTCGCTGGCTTTCATCTTTCATGATGACCGACAGGCGATCAAGCTGGTTTGCCAGAACTGTCCAGCTATGTGAAATGCCCAGAAGCGCAGTGGCGCGTCGGATTGAAATATCAGCTTCCCGTCCGAGGAGCTGGTAGTTGGCTCCGAACGTTTTGCATTGGCATGATCGCTCCTTGCCGCTTATTTGAGCGCTTCCGTAAGCAGCCGGAGCCGGAAAAGAGATTTCCCGGATTCATCCGATACGTCTATTCGCCACTCTGGCGTTTCGCTTAGCTGAGCAGCGACGTCACGGGCCATATCGCCGAAGATCAATGTCGCTTCTTCATGCGCAGCGCGCGCGTCCGCCAGATCGATGGTGTGGTCACTTGAATGATCGCCGTGGCGGATGTGGAAGCCGAAGCTCGGCATGCTGCGATCCTGTTCGGGGTCACAATTTAACCCAGAGAAGCGCCGTCGTCGGTTCGGTTGCCGACTCCGGGAACGCTGGAATCGCGAAACGTTCCCTGTGTCGTTAAGGCGACGCTCCGTAGAACAAACTAAGGCCACTGCGAAATTCAAATTAGGATCCCGCACGGACCGCCAGCGCTGATTCCTGGAGACGCTGTCAAAAAGCCCAACCTTGAAGCATTGGCCTGTTTGGAGAAACGGCCCGGCGCGGGGGTCACGCGCCGGTCAGGTGCCGCTTTAGGATGGACCTTTAAAGGACCACGCGCGTTGAGGGCTTTGACCGGGGGCGACCGCGAACCCGGAGCTTTGGTTTATGAGCAGTATCCCTCTGGACCTTGAAAGAAGGATCGAGCAGCGGTGGGCGGCCAGATTTTCGGGCGTGCCCCAGGAGCATCGCCTTGAAAGGCAGCAGCAGCATCAACAGCTCGCCGCGCCCGCCAAACGCAAAAGAAAAGCCCGAACGCAAAAGAAAAGCCCGCCGGGTTGAGTCGGCGGGCTTGCGGTCTGCCCCTAGCGGTGTGAGTTCAATCAACCGCGCGGACTAAGTACCGCGGACAGGTTAAACAAAGATAGCCGGTTCACGCCCATTTTGTTCTCTCTTGTGGCGCGGTGCTGCCCTGTTTTGACCCCTGGAGCCTTTTCCGTTTCGATTGACTCGAAAGGGAACTCTAGATTCTTGATTTGACGCGTTTTCTTGACGCGAACCGGTCTCCACTTCGCTTGAAAACGTTCTAGTGGCCCAATTTGAGGGTGTTGCGCCGAAGCCACTATGTTCACTTTTGCACATTTGCGCCGGAACAAATCCCCAATTCCCGCGTAATGGCGTCGGCGCTGGGATACCACGGGGAGTAAGGTGATCGGGAAACAGTACTTCGTGCGTCAAGCGGCGATTCTTTTAAAGTTCGCCAAAGCAACCAGGGACCCCAAGATTTCCGGGGCTCTGCTGGAGAAAGCGGCTGATCTTAAATCGCAGGTGGACGAACCGGGGGCGACCTCGGACCTGGCGCCTCTGGCGCGGGACATCGAGCCGCCGCCTGCGACGTGAGGCCGCCTTGGTCGGCAGTTGCACACTCCGCCACGCAGGCAACCGCCGATAAATTTCCCCCGGGACAGATGTCCTCGCAAAAGAAACGACCTCAGCCCGGGGGAGAGCTGAGGTCGCCGTCGAGCAGCGCCATGCGACTATGCCGGGGCGGCCCGGCACGGTCCCACAAATCGCCAAATCCGGGATTGTTCCAAAGTGGCTTTGCCGGAGCCACCAAACCCTTGCGATTCCGGAGCCCTTTTCGATGGGGAACCTCGGTTGGCGCGCCCGTCGAAATGAAATACTTTTAATGTCTGTTGCCTGAAACTCACTCCGCGCCGCTGGCGTTGCCGTCGAGGCGGCTGGCAGCAAAGCAAAGAAACCAAAACGGAGTGAGACACCATGGCTGAAGCAAACCAAAGCTTGGACACCCGCCGTATCGCTCGCGAGCAAGAGGGCCGCATCGCCGCCACCGCCTCCATCGGGCTGAGCGCGGCCAAACCTTTCATTCAATTCCAAACCTCGATGCTGAGACTATGGGCCGACAACTTCGAACTGGTGGCGCGCAACTATGAAAAGGGCCTCGATGCGTTTAGCACCGCCATCGAGCAGCAACAGTCCCCGACGCGTCAGTAAAAATAGCGGTCATCGGGTGGCGCGGCCTCTTCGGCAAAGAGTGCCGCGTCTACCCTTCCCGCTTGATGAGTCGTCCGTGAAATATCCTGAAGCGACTGCTTGGCAATAGAAATCGGTGGAATTGCTGCAATTGGATTTGCCGGAAATTGATGCTCCGGCGGCGACGCCGACTGATGATCCTCGTCAACCGGTCGATCACCTCTTGCCGAATACGCCGCCAAATCCCCGCGGCATTTTTGAACCGTCGATGGCGCTATGGCTTTTCTTACCGGTCATTCGGCCAGCCGTATCACCCTGCGCCGCTTTCATAGCGGCAACCCACGGGTGACGGAGGTTAGAGACTGGCCCCCGACAGCAACAAAACTGCACCGATTGCCATCATGAGAATGCCCGGCCAGTTCGCACTGACACCCAAGAATCGCATGCTGCGCGTTGGCGGCTCCAGAGTGTCGCGAACCGGCCGGGAGGAATCCCGGCCGCTAAGCGGTCCGCGCCAGATAGCGGTGCGTATCATGTACAAGACCCCGCAGAGAACGAGCAGCGCGCCAAGCCCTATCAGGAACATTTCTGGCCTCTCCGTTCATCGCTGCCCCGCACAACAGGAACTGGAATCAATCGCGGGAGGGTCGGATTCGTTCCGCCCGGAACAAGCTTCAAAAACTTGAATTGGTTTCAGGGCCATGCCGCAGTGTGGCCTGCACGGATGGCATCTTCTGGGTCTTGCACTCGGGCGCTCGCTGGGCCGACCTGCCCGCCCGCTATGGCCCCGACGACGATCTACAACCGCTTCAACCGGTGGCGCAAAGCCGTCGTGGGGGATCGCCTCATGGACGCAATCACCAAAGCCCATGACGGCAAGGTGCAGACGATCGACACATCGGTTGTTCGCGTCCCGGCGGGAAAGCCCCCCGCGTTGTGCGCGGCCCGCTGATGCGGCAGCGCAATCCTGTGCCTTATCGCGCGGCTTAATCCTTTCGGCCGATCGTGGATCTCAACCAAAACCGTGACGCGATGGAGCAGGTAATCGGCCGCTTCATTGAAGATTTTCGTGCCGTCTTTGTTTGAGGCTGGCTATTCGACCGCAACGCGAACGACCCCGGCCTCCATCATGCCGAGAGCACGCGCCCCACTCACTGACAGGTCGATGATGCGGCCACGAATAAACGGCCCTCTATCGGTTACCCGGCAACGGATTGACCGTCCGGAGTAAGAGACGGTTATAATGCTTCCGAAAGGTCGTGTCCTGTGGGCGCAGGTCATCTCGCCGCGATGACCGCGGCTGTAGCCATAATAGGAGGCTAGTCCGCTCTCCGCTTCGGCTTCGGCAACAAGGGGGGCTAATGAAATCACAATCAAGAAAGTGCGAAACAAGGCGATGCTCGCTTTGGTAATCCGCCCCGGGCACATAATCTTCAGCGTCGAATTAGGTTCCATTCCGCCCGCATCGCCCGGAACCAAAATCGAACCCGCACCCTCGGCATCCACAGCATATCCACAGCCTCAAAAGCCGGAATTTGGCTTGTTCAACAGCAAACCTCCCCTAAGCCGCTCGCGTTGAATCTTTGAAGTGGCCGAGCGCGCGCACCTAGGGTGAGTGAAGAGGCGGCACCCGGCTACTCGGCCGCGCGGCGGTGCGACCTTTTCATAAAATCATCAATGGTTTAAAAGATCGTCTTCACCTGGTATGGGAGCGGTCATAACCCGCGCGGCGCCGCCGAAATTGCACGTCCTCGCATTACGTCGTCGGCATGCCGGTGTTCAAAAGCTGGGACAGGGCGGTGATGAGTTGGGCTGGCGCGAACGGCTTGGTCAAAAGAATGCTGTTGGGAACGCCACGCGATGCCCATTCGCCTCCGCTGGCCCCGGTCATATAGATGATGGGAAATTCCGGGTCGATCTCTCTGGCGTGCTTGGCGACTTCCCAGCCGTCCATCCTGCCGCGGAGATGGACGTCGGCTACAACTGCCCGGTAGCTGGTTTGGTGTCCCTTCAAAAGGGTCACCGCTTCTTCGCCTGATTGGGCAATGGCCGGTTCAAAACCGCCTTCGCTGAGAGCATCCTCAACGACGCCCTGTAGCTGCTGGTCGTCTTCCACGACGAGGATAGCTGGTAAATCTTCCAAGGGGGCCTACCCCTCGCTGTTGTGTTGACCACACTTCGCCGTGGAGTCTCACGCGGAGTTCGGGATTTTGTTCCTTAGCAGTCTTCAAGTTCCTTAGCAGTCTTCAAAGTGAGCGCCGGGGTCGGGCATTGGTTCACAAGACATCTTTCGCGAAGGACAGGATCTCAATCGTTAGGCAGCTCCGGTTTCGCCTTTTTTGACGCTAGCGCACTATCGATCAGCCAAATGACGCTGTTTTTTGCGGCATCCCGCGATTTGGCTTCGCCGGTTTTGGCGCTCTTTTCGTCCAATTGAACCTTCCATTTCCACGAGTGAGGCCCGACGCCCTGGACGATCGTGTAATGTTTGCCGCGATACTCCATGTTTGGAACCTCAAGGTACCAACGTGCGGAGTGATCCATAGTTCGAGGCGGTATTGGAACAATCGAAAAGGTGCCGTGGAATGGAGATTAAAGGGGTTTCCCGGACGGCCGATGGCGCTTCGCGGGGAAGGAGCGGGATCGCCTTCAGCAACCCTTGCAGATGCTTGTCAGCTTTCGATCGAGCAATTTGTCTTGGGCACTGATGGCTGCGCTGGTTGCGGCCTGTCGGGAGGTTCGCGCTGCCCGACCAATCCCGCGCTTCGCCATTAATCGCGGCCTGGGCGCGACCAAACGCGATCCGGGTGGAGTGCTGCTGGAGATCGGGGGAATTCCGGCAGGATTAGCCAGTCCTATCGGGTTCGAAGCGGGTGGTGGCGGCTGAAGCGGCTTGGGCGCATTGCCGACGCCGCTCGGATCGTAGACCGAATTGTTGGTGCCGCCGGCGCTGCCCGGTCCTGTTGGAACGCCGCTCACGGCCGCAGGCCCGGCTCCCGCAGAGCCCGCGAGTGGCGCTCCACTCTGCGCCGATAATCTCATGGGCAATATCAAACTGCCGCCAAGCGCCACGGCAATAACCATCGCTTTGCCGAACATCGATCACTCCTCCGGATCGACCACTCCATGAAGAGTGTGACTAACGAACGGAGCGGCTCACCGTTCCGTTCGGACGGCGTTTGCGAGGGAGGCTCGGGCGGTGCCGCTGGGATGAAAGAGGCCGCTAATTGAGGTGGGGTCTAACTTTGCGAATCTTTCGTTGCCTTCAGGGCAGCCGTATCGTCTCGGACCGTTGCGCCGAGTCTCTGTTTTTCAAACCAGAGAAGGCCGACAGCCAATTGTCTTAAATCATTTCGATCGGAGCCGGCCGGCAGCTTGCGCGCGCGGCGGAGCGCGTCTGCGGCTTGCCTTCTGAGCGCCGAAACGGGCATGTCTGACGGATGCTTCATCTGCGCGCGGGGGTCTGGTGTTGACAAGGTCACGGTAAGGTCCGCTTGCCTGCGTGTCTGTTAGGTATTTCTACTTAGAGCAGCGCTTCGCTCTTGCCGCACTGCCTCGGCAGAATTTTTCCACGCGGGTTCATCGATCATGTTCCGGATGCACCCAGATGTAAGGCGCGATCTCGCGCTCTTTGGTGAGCCTGATCATGTGCACCGGTGGAGAGTATCGCGGCGTTCGGCAGGACCGGCATTTCAGCGCCGCTTCCAGCTTCCATATCGGCGTGTTGCGCGGGCGCCGGATGGCCTCCAGCGGAAGACTGGCTCGCGTTTCGCAGCGTTTGCACATGACCTCGAGCCAGCCATAGCCGCCGTTGAGGCATTGCGCGATCGTCGGCGACGGTTGCGCAGGCCCGCCGAAGCCTTCCATCCGTTCCGACCACAGATGACACTCCGCGGCGTCCGCTTCCCGCGCGGCCTTGAGCGCGCGCTGGCGCGTATGTTGTGCGTGGATTTCGGCGCCCCTGACCCGATCGCCGAAAATCCGTCGTCTATTCGGTCCGCTCATCGGGCCATTACAGCAATCGTTGCACGCGCGGGCAATGCCATTTTTGGCGTAGCCTAGAATTGGTGGCGATGGCGGCCGGAACGAACGCTTGTCCATTCGGTTTAACCGCGATGCGAGGTAGCGGCACCATCCTGGTTATAACGCGCCGCACCTTCACAACGACCAGTGACGCGCGTCAAGACAGTTCCGACCAGGAGATCATCTTGGCGATCGGCGTATCCTGATTTCGGATGGCAAAAGAGGGACCCTGCCACCACGATGGTGTTCCTTGCCGAAAGTTGGAACGGACTTTCGAGCTGCCGGTTATCTCCGTGCAAAACTTTTCCGAGAGACTTCGGTCGCTCGCAAGAAACGCGGCGGTTATTATCAGGTGCCTCTAGCTCGATACTTCATTTTTGTCGGAACCGCGCTTCTTGCGATGCTCTTCGTAGCAGACTGGTACTTGCCCGATTCCCCGCAAAGCTTCGTTCGGGAAGCGCGAGTAGACAAATCAATCATCCACATCAAATCGGCGCACAAATGGCCTGAGCGGATTGTTATCGACACCAGCCTGCCGACCATCGTCCCGGCGCCATCGCCGGTGTTGGCAAATGCTCCGGCCATCAACTCGCCGCGTGAGGCGTTTGCCCGATTGGAGATCCCCTCGCCGCAAGTCTTGAGAAATCCTCCGCCCGCGCCCGCCAGCTTGAAACAGAAGGTCGCCAAAAAGCTCGCACACACCAGAGTGGCGGCTTATCGAGAGCCTCCGGAAGTCTCGCCCCCGGAAGTTTCGCCCCGGGAGGTCTTGCCGGCCGGGTGGTAAGGAAGAATTCTCTGCGGCAGGAAAATTCGCAAACGCCGGCGTCTCGATTGAGCCGCTGCCCGTTAGTCTAATGCTGGCCGTGCGGTTGGCGAGCAAAACACCGTGCGGACTGCACGACAACCTGCGCCAGCGACGCGAGCACTCCGCAACGCCATCTAAAATTCCTTGCCGATATAGTGATCGACAGACCACCGGCCGCCGCCGCGAAAGAAAATCGCAAGGCACAACGCGGTCCAGAGCAGCGCGAATTCGTAGCCCCTTTCGGTCCAGAAATAGCCGAACGGCCCCTGGAAAATAATGACGATGATCAGCATCTGAATGAAGATCATCGCCGCCGCAACGCGTGTCAGCAGGCCCACCGCCAGGCACGCAGAGGCGACGAATTCGCTGAAGAATGTCAGATAGGCCAGCGTGATCGCCAGCGGCAGGCCCTTGTTGCCGATGGCAACCGCAAGCCGGTCCGGCGAGGAGTGAAAGACCTTCTGAAAACCGTGGGGAAACAAGATGGCCCCGGTCGCAAAACGGATGAAGGCGTAACTATACGGTGCGCCAGCCTCGTAAACCTTTCCCAGCGCCGGTACGATCAACCGTCGCCTGTCGATCATGTCGAACACCCATTCCTCCCGCTTCAGCTGCGTTCAGGAGATTGGCCGTTCCCTGCTGCGCTCTTATTACAATCGAACAATGCGAGTTAGCTCTTATTCCCTGCAGATCTGTCGTGGCCCGGATGCATGCAAGGTAAGGCGGAGTCTCGCGCTCGTTCGTGCGCCCGCCTCCTGTTGATAACCCGCCGCCCGATATACGGGCGGCGTGACAGATTCCTGCGGCATGTTATCGACGGACAAGATGTCTCTCGCAAAGCGGGTCGAACTACCATGCGGATCACCCTGGTCGGCTCCCGCCATTTCGGCGTGACGACACTGAACATGCTGCGGCAACACGGTGTCGAAATCGCTCGGGTGGTGGTTGCCGATGGCGAAGACCGGCTAGCCGCGGCGGCCCGTGCCGCGGGTATCGACGTCAGAGTGCAGGCCGATCCCAGGCTGGTCGCGGCTTCCGAGATCGCCGACCGCACCGATTTGATCGTGACGGCGCACAGCCACGCGCGCGTCAGCAGAGCGGCGCTGGCCGCGGCAAAGTTAGGTGGTATCGGCTATCACCCCTCGCTGCTGCCGCGGCATCGCGGCATTGCGGCGGTCGAATGGACAATCCGCGAAGGCGATCCGATCGCCGGCGGCACCGTCTACCATCTCGCCGACCGCATGGACGCCGGCGCCATCGCCGCGCAGGAGTGGTGCTTCGTCAAAAAGGGCGAAACCGCGCGGGAGTTGTGGGAGCGCGCGCTGGCGCCGCTCGGCCAGAAGCTTCTGGGTGAGGTAATTGACTACGCCAAGACCTATAAAAGCCTGCCGGCGAAACCGCAGGACGAGCAGTTCGCGACCTTGGCGCCGAAGCTTCCGGAGTAAGATTATACCGGCCCGGGTTTCGGGTTTGGAACCAGCCGCGGCCCTCCCGCCAATAGATTTCCTGTTCCCAGCCGGGAACCAAACCCGGCATCAACTGTTTGAGATGTCGGGAACTTTTCGGGTTGTCGCAGCGCAGCAAATTTTGAACACAATTTCTGCTGAATAAGCCGTGGCATCACACAAATCGGGGATCTGACTCATGCGCCATGACCGCATTCGTATTGCATTTTTTGCTTCCGCCCTCACCGCGCTCGCCGCCGCTCCCGCGGCTGCCCAGACGCCCTATGACGGGTTCTGGAATGTCACGATCGTGACCAAGACAGGCGCTTGCGAGCCGTCGACGCGCTCAACACTTACGGTGGCAGACGGTAAAATTTCTGCGCCCGGCGCAAACGTTTCCGGCAGCATCGGCCGCGAAGGGGTTGTGCGGGTCTCGATCGGTGGTGCATATGCAAATGGCCAACTCAACGGCAACTCCGGATCGGGGAAATGGAATGGGGCATCTGCGGGCGTGCCGTGTAGCGGCCGATGGGAAGCGTCTCGGCAATAAAGCCAACCGAACGGCCGGCACCTTCGCGATCTATAGACGGCTGATATTCGCTGTCGTCACGTTGTTCGCGGCGTCCGTGTCCGGCTCCGCAAGCTACGCGCAATCGGGACCGTTCGCCGGCATGGCGGGGACCTGGTCCGGTGGAGGTACCGTCACCCTCGACGACGGCTCGAGCGAGCGAATTCGCTGCCGCGCAACTTACGCCGTCGGCGCCGGCGGGACCGGCCTCAATCAGAGCCTCACCTGCGCCAGTGACAGTTACAGATTCGTTCTCTCCAGCAACGTGGTCGCGCAGGGCGGTGCGCTCTCGGGAACGTGGAGCGAGAGCAGCCGGGGCATCAGCGGAAACCTCGAGGGACGCGGCAGCAACGGCAATTTTCAGGTTGTGGCGAGCGCGCCTGGTTTCACCGCAAACCTTTCACTGGCAACGCGTGGCAACCGGCAGTCTGTCGTGATCAGGGCGGCGAGCCAATTCAGGGGCGCTTCCATTACGCTGTCCCGCCTTTAGCTCGCTGCACAGTGGTCCGCTCCAGCTAGGCTTGCTTTGGCTTGGCCAGCCGGGCGGCGGTTTCCTTCATGGTTTTTGCGATCAGCAGCGCCTGTTCCTTGTTGAGCGCAAAGTCCTGGACGCCTTTGTGCGTGGTCAGCGAAAGCACCATGATTTCCGGCTGGTTCTCCGGCCAGCCGGTGGCGAAGGCGGTCACAAAATCCGCTGATGTGGATCGCTTGGTCATCGGCAGATGTCCTATGCGGCCGGTACGAACGCGGTGACTTCGATCTCGACCTTTGCGCGTTCATCGACCAGGCCTGAGATGTAGAGCAGCGTCGAGGGCGGGAAATTTCGCCCCAGCGTCTCACGCCAGGCCGCACCGATGCCGGCGCCCGCGGCTGCGTATTCGCTGCGGCTGGTCAGATACCAGGTGAGGCGGACGATATGCTCGGGACCGGCGCCGGCCTCGGCAAGCAG
>WNFI01388900.1_pt1 | contig 11711 bp, 8 predicted proteins | sample 5400471 | NCBI WGS metagenome assembly WNFI01 (sample SAMN13153348, study PRJNA577476) | soil metagenome | isolation source: 100 cm saprolite on Douglas fir-dominated hillslope | place: USA:California | collected 2013-09-17
CTACCCCCCCGCCCACACCACTCACCCCCAAGCCCCAGCCCGACGAGATGGACCATCCCCAGGGCCCGTCCCGGCACTTCCTCAGGCATGCTCGTCACGCTAGTACCGCGGTCACCGCCGCGGTGTCGGCGGAATTACTGATCGGGTACCGAGCCAACCGCCCGGCCTGCGCGCCGCTGGGCTGCTCAGCCCATGGCGCCTTTCCCGGTAACCCGCATGGCTTCATTGCGGGTTCCGCTCTGCATCTGGAGATAGACGCGCGGGGTTCACTCTCGATCAGTAGCCTGCAGCCCCATTGTCCTGTTGTCGGCTGCGTCCAGAAGCTCGGCGGCGGATTGGTATCGGGTCCTGCGGAGGTGCACGTGATAGCAGATGACGGCCAGGCGACTTCAGATGATCGCACGGTGTCGCAGCGGTTCGGCCGGCGCACCTTCTTGAAGGCGGCCAGCGTAGCCGCCGCGACCGGTGTCGCCGCACCGCTGCTGTCGGCTACCCGGTCGCTGGCGGCGTCCGGCGCCCGTTCGGCTCGTGCGGCGGCGACTCCGCTGCGGCATGTCATCATCGACTGCCAGGAAAATCGTTCATTCGACCACTACTACGGCTTCGCGCCGTTCGCCGGATCTGCCGGAGTTCCTTCCGGATACTCTCAGCCCGACGGCGCCGGCGGGAGCGTGACGCCGTACCAGTTCACCAGCTTGTCCACGCCGGACATCGGCCATTCCTGGAGTGCCGTGCATTCAGAGTGGAACGGCGGAAAGATGGACGGGTTCTACACCACGGACGGCATCAACTGCATGGGGTATTACACGGCGGCTGAGCTTCCCTATTACTACAGCCTGTTCAACGACTTCACGCTCTGCGGCAACTACTTCTGCTCCGTCCTCGGCCCGACCTGGCCCAACCGGTTCTACCTCGCCGCGGGAACGTCCGGCGGCATCACGACCAACGGCGTCTGGGGATACGGCGTGTTCGACTACCCGATCATCCTGGACCTCCTTGAGGCTGCCGGCGTGACCTGGAAGGTCTACAACATCGGCTGGGACAGCGTCCCCTTCGGGAACAGCGACAACGTCTTCGTCTTCTGGCGGCGCTGGGCTCACGACCAGCGCACCCGCGGCAGCAAGGGCGACTACCTGAACGACCTGAGGCTGGGCAGGCTGCCACAGGTGTCGTTCATCGTGCCCAGCTTCGCCAGAGGCTGGGACGAGCATCCCCCTGCCGATGTCTCGGTGGGGATGGGGATACAGCAAGAGCTCATTACGGCCCTGCAGGCATCATCGGCCTGGCAGAGTTCGGCGTACATCCTGTCCTATGACGAGCACGGCGGCTACTTCGACCACGTGGCGCCGCCGCAGTTCGACGCCTACGGCGCCGGAATCAGGGTCCCGACCTGGGTCATCTCTCCGTTCGCCAGGAAAGGACACGTGGAAACCACGGTCTACGAGCACGCCTCGACGCTGAAGTTCCTGGAGACCGTCTTCGGTCTCCCGACCCTGGCGTCCGTCAATCACCTGTTCGACACGTCAACGCCCGGCCCGAACAACCAGGCAGCCGAAGGTAACCCAACCGGCCCGCCGGCCCCGCCACGGGACGGCATCGCCGAGATCGGCAACCTCATGGAGTGCTTCGCGTTCTGATCCTTCGCGCTGCGGCCATGGCCCGGGGCGCTGGGGACCGGCATAGCCGGTCCCCAGCGCGCCTGAATCGGGTCGCCTGCAGGTTGAACGCGGCGGTCATGGTCGGGTAAGCCGAGGCCTGGCCGAGTGCGGGCAGGCCGAGTAGCTGCTCTGTGGTGCCGAGCAGCGAATAGTGGTTGAACAGCGTCGCTGAGGTCGAGCCAGCCGGGGTGCTCGGGCTGATGACGATCGTCGCGACCTGACAGCTGGCGTCGGTGGTGTTGGCTGCGCAGTCCTCGGCTGACTTGCCGCCGGTCCCCTCGTCCCAGGTGATGAACACGGCTGTCGACCCGCTCTGGTACTCCGCGCTGTTGAGGATCGTCGGCAGATTGCTGGCCAGCCAGGCATCGCCGTCGGCGATGGTGCCGTCGTGCATGTCGTCGATCAGGTTCGGGGTGATGAATGAGAACGCTGGCAGCGTGTTGGCGGCCAGGTCACCGGCGAGCTGGGTGTACGGGACGTCGAAGGTGGAGCATCCGGCCAGCGAACTGTAGTAGGGCGGCGGGTTGTGGCGCACCGCGTACTCCCCGGCATTAGCACCGTCGCAGGCAGCGGGCATCGACTCCTCGTATGCCTTCCAGGTCTCGCCCTGGCTGAAGATGCTCGGGGCCGCGGTGCTGCACTTTTTGGACGGGCTGCAGTCGGACTTGAATAGCCTCAGCTGGCTGAGGGCAAGCCCGGAGGTTCCCCCGATGTAGTTGGGCAGGCTGGGATGGGAAATGTTGTGGTAGTTAGTCGCCAGGCCACATTCGGCCGCGAGGGAATTTATGTACGGGGCCTGGCTTGTATTGCCGATGATGTCGCCGAAGCTGTGGTTCTCCATCCAGATCCAGATCACGTGCTGATAGGTCGGCGGCGCTGTCAAGCTGCCGCATGGTCCGGAGCCGCCAACAGCCGCAGCGCCAGTTGCGGCGGTCGCGCCGGCCATGGGCCAGGCGATCGCCGCAACCGTGGCCACGGCCAACGACAGGAATGTCTTGCGCACAGGTACCTCCGCTCTCTGATGTCGCCGCCGGGAACCGGCGACGATGCATGGCCTGTCCAGCTTGGGCGCGAATGGGCCGCTCATGCCACTAACTACCGGCGAACATCGGGCAAATCAGGGCTCAGCCCAAGCCGAAGAACTGCTCACGCATTTGCTCGGGATCATGCATTCGACCGGGCTGGTTTGGTGCCAGGAATCGGACAGCGCCATCCCCGAGTGATCACTTCCATCGGTTCCATGGATGCGGGGCGCGGGCGATGTGAAGGGTCCCGGCTAACGCTCGGATCTGCCTGCGTCGTCACCGGATCGCCGCAGCGGCAGGGTCACCACGGCCCGGGTTCCGCGGCCGGGGCGTTCCAGCAGAGCGATCTCGCCGTGGTGGGCAAGGACGATCTCGCGCGCGATGGCCAGGCCCAGGCCGGTCGTCCCGGTGCCGCGCTCGCGGCTGGTGTCCAGGCGCACGAACCGGTCGAAGACCCGGCTCCGGTCGGCGGCGGGAACGCCGGGGCCGTCATCGTCGATCTGCACTCGCGCGACCTCACCATCGGCCGCCGCGGTGATCTCCACGCGGCTGGCCGCGTATCGCAGGGCGTTGTCGATGATGTTGCGGAAGAGCCGTTCGAGATGACCGGCGTCGCCGGTCGCCGGAAGGCTCGCCCCGGCGCGCAGTTCGATCTCTGTCTCATGCGCAGGCAGGTGCGCCACGGTGTCCTTGAGTATCGCCGCGAGATCGACGGCGTCCTGTCGTGCGTCAAGCTGCCGCTCGTCGGCTTTGGCGAGCAGCAGGAGCTGCTGAATGAGTTCTTCCAGGCGCGCCGATTGCTGCGCTGCGCGCTCGGCGATGACCGGCCACCGGACACGGTCGGGGTAGGCCAGGCCCACCTCAAGGGTCGTGCGGATTGCGGCGAGCGGTGTGCGCAGCTCGTGCGAGGCATCGGCCACGAACCGGCGTTGCCTGCGCGCGGAATCGTCGAGCCTGCTGAGCATGTCGTTCATGGTGTGCGCCAGGTGCCCGATCTCGTCGGTCGTGCCGGGTTCGGGCACACGCCGGCTGAGGTCTGCCGAGGTGATCTCGGTGACGGCGCGCCTGATCCGCTCGACGGGGCGAAGCGCCCGGCCGACGATGAGCCAGACGGTGATGCCTGCTAGGAGCAGCGCGACGGGGATGGCGAGCAGCAAGCGCGCGGCGAACTCCGAGGGCAGTTGGTGCAGGAGCCCGGTCGGGGTCTCCGCGATGATGGTGACCGGCCGACCTCCGACGATCGTTCTAGTCGCGACGGTCTGCACCTCGGTCGGGACGACGCCGTCCGCCGCCTTCTGGCGCACAGCCTGCGTCATGCCGGCGCGCAGCAGGTAGACGGCAGGCAGGCCACCGAGTGTGCGCGTTGCCGCGAGGACGTGTCCGCTGGCGTCGAGTACCTGCGCTTGCGCGTTGGCGTCCAGCGTGGAAGCAGGAAGCGAAGTGGGCCAGTGTCCGTTCCGGCCTGCCTGCTCGATTTGGGTGGTGTAGGTCCGCAGTTGTCCGTCGACCGTCCGCTGCGCGGCGTTCGTCTGCAGCTCAGCCAGCAGCAGGAAGCCCAATAGGACGGCCGCTGTGATCGCGATGCTCGCCACGATCGTCACCCGGGCACGGAGCGTCGTAAGCCGCGGCAGTAGCCCTGCCTTCCCGCTGCCCGGCATTGGCGCCGCTTTGCGGGTCACTGGCCGCCCGGCTGGATCAGGTACCCCTCACCACGGAGAGTGACGATTGTCGGCGCGGCGGATGCCGGATCGATCTTGCGTCGAAGCCGGTGGATGAGAACCTCGACGACCGCCGGTCCGCCGTCGTAGGCGGAGTCCCAGCAGTGTTCGAGCAGTTCTGTCTTGGACACGGCGCGGCCCCGGCGGCGCATGAGGTATTCCAGGACCGCTACCTCGCGATTGGTGAGTTCAACCGGCGTCCCGTCTCGCATGACGGTGCGGCTGGCCGGATCCAGCGTCAGGCCGGCGGCGCTGAGCACGGCCGGCCGTTCCGGCAACCCGCGCCGTGTCAGTGACCGCAGGTGGGCCAGCAGGATGGGGTAGGAGAACGGCTTGGTGAGGTAATCGTCGGCCCCGCTGTCGAGTCCCTCGGCATGGTCAAGGTCGTCATCCATCGCGGTGAGCATGAGGATCGGGGTCCACACGCCCTGCTCACGCAACCGTTGGCACACCTGGTAGCCGTCGAGAACGGGCAGCATCACGTCGAGGACGATCACGTCGTGGGACGACTCGCGGGCCTTCCACAGCCCGTCCTCGCCGTTGTCGGCCAGGTCGACGACGTAACCCTCGGCCTCAAGCCCCCACGTCAGCGAGGAGGCCATCGCCTCGTCGTCCTCCACCACCAGCACGCGCATGGCTCAATCATCGCCTCTGAGCGCGGATACTCGCTCGTCCGGGATCGGCGGCCTGCTCACCGGCGGTGGCAGGCGCAGGCGCCTTGGCCGGGCCGGCAGCCACCAGTTCGCCTTCCCGAACAGCGACACCAATGCCGGCAACAGCAGCATCCGCACCACCACGGCATCGAGCAGCACGCCGGCCGCGAGTCCGAAGGCGAGCTCCCGGACGGTGATGTTGCTTGCGGTCGACAGCGAGGCCAGGGCGAAGCAGAGAATCAGCGCTGCGCTGGTCACCAGGCGCCCGGTGCGAGACACCCCTTCGACGATGCCCGCGTCGGTGGACCGGGTCCGGTTGTAAGCCTCACGGACCCTCGACAGGATAAAAACCTCGTAGTCCATCGAGATGCCGAACAGAAACCCGAACATTAGCAACGGCACGTAGGTGTTGATCGAGCCGGTCGCGGACATGCCCCAGAGCGCGTGAATGCCCAGGCCATTCTGGAACACCAGCACGACGAGTCCGTACGTCGCAGCCACCGACAGCGCGTTGAGCAGCACCGCTTTAGCCGGCAGCAGGATCGACCTGAGGCCTCGGGCGAGGAGGAGGAACGTCACCACGGCCACCAGTCCGAACATCAGCGGGAACGCCCCGTAGGTGGCGCTGGTCTCGTCAACCGTCTGGGCCGGGTCGCCGCCGACCAGCACGCCAGGCGGGACGGTGTGCCTGATGTCTGCCAGCGATGTCCCGCCGTGGGAGGTTCCGACCTCAGCGGTCGGGATGGCCAGCACCATGGCACTGCCGCCCTGATGCCAGCTGGGTCCTGACGGGGAGACCGCGCCGCGGACGCTGGACACCTTGTCCAGTGCGGCCACCAGTGCCGGTGCCTGCCCGGCGGAGGGCACGTAGATCGGCACGGTGGTCAGGGCGCCGCTGCCGAAACCGTCGGCTCGCAGCGCGTGCAGCCCGGCTGCGTAGGGCCCGGAACTAGCCAGCGCGGACCCGGTCGGCTGAGAGATGTTGATGGTCGTCGCGACGCCGGCCAGGCCGCCGAGGATACCGAGCCCGACGAACGCCGCCGCGACGCGGTTCCGGATGACACGCCGGGACCAGGCCGTCCAGAATCGGCTTGCCTGACCGGACGAACGCCGGCGCGGCCAGTCGAGGCGTGGCCCGATCGTGGACAGGACGGCCGGGAGCAGGGTGAGCGCGACTAGCGTCGCCGTAGAGGGGATGAACAGGCCCGAGATGCCGATGCCGCGCACCAGCGACACCGGCACCACGACAAGCGCGAACAGACCCAGTGAGGCTGTGATGCCGCTGACCACCACGGCGTGCCCGGCACGCTGCATGGCTGCCTGAACGGCGTCGGCGTTCGGCCTTCCGGCCGCCCGTTCCTCGCGCCAGCGATTCACGATCAGCAGCGAGTAGTCGATCGACAATCCCAGGCCGAGAAGGGCGACGATGTATTGCACGGCGGGGTTGAACGGGGTCGACGACGGCACGATGTACGTCAGCGCGTAGATGAGCAACTGCATCATCAGGACCGAGATCACGGCCATGATCAGCGGCAGCACCGCCAGGAACGAGCCGAACACCCAGGCCAGCACCAGCAGTGCCCCCGCGGCGCCGATCAGGAGTTCGGTGAGGACGGTGGAGTTGCCTGACGTGGCAGTGCCCGCTGACAGTGCGGCCACGCCCGTGCTATGCACGGTGGAGCCGGCGACCGTGGCCTCGGCTGCCGCGGTGAGCTGGTCGAGCACGCTGCCCGGCACGTCCTGGCCCGCATGCGGGGGGTAGACCAGAATCAGGGTGCTAGCTCCGGCGTGCCCGGCCAGCGCCTCGCTGCCCGTGGATGCGTACGACACTTCGCGCAGCGTCGGCTGCGCTTTCGCGATCCGCGCGTCCAGGGCCGCGAGTTCGGCCTGCACGGCCGGGGTGCGGACCGTCTGCCCGGCCGGAAGGTTAATGGTGACGAGCCCAGGCGCCGCGGTTGCCCAGCCATAGTGGCGCGCGATCTGCTGATTGGCCGTGTAGGCCGCGCTATCGAGGTTCACTCCGCTTTTGAGTCGGCCAGATACCGACGGCGCGACCACGACGCCCACGACGGTGACGGCCAGCCAGACCAGGGCAACGATCAGCCGATGCCGCACAACCCAGCTGCTCAGGGCCTGCACAGATTCCTCCTTGGTTGTCTAGATATGAGGTCAGACGACTGCTTGCTGGCTGCCTGGCGCACGCTCGTGACCGGCGTCGGTGTCAGTGTCCGGGCGGTCGTTGTCCGGATATGCGGCCTGCGCCCGTTGCTGGAGCCGGCGCATCCAGCGCCGAGCCAGCAAGATCCCCGCCGCGGTCAGCACGAGGCTGACTGCCAAGCCGACGAGGGTGATGGCCTGACCGACGCCCGTGGCGGCGGCACCGAGACCGAAGGCGCCGAACGCGCACAGAGCGGACCACAGCAAGCCCCCGGCCGCGTTGAATACGGTGAAACGAGGCCAGCGCATCGTGTTCAGGCCGGCCAGGAATGCCGCGTAGGTCCGCAGCACGGTCACGAACCGTCCGAAGAACACGACCTTGCCGCCGTGCCGTTCGAACAGGTACCGGCCGATCTTCAGCTTGGTGGCGTCGAGGCGGACAAAGTGCCCGTAGCGTTCCGCCAGCCGAAGGCCGCCGGCCCGGCCCAGCCAATAGCCGGCGTTGTCACCCAGAATCGCCGCCGAGGCGGCGACGAGAAAGACGACACCGATGTTGAGGTGGTGCGTGGCGCCAGCGTAGACGGCCGCCGCGATCAGCGTCGCCTCTCCGGGCAGCGGGATTCCCAGGCTCTCCAGCGCGATGAACGCGAACACCGCAAAGTAGCCGTAGGACTGCAACAGGTGGTTGATCAGGCTGAGGCTCATGGGCCTTGCCGTCCGTGGTCGCGTGCCCAGCCGCTGACACCAGCGACCGCTTTCTGGTCACGATCGAGACGGTATGTTGGCGCCCCTTTCAGCCCGCTTACAGCCGGGTGGGCGTGCAGATAAGCGGAACCTTGGAGAATCAGTCCCGTGGCCGCGGTGAGCCCGGCGTTCGCCTCAGCCCCCGCCGCCGGGTTCGGCGCCTTGGTGCTGCGTCTAGTTGGCTGGCGGGTGCGCAGGCGCGGCCGCTGATATGTCATGGGCCGGACCTTAAAGGCCGCCGGCTTACCGGACGCTTTCACCACGTGGCACCGGTCGCGGATCTCAAGCAGCCCGTCGACAGCGGGCATCGTGCGCCGAACGCGGGCTGGCTAATCGAGATCGCGGAGGAGAAGCTCGACTCCCGTGACGGCGTGGCGGCGGAAGACCTGCTCGACCAGGTCCGGATCGCGGCTGCGGAACGCGGCCAGCATGTCGCGGTGGCCCTGGACCCGGCGCGCGCCCACCTCCGGGTGCAGGTACATGGATTGAACGGATCGCGCCCGTCGCTCCTGACCGATGATGGACAGGCTGAGGATCATGCTCCGAAGCGCGGGGTTGTCGGCCGCGCGCTCGATCTCCATGTCGAACTCGCGGGCGATTCGCAGCTGTCCGGCAATATCCGTTTCGCGTCCGCGGACCAGGGTCTCTACCAGGGCCGCCATCCGGTCGAGTGCAGCGTCGGTGATCTTGTGGGTCGCGAACCTGGCCTCCAGCGCCCGGAGCACCGCACCGGTCAGCAGGAGCTCCCGCAGCGTGCCGGAGGAGTGATCGACGACGCGAAGCTCCCGCGCGGAGACCCGCTCGATCAGGCCTTCCTGTTCGAGCCGTCTGAGCGCCTCCCGGACGGGCGTCGCGCTGACGCTCAGCCTGGTCGCCAGGCCGCGTTCAGTGACGCGCTCGCCGGCGCTGAACAGGCCGGTCGCGATGCCCTCACGGATGGCCTGGTAAGCCTGCTCGGCGAGCGAGTCAGCGCGGAGCAGGGGAGACAGGTCCGGCGCAGTAGTCATGCCGCTCCATGAAGAGTGATACAGGTAGATGCAACGTACCACTTGCTATGGCAGGACGCGCCGCATAAAAGTCCAGGCGACATCTTGCCCTTGTGGCGGTCGACGATGTTTACTATAGCATACAGCTAAATCGCCTAGCCTCCGACGGACCGAGGTACTGGGCACGGGCAGCAGCTCACGGCCCGCCGTGATGTCGCTGGCCGATCTGGGACCCGCGCCGGCCGGCGCTCAGTCAAAGGCTCTTGCGCGTGGAAGACCATCGCGATCATCTATGCTATAGCAAGCATGCTGTAGCGAACAGGAGGCTCAAGTGCCCGCTTCGCTGAAAATCAGTGCGCTGGCGGCCGCGGTCGCTGCAACGGCCGCCATGGCCGGCTGCTCCACCGGGGGCGGATCCCCGGCGGCGTCATCATCAGTGTCCTTGTCGCACACGTCGGTTTCGGCCCTGAAGCAGCAGGCGCGACGGGAACACGGCCTGGTGATCTACGCCAACATCCCGTCGGGGTACCTCCAGCCGGTCATCACCGCGTTCAACAAGCGATACCCGTCCATCAAGATCAGCGCGGCTGACCTCAACGACGACGTGGTGTTCTCGAAATACGAAACCGAAGCCGCTCAAGGAGCGCGAACCGCGGACCTGCTGATCGCCAGTGCCCCTACCTTGTGGGTTCAGGCGGAACAGAACGGAGTGAGTGCGGGCTTCACTCCGACTGGTCTGACTGCCTTCCCCTCCTGGGTGAATCAGGGCCACGGTGTCTTCATCATGTCGGCCGAGCCAATCCTGCTTACGCATAACGACAAGCTCCTGACCCCATCGCAGGTGCCGACGACGTATGCCCAGCTTGCCGCCGACTCGAAGGCGAATCCCGCCAAGTACAAGCTGGTGTCGTACAACATCACCAATCCGCTCAACTTCGCCGGGATCTATGGCCTGACTCACGTCCTGGGAGCGGCCAAGGTGTGGAGCGACTACCGGGCCATGGCACCGGTGACCAAGACCTTCGATGATGGTCTCACCGCTCTTGCTTATATGCTCCAGGGCGGCGCGTCGCTCGGCTACATGACCTCGGGGCTGGCCCAGGGCGTCCTTCCGCACTACAAGGGCCTGGCCAGCTACACCTACATGCAAGACGCGACTCCGCTCATTCCTCGCGGTATCACCGTGACCAAGAACGCCGCCAGCCCGGCCTCAGCTCGGCTGTTCCTGGATTTCCTCTACACCCAGGCCGGCCAGGACGCGCTCTGCGCCGGCGGCTTCGAGGCGACCATGAACAACTTCCACTCCGCCAACGGCTGCACCGCATCTCTGACGGCACTGCAGAGTCACGTCCCGCCGAACACGATCTACCTTGTGCCGATCAATCAGGCGGTGCTTAGCCAGCAAAGCGCGATCACCAAGCGCTGGAACCCGAGCGCCGGGCAGGCGCTGGTCTGGTTCGCCGTCGTCGCGCTCGTCGTGGGTCCCTTCTTCCCCTTGGTCTACTCGTCGCTGCGGAGCAAGCCGATCTATCTGCCCGGCGGCACGTTCACCCTTTCGGCGTACCGGACACTGTTCGCAGACCCGCTGTTCTGGAGAGCGGTAAGGAACACCGTTTCGTTCGCCATGGGCACGACAGTGCTGGCGGTGGTCGGCGGCACCGCGCTAGCGATCCTCTGCACCCGGACGAATTTGCCCGGACGCAGGGCTTACCGGCTGCTGTTGATGGCTCCGATCGTCATCCCGCCTCTGGGGCTCATCATCGGCTGGCTGGCGATCTACGGCCAGGGCGGCTACATCACCCAAGTCGTCGGCCAGAACCTGCATCTGCCGGTGTGGAACCTGTCGTCGATCCCCGGCATGTCGGTCCTCGGTGCGGTCATCACCATACCCGTCGTGTTCCTGACCGTGCAGTCCTCACTCGCGACAGCTGACTCCTCGCTCGAGGACGCCGCTCGCAGCAGCGGCGCGGGACCGGCGCGAGTGATCGCACTTGTGACGCTGCCGATGTTGCGTCCGGCAATACTGAACTGCACCTTGCTGATCTTCGCGCTGTGCCTGGAGATCCTGGGCATCCCGTTGTTCCTCGGGGCGCCATCGAACATCGACTTCTATGCCAGCTACCTGTACCGGTCGTGGAGCAGCGGCGCGACCCCTGACCCGTCGTTCGTCAGTGCTGGCGCAGTTTTGCTGCTGCTAGTCGTCTCGGCCCTGCTGATCCTGCGCGCCCGGATGTCCGGCTCGGAGCAACGGTTCATCGCTCCTGGCACCGGGGGTGGCGGCGCGCACAGCCCGCTCGATCTGGGAGGCTGGCGACGGCCAGCCGGCTTCGGGATCGCCGTGTACATCGGAATCACCTGCGCGATCCCGCTGCTGGGGTTGGTGCTGATGTCAGGCGTGAAAGTGCTGACCACGCTGGAAGCGCCATGGCATCTGTTCACCGCCGAGAACTGGCATCTGGTCGCCACCGACCCGACGCTGCGACGATCCATCACTGACAGCCTGCTCATCGCCGGAGGAGGCGGAGCCGCCACCGTCCTGCTGGTCGCGGTGGCCACGCTGATCGCCCACCGCTCGGGGTTCCCGCTGCGGCGGACCCTTGCCCCCGCCTTGATCTATCCTCGCGCAGTGCCGGGAGTGATCCTCGGCATCGGCTTCTTCTGGACCTACCTGATGTTCACGCCCGGAGCCCTGGTCCGCAACAACCTGTGGGGCGAACTGATCGCGCTCTGCGTGCGGAACCTGACCCTGGCCTACGTGGTCATCTATCCC
>WNFI01114573.1_pt1 | contig 11710 bp, 10 predicted proteins | sample 5400471 | NCBI WGS metagenome assembly WNFI01 (sample SAMN13153348, study PRJNA577476) | soil metagenome | isolation source: 100 cm saprolite on Douglas fir-dominated hillslope | place: USA:California | collected 2013-09-17
TGCCTGTCTGCTGCTCGCGCCTTTGTCAGTTCGATGAGTGCTCATCCGCGGTGCGAAACTCTAACGTACGACAGAGCGCCCGCAGGACCGTGCGCGCGTTCGATCGACTGTTCCGTGGCCGATGCCGTGTGCCGCAGCAACGAATCAATTCAAAACGGTATACCCTGGACCAAACTCGCGATGCCGCTGGGATCCTATTCCCGACAGGCCGTATTCGCGCATCAGCAGCGTCTCCGCTTCCTCCAGCGCGCTGAGATAAGGCTGATAGATCGACCGGAGTGCAACGTCGAAGTTCTGGTCGATCAAGGAATATGTGTACCAGCGTCCCGTATCGTCGCGAAACAGACCGCTGAAATGAAAAAAGATCAGCGACACCCCATCGACGAGGATCTGGTCTCTGTCCACTCCGAGGCTGTGACCATCGAGGTTCCACGGGGCGAGATTAACGCCGGGATGCGCGATGATTCGCAAGTTCGGATAACGCGCTGGCCACTGCGTCAAATACCCTTGGTTCATATAGCGGCCGTCCGGCTTGACAGTCTCGTAACACCAGTCCAGGCAATCGGCGCGCCAGTCGGCAAGCCACCGCCGCCCGACTGCATCATTCCGCCAGTACACGCATCCCGCGTTGAACGGTCGAGGGCGAAGCGCGCCAGGGCCGGTTTCTGCGTCGCATAAAACTCCCAGGGCGAACGATCTCGCTTCGTGGCGACTTCAGGATCGTCGCGATAGAGCTCATCGGGTGTAATGACTGTCACGGCAGACGGCATCAGATCGCGTGTTATTCTTTGTACCATCGCGTCGAGCGCGAGCACGAATATGCGCGCTGCCGGGTCGCATCGAAGGAGCGAATAAAGCATGACGATGCCGCGAGCTGCATAAGCCGAGTCGAAGTACGTGACGTAGGTTCGTTGCGAGCTTCGAGCCTTACCGAAGAGACGCGCGACCTGCCGCATCGCAATCATCGAAAGTGCAACCCTTGCAACGAGCGTGCTGGCGCCGCTGCCCTGGCCGAAGATGCTCAAACCGGTAAAGAGCTCGGCTCATCATCGGCACGAAAGCCAAACATGTCGACTGTGCACAGCGCCCGCAAGCCGGGCGCGCCTTCGATCGCCGGTTCGAGCGGGCGCATTAGCCGAAACAGGAATTCCGGCGTGAAGTTGGGAAATATATTGCACCGGAAATGAACGATTTTGCTGTAGCCCGCGGCCTCGAATAAACCGCACAGGTCCCGCCCGCGGAAACTCGCTTCGCCGGCCTCTTTATAAGACGGGGTCAATTCGAGCAGCCTGCGCAACAAGTGATTGCCGTTTGGCTCCAGCACGACGACCCGGCGGGCAATGCCGCGCAGTGCCTTGATGACCTTCGGAGCTGACGGCTTGATGTGATGCAGGATGCCGATCAGGAAAGCCCCGTCATAGGTCGGCAGCTCGGCGAAATCGAGCTGGGTGACATCGCGGACCTGGAAACGGACCTGAGGTCCCGGCGAGCCCGCCTGGGCACGATGGATGCTGGGTTCCGACAAATCGAAGCCATCGATGGACTGGAAATGCCCGGCGAGAACTCCGTTCGCGAACGTGCCGTCGCCACATCCAAGGTCGAGGATGCGCGAGGAGCGATCGAGCCCTAGCCGCAGGCCGATATCGACCGCCAAGCGATGAAGTCGCCCGTTTACATGGCGCTCGACCGCCGGGCTCCCGAACATCGCCTTGCTATAGCCGAGTTCCGCCGCGCGTTCCCAATACGACTTGCCGTCAACGCTCATTTTGGTTCCGCGCGATCTTGTCCTATGACCATATTGAAAGGAGCAGCCGAGCCGCAATGAAGGCCTCGCAGATCTTGACGAGGCCGGGCATGGCCAATCCGAAAGCGCTCCCCTCACCGCCGCATCACGACAGCCGGCCGATTTCAATTCCTGGGCGGCATCGCTGCCGCACCCGCCCTCGGGATCAAACGACCCGCCGCAGGCTATATCAGCCGGGGCAGGTTTGGGAAGGAGCTCGCGGCGAGATCTACCACTGTGTGTCTCTTGGCGGCGATCGGCCCAAAGGGAGCGACGCCTACGGTCTTCGCCCAAAATCGCCTTGCCGATCGGCCGCGGCCACGGCATGAAGTCTGCGACGCCGCCACATTTAGCGGCGGGCTGCAGCCGAGATACAGACGCCAGGGGGATCTGCTGATTTTGTCGGAAGATCAGTCTTACCGGAACCAATCGGCCACAGCGGCGGCAAATTCCGACGATCAGCGATCACTGGAAGGTCAATTTCTTCGGCCTATCGGGAACGGTCTCGCGCGCTGGGGGCCTCCCGCCGTAGCCGGGGCGCTGATCCTGCTGATCTGCCTCAAGGCGATCGTGGGGATCGATCTGGTCTGGGACAGCTTGGCGTATCACCTGCCGTTCACGGCGCTTCGCTCCGGCATCCTGACCAAATGGCAATTTCAACTACATCCGGGGCTGAGGCAGCTTTACCTTGGCAGCCCTGTTCTGGGCGACCTCCTGCGCGGCTGGCTATGGCGGCTGTCGGGCCGACCGGAGGCGGTTAACCTGCTTGGGGTCATCAGCCTTCTCGGTCTGGCCGGTTATTTGAAATGGGCGTTCAGGCTCGAAGCAGGCTGGACGTTGATCGGTCTGCTCGCGATCCCGGCGGTGCAGACCGCGGCCGCCGGCAATTATCTCGACTTGCCGGCCAATGCGATGCTGGCGGCTCTTCTGTTCGCGGTCTGCGATCTTTGGATCAATCCCGAAAGATACAGCCGCCCTGCGCCGTGGATCGCTTTTCTCCTCGTGGCGGGAGCGGCAGGGAATATCAAACTTCATACCGGTGTGCTCGCTTGCCTGGCCTATCTGTTCACGATACCGCCGTTCTATCGAATCCTCCGGCGATCGCGCGGGGGCTGGGCCAAGATGCTGCCGGCGATATTCTGGCTGGGCGGTGCGCTACTGGTCAGTGTGAATTTCATCAAGAATTCGGTGTTCCACCGCAACCCGATCTACCCGCTGGACGTGTCGATCGCCGGGCTGCATCTGCCGGGCCCCTGGACACCCGGTATCTGGTTCAAGAGCGGCGGTCCCTATGACGGCGTGCCGGGGCCAATTTCTTTTTTTCTATCGGCGTTGGAGTACCACAGCCTCGATGGACGTCCCATTCCCTATACAAACGGCATGGGCGACGTACCCGCCACCTCGCTGAGCGCCCACATGGGCGGGTCGTTTTCGGCATTGCTGGTCGCGAGCATCTGTTTTTTGATCCTCGCCTTGATTCGCCGGCGCGATAAATGGGCGTTTACATATTTCATCTGCTTTTTAATTTGTACCGCCATTATCGCCTTTGTCCCAAATGCTCGCGCGCTTCGCTACGTGATGTTTTGGATGATGTTCCTCGTCATCGGCTGCTTAGTGTTGCTGCAGCGGCCTGACCTCGCGGGATATGCACGAGGATACAAGATCATTTTGTTCGGATCGCTCGCTTTTGTTACTTCGGTCACTGGCGCAATCTATTTCACTCCGGTGTGGCATAACCTGCCGACCGGCAAGGATGGCTGGGATACCCGGTTTGTCATTTACTTCGCACCGATCTTTCATCAGCAGCTTGCAAAAGTTCGATCTTACGGAATAAAGGAGGGCGAATGCGGGGGCTACAACACGATACCGGTGAGTGCCTGGCATTCCTGAGTAGCGCCGGTGTTTGGCGGAACGGCGCCAGAAAGCCTGGAATCGTCGAATACGCCCTGTTCGATGTACGAGGCCGAGGACTTAGCTAATGGGGAGCTTCGATGTCGTAACAGGCGGCGCTGGATTCATCGGCAGCCATCTCGTCGACGCGCTGATCGCGCAAGGCCGGAATGTCCTGGCAATAGACGATCTTTCGGTTGGACGCCGGTCGAACCTGGCCGCCCATGACGGCAATCCCAAACTGCGCTTTATCGAGGCAAGCGTCGTTGATCGCGGCCGCATGGTCGAACTGCTCGATGGCGCCGACCGCGTGTTTCATCTCGCGGCCCTGGCCGATATCGTTCCGTCGGTCGAGAATCCGCAACGCTATTTCGACGCCAATGTCAACGGCACCTACGCCGTCGCCGAGGCCGCGCGTCAACACGGAGTCAAGCGGCTGCTCTATGCCGCATCCTCGTCATGCTATGGCATCGCGCAAATCTACCCAACACCGGAAACCGCGGCGATCGATCCACGCTATCCCTATGCGCTGACGAAGTATCTCGGCGAGCAGACCGTATTGCACTGGGGACAGGTCTACGGGATTCCGGTGACCTCGCTGCGGCTGTTCAACGTATACGGACCGCGGGCGCGCACCAGCGGCACTTACGGGGCGGTGTTCGGTGTCTTCCTCGCCCAGAAGCTCGCCGGAAAGCCCTTGACCATCGTCGGAGACGGCACGCAGACGCGCGATTTTACCTTTGTCACCGACGTGGTACATGCCTTTATCGCGGCCGCCGAGCGCGGTCGCAGCGGTGCTGTGTACAATGTCGGCAGCGGCGCGACCGTCAGCGTCAGCCGTCTCGTCGAATTGATCGGCACGCCGGAGATCAGGTACATTCCAAAGCGACCGGGAGAGCCGGACTGCACCTTTGCCGACACGACGCGCATCGCTTCCGAGATCGGTTGGCGCGCGCAGGTGCCGATCGAAGCCGGGGTCGCCGAGCTGCTGGCCAACCTCGAATATTGGCGAGATGCACCGGTATGGACGCCCGACGCCATCGTCGAGGCGACCCAAAGCTGGTTCAAGTATATCAAGAATCGCTGACCGCTTCCCTCGGAGCTTCAGAACGGCCGTGCCGGAGCGGGAAAGCGCTGGCTTTGCACTGCCCTGCAGCGGCTCCCACCCCTCAGCGCCGCGGACCGCAGGCGAGTGCGAGCCGGTAGTGGGCCATTGGACCGAAGCCCGTATGCACCACCTCATCATTCATTGCGAACATGAAGATATTGTGGAAAAATCGTTGCATCAACTCTCTCAGCTCGGTCTCGGTTTTGCAGTTGATATGACCCGCCTTGCTCGGCGGCGACGCATAGGTCTGCGACTCGAGCGACGGCATCCCGACGATAACCGCGCCGTGCGGTTCGAGCGCATCGACGATGCGGCGCATTACGTGTTCTTCCTGCTCCTGCGGAATGTGCTCGAGGACGTCGAGCGTGTAGATTGCATCATGGCGCCCGGGCAGCGGATCCTTGAGGATGTCGACGACCACCGCATCGAAGGTCCACCGATCTTTCATCCGTGCCTTGGCATCGGCGATGTAGGATTCGTCGAAATCAACGACGGTAAGCTTCTGCACCGCTTGCTGCACGATCGGGGCACAGAACGCGTCGCCGCAACCTACCTCCAGCACGCTAGAGCGCCCGGCGAACATCTTCGCCACGAACTTGTATCGCGCCATCGAGAACACGAGCCGGCGCGGGTCGTCATACCATTCCCAGTTCTTCAGAAGTCCAAGCCGGGTCTCACCGATGTTTAGGCTGACGTCGAGGCCTGGTTGATTAACGGGGTCCTTGGCTTTCATTTCCCGCTGCGGGTGTCTGGAAATCAGATTGCGTCGGCCCTGGCGAGCCAAGATGTCAGCCCTGCCGACCGCTAATGCACTATAATCATCGCATGTTGATCCGGGCAAGGCTGGCGGCAGTAGCCTGCCGGTGCATTCAGTTTAAGCAGCGAGGATCGTGCGACCGCCGGCTCGGGTTGGGCGAAGTCGCGGGGATCGGGTTTGAGGCCTTTGCGCCTGGGGTTGATACCACCTTTAGGATTGGTTAACATCTCTCACGCAAAAGCTTGTGACAGCGCTACAGGCGTGATGCGCATCGCGGGGGATATGCAAACCGCTCTTTAAGCGTCGGGGTTGGTCCGGGGGAGGGTCAGCAGTGGATGAGGCTGATTTTGCGATTGCGAATGTGCCGACTTTCGAAACCGATAAGACAATATCAGGAGGCCCCGATCGAGGCAGCCTCGAGCGCAAGATCGTGCCGCTGGCGCGGCTCGGCGCGATCGCCGACCGGTTGCGGTCTGAGAGGCGTTCCATCGTTCTAGCGCATGGCTCATTCGACCTGCTGCACATCGGCCATGTGCGTCATCTTCAGGCCGCCCGGAGCCATGGCGACGTCCTGTTCGTAACTATCACAGCCGATGCATTCATCAACAAGGGTCCCGGCCGTCCGGTATTTCCCGAGTCACTGCGGTCGGAGATGCTGGCCTCACTGGAGATCGTCGACTACGTCGGGGTTGTCGCGGGTCCCGACGCGCTCCCGGCGATTCAGGCGATCCAGCCGAACGTGTATATTAAAGGCCAGGATTACCGGTATCCGGAGGGCGACATCACCGGACGGATCGTCGCCGAACGCGAGACGGTCGAGCGCTACGGCGGCCGGATCGTCTTTACCGAAGAAATAACCTACAGCTCGACCGAGCTGATCAATCAGCATCTCAACATTTTCGACCCCCATACCCGCGAGCACCTCGACAGTCTGCGGCAAAACGGCGTTTCCGAGCGGATCGCCGGGCTGATGGAGCGGATGTCGACGCTGAACGTATTGGTCGTCGGCGAGGCGATCATCGACGAGTATCGCTACGTGCTGCCGATGGGCAAGGCACCAAAAGAAAACATCATCGCCACCCGGCTGCAGGACCGCGAAGTTTTTGTGGGTGGGGCGATCGCGACGGCCAACAATGCGGCGGCGTTTTGCGGCAGCGTCGAGGTGCTGACGGTTATCGGCGAGCGCGACAGCTACGAGCAGGCGATCCGCGACGCGCTGAAGCCGAACGTCTCGATGCGCTGCCTGATGCGGCGCGGCGCGCCGACCATCCACAAATGCCGCTATGTCGATCCTTCCCTGCTAAGGAAGCTCTTCGAGGTCTACCAGATCGACGATGTGCCGCTACCGCCGCGCGACGAAGGGCGGCTGTGCGACATGTTTCGTGATTCCGTCGCCGATGTCGACGTCGTGATCGTCAATGATTTCGGGCATGGGATGATCGGCGACAAACTGGTGCGCACGATCGTCGATCACGCCCCATTTCTGGCGATCAACGCGCAAACGAACAGCGCAAATATGGGCTTCAACCTGATCAGCCGATACCCGCGGGCTGATCTCGTCTGCGTCGATGCGCTTGAGGCGCGGCTCGCGTCGAAAGACCGCACCGGAGAGCTTACCCAAATCATCAATGAGCGTCTGCCGAGCATGATCGATTGCGACCGTTTTGTCGTCACCAACGGCCGCCATGGTTCGTTGACCTACGAGCGCGGCGATATCGTCCGCTCGATCCCGGCATTTCCCTCGAAGGTGGTCGACACCATGGGGGCCGGCGATGCGGTGCTGGCGGTGGCGGCGCCAATGGTCGCGGCCGGCGCGCCGCTTGATCTCGTCGGGTTCATCGGCAACGTGGTTGGCGCGCAAAAGGTCTCGATCGTCGGCCACCAGCGTTCGATCGACCGCGTCGCCGTACTGAAAGCAGTAACCGCATTGCTCAAATAGGCGGCGCGGCTGGATAGAGCTTGTCAATTCGGGGGTGTTGATGCCAACTCGGTTTAGTCGGGTTCTGGTTACCGGCGGCGCCGGGTATGTCGGCTCGGTGCTGGTGCCGAAGCTGCTCGCCGCCGGGCACGCGGCCAACGTCCTCGATCTCTTCCTTTACGGCGAAGACGTTCTCGACGCCGTCAAAGGACACGCGAAGCTTCGTCTGATCAAAGGCGATCTGCGTCACCTGCCGAGTGTGGAGGCGGCGCTCGTCGGCTGCGATGCGGTCATCCATCTCGCTTGCATCTCGAATGATCCCTCCTTCGAGCTCGATCCTGAACTCGGCAAGTCGATCAATCTTGACGCGTTCCGGCCGCTGGTGCGCGCTGCCAAGGCGGCGGGGGTCAAACGCTTTATCTACGCCTCCTCATCCTCGGTATACGGCATCAAGGAAGGAGTGTCGGTCACCGAGGAGCTCCCGCTCGAACCATTGACCGACTATTCCAAGTTCAAAGCGGCGTGCGAGCGCATCCTCGAAGAGGAGCGGGCCCCGGGATTCGTCACGCTGACGCTCCGGCCGGCTACCGTGTGCGGCTACTCGCCGCGCCAACGGCTTGATCTGGTCGTCAACATCCTGACCAACCACGCGGTGAATAACCGCAAGATAAAGGTCTTTGGCGGAAGCCAGCTGCGTCCAAACCTGCACATCGAGGACATGACCGACCTATATCTACAATGCCTGGCAGCGCCCGATGAGCAGATCGACGGACGCATCTGGAACGCCGGCTATGAAAACCACACGGTTCGGCAGCTCGCAGACACGGTCCGCGAGGTTGTTGGCGGTCCAATCGGACTGGAAGTGGTGCCGACAGACGACAACCGCTCCTATCATGTGTCGTCGGAAAAAATCCGTCGGGAACTTGGCTTCGTACCGCGGCGCTCGATCGGCCAGGCAGTGGCGGACCTCAATCAGGGCTTCAAGGACGGCCGCCTCCCGGACGCGATGACCAGCAGCCGCTACTACAACATCCGCGTCATGCAGGAAGCGCGGCTCAAATAACGCGCCTGCTGCTAGCCGTCGGCGATCCGGATCAGCACCCGTCCGGCGTTGCCGCTGCGCATTAGATCGATCGCCGGGTTGATGTCGTCGAGGCCGAATTCGTCGGTGACGATGCCATCAAGAGAGAGCCGCCCCGCTTGCACCAGTCGGATGATGCGCGGGATGTCGATATGCGGCATCGCGCCGCCGCCATGCGAACCGGTCAGCACCTTGTTGAAATGGATCGGCAGGGTGTTGATCGTGACCTTTTCCTGCGGCGCGCCGACGAGGACGCAGGTGCCGTCGGCGTGGGTCAGCTCGTAGGCGCTCTCAATCACGGATTTGACGCCTGTCGTCTCGAACACCTTGTCGGGCCCGGCGGCGCCGACGATGGCGCGGATCGCGCCGGCGACATCGCCGATTTTACCGCCGTTGATGCAATGGGTGGCGCCGCGCGCCTGGGCCATCTCCAGTTTGCGATCGAGCAGATCGCCCAATAGGGGGGCGACTTTGAGATCGAAATCGGGGGCAATCGCGGTCATCCGATTCTCGGAGACAACCGCGTATTCGTTGAATGTCGTCACCCAACCGGCATTGAGCTTTTGGCCGCGCCAGCCATAGGCCGGAGTTCGGCTCTGGATGCCGCGACTCGGCCGCCAATGCAGCACCACCGGATCGCCCGGGTTGACCGTGGTGACGCCGGGGCCGATCTCGACGACCTCAGCGGACGCCTCATGTCCCAACAGATGCGGCAGGAACTTGTCGATGCCCTTCAACGCGTCGATCTCGTTGATCTGGGCGCCGCAGATCGTCGTGTAGAGCACCTTGACCAGCACCTGCCCGGCATCGAGCGCGTCCGGCAGGGCGATGTCGTCGACCACCAACGGCTGACGCGACTGCGCCAGGATCGCCGCGCGAGCTCGCTTTATCTGCATCCTTGCTCCGCTATTCGAAATAGATGAATTCGTAGTCGCCAGTGTACCCGAAATGCCGGTACAGCCAGATCCACGAGGCGGTGTCGAAGAACGCTTCGCAGGTCAATGCCCAGCACTGCATGTTGAATTGCTCGAGCTCGTTGCGATAGCTCTCGACCATGATGTAGCCGTGTTTGCCGACGCGCTCGACTTCGGGAAGAGCGGTTGCGAGCTCGAAGATCTTGAGATTGTGGAACGCGCCGAGCGAGATCACGAGATCGAACGACTTATCGCCGAACGGGTAGCGGTCCTGCGCGCGGTAGCGGAACAGATGGTCTTTGACGTCGGGATGGGCATCGGCGAGGCCGTGCTGCGAGATGTCGAAGCCAACCAGCTCGGCTTCCGGCAGCAGCCGCTGGAACTCGCGCAGCAGGTAGCCCTTGCCGCAACCGACATCGAGAATGCGGACCTTGCCCTCGAGCCCGTGGAGGTCGATCAAACCCTGCGCTACCGGGGCCCAGCGGCCCTCGATGTAGCGATAGCCGCCATAGCCGTAGCGGCGGTCGCCATCCCAGTAATCGCGTTCGTATTCTTTTGCCTTCAGCATGCAATGGACCTTGTCGTCCACCATTCGCGCCAGATAGTCCCGCTGGGTTGCGCGGTGCAGCGGTGTCACGAGATTAAGCAGCCGGCCCATGTCGTCTCCTGTCGAAATGAAGCTGGATGCGGGCGATCAAGCCGCCTGTCGCGCTACTCATCGCTGTGCCTGTTGGTGCCGTGAAGCCGCGGCAAGCGCGCCATGGCGGCCGGTTTCGATCAGTTCGTCGATGACTTCCCAAGGCTCGGGGACCGCGATCCCGAACCGCCGGCGCAGAGCGCTGCTGTCGAGCGTCGTGTGCGGCGCGGTCGAGCCCGGCGGCAATCCGGCCGAATAGGCGCTGACCGGCCGCACCAGCTCCGGCTCGGCGCCGAGCTTGCGGGCCAGATAGGCGGCGACTTCGCTGTAGGCGATGTCGCGCGGACCGGTCAGCTGAAAGATGCCGCGGGCGGGTTCGGCGAGCAGGCGCTCGATCGCTGTGGCGACGATCCCGACCGGCGTCGGCGCCATCATCATGTCGAAGAAGGCGCGCACCGGCTCGCCCGCTGCGAGGCTCACCATCCATTGCGATAACAACGGCATGCCGGGGGACACGACCTTTGCCAGCCGCAGCACCGCGACGGGCTTCCCGGCAGCCATCCTCTCCGCCAATGCCGCCTCCGCCGCGGCCTTCTGCCGGCCGTATTCGCTGACGGGGCAGGGCGGCGTCTCGGCCGGTAGGTGCGGGCGCGACCCGTCGAACACCTTGTCGGTCGACAGAAACAACACCGGGATGCCGCTCGCCACCAGCCGGTCGGCGAGGCCGGTCGTCGCGGCGACGTTGACTCGCGCCGAGTCCTCCGGGTGGCGGGCGCAATCGGCGAGGCGGGCGATCGCGGCGCAAAAGCACGCGCCGCCCGCAAATGTGCAGCGGTGGCGGTGGCGATCTCGGAATCGCCGCCAACAATCAGAACCTGTCTGGGCATGAAAATCTTATGACTAGACCGCGCGGTGGCGCAGACCGTTGCGAACGACCGCGGCGATGCCAGGCGGCTGAAGCCCGTAGAGCTCCATCAGTTGGTCTTGACTGCCGTAATTCTTGGCGAAGGCGTCGGGAATGCCGAGCCGTTTCACCGGCGGCAATGAGCCGGATAATTCCTCGACCAACGCGTCGATCACCGCGCTCCCTAGCCCGCCGACAACCGTGTGCTCCTCGATCGTGACGATCAGGTCGCTTTGCGGGACATGCTGGAGCAGCGCCTCGACATCGAGCGGCTTTACCGTATGGATGTGCATGACGGTACACTCGATGCCTTCAGCCGCGAGCAAATCGGCCGCCGCAAGCGCCCGCGTCGTCGCGACCCCAGTCGCCACCAGCAGCGCCCGGCGTCGGCCCGCACCCGCCTCGCGCATTACAATCGCCTTACCAATCGTAAAATCGAGCTCGGGGCGGCTGACGATCGGGTCATATCCTTTGGCAAGGCGGATATAGATGGGTCCGGGCCAGTCGAGCGTCTGGTCCATGAAACGCTTCATCTCGTCAGCGTCACATACCGATACCACCGTCATGTTCGGCAGCGCGCGCATGATCGCGATGTCTTCGATCGCCAAATGGGTTGGACCCAGCGGCGCATAGACCAATCCGGCGCCATTGCCGATCAGACGCACCGGCAGGTTATGAAGGCAGAGATCGACCGCCACCTGCTCGTAGCAGCGGCGGG
>WNFI01139859.1_pt1 | contig 11709 bp, 9 predicted proteins | sample 5400471 | NCBI WGS metagenome assembly WNFI01 (sample SAMN13153348, study PRJNA577476) | soil metagenome | isolation source: 100 cm saprolite on Douglas fir-dominated hillslope | place: USA:California | collected 2013-09-17
ACGGACCGACCGCTACTGCCACAGCCACGGCTTCAATCACACCGACCTCAACCCCCTATACACTACAGGGATTCCAAAATGTATACAAAACGGGAATCGCACCCATGGTCCAGCTCGGGTTTACGGAGCCGCAAGTCCGATCGCTCTACGAGGTCAATGTTCTGCGTGGGAAGCTTGATGCGATCATCACTGCAGATGTGCCCAATACGCAAGACCAGGTCTGGGCCCGCCATATTCTGGTCGCGGACCTTGCGACCGCCAATGCAGTCCGCCAGAGACTTGTGAATGGAGAGGACTTTGCGACCGTCGCGGCCGCAGTCTCAACCGACACGGGCACCAAAACGAAAGGCGGGGACCTGGGTTGGTTTGGTAAAGGAGTGATGGTCCCCGAATTCGAGCAGGCCGCGTTTAGTCTGAAAATCGGCGAGATCAGCCAACCCGTGAAGAGCCAGTTCGGGTATCACATCATTCAGGTCCTGGCCCATCAGAATATCCCCCTGGATGCAACGGCATACGCCACCGCCAAACAGACCGCATTTGATAATTGGCTGAAGGGTCTGAGAACCACCTATATGGTCCAGACCTATGACATCTGGCAGAATATCGTTCCCACGGATCCGGCCGCTCCGGCTCAACCCCGATGAAAAAAATTCCCCGCTCCAGCTGGAGCGGGGAATTTTTTTGCTTTAACCCTGGCTGGTGCCGAGCATTTCTTCGCTGACCTCGTCCAGCTTCAAGCTGATAATCTGGGTCACCGAATCACGGCCCATGGTGACGCCATAGATCACGTCAGCCGCTTGCACGGTATTCCGGTTGTGGGTGATGATGATGAACTGCGTATCCCGGCTCAAGTCCACCAAAAGATCCCGGAAGCGGCCCACATTGGCCTCATCCAGCATGGCGTCCACTGCATCCATGACACAGACGGGGGTGGGTGACACCTTCAGCAGGGCGAAGACCAGTGCGATGGCGGTCAGGCTGCGCTCCCCACCCGAGAGCAGCGACAACCCCTGTTCGCGTCGTCCTGGGAGACGGGCTTCAATCTCGATTCCCGTTTCGATGAGATTATCAGGATCGGTCAGGGCCAAATGTGCCGAACCACCTCCGAACAGGCGGGTAAAGATGGCGCGAAATTGTTTATCGACCGCCTCATAGGTTCTGCTAAATTCCCGCCTGGTGAGGTTGAGACGCGCTTCAAGGCCGGCCGACAGCTCTAAGACCTGCGGCAGCTGTTCCACCAGTCCTTCGAATGGAAGAGGGACCGGGCCTTCGACATTTTCTTCATACTCAAAAGACACCAGGCCGAAATCATCTGTGATCTTTTCACGCAGCGATTCCACTGATTCCTGCCGGTGAATCTGCTCGAGCTGCAGCTGGCCCCAGGTGCGCTCTGAATTCATCAGATTCCGCTGTGTACTTGTTTCGGACTCCTGCAGAAGATTTTCCTGCCGCTCAGCGTTTTGCAGCTGGCTCTCCGCCGGATCCAGCTCGGTTCGAATGGCCTCGATCTTTGCCTGGACGCCGGCCTCCTGATCATGCAGGTTTGATCTTTCACCGTCGAGCGCCTGGATCTGTTGATCCGTCTGGCTCTTCCGCTCCTGCAGATTCTTCTGCACCAACTGAGCCCGCTCTAAAAGCTGCATGCTTTCCATCTGGCGGGCACGCTCGCCGTCGACAGCCTGTGTGATCACCGCCAATCGCGTATTCCAATACGCGACGCCATCCTGCGCTTCCACCAGGCTAAGTTCGCTGATCTGATTCGTGATCCCCTGAAAATGCAGGTCCGACTGGATAATCTGTGCATCGATATCCTTGACCAGCGCTCGGTAGCGGTCCGCCTCGCTTCTATCCTGCTCTATCCGCGACTGCAGCTCTGCGTTTTGACTCCGCAGCCAGTCCGACTGCCGGACGGCCGCATCCAGATCGCGGGTCTCTTTCTGCTCTTGGGACTGGGCACGTTCGTAGTCAGCCCGGAACTTTTCCAGGTTCTCAGATCGGCTGGATTGGGCACGCTCGGCCTCAGACAACTCCCCGGACAATTCTTCGATGACGCGATTCAGCGCCTCGAGGCGCTTGCCGAATTGCGCCAAGGCCGCGCCCAGCTCACGCTTTTGTCGGGGTCGGCTCAACGTCGAAGCTCCCGTCGACTTGCCGGCGATGATCAGCCCATCCCCTCGAAACACCTCTCCGCGCAAGGTCACGACTCGGGCGTGGAGGGGGATCCTGCCGGCCATCCGACGAGCAGCAGCTCGATCCTGGACGACTAACGTCTGTCCTAGCAGGCCGGTGACTGCATGCTCATACTCCACCGGACTCTGCACGAGATCCGAAGCAAGACCCAAATAGCCCGGATCTTCGGGCTTCTGCAGTGGCTGGTGCGCCCCAACGTCCGTCGGCAGCAAGGCCGCCCGGCCAGAATCATCGCTCTCAAGCAAACGCAGCGCCTCCTCAACTTGAGAGGCTTCCAGCAAGACGGCATCCAGCGAATCCCCGAGCGCCGCCGCAATCGCAGTTTCAAGCTCCGGGGGAACATCCAGGATCGAACTTAATGCACCCTTTGCTCCAAGACGGGATCGCCGTGAGGCGTCCAGGAGAAATCGAGAGCCCTCGGCGTAACCTGCGAGCGACTCCTCAGCCTGGAGAAGAATATCGAGTTGAGCCTGGGCACGGGAATATTCGCCTTGCCGCGTAACCTTTTCCTCAAGTTTGGAATGCCGATCGGAATCCAGTTTTTCAAGATCGATCTTCCGGGAGTTCAGTTCCTTCAAGGAATTCTCAACTGTCTGGCCCGCGTCGATCCTCGCGTCCTGAGCGATCTGAAAAGAGTGTCTGGCTTGTTCGACTGAAGCCTCAGCGGATCGGATGGAGACAGTTCCAAATTCGAGTTTCTGCCTTCCTGATTCTATTTTCGAGTTCAAGTCATCCAACCGCGCTTGTGACTCCGCTTTGCGGGCATGCAGGGAGTTTTTCTCCATCCGTGCAGCCTCTAATTGTTCCTCGAATCCACCCTGCTGTGCCTGACGCTGCTGCAAGGCCTCCTGATTCTCGCGGAGGCGAGCTTGAGCTTCATTGAGCTCCGTCTGCAATCGGTCGGCTTCGCCCTCGACTTCGCGAAAACGCGAGCGGGCCAGCTTCTCTTCATCGAGCGCACGCTCCTGATCGAGTTCCAAAACAGCCAGCGACGAAATCAAGGCATGCCGCCGTTCCTCGAGCACCGCCAGCCCGCGGCTTACCTCCTCACGCTGAAGGTGGAGTTCGGATGATTCGTGATGCCACGAATTTAGATGAGCGCGCAGTGCGCTCAAGTCTTCACGAAAGCTGCTGTACTTCGTCTGGGATTCGGAATGGGCCTGCCGCAATTCCTGGACTCGAAGCTCTTGAGTCTGGGCAGCCTCCCGGGCGCCGGTCAGTTCTTGCTGTGCGTGATGCCAATGATAGCCATACCACTCGCTGAGGAGCTCACGCAACTGTGCCTGAGCCGCACCATACTCATTCGCCCGCTTTGCCTGCCGTTCGAGAGTCTTCAAACGCGGCTCAAGTTCCGCCAGGATGTCGAGGACACGATCCAGATTATGGCGGGTGCTCTCCAACCGTTTCGTCGCTTCTTCCCGGCGGATCCGGTAAAGCCCTACTCCGGCTGCCTCTTCGAAGAGGCGGCGGCGGTCATCGGCTTTGAGTGCCAGCGAGGCGTCCACCAACCCCTGGCCAAGGATCGTGTAGGTCCTCTCCGAGAGTCCGGAGGCCGCCAACAATTCGTTCATATCGCGGAGTCGGACCACCTGTCCGTTCAGGAGATAGTCGTTATGACCATCCCGATACGCGCGGCGTGTGATCGCGACCTCGCTGAAGTCCACAGGTAACCAGCCGGTATTATTGTCGAAAATGATCTCCGCCGAGGCCATCCCGGCCCGGGGACGCTGCTCGGAGCCTGAAAAGATCATATCTTCGGTTTTCTTGCCGCGCAGCAGCGTGTAGGACTGTTCCCCAAGCACCCAACGCAGCGAATCAGCAATGTTCGATTTTCCTGAGCCGTTCGGTCCAACGATCGCCGTGATGCCCGCCGCGAACTCAAAACTTGTTTGCGCGGCAAAGGTCTTATAACCGTGGAGCTCAAGCGATTTTAGACGAAGAGGCATCTGATGTCTGCGACCTGATAACGGGATTGGAGAATATGAACGGACATGAGGATCACGCAATCCCTAGTGATTCGAGGGCGATCTGGGACGCCACCTGTTCCGCGACCTGCTTGCTTGGACCTTTTCCCCTGCCATAAGCCTGATCGCGAATGCGTACCTCGATCTCAAAGATCTTCGCGTGCTCGGGGCCGGAGGAGGAGACCAGGACATACCGGGGGGTTCCGAGCTTTTGAGCCTGTGCCCACACCTGGAATCGGCTTTTCGGATCGTATATTTCGAACCGTCCGATCACCTGATCCTGCACCAGGCCCAGCAAGGGTTCTATGAAGCGCTCTACGCTGGCAAGGCCAGAGTCGAGGAACAAGGCGCCAAGCAACGCCTCGAAGGTGGAACCTAGGAGGCTGTCCCGGTCCCGCCCGCCGGAAGTCTCTTCACCACGTCCCATTTTGAGCGCGGCTCCGAGTTCCAGCCGCCGGGCAAACTCGGCAAGCTGCTCATTGCGGACGAGCGCGGACCGAACGCGGGTCAGGTAGCCTTCATCCATTTCCGGGCAGTGCTGGTAGACCCAGGCGCCGACAATGAAATCCAGTACGGCATCCCCCAGAAATTCCAGCCGCTCATTATCCTCGAGCACATCTGGATTTTCATTCATGTAGGAGCGGTGGGTGAGAGCCCTGGATAACAAGGAAAGGTTGGAGAAAGTCAACCCAAGCCGCTCTGCCAGTTCGGCAGGCGACTCCGGGGCCCTACCTTCGGATATAGCGTTCATTGATACCTCCCCGGAACTCAGGGAGCGCTAAACACCCACCTCTCTCAGCCATTGCTTTGCAGCTCAGGTTGCGTCTGAGGGAGGTCGAGTCACTAGCGGTCCACCAGTTCCAATTTCTTCTCATTTGAATTTTATCGCAAAACACATTGGGTGGCTATCCAGAGCGCCATCGGTAATTGGGATTACAATCATCGCAGACTTTGAGGCTGCATTGATCAATCCCATTAGCAATGAAACGCGGTTTCTGCACGCGATCGAAATTGGTCTCGGTGCCTGGGCCTGGGGAGACCGGGTTGTCTGGCAGTACGGTCGTGGCTACACGGACAAAGACATCCGCCAGGCGTTTCAAACCTCGATCAAGGAAGGCAATCGATTCATCGATACAGCCGAAATTTACGGATCGGGACGGTCCGAACGCTTAACCGGCCAGTTCTTAAAGGAAACCGACCAACCCGTGCTGGTGGCAACCAAGTTTTTCCCGATGCCGTGGCGATTGACCCAGTACGCGCTTCCCTCTGCGCTCAAACGCAGTCTCGGACGGCTCGGGCTGGAACGCGTCGATCTATACCAGATCCACATGCCCTCCCCGCTTCTGAGCGTTGAGACCATGATGGACGGAATGCTGCTCTGTCTGGATAAGGGCTGGACCCGTACGGTGGGAGTGTCAAACTTTAATCATCACCAGATGCTCCGGGCTTTCTCGGCCCTGGCCCGAAAGAACATACCGCTGGCATCCAATCAGGTTCACTACAGCCTTCTCAATCGATCCATTGAGCTCAATGGCCTGCTCGCACGCTGCAAGGAGCTCGGCGTTCGTCTCATCGCCTACAGCCCGCTGGAGATGGGGTTGCTGACCGGCAAATACTCAGCCGCCAACCCACCGCCGGGCAGCCGGGGAGTCAGATACCTGGGTGTCCTCAACAGGATCCAGCCCCTGCTCAAACTGATGACCGAGATCGGACAAGACCAGGGCGGAAGGTCTCATTCGCAGATTGCTTTGAACTGGTGTATTTGCAAGGGGACCCTTCCCATCCCCGGCGCCAAGAACGCCGATCAGGCTGTGGATAATGCGGGTGCTCTTGGATGGCATTTGACCGCTGAGGAAGTGGCCAGATTAGATGAAGCCAGCCGCGGGCTGTATGTTTAGGTATAGGATATCGCTTCCACGCTTCTGAGGAGCTGCATCTCCCTTGCTCAAGAACAGAACCTCCGAAAACCTATGCTATAATGACCTCAGAATGCCTACCCCAGAGCGCTCCGCGAATGATCATAATGACGATAACGACCCCTCACGGGTCGTAGGGCGAAGCTTAGCTGGTTGATTTTTCTGAGAAGTCACACCGATCGCCCGACGCACATGCGAAGGGCGATTTATTTTGCATGCGAATACCTATCCCAGATCGTGACCCATCCGGCCGATCATCAGGTGGCGCACAAGGCGCTCGAAGAGGTGCGATCTGAATGGGTCGTCCAGATCGAGGGAATCGTGAGGATGAGGCCCGCGGATCAATTCAATCCAAAAATGGCAACCGGAGAGATCGAAGTCGAGGCTCATAAGGTCACAGTGCTCAACCCGGCCAAGCCCACTCCCATCATCGTAAATCGGGACGACGAAGAGAATGAAGAGATCCGCTTGAAGTATCGTTATCTCGACCTGCGCCGCGAGCGTTTGAGCCGCAATATCCTCCTGCGGCATCGGGTGATCAAGTTCATGCGCGATTATCTGGATCAGCAGGGATTTATTGAAATTGAAACGCCGATCTTATTCAAGGCCACGCCCGAGGGAGCCCGCGACTACCTCGTACCTTCGCGGATCCACCCGGGAGAATTTTATGCTCTCCCGCAATCGCCGCAACAACTGAAGCAGCTCTTGATGGTGGCGGGGATGGACCGCTACTTCCAGATCGCACGCTGCTTCCGGGATGAGGACCTGCGTGGTGACCGGCAGCCCGAGTTCACTCAACTGGATCTCGAGATGTCCTACGTCCACCGGGAGGATGTGCTGAAGCTGGTCGAGGACCTGTATACCCGGCTTCTTCCGGCGGTCGCGCCCCATAAAAAACTTCTGAGCTCGCCCTGGCCGAAACTCTCCTATCACGAGGCATTGGATCGCTACGGCTCGGATAAACCGGACCTGCGCTTCGGGATGCAGCTGAACGATGTCAGTGGCGTGCTCACCACGACAGACTTCCGCGTCTTCCGCACGGCTCTGGATACCGGAGGGGTGGTCAAGTGCATCGTCGCTCCGGGGTGCGCCGATCTCACTCGCCGGGAGGTGGACGAGTTAACACAGACCGCGAAGTCGGCCGGAGCGAAGGGGCTCGCCACCCTGGCGATCAGCGCGGAGGGGCTCAAGGGCACTGCTGCAAAATTCATCAAGCCGGAAGAGGCAAAGGCAATCGCCGGGCAGACCGCCGCGAAGGGTGGCGATCTGATCCTGTTCGCGGCGGACCAGCGCGAGGTCGCGAACAAGGTACTCGGAAGTCTAAGGCTTAGCTTTCGCGACAAATTGGAACTTGTCGATAAGAGCATCATGGGCTTTGCGTGGATCGTAGATTTCCCGATGTTCGCCTGGAAGGAAGAGGAAAAGCGTTGGGAGGCGGAACATCATCCATTTACGATGCCGCAAATTGAGAACCTCGGGCGTTTCGAATCCGATCCTGGATCAATTCTCTCGGATGCCTACGATATGATATGCAATGGTTACGAGATGGCCTCCGGATCCATCCGCATTCACCAACGGGATATCCAGTCGAAAATATTTCAACTTCTCGGCCTAAAAGACGAAGAGATTGAAAAAAAGTTCGGTCATCTGCTCGAGGCCTTTGAGTACGGAGCGCCTCCGCACGGGGGACTGGCGCCCGGGATTGACCGCCTGGTCATGCTGCTTGCGGATGAAATCAATATTCGGGAGGTGATCGCCTTCCCGAAGAATCAAGCTGCCCGCGACGTGATGGCGGATGCTCCTTCCTCTGTGCCCTCAAAGCAGCTGGATGAACTGCATATCAAGGTCGTTGGATAATTTTCAAGCGGCCGCTCGAGGCCGATGTCTCCGGAGGAACGAATGGCAGAAGTGATTCGCGTTGAGGACATAAGCAAATATGAGGGCAGGGAAGTAAGCATCCAGGGCTGGGTCTATAACCGCACGGACAAGGGCAAGCTCGTTTTTCTTCTGGTGCGGGATGGTTCAGGCTTCGTGCAGTGCGTCGTATTCAAGGGCGATTTTGAGGAGAAGCTTTTCGATCAGGTTATGCGCCTCTCCCAGGAATCCGCCGTAAAGTTCACGGGGCTGGTTCGTGCGGACGCGCGCGCACCCGGCATATGCCCAGCCAATGGGCCATCCTACGTGTCCGTGCCACCGTGATGGCCGCGACCCGCGAATGGTTGGACACGAATGGTTTCCTGGCGGTGGATACCCCGATCCTGACTCCCGCGGCGGCGGAGGGAACCACCACCCTATTCGAAACTCCCTACTTTGATGAGGGGAACGCCTATCTGGCACAAACGGGCCAACTATATAATGAAGCGGACATCTTTGCCTTCGGAAAGGTATATTGTTTTGGCCCGACCTTCCGCGCGGAAAAATCCAAGACTCGCCGGCACCTTACCGAGTTCTGGATGCTTGAGCCTGAGATCGCTTTTTGTGATCTCGATCAATTGATGATCATTGAAGAGCAGATGATTACGCATATCATCGGACGTGTTTTGCGCGATCGAACGCCCGAATTGAAATCACTGGGCCGCGATCTCGCCAAGCTTGAGAAGATCAAGGCGCCCTTCCCTCGCATTTCCTATGACGAGGCGGCCAAGCTGATCAACCAACTGCGTGAGAAAGAAACCGATCCGGATACCAGGGAATTGCTCAAATTTGACTGGGGTATTGACTTCGGTGCCCCCCATGAGACCGCCATCACCAATCAATATGACAAACCCGTATTCGTCTTCGGTTATCCAACGGCGGTCAAGGCCTTTTATATGGAACCCTGGCCGGGCCGCCCTGAGGTCTGCAAGTCGGTAGACCTGCTCGCGCCCGAAGGATATGGTGAGATCTGTGGCGGATCGGAGCGGATCAGCGATCATGATCTGCTTCTCAAACGCATCCATGAACAAAAGCTGCCCGAATCTGCGTTCAAGTGGTATCTGGAGCTGCGCAAGTACGGTTCAGTCACGCATTCAGGATTTGGAATGGGCGTCGAGCGGGTCACGGCCTGGATCTGCGGCATTGAGCATATCCGGGAAGCGATAGCTTTCCCCAGGACCATCAAGCGAATTTATCCTTAGCAGAAACTTAGCTTCACTTTCATGGCCGGCAATGGACCCACTTCTCCCGGATCAACCCGGCGGCCGCAGCCCAAACCAGCTACTGGTCGCCCCAAATGACGCGCTACGAACCATGAGGGTTACGGATTAGTTGGCGCGCTCTCGCGTCTCAGTTTTAAAGCCTCGATGACCATGGGCACGAGGGATATGAGAATGATGACAATGATCACGAGCGAGAAATGGTCCCGGATCACGGGAATATTCCCGAAGAAATAGCCTGCGCAGGTAAAGACGGCGACCCATACAATCCCGCCCAGGACATTGTAGGAAAAGAAGTAGGAGTATGGCATCTTTCCGATCCCCGCAACAAAGGGAGCAAAGGTGCGGATGATCGGCACGAATCGGGCCAGGAATACGGTCTTGCCGCCATGTTTTTGGAAAAAGGCATGAGTGCGGTCAAGATATTCTTTCTTGATCCAACGCGTGTGGTAAGCCCGTTCGCTCACAAAATAACCGATCCAATAGTTTACAGAATCGCCGACGACCGCCGCGGTCGCGAGAAAAGCAAGCAGCAGCCAGAGATTTAATGAACCCAGGGCTGCAAAGGTACCTGCTGCAAAGATGAGCGAGTCACCAGGGAGGAATGGAGTGACGACAAACCCGGTTTCCATAAATATTACGAAAAATAATAACGCGTAGGTCCAGGCCCCATATTGCAGAATGATGGCCTTCAGATGCACATCCAGATGCAAGATCAGATCAACAACAATTTTGACAAAATCCATAGTTTTCCTTTTTTTTCAGAATGCCAAGCGGCGAATTATACTTCATCATTTTCATGCCGGGACGGCCGAACCTGCACGAGGCTCAGCCAGTGACCAACCACCAGAAATAGGAAGCTGGCAAGTGCGGCCAGGCCGAGATCCAGCGGGCCCAATGGAAATAGAATCCAATTGCGCCAGCTGCCCAAGAATTGACCAGCGGCGAAGCCGGCAACACTTAATCCCAGGTAGAGCAATAACCTTCCGAATCCCCCGCCGCGCCACAGATGAAAGAGAGCACCGATGAAGAGCGCAATGATCAAACCCAGAAGGAGGGCCGGCAGGGTCATTGGTTCCTTTCCAGAGCCCGGATCAGGGTTTTAGGTACCTGCTAAAGAAATCGGTGATCGCGTTATAGCAGGTCACCCGGTTTTCGTACTTGAGCACATCATGCCCCTCATTCTCGAAGATCAATAATTCCATTTCCTTGCCATGGGCCCGCAATTCCTTCACCAGGTCCTCCGACTCGCTTGCCACGACGCGCGGGTCATTGCGTCCTTGAATGACCAGCATCGGCACAGACAATTCGGACAAGTGGGTCTTCGGGGAGCGTTCGATGAGGAAAGCTTTCTCATCCGCTTTCTCCGGATCACCGAGCGAGATCTTGAAGTAAGGTTTCCAGGTTTCAGGAATCCGATCGGAGAAACTCAGCAAGTCGTATGGTCCGAACAGATCGCAGGCCGCCCTCCAAAGATCCGGGTGGCGCCCTGCCAGGGTCAGAGTCATATAACCTCCGTAGGAGCGGCCAACGACCGCGGTTCGGCTGACATCCAGGCGTTTGTCGAGCGGCAGCACTTTGGACATCGCGTGCACATGGTCGAGACGGTCCTGACCGCCCCAATCGCGGTCCACCTGTTTTACGTAGGAAAAGCCGTAACCGGTAGATCCACGGACGTTTGGTACGAAGACCGCAAAACCGCGCATCGCCAGATATTGGATCAGAGGCATGGAAAACCATGCGAAGTCCGGGCGTTCCTGTCCCTGCGGGCCCCCGTGAATATAATAGACAACCGGGCGGGGAAAAGGAAAGCCCAGCGAACTGCTCGGTAGATATAAGCGGGCCGATACGCGTAAGCCGTCGTGCGAAAGAAAAGAGGCATCCTCTCCGGTGGAGAGATGCCCCGCTGGAACACCCAGGATCTTTTCGTTCGTATGTCGTCTGATTTTTCTTCTCTTCCGGCCTTCCACGGTGTAGATCTGAGTCGGCGAGATCGCCGTGGAATACGAAACGACATAACGCTCCCCGGACTCATCATAATCAATAGACTCCAGTTTTCCGTTGTCCAGGGGCGCCTTACCCACCAGAACATGTTTCAAGTCCATCCGGAGTTTGGATTCATCGAACACAGCTTCATATGCCCACGAACAGCCGTCAATATTGTACTGGACGAGATAGCGTTCCTGCTTCCAATCGACGATCCGCTCCATCTCGCCCACACCTTTATGAACCACCCCGCGGACCTTGATGCGGGCAATTCGATTCGGCGTGTCAAATCGTATGTAACCGAGGCTAAAGGTATCCTTGGTGACTTCACTGGTTACGATCACGCCTCGCCCACCGGGTGCCAATACTACCGAGCGGATTCCGTTCAACGGAACCTGCTCCCCTTCGGACCGCGCTTCAAGCGGTTTGCCATACAAAACGGTCAATTGATCTTTTTTCAACTGATACAAAACCACATCACCGGCTGTATACCCTTCGCCGAGTAGAAGGTGGGTGTGT
>WNFI01210801.1_pt1 | contig 11708 bp, 15 predicted proteins | sample 5400471 | NCBI WGS metagenome assembly WNFI01 (sample SAMN13153348, study PRJNA577476) | soil metagenome | isolation source: 100 cm saprolite on Douglas fir-dominated hillslope | place: USA:California | collected 2013-09-17
TTGACGTAGGTGCTGTAGCTGATTTTGCTCATCTCTCCATCATTGACAACGTCGATGCCACAGCTCGCTTGCCTTTGGACAACCTCCTTGACCGCCTCTTGTACTCGTGCCTCGAAGGCAACGCGATCAATCTGCTCACCTCGATCCTGTGCTTCTAACATGTGTTGCAAATCTTCTGGTCTGGGTAAACTTCCGGTGTGCGTCGTGAGGATTTTGTTCGTACTTTTTTTCATGGTTGTGTTCCTCCTTCATGAAGCGAACTATGCTAACCGTCTGTCCTCTCATGCTGATATATCTTATATTATATGCGATTTGGTCGCTCTTTCCCCACGGGATGTGTGCATGGCTCACCTACCTCGTAAGGGGGGCGGTTTCCCTCCATCGTAGACCCCGAAAAGAAAAGACAGTACACTCCTCAGAGAGAGATTGATCTCTCGATATCGCCAAAAAGGAGTTGCCTGTCATGGAAGCGGTATACTACGCAGCGCGAGCGAATTTGCAGCGCTTGCTCCGCCAACATCCGAACTGGACACGTCCCCAATTGGGCCAGGCGACAGGCATGTCGGTCAACTGGGTCGACAAATGGAAAAAACGGCTCTTGAATGCGCCCAAAGACGATGAGCAGGTGCTGTGTGGTCTCTCACGGGCACCTCATCATCCCCGGCCTCTTTGTCATTCCCTTGGGGTTGCCGTGCTCATCTGCGATCCGCATCACCCCCAACAAAATGGGTTCGTGGAACGCTATCACTGCACCCTCAATCAGGAATGCCTCTTGCGGTATCGTCCCAAGACCTTGGATGAGGTCCGTCAGGTGACGGAAGCTTTTGCGACTCACTACAACTGGCAGCGACCCCATCAAGGGATTGCTTGTGGGAATCGACCTCCTCGGGTTGCCTTCCTGATCTGCCCTCTCTGCCCTCGGTTCCCGACGTCGTCAACCCCGATGCCTGGCTCACCCGCGTCAACAGGCAGCATGTGGTGCGACGGGTGAATCGTCAGGGTTTTGTGAAAGTCGATTTGTATCCCTACTCCATCTCAAGCAAGCTAACTGGTCAAGCAGTGACCTTATCTCTCCATGCCAAAGAGAAGAGTTTAGAGGTGGTCTATCCCCAGGAGTATCGTCGCTCGCTGCCTCTCAAGGGCCTGCAGCAGCGGGCTCTGTCTTATCAGGAGTATGTGGAACTTATGCAGCGCGAAGCTTCGACTCAACAGCGTTTGCATGCTTTAGGGAGGTGGAACATTCGTCCCGATTGAGCGGCCACCCCCTCACACGATGTGGGGAAACCATTCCCCTTACGAGGTAGGTGAGCCATACACGCATCCCGTGGGTTCCAGCGGTCCAAGAACAAGAGGCGCAGGCGATAGGCGAGACTCTGATGCTCTCCCGCTGGCGGCGGCGAGGCGTCCAGATAGCGTAGGTGCATCGCTTCCAGTACCGTGGCCTGCTCGCGTTGGCGACTCTTGACCAGTTCGCGCTACTCGCGTTAAGTCGGCTGCCGCTTGTTGTGGGCTCACTCCAATCGCCTGAAGAGAGCCATCCGCATCTCGGGCCACCAATGGCTGGTAGCGCTCAATCAAGGTCTGGGTGTTGCGCAGCACATGCGCTTTACAGACCTGGTGCTGCACACCTACCTCGTCAGCGACGGTCTTGAACCCGTCGGCATCATCGGTGACCAACACCGTCGCTCCCACACTCGTGGCGATTGGCTCAATCCACTCGGATGACGCGTCTGGCTATCTTCGGTGGTCAGCGCATCAATCGTTAAGGCCAGACCGCTGATCGGATCGACCGTGATTCCCAGTGGTAACCACTCCCCTTTGCATTTGACCCCGGTCAGATCGGCTCCTAGGGCGGGTGTTTTCACCCCTGCAAACACCTGCTCCCGCTTGAGCCCAGGCACGCGCTTGGCTGCCTCTTGCACCGCATCATAGATGCGACTCTTGCACACATACACCCCAAAGGAACGCTCTCGCCAACGAGGTCGCTCCATAACTTAATCCCAGCAGTTATAGCAGCACGGCTAGCCCTTTCACTCGCTCTGACATCTGTGCTCGAGTAGCCCCTTCGGGATAGACCCGGAAGGTCCGTTTGCACTTCAAACACTGATAGCGATGCACCTGCACCTGAGGATACACCGTATCTCGCAGCGATTTCGTCACTTGCTGGCGGAGGTGAAACTTCCGCCCACTACAGCCAGGATAGCTACATCGGGTGGGGACTGCAATGGCCTCCGGGTCCACTTTGGCTAACAGGATCCGTAAACGCATGGGTCTGCCTCCTCTTTTTCTCTCTCCTTCCTATTTTACCCCAGTTTTACCGCTTTTCGAACAGTCACAGGCAAACAGACAAACAGGCAAACTGCCAGGTTGACAAGACCGCGAAAGTAGTTTATACTTAAACTGTCAAGCACAGGGAGTGAGGGTATGAAGCATCAACTGAAGCTCGGTGTACGGACATGGCTGCATCTGAACAGTATCACGCATACGGTGGGACGGCGTCTCTCGGGACACCTGGAACGCTATGACCTCACCCTTGCTCAGTTCGGGGTGCTGGCCCATCTTCAGGCTGCTCCTCACATCTCCCAGCAGGCGTTAGCTGACCGACTGTTCGTGACGAAAGGGAACATGGTTGGGTTGCTGAACCGCCTGGAGTGCCGCCAGTTAGTCGAGCGGCGGCCCGACCCGGAGGATGGTCGCACGCATATAGTCTCTCTGACGGAACAAGGCGCAGTGCTGGCCGCACGAGTGGTCCCGGAGCATGAGGAGTTGGTGGCTGCGTGTATGGCGGTGATCGCACCTGAGGAGCAACGCACGCTCCATCAGCTGTTACAGACGCTTGATCGTGCTCTTGGATCGATGTAATTGTTTTTTTTGCCAAGGTAGTTTACATGTAAACTATTTAGTTCAAAGGGATCATCAAGCAGTTACCTGCCTACGGACTGCGTGTCCAGCCAGGCGCAGTCGTTGGGGGGAGTCGAAGACGTGCCTGGCTAGAACGTCCATCAAGGCAAGAAGCACCAATTTGACAAAAAGCATCGGACAGGAAACGATCTTGGCGACACACTGTACCCATCTAGACCAAATACGACAAGTTACACCTAGTGCGAATGGCTGTGAGGAGTGTTTGAGAATCGGGGAGACGTGGGTCCACCTGCGCCTCTGTCTCGAATGCGGGCATGTCGGCTGCTGCGATTCGTCGAAGAATAAGCACGCCACCAGGCATTTCCACGCGACCAACCACCCGATTATCCAGTCCTTCGAGCCTGGTGAGGACTGGGTCTGGTGTTACATCGATCAGGTGATGCTCGAGCCTGCCTGAGCGATGCTTGACCTTATTTGAGCCGACCGCAAGTGGTGATGTTAGCGCTGTGAGCTACGCCATGATTGTGTGTCAAAGCTGCGCAACGACCAGCGCAGCCTTAGAGGAAATAAGAGTGCAAAGGGACCTCTAAGGTCAATAGTTCCCTTTGCCAGCAGCACCTGAAGCTGTATCTCGTAAGGGAGGGAATGACATGACAGCGCAGAGTGAAACGGGAGTTACCACCCGTAGTAACTGGCAGCTCGACCCCGCGCATACGCTGGTCGAGTTCTCCGGCAAGCACATGATGTTTACGACGGTCAAGGGGCACTTCAAGAGCGTGCGCGGCACCATCCACGATCACGTTCAAGAGCACCAGCGTGGAGCTGCTGGGCAGCGACCATGCAAAGGTGATCGGGGATCTGACCATCCGCGGCATCACCCGCGAGGTCGTGCTGAACACCGAGCTCGCCGGACGTGGGAAGGATCCCATGGGCCGGGAGGTTATCTCCTTCGATGCCCGGACCTCGATCAACCGCAAAGACTTCGGACTGACCTGGAACCTGGCCTTGGAGACCGGTGGTTTCCTTGTGGGTGACATCATCAAGATCGAGCTCGCTGTGGAAGCCATTAAGCAGTCCGTTTGAGATAGTCCCCGGCAGGACCAGATGAGCTGGGCACTCATTCCTTGCACCGAGCTCATGAAAAAAACCTACCTTTGAAAGAGGTGTGGGGAGGGGACGAATGCCGCGCCCTCGCTGGAGAAGCGCTCTCCCTTATTCCCATCCGATTGTTGGGAGAACCAAAAGGAAAGAGGACGATGACACAACGAACACATCTTGCGGTCCCCGTCAGTGAGCGGGACCACCGTCAAGGACCTGCCACCGCCGCGGTCACTCTCGTGCAGTATGGCGACTACGAATGCCCCTACACCCGCCAGTCGACGACCATCGTGCGAGCGATCCAGCAGCAACTCGGGAACCAGTTGCGCTTTGTCTTTCGCAACTTCCCGCTCACCGACATCCATCCCCTGCGCTGGCTACTTGGTACATCCGTTCGGAAATAGGCAGTTTGATGGGCACATTACCAAACCGTTTACCCTTTTTATTAAAAATGCGCCTACATTTAGGAACGGATGTCTCATGTAGCCAGCACACCTCTTAACGGGGCTGATTACGAATGGTGTGCCCAGGCAAGTGGCTACCACCATCGCGCATCTGCCCCCAACTGCTGCGCTCTTTGGTGCGTTTCTGGGATATAATCCGATTGGAGAGCTGCTACCGCCATCGGTGCTGCACGGCATCTCACCGGCACACAAAGCGATCCTGCTGGGCAAGACGTTTTTCCCGAACCTGATCGCTACACCATTCATGGAGAGCTTGCACACGGTGTTCTATATCTCGGCAGCCTTATGCCTCATTGGGGCGACAGCATCATTGCTGCGCGGCAAGCGTGTTGTCTATGGGCAAGAGAAACACTGAGCGAACAAAAGCTGCTCACCAGGCTTTTTTAAAGAATCGGACAACGCACGTCACACAGGTACGTTCGCCGATGGTTTCCTGGTGAGTGCTCACGCACTCGTTGTATACGACACATGTCTGCTAGAAACAGAAAGGAGAAATCGTTGTCTGATATTCGCACCCATTCGCAGATAGCCCTCTTAGTGATGGATGTGCAGGCAGGAATTGTCACCCGGTTCGCACAAACGGGCGACTTCCTCAAGCCCATAAACACGGCCATCACGGCCGCTCGGGCCGCATCGATCCCAGTAATCTATGTAGTAGTGGCCTTTCGTCCAGGCTACCCCGAAATCAGTCCGAAGAATAAGTCCTTCTCTGCCATCAAACAGCAGCAATCTCCACTGCAAGCGGCGATGACCGCAACGGAGATTCATCCTGCCATTGCCCCGCAGCCAACGGATATTGTCGTCACGAAACGTCGTGTCAGTGCGTTTAGTGGCAGTGATTTAGAAGTGGTGCTCAGAGCACAGGGCATTTCGCACCTGGTGCTCTGCGGGATAGCAACCAGTGGGGTGGTCTTATCAACCCTGCGGGAAGCGGCTGATAAGGATTATCAGCTGACAGTCTTATCAGATGGCTGTGTCGATAACGATGAAGAAGTCCAGCGCGTGCTCCTGTCCAAAGTCTTTCCACGTCAGGCTGATGTAGTCCAGGCTTCAGCGTGGAGTGCGAGGCTGAAGGCCGAAGCAGGTATACCATAAAGTACGGGCGACTGGGAATGAAGACGTACTGGAGGCGCGAGTGATCAGCCAGTCAGCTTGATTCGCGCTGGATCAACTGCGGAACGATTTCATACGAGAGCTGTTCTGGCAGCTGTTGGCCGCCGCACATGCCAACGAGCATATCAACCGCGCGCTTGCCAATGACATCCACGTCGTCGAAGCGAATCGAGGTCAGGGATGGCTGCATCAGCTCGCAGGTGAAGAGATCATCGGTTCCCACGAGAGCAATCTCCTCGGGAACGCGTATGTCTCGCTCCGTCAATGCCTTCAGCAGATAGAACGCGAATTCATCGTTGAAGGCGTAAATCCCTGTCGGATGATCTGCACAGGCGAGTGAGGCCTGCACCAGGGAGCGTGCGCCGGTCAGCGTGGGCACAAGTGAGAGCATGTCCAGCCTGGCGTCGGCTCTTCCCGCCAGAGCCGAGCGCATCCCCTCCAGCCGCTGCTGGAATATTTCTTCGAGCAGAGGATCGCTCGGGCGAACTATGCCCAGCCGGCGGTGGCCGCGCTCAAGCAGGTGTTGCGCCGCGATATGACCTACTGGCCAACCGGGAAAGATAATGGTTGCGACAGGCTCCACCGGCCCGATGGAGATCAGCACGATATGCTCGATGCCCATCTGGCGGGCGAGCGCAATATCCTCAGCCGTGTCTACGAGCTGACTCATAATGAGCCCCGCTGGGCGGCGGGCGAACATCCCCCGCAGCGTTTCACGCCACCGAGGCGTCGGGGTGTCCGGGCTGGTATAAAAAACCGGGGTATACTCATGCGCAACTATCTGTTGCTGAAGAGAGAAATACAGCCGGTAGGAGAAAAAGCTCGGGGGCGCGTTGATGATGCAGCAAATTTCATCGCTTTGCCCCTTGCGCAGAGAACGCGCCGAGGGATGGGCGCGATAACCCAGCTCCTGCGCCGCCTGCACAATTTTCTCCCGGGTCTCTTCGCTCACATGCCGGTTCTGTCGTCCATTGAAGACATACGAGACGGCCGCCTGGGAGACGCCTGCTTTGCGGGCGACATCGGAACTGGTGGGTGAGGCCAGCCGGCTATTATGCTGTTTGTTCTCGGCCATACACATCTACCAGTTCCTCTCAGGTACGGATTTCCCACTCAATTACGGAGAAATCCCCTTGACAGTATTATGACCGGGTAGGTATACTTGAGTCAAGCTGTGTTATACGTATAACATCCCCGAAACGCGTCTGAAAGTTGCCGCATCCGACGAAGGAGGGTCCAATGAAGCTTGCTCCCTTTGACTATTTCGCTCCAACAAACGTCGATGAAGTGCGCGATCTCCTGAAACAGTATGGTGATGACTTCAAGATTCTTGCAGGGGGGCAGGGCCTCGTCCCCGTGATGGCGCTCCGGCTCTCGCAGCCAGTGGAGATTACGCACTACCTCGTCGTCAAGGACTGCGGCACGATGATCAATCCTGCCGTGGTCGAAGGGCAGGTGCGGGGTGGGATAGCGTAGGGCATCGGGGGAGTGCTCTACGAGCACGCTATCTATGATGAGAACGCACAGTTCAGGAGAAGCTGGTGAAGATCTTCGTGATGGGAGCCAACACCTGGCGCGAGGAGGACGATTGGCCTCTGCCAGACACCCAGTTCCGCCCATACTACCTGCACGGCGCCGGACGTGCGAACACGGCGACCGGCAATGGGACGCTTTCGACGGAAGCGCCCGGCGATGAGTCCGGGGATGCCTACCTCTACGACCGCCGCAATCCCGTCCCGACCAACGGCGGCGCAACACTCATTCCGGGGGCATTCATTGCAACCAACGCGGGACCGCGCGACCAGCGCGGAATCGAGACGCGTGACGACGTGCTTTGCTACACCGCGGAGCCGCTTGAGCGTCCCACAGAAGTCACTGGTCCAATAGAACTGGTGCTGTTCGCCTCCTCCTCGGCGCGGGATACCGATTTCACCGCCAAGCTCGTCGATGTCTATCCCAGTAGCCGCGCCGAGTCGATCACCGACGGCATCTTGCGCGCTCGCTTCCGCGAATCGCTGGCGAAGCCCGTGTTGATGGAGCCGAACCAGGTATACGAACTGCACATTACCGTTGGCGCCACCTCCCAGGTCTTTGAAGCCGGGGCATCGTATCCGTCTGGAGGTCTCCAGCAGCAACTTCCCGCGCTTCGATCGCAACACCAACACAGGAGGAGCGATTCAGACGGAAACGGAAAAGGACTTCGTGCAGGCGGTCAACCGCGTCTATCACGACAGTACGCACCCCTCATATCTGGTCCTACCCATCATTGAGCGCGACTAAGTTTGGGTCGGCCGGACAGTAATCTACAATGTTGGAACGGCAGATGAGAACCAAGAAGTACATCTAGCGTGAGCAAGAAGGAGACACAATGGAACTGAACAACGAACAACTGGTAGAGATGTATCGTAGGATGGTGCGCATTCGGCGCTTTGAAGAGAACGTTGTCGATATGGTCGCGTCAGGCGAAATTCCAGGGGCTGCCCACACGAGCATCGGCCAGGAAGGCGAAATTGTCGGGGCGTGCATGGCGCTGCGCCACGATGACTACATGGTCGGCAACCATCGCTCGCACGGTCACCCCATTGGGAAAGGGGCGAATTTAAAAGGGCTGATGGCGGGCACCGACCGCGTCAGCCTGTGCTTCTTCGGTGATGGAGCCTCCAATGAAGGAGCCGTTCACGAGGGGCTCAACCTTGCCGCCGTCTGGAAATTGCCTGTCATCTACCTGTGTGAAAACAACGGTTATGCCGTGACTGTCCCAGCAGAAAAAGCCATCTCCGTCCACAATATTTCTGAGCGGGCGAAGGCCTACGATATCCCTGGAGTCACGGTCGATGGGCAGGACGCCATCGCGGTCTATGAAGTGGTCAGCGAGGCGGTCAAGCGCGCCCGAGCAGGCCAGGGCCCCTCCCTGATAGAAGCCAAAACCTACCGCTTCCGTCATCATGCAGAAGGGCCGCTTTTTGACAGCCTCAATTATCGCAGCGAGGAAGAACTCATGCGCTGGAAAGTGCGCGATCCCCTCGTGATCTTGCGAACCCGTTTGCTTGAGAACGGGGTCCTCAGCGAAGACGATGCGACACAGATCGAGCGGGAAGCGCAGGAAGACGTCCAGGCTGCCATCACCTTCGCTCGCGAAAGCGCCTATCCTGATCCCCAGGAAGCCTTTGAGGGACTCTACGTTCATCCCATCCCGATCACCCGCTAAGCCAGAGAAAAAGAGAAGGAGCACCATCATGCGCCAGATCACCTATTTGCAAGCGATTGGCGAGGCCATGCGCGAAGAGATGCGCCGTGACCCGCACGTGTTCATCATGGGCGAAGATGTGGAGGCGAACGTGTTTGGCACGATGACGGGATTCAAGGAGGAATTCGGGGCGGATCGCTTGCGTGACGTCCCGCTCTCGGAAGCAGGATTCGTCGGCGCCGCCATCGGCTCAGCCATGGTCGGTATGCGCCCCATTGTGGATCTCACCATCGCTAGCTTTCTCTACGTAGCGATGGACCAGATCGTGAGCATGGCCGCCAAGACTACCTATATGTATGGCGGACAGACACGCGTGCCGCTGGTGCTGCGTGCCAGTATGTTCTTCGGGGGGGCCAACGCTGCTCAGCACTCGGATCGCAACTACCCCATGTTCATGAACGTCCCCGGCCTCAAGATCATTGCGCCCAGCACCCCCTATGATATGAAAGGCCTGCTGAAAACCGCCATCCGCGAAGACGACCCGGTCATCAGCTTCGAGGATGGGATGCTGTGGGGAGCGAGGGGAGAGGTTCCCGACGAGGAATTCCTGATCCCCTTTGGCGTGGCCGAGGTCAAACGCGCCGGGACTGATGTGACGGTCGTCGCTATAGCTTCACGTGTGCAAGAGGCGCTGATTGCTGCGGAAACGCTGACCAATGAAGGGGTGAGCGTCGAGGTGATCGACCCACGAACGCTGGTACCCCTGGATAAAGAGACCATTCTCAGCTCGGTGGCTAAAACCGGACGACTGGTAGTGGTGGAGGAGGCGCATCGCACCTGCGGAGCCGCCGCCGAGATTGCCGCCATCGTCGCCGAGGAGGGCTTCTGGAACCTGAAAGCGCCCATCAAACGGCTTGCGGTCCCGGATGTGCATATTCCCTTCTCGCCTCCCCTGGAGCAGCTCATGTATCCGACCGCCAGCACCATTGTGTCGGCCATCCATGCCGTTATGGAATAAGACGGTGGTGTAGACGAGACGGTTGAAAAGGAACGAACAAGCATGGCAACAGAGATAGTGTTACCCCAGTGGAGCATGGGAATGGCTGATGGCACGATTGTACGCTGGCTCAAGCATGAGGGCGATGCAGTGACGGAAGGTGAGCCTCTGGTAGAAGTGGAGGCGGCCAAAGTCACCTCAGAGGTGGAAGCGGAGGTCTCAGGAGTGCTTGCGCGCATTCTCGTGGCGGAGGGAGAGACAGTGCCAGTACGCACGCCGCTCTGCTTGATCGGGACCGCCGATGAGGTGAGAGCGAGCGCTGGGGCTCCCACTGAGCCAGTGGAGTCAGCGACAGTTGCCTCAACGCTTGTGACACCGGTAGCCTCCTCACAAAGCACGGTACAGGTCACGCCGGTAGCTCGCCGGATGGCGAAAGACCGCGGCATCGATCTGAGCCAGGTGCGAGGGAGTGGGCCAGGAGGACGTATTGTGACCGAAGACGTGCAGCGAGCGATCGACGAGGCTGCACGTCCGGTCCCACCTGCGACAGCGTCTACAACTGTACAAGTCATCCCAGCAGCACGGCGACTAGCAAAAGAACACGGTATCGATCTGGGTCAAGTGCGAGGGAGTGGGCCGAGAGGGCGTATTGTGACCGAAGACGTGCAGCAGGTGATCGCTGCGGCTGCCCAGCCAGCCACATCGGTTCCGCCATCCTCGCCCACAACCGAACAGGTCATTCCATTGACAGGGATGCGGGGAACCATTGCTCGACGCATGCATCAGAGCTTGCAGACCTCGGCCCAGGTGACACTGGTTACTGAGGTGGATGTGTCTGCGCTGGTGCAGCTGCGGGAGGATTTGAAACAGCAGTTCGCCCTGACGTATACCGACCTGGTCGTCAAAGCAGTCGCACGTGCCCTCAAAGAGCATCCACGTTTAAACGCCTGGATCGAGGGAGAACAGATCCAACTCGTGCAGGCGATTCACATCGGTGTAGCCGTCGCCCTGGATGAGGGCCTGATCGTACCGGTGGTGCGGAATGCTGACCGCCGGTCGCTGCGGGAAATCGCGCAGGAGACCCAGCGACTTGCCCTGCGTGCGCGTGAGGGCACTCTCTCGCGTGATGAGGTGGTGGGCAGCACCTTCAGTGTGACCAACCTGGGCATGTATGGGATCGACGCTTTCACGCCCATCATCAACCCGCCGGAAAGCGCCATTCTCGGCGTTGGACGTATTAACGAGAAGCTGGTGCGCGTCCTGCGGGGAGCCGAGTGGCGACACGTGATGACGTTGAGCCTGACATTCGATCACCGGGTTGTCGATGGCACACCGGCGGCTGCCTTCCTGCAAACCATCGGGAAGCACCTGGAAAATCCGGTGGAGTTGACCAGGTAAAATTCAATCTCTATATACTTCTGCTGATGGCGGGCGATGAAGTTATACTTCATCTGGCGTCCCGTGAGTAAATAATGCCTGCTGCTCTGGGTAGGAGGAAGCGTACCGCGAATTTCCAGGCAAGTGACCTAAACTTGCAGTTTCGATAAAAACAGGCCTACAATCAAGCAAGGAGGAATCAGCAAAACTAGTTTTTAAGAGAAGATATACCGCTATGACACAATCTACAACTCGTCATCCAATACGTATTGGTGTGCAATTACGACAACAACATACCACCTACCAGTCGTATGCGGATGCTGTCCGTCGCGCCGAGGATCTGGGCGTTGATACAATTTGGGATTGGGATCATTTCTTTCCACTTACTGGCGACCCTCAAGGAAGCAACTTCGAGGGTTGGTCGCTGCTCACGGCAATGGTAACGCTGACCCAGCGAGCAGAGATAGGTTGTCTCGTCACTTGCAATAGTTATCGCAATCCGACCTTGCTCGCGGATATGGCTAAGACTGTCGATCATATCAGCAATGGTCGGCTCATTCTGGGTATTGGTGCCGGTTGGTTTGAGCGCGATTACCAGGAGTATGGGTAT
>WNFI01073603.1_pt2 | contig 11706 bp, 11 predicted proteins | sample 5400471 | NCBI WGS metagenome assembly WNFI01 (sample SAMN13153348, study PRJNA577476) | soil metagenome | isolation source: 100 cm saprolite on Douglas fir-dominated hillslope | place: USA:California | collected 2013-09-17
GTGATGCTCAACCGCCACGGCAAGACCACGAGGACCGCGGTCGACGTGGGGGCGATGTACCGCAGCGGCGACATGTCGCAGAACATTCCCCTGGAGAACGGCGACGTCGTCTACGTCGAGCGGGCCGCGCAGTTCTACGTCAGCGGGGAAGTGCAGCGCGCCGGCTCCTACCGCCTCGAGCCGCAGATGACCGTGATGCAGGCGGTCTCGGTAGGCGGTGGACTCACTCCGCGCGGCACGCTGCACGGCCTCGAGATTCAGCGCCGCACCCCGGACGGGCGGACCCGTAACATCGACGCACGACCCACCGACGTCGTGCAGGCCGATGACGTCATCCGGGTGCGGGCTTCGCTCTTCTAGGGGCGGCGGCGTGTGAACCTGCAACAGTTCCTGCTCGCGTTGCGTGCACGGTTCCGCGTCTTCGTCGTCGCGGTGGGGGCCGTCGTGCTCGCCGCCGCGGTGGCGAGCCTGCTGATGCCCAGGAGCTACCGGGCCACGGTAGCGCTGCTCGTGGACACGGCGGATGAGCAGTCGCTGCGCGAGTCGGCGCGCCCCTTGATCCTGCCCCAGGAGCGCATGAGCTACGTGCAGACGCAGGTCGAGATCCTCACCAGCCGCACGGTCGCCCGCAAGGTGGTCGAGGACCTGGGGTTGCTGCAGAACACTTCGGCTCTGGCAACCCTCGGTGTCGGCTCACGCGGCCCGGGACAGCTGGAGGACCGGCTGAGCGAGCGGCTGCTCGAGAATCTCAAGGTCGAAACCTCGCAGAGCAGCGTCATTCAGGCGCGGTACTCGTGCACCGACCCGCATCTGGCGGCAACGATCGCCAACGGCTTTGCCCGGGCCTACGTCGAGACGGTGCTGGAATTGCGCGTCGCACCGACACGCGAGGCGGCCACGTGGTTCGATGAGCAGCTGAAGAGTCTGCGCGCCATTCTCGAGGATGCGCAGGCGAGGCTCGCCGCCTATCAGCAGAAGAGCGTAAGCCGTTACGTGGCGCTCGGCGGCTCGCAAGACAGTCTTCCCGAGGTCGCGAACAACACCCTCATCCAGCAACTGAAGGCGGATGTGCTGCACGGCGATGCGAAGCTCAAGGAGCTCGCGACCCGCCTGGGCGTGAATCATCCGGAGTACCAGCGCGTGGTCGCCGAGAACCGCGCGCTGCGCGCACGACTCGATGCGGAAGTTCACAAGGTCGTGGCGGGTATGGTCGCCGCGGCGCGTCAGAGCCCCTCGCGTGCCGCCGAGCTGGCCGGAGCCGGGGCTGAAGTGCGCACCCACCTCAGCGATGCCGGGCAGCCGCTGAGTGAGTACGGGGTGCTGAAGCTCAACGTGGAGGCGGCTGAGCGCGCCTACGACACCGCCATGGAGCGACGCGTGGTCAACCAGATCGACAGCCGGGCGAGTGAGACCAACGTCGCGATCCTGAGTCCTGCCGTCGTGCCCTGGACCCCATACCGGCCGAGGATCATGCTCAATCTCGCGCTGGCGCTCGCGAGCGGCATCATGCTCGGAGTCGCTCTGGTTGCGCTGCTCGAGTCGCAGGACCGGCGCGTGCGCTGCACAGAAGATCTGCTGAGCGCGAGCCAGCTGCCGCTCCTCGCGGTGCTCGGGGAGGAGGGAAGACCTGCGGGCCTGCTGCTGCTCGGGCCGGTGCCAGGGGCGGTGCGCGCATTGCCCAGGTCAACGTGACGCAGCCCGCGTAAGTCATGGGTCAGATCTCCCCGGACGACTTCCCCGCTGCGACCGCCCGGCCGGGCCGTTGGCGCGCAGGCAGCTACGAGCCGCGGGGGATGTGGGGTGCGCCCGATAGCCACACCCTCAACCCGGACCTGATCGTCTGCCGCGATCCACTCGATCCGAGAACCGAGCAGCTGCGGGCCCTGCGGACGCGGCTGCTGAATCACTGGTCGAACCCCGACGGCGCGCGGCGTGCGCTCGCGATCGTGAGCCCTAACTCGCGCGAGGGACGCAGCTACCTCGCCGCCAATCTCGCCGTGCTGTTCGCGCAGCTCGGTCACCGCACCTTGCTGATCGACGCCGACCTGCGGGCCCCGCGGCAGTTCGAATTGTTCAACGTCCACAACCGCTTGGGCCTCGCGGCCGTGCTCGCGGGGCGCCTCGGCCGCGAGGCTGCGGTCGCGGTGCCGGCATTCGGCCCGCTGTTCGTCCTCCCGGCCGGAACGGTCTCACCCAATCCCCCGGAGCTGCTGTTGCGGCCGGCGCTGTCGGCGTTCGTGAGATTCGTGGATGGCCTGTACGACGTCATCCTGCTGGACAGTCCGCCGGCCCGCCGCCACGCCGACGCGCAGGACGTCGCCTTCTCCGCCGGCAGCGCCCTGGTCCTCGCCCGCGCCGGCCATACGCGCGTCGATGAGACTGCCGGCACCGTGCAGGCGCTCGGGGAAGGCGGCGTGCGCGTGCTGGGCACGGTCCTCAACGTGTTCTGATCAGACCTGGGACATGATCCAGGTCGCCGACCAACGCCTGACGCTGCCCGCGATCGCCCTCGTCGGTGCGGTCCTCGGTGTGGCACTCGTCGCCGGCGAAGTGACCTCTTTCCTCCTGCTCGCCTCGCTCATCGGCTGGGCGGTGATCCTGGTGGACTTCCGGATCGGGGTCGTGCTGCTGATCCTGGTCATGCCCCTCGCCGGGAGCAGCACGCTGTTTCCGCACGAGATGTTCGGTGTCCAGGGACTGAACCCGTTGAACCTGCTGTTGCTCGGCACTCTGATCTCGTGCCTGCTGCGCGCACTGGCCGACCGGAGCCTGCACCCCCTGGTGCCTCCTCCGCTGCTGTGGCTGTATGTCGTGCCGATCGTGATCGCGGGGCTGATCGGATCGCGGCACATCGGCGAGATCGCACCCGTGCTCCTCATCACGCTCCCGGAGCTCGACTTCCCGGATGCGGCGAGTTACCTGCGGGATTTCATGCTGAAGCCGTTGCTGATGGTGGTGTTCGCGCTGCTGGTCGCCGCCGCGGTGGCGAAATCGGAGCGGCCGCAGCGCTTCCTGGTGCCGGCCCTGGCTTCGATCTGCGTGATGTCCGCATTGGTCCTGGTGTACGTGGTGCACTCCGGGGTCACGCTCGGTCAGCTCGCGAGCAGTGAGTCGCGCGAGTTCCTCTCGCCGCTCGGGCTGCACGCGAACGACCTCGGGCGCGTGTACGCGGCGGCCTATGCTCTGGTGCTCTTCACCTGGGCGGACGCGCAAAGCCGCAGCCTCAAGCTCCTGGCGCTGGTGGCCATCGGCTTGACGGTGGCGGCACTGGTGCTGACCTTCTCGCGCGGGGCCTATGTCGCGATGGCCGTGGCGAGCGCGCTCTACGTGTTGTGGCGCCGCAATGCGCGCACCCTGATCGTCGCCGGTCTGCTTACCGCCATTGCCCTGCTGTGTCTCCCGGAGGCGGTGCAGACGCGCCTCGCCACGGGCGAGGGCGAGGGCCTCGATGCCGTGAGCGCCGGACGGCTGAAGGGACTGTGGCTGCCGTTGCTGCCGGAGGTCTGGCGTCACCCTCTGCTCGGTAACGGGCTCGGATCGATTCTCTGGTCCGAGCCCATGCGCCGCGGCGCAGGGCAGACGGTCCTCGCGGTGACCCATCCGCACAGCGCCTACCTGCAGGCGGCGCTCGACATGGGTGTGGCGGGGCTCGCGGTGCTTTGCGCCTACTTCGCGCACGCGTGGAGGGGACTGCGCACGCTGGCACTCGATCCCACGGTCACGCCGACCCTGCGCGGCTTCTATCAGGGCGCGGCCGCGGGATTGCTCGGCATGCTGGTGGCGAACTGCACCGACAGCAGCCTCACCCCGCGGCCGGAGCAGGTGTTCCTGTGGCTCGCGGTCGGCATGATGTACGGCGAGCAGGCGCGGCGGCGAGCCGCAGGGCCGCTCACCGCACACTGGGTACCGTACTCGCGCGCGACATGAGTTTCGTCCCCGACAAGGTTGTCGAGGGCTCTGCGCTGCAGCGGCTGGGACGGCGGGCGGTCTCCCTCGCTATCGCGAGCGCGCTCGACTACGCGCTGCAGTTTCTGCTGCCGGTGGTGCTGGTGCGCTATCTCGAGCCCACCGCCTTCGCGCGCTATCGACTGCTCTGGCTGGTGGCGGGCACGGTGATGGCCGTGGTGACGCAGGCCATGGCGGGGAGCCTCTACTACTTCCTGCCGCGCTCCGACGCCGACACCAAACGCCTGTACATCAACCAGACTCTCCTGTACCTGATCACGGCGGGCCTCATCGCGGCCGGGGCCGTGAGCGTTCTCGATCCCTGGCTGCCCGCCAACGTGCGCGGCCTCCCTGGCAGGCGAGGGTGACGGTCAGCCTGTCAGTGGTGCGCACCCTGGTGCTTTGCACCGCGGCGATCCTGACGCGGCAACTCGAGCCCGTGCTGTGGGCGCTGCTCGGATTCGTCGCCTTCAAGGTGGTATTGCTCTTCGCCTACGTCGCCCGGCACCACGGCCTGCGCGGGCCGTTCCTGCGCAGGAGCACCTTCGTCGATCAGCTGCGTCAGTCGGCGCCGTTCGGGTTTGCCGGCGCGCTCTACGGCCTGCGGGGCCAGGTGGATCAGTGGGTCGCGATGGCGCTCTTCTCTCTCGGAGCGTTCGCCTCGCTGTCGATCGCGGCGCTGCTCGCGCCCCTGGTGCAGATCTGCCGGGGGTCGGTGCAGCAGGCGTTCCTGCCGAGCATCAGCCGGCTGCAGGCGGCCGGCGACCTGCGCGGCATGCTCGAGCTCAACAGCCGCGGGAGCGTGATGGTCGCGGCGCTGGTCTATCCGCTGCTCTCCTTCGCCTTTGCCTTCAGCGACGAGATCGTGACGGTCGTATACACGTCGGCCTACGTCGCTGCCGCACCCGTGATGCGCATCTATATCGTCGGCCTGCTCGCGCTCGTGCTCGAGCTCGCGACCGTCATGCTGCTCCTCAGACAGGGCCGCTACAGCATGCGCCTGGCCGTGATCGCGCTCCTCTTCTCGGTGGCGATCAGCTGGTCGGGTGCGCACGCGTTCGGGCTCGCGGGAGCCGCTCTCGGCAGCGTCACGGCGATCTACCTCGAACAGCTCGCGACGCTCCGGCCGGTCGTGCGGGTCGCCGTGGGCGGTGCGCTGCTGGCGGCGACCTACGTCGCGATGGTGGCAGGCCTGAGCGCCGCTCGCGGCTGGCACCCGGGCCTCGACAGCGTGCGGCGGCTCCTCATCCGCGGTGCGGCCTCGTGAGAGTGATGTGGGTCACGGGCTCGCTCGCTCACGGGGGCGCGGAGCGCCACAGCGTCACGCTCGCCAACCGCCTGTCCGAGCGCGGACCCGAGTGCCACGTGGCTTACGTCAAGCCGGAGCGCGCGCAGCTCGCACGGATCAGGGTGCGTCCCCCGGGCACGGTGTTCTGCCTTGGGGCCACGCGCTACCTCGATCCTGGCGCCGTGGGGCGCTTCGCCGCACACCTCGCGCGCCTGCGTCCCGGGGTGCTGTTGGCGGCGAACCCGTATGCGCTGCTCTACGCCACGCTCGCGCGGTGGCAGTCACGGCTGCGCGCGCCGCTCATCGTGACGTACCACTCGACGCGCTGGCCGGGGCTCAAGGAGCGCGCCAAGCTCCTCGCCTATCGGCCGTTCATGTGGTCGGCCGACTGCGCGGTGTTCGTGTGCGAATACCAGCGCCGCTACTGCATGCGCCGCGGGCTGCTCGCCCGGCGTAACGCCGTGATCCACAACGGAGTCGACACGGAGCGCTTTCGGGACCGCCCGGGCGCCGCGGAGCGGCGCGCCGCGCGCGCCGCACTCGGCTACGCGGAGCAGGACTACGTGATCGCCATGGTGGCGGCGTTGCGGCCGGAAAAGAATCACGTGCAGCTGCTCGAGGCCGTGGTCTCGCTGCGCGCTCTGGGAGTCAGGGCGCAGGCTCTGCTGGTCGGGGACGGCGCCATGCGCGAGACCGTGGAGCGCCGCGCGCGCTCTCTCGGGATCGGCCGGCAGCTCACCGTCACCGGCTTTCGCGAGGACGTGCGGCCGTACCTGGCCGCGTGCGACGCAGTGACGGTGTGCAGTCTCACCGAGGCGCTGTCGCTGGCGGCGATCGAGGCCATGGCCATGGGCAGGCCGCTCATCCACTCGGCGGTCGGGGGGGCCGCGGAGCTCATCGAGCACGGGCGCAGCGGCCTGCTGTTCCCGCCCGGGGACACCGAGGCGCTGATTGAGTGCCTGTTGTGCGTCGCAGATCGCCAGGCCGCCAAGAAGCTCGGCGGCGCCGCGCGCGCGACGGTCGAGTCGCACTTCCGCGAGAGCCGCATGGTCGAGCGCTACGAGAGCCTGCTGCTCGAGCTCTGCGCGTGGCGGGGCGGCTCCTCAGCTCCTTCGCGGGAGTACATCTCGTGAGGCGCAACGCCCGCGAGGCGGCACGCCGCGACACCGTGCTGCTGCTCGGGCCGCGGCGCGCTGCGCTGAGCGGGGTCAGTACCCACGTAGGTGTGCTGCTGTCGTCCCGCCTGGCGGGCGAATTCACGCTCAGGCACTTTGAAGTAGGGAGCGAGGGGCGGGACGAGAGCTCCCTCGGGCGGGCCGTGCGGCTGATAGCCAGTCCCCTCAGGCTTCTCGTCGCCGTGCTGCGCCAGCGCGCGGCGATCGTGCACCTGAATACGGCGCTGACCCCGCGTGCCTATTGGCGCGACCTCGCGTACATGATCGTGGCCGTGCTCGGCGGCGCGCGCGTGCTCTGCCAGATTCATGGCGGCCCGCTGCCGCAGGCGTTTTGCCGCGGTCGGCCGCTGCTGAGGCGCTTCATGCGCGCGACGCTGAGCCTCGCGGATGCGATCATCGTGCTCTCTCGAGCCGAGCGCGACGCGTTCCGCCGCTTCCTCGGGGCGACGCCGGTGCTCGCCATTGCACATGCGGTCGACGGCGCGCGGTACGCCGCCGTGGCCCCGCGCCGGGCGGCCCCCGGCGCACCGCCGCCGCTGCGACTCCTTTATCTGGGGCGGCTCACCCGTGAAAAGGGGCTGTACGAGCTGCTGCAGGGATTCGAGCGGGCGCGCGCCGGCGGCATCGCCGCCGAGCTTGTGATCGCCGGCAGCGGGCCGGAGCTGCTGCCCCTGCAGCAATGGATCGCGGCGTCCGGGCTCGAGTGCGCTCGTCTCGCGGGACCCGTGCAGGGAGCACACAAGGTCGCGGTGCTCGGCTGGGCGGATGTCCTCGCCCTGCCGAGCTACGCCGAAGGACTCCCGTACGCGCTGCTCGAGAGCATGGCTGCGGGCGTGCCGGTGATCGCCACGCGGGTCGGAGCGATCCCCGAGCTCGTAGTGGATGGGGTCAACGGGGTGCTGGTCGAGCCCGGAGATCCGGCGGCGCTGGCGGCCGCCATCGTCCGGCTGGCGGGCGATCGCGACGGCCTGGCCAGAATGAGTGAGGCGTGCCGCGCGACCATCGAGGCCCGCTACTCGGTCGGCCGGCTCACCGCCCAGTTCGGCTCCGTGTATGCGCAGCTGTGCGCGCGCCGGGCGCGCATGCAGGCGAAGCGTCGCTGATGGCGAGCACTCTGCACCCGCAGGCCGAGGCGGGGGGAACGGCGCGCTCGCTCAAGTGGCGGATCAACCGCCTGCGGTGCATGACGGCGGCGGAGATACCGTTTCGTTTCGCGAGGCTCGTGCGCGCGCATCTGGAGCGAATCGCTCCCGGAGCCGCGCGCGTGCCCGCTCGCGACCGCAGCGCATCGCCCCGGCGCTGGGTGGCCGCACCGGGGCACCTCGATGCGGCGCCCTACATCGCCGCCGCCGAGCGCATCGCCGGCGGGACGCTCAGCGTCTTCTCGTTGCGCCGCGAGCGCGCAGGCCTGCCGCCGCGCTGGAACCGCGATCCGAAGACGGGCGTCGAGGCGCCGCTCACGAGCGGGAAGCTCCTCGACTATCGCGATCGCCGCCTGGTCGGCGACATCAGGTATCTGTGGGAGCTCAACCGGCACCGCCATCTCGTCACCCTGGGGCAGGCCTACGCACTCACCGGCGAAGCGAGATACCCGCAGGTCCTGCGCGAGCATCTCGAGAGCTGGTTCAATGAATGCCCCTGCGGGCTCGGTCCAAACTGGTGCAGCGCGCTCGAGGTGGCGATCCGCCTGATCAACTGGGCGCTCGCCTGGCAGCTGATCGGTGGCGCGCAGGCGCCGGTGTTCGCCGGTGCGGCCGGGGCGCGCTTCCGCGAACGCTGGCTCGCTTCGGTCTACCGGCACGCGCGCTTCATCAGTGGCCATTTCTCGGGCCACTCCTCCGCCAACAACCATCTCATCGGCGAAGCCGCGGGACTGTATATCGCCGCGCTCACCTGGCCGTGCTGGCCGGCGGTGCGTCGCTGGCGGGGGAGCGCCTGGGGCATCCTCGAGCGCGAGGCGCTGCGACAGAACTCCGCGGACGGCGTCAACCTCGAGCAGGCGGTGTGCTATCAGCGCTTCGTCGGCGAATTCCTGCTGTTGGCACTGCTCGCCGGCCGGTGCGAGGGCGAGGCGTTCTCGCCCGCTTATGAGGAGCGCATCAGCGCCATGCTCGCCTTCCTCGCGGCCATCATGAACCGCGGCGGCAGCGTGCCGATGATCGGCGACTCCGACGACGGGATCGTCACGCAGCTCTCCGAGGAAACGGATTTCTGCGCGTATCGCTCGCTCCTTGCCACGGGAGCCGTTCTCTTTGGCAGCGCGGAACTGCGGCGCAAGGCGGGCCGGCTCGATGACCAGACGCGCTGGCTTCTCGGCGCGCGCGCCGATGAGATGTTCGCCCGGGCGGGCGCGGCCGAGGCGCCGCCGCCGCCCCGGCCCCGGGCCTTTGCGGGCGGGGGCTACTACATTCTGGGATGCGACTTCGACACCCCTCGGGAGGTGCACCTGCTGGCCGATGCCGGCCCGCTCGGCTACCGCAAGATCGCCGCTCACGGCCACGCCGATGCGCTGTCCTTCACGCTCTCCCTCGGCGGGCTTGAGTTCCTCATCGATCCGGGTACTTACGCGTATCACGGCGGCGGCCGCTGGCGCGAGTACTTCCGCGGCACCGCGGCCCACAACACCGTGCGCATCGACGGCCTGGACCAGTCGCGCCAGGGCGGGGAGTTCATGTGGGTGAGGCACGCGCAGGCGCGGTGCGAGCTCTGGCAGACCTCGGATGCGGTCGATGTCTTTCAGGGTTGGCACGATGGCTATCAGCGGCTCGAAGACCCGGTGCTGCACCGGCGGCGGATTGCACTCGACAAAGTGGCGCAGCGCATATTGATCGACGATCGGCTCGAGATGGCCCATGTCCACGACGTCGAGTTGTACTTTCATTGCGCCGAGCGGTGCCTGGTCGAGTGTGCGGGAGAGCAGTTCGCCCTCCACCGGGCCCCCTGGACGGTTCGGCTGCGGCTGCCGGCGTTTGCGGGCGCTTCGGCGCAGCTGCACCACGGGACCGCGAGCCCGCCGTGCGGCTGGGTGTCGCGGCACTACGACAGCAAGCAGCCTTCCCCGACGATCCTCTGGCGGGCGCGACTCAGGGGGACGTGCGTGCTGCACACCGAGCTCATGTACCGATCGGACTAGGCCGCCCCGCGCACGCGGTGCGCCTTCGTGATGCTCAGATGAGGGCTCCCCGAGGCCAAGGAGTGGTTGTGAACGGCGAGGTGGCACAGGAACGCGTGCGCGCCCACTGGGATCGCGAGCCGTGCGATTCCGCCCTGAGCACGCGCGAGCCCTGGTCGCGCGAGTACTTCCTCGAGGTGGAACGCGAGCGCTACGCGCTGCAGCCGCACATCCTCGAGTGCCTCGCGTGGATCGACTGGAAGGACAAGAGCGTGCTCGAGGTCGGCGCCGGGATCGGCACCGATGCGCGCCGCATCGTCGCCGCAGGTGCGCGTTACACAGGGATCAACGTCGATCACGGCTCGACGCAGGCGACCGCCTCGGCGCTGCGGGTATTCTCGATGCCAGGCACCGCGCTCGAGCGGGATGCCTGCGCGCTCGATTTTCCCGACGCTGCGTTCGATGCGGTCTACTCCTTCGGAGTGCTGCAGCACATCCCCGAGGTGCGCCGCGCGGTCGCCGAGATTCACCGGGTGCTCAAGCCCGGCGGCGAGCTGCTCGTCATGCTCTACAACCGCAGCTCGATCAACTACGCGCTCGAGATCAGGTTGCTGCGCAAGCTCGGGCTGCGGCTGTTGCGCATTCCCGGAGCGCTCGAGCTCCTCGCGCGCCTGGGCATGCCGCGCCGCAAGCTCCAGCGCCACCTCGAGATCTTTCGTCAGCGCGGCAAGCTGTCCGACGGGGAATGGCTGAGCCGCAACACCAACGGCCCCGACTATCCGTACTGCCGGGTCTACGCGGCCCGCGAGGCTGCGGAGCTGTTTGCGCGCTTCGAGATCCTCTCGAACGAGGTCCGTTTCTTCGACCACCGCCACTGGGGTGTGCTCGGGGGCCTCGTTCCGGGCGCGCTGCGCCGGGCACTCGGCAGGCGCTGGGGCTGGCACCGGATCGTGCACGCCCGCAAGGCGCTCGCGCCGGGCGACTCCCGATGAGGATCAGCGTCCTCGGGCTCGGCTACGTCGGCGCGGTCGTTGCCGGGTGCCTCGCGCGCCAGGGCCACAGGGTGACCGGCGTCGACCGCGAGACCAGCAAAGTCGAGCTCCTCAATGCGGGCCGCTCGCCGATCATCGAGCGGGACATCCCCGAGATCATCGCGCACGAGGTCGCGGCCGGTCGCCTGTCGGCGACCACTGACGTCGCGGTGGCGGTCCGCGACTCCGACCTGATCCTGATCTGCGTCGGCACGCCGAGCCGCAGCAACGGGGACATCGAGCTGCAGCACGTGCGGCGCGTCTGTGAGCAGGTCGGCAGCGCACTGCGCGCTCACGAGGGCGCCCCGGCGGTGATCGTGCGCAGCACCGTGCTTCCCGGCACGATGCGCTCGCTCGTCATCCCGACGCTCGAGGCGAGCTCCGGGCGCATCGCCGGGTGATCGGAGAGCTGAACCGGGCGAGCGGCGAGCTGCTCGCGAGCCTGTACGCGCCGCTCCCGGCGCCGCTCATTCGCACCGACATCGAGACCGCCGAGATGGTCAAGTACGCCGACAACGCGTGGCACGCGCTCAAGGTTGGCTTCGCCAACGAGATCGGTAACCTCTGCAAGGCGCTCGAGGTCGACAGCCACCGGGTGATGGACATCTTCTGCCGCGACACCAAGCTCAACCTGTCGGGATGCTACCTGAAGCCCGGATTCGCCTTCGGCGGCTCGTGCCTGCCGAAGGACCTGCGGGCGCTCTTGTACAAGGCGCAGTCCCTCGACCTCGCGCTGCCGATCCTCGCGGCCGTGCTGCCGAGCAACGAGCTGCAGATCGAGCGCGCGGTTCGCACCGTCATCGAGCACGGCAGCCGCCGGGTGGGCATCCTCGGCTTCAGCTTCAAGCCCGACACCGACGATCTGCGCAGCAGCCCGGTGGTCGAGCTGATCGAGCGGCTGCTCGGCAAGGGCTACGAACTGCGCGTCTACGACAGTAACGTACGCCTCGCCGGCATCCACGGCGCGAACCGCGCCTACCTCCTCGAGCGCGTTCCCCACATCTCCCGGCTGATGGCCGCGAGCCTCGACGAGGTGCTCGAGCACGCCGACACCATCGTCATCGGCAACGCCGCGGCGGAGTTTCGCGATGTGCCACGGCGCCTCGGTTACCGTCAGACCCTCGTCGACCTGGTGCGCATCTCCGATGCCCGCAG
>WNFI01358488.1_pt1 | contig 11705 bp, 7 predicted proteins | sample 5400471 | NCBI WGS metagenome assembly WNFI01 (sample SAMN13153348, study PRJNA577476) | soil metagenome | isolation source: 100 cm saprolite on Douglas fir-dominated hillslope | place: USA:California | collected 2013-09-17
CGATGTGGCGGCTGCGGAGATCGGCGTAGTTGCGGGCACGCGCGCCGGCCAGGTTTTTGGCCACGGCGGACTGCATGGCCTGTTCGCCTGCGGGGTAGCGGTAGCTGGTGGCGCAGTCGATGAACAAGGTCGCTGCCGTGGCGTTGGAGATATGTAGTCTGGGCGTAAGGTCTCGACCCGTCCCTTCCAGGGAGGGTACGACGATGCCACCCTCGGCAAGTGCAATCAGCTCGGCGTAGTACTTGATACCGACCTGGCGCTCTTTGATGGGGAGGCCTGGGTTGTCGTTTACGGGAAGGGCCTCGCCCGAGAGAGTGAGACGATTGGGGGCGCTGGCTGCAGCGGTGAAGAGTGCGGGGCGATCGAGTCTGGCAGTAAAGGAGAGTTTGCCGGGGGCGCTGGCGGTGAGGCGAACGACGATCACCTGATCGGGGGCGGAGCTGAAGACCTCGCGGGTGTACTGGGTGCCGGCATGGGTGAAGGTGGTGGTGGCGATGGCGGTGTCGAGGTTGAGTTCGAGGCGGTAGCTCTCGACGTTGTCGATGGTCTCGAAGTCGAGGTGTAGGTCGCCGAGGGTCTGATAGCAGGGCATCCGGCGAGGGATCGACATCATATCGGAGAGCGCAAGGGCTTCGGCCTCGGCGACCCTGCCGGCGAAGAGGAGTTCGCGAATCTTCGGGACGGCCTCTGCTGCTTTGGGGTTGTTGCGGTCGCGGTGTTCGCCGTCCCATATGGACTCCTCATTGAGCTGGATGCGCTCGTGAGTTGGATCGCCGAAGACGCAGGCGCCGAGGCGGCCGTTGCCCACGGGGAGGGAATCGGGCCACTTGGTCGCGGGCTGGTTGAAGAAGAGTTTGTAGGGTGTGTCGTCATCCTTGGGGGTGGAGGCGGCAGCGAAGGCGGCTCGCTGAGAGAGGGCTGCGGCTGCGGCGGCCGAGGTGGTGAGGAAGCGGCGGCGGGTGGTGCGGATGGTCATTCAAGGCTCCGTAGAAAATCATGATGACAGGAGAGGCTGCTTTTCTGCGAAAGGTGCAGGGTTCGCTCAGAGTGACCATTCTAGTCGAGCGGGTGATGTTCTTTTGTTAGTGAATGTCGGGTTTCAGCGATGTTGGCTAGAGGGTGTTTGCGGCACTCCTGATGGAGAGAGCTTGGAACGCCGCGTCCGCTCCACTAGAATCATCGGCACGATGAAGATTCTGACGAACGAGATGCGTAGTTGCCGTAGAGGTCCGGAGGCTTGGTTTACCGGCACGGTGTGGATCGATGAGATCGTCACGGGAGCTGCGCCTTCGAGGATGAAGGTGAATCGGGTCTCGTTTGAGCCGGGTGCGCGCACAGCGTGGCACACGCATCCGGTAGGGCAGGGCCTGCATGTGCAGTCCGGGTTAGGACGCGTGCAGCTGAAAGGTGGGCCGGTACAGGAGATTCGCCCGGGAGATACGGTGTGGATCGAGGCGAATGAGCTGCATTGGCACGGTGCTGCTCCGGGATACACGATGGTGCATCTGGCTATGCAGGAGACCGATGTGACCGGCGTTGACGTGATCTGGCTGGAGCATGTGACTGACGAAGAGTACACCGCGGCTTTGGGCTAGCATCGCGAACGCTACGGTTGAACGTGGAGAGTTGCCTGTAGCGGAGTTTCGCGGGACGAGGCTCCGGCCATCACCCTATAGTCGCCGCGCAGAAGCTGCCATGCGTTCTTGTCCGTGTCGAAGACGGAAAGATACAGCGGATCGAGCTTCAGCGTGACATCCTTCGATTCGCCGGGGGCCAGCTTTACGCGCTGCCACGCGACCATGCGTTTGTAGTCTTCGTTGGCCGCAGCAGGCAGAGCGACGTAGACCTGCGCGATCTCCGTGCCTTCGCGTGAGCCTGTATTCCGAACGGTGAAGTGGACCGTGCGCTGGGCATCGTCGACGCTGAGGCTGGAGTATGCGTAGGTGGTGTACGACAGGCCAAAGCCGAAGGGAAACAGCGGCTGCTTGTTGGTGGCGTCGAACCATTTGTAGCCTACCCTCGCTCCCTCGGTGTACTTGAAGTCAAAGGGCTTGACCTCGTGATGCCGATCATCCGATACCACCTTGCCGGCGCCATCGAGCCCGGGGACGGTGGGATGAGGCAGGTCGGCTTCGGTTTTGGCAAAGGTGACGGGGAGCTTGCCCGAAGGGTTGACATCGCCGAATAGGATATTGGCCAGCGCCTGTGCGCCGCCGATGCCGGGATACCACATCTCGATGACTCCCTTGACGTGCTGCGCCCACGGCATGCTGACCGGCCCGCCCGTCTCCAGCACGACGATGGTATTCGGATTCGCGGCCACAACGGCTTCAACGAGAGCGTCCTGATCGTCGGGCAACGACAGCGTGCGAGCGTCGTGGCCTTCGCTCATCCATTGGTTGACGAAGACGATTGCAAGACTGGAACTCTTCGCGAGCTTGGCTGCCGCAGCCTTGTCTTCTCCGCCGATGTACTGGACGTTGGCTTGCGGTGACTTCGCGCGAATGAATTTGAGCGGAGAGGAGGGGAAGTAGACCGGCTTGCCCCATACGGAGCCGCCGAACTGGGGATCAATCGCATTGCCGCCTGGCGCATCGACCTGCGCGGAGCCGCCGCCGGAGAGGACGCCAACATCGGCATGCGAGCCGATCAAAGCGATGGAGTTCGACGCCGAGGATTTCAGTGGAAGAACAGCGTCGGCATTTTTGAGCAGAACGATGCTCTCCTCGGCGATATGCTGCGCATCTTCGAGGCCACGGAAGGGATCGACTACGGTGCGGACCGGCGGGTTGTCGACAATGCCGGCAGCGAACATGCTGCGCAGGATGCGACGGATCATATCATCGACGCGAGCCAGCGGGACCTGACCGCTTTCGACCGCCTTCTTCAGCGGAGCCCCGAAGTGGTCGTCGTCGCCGGGCATCTCCTGATCGAGTCCATTGAGCGCAGCTTTGACGGTGCTGTGGGTTGCGCTCCAGTCGGAGAGGACCCAGCCCTTGAACTTGAAGTCCTTCTTCAAGACCTGGTTGAGAAGGTAGTCGTTCTCGCAGGCCCAGTCTCCTGCGACGAGGTTGTACGAGCACATCACGCCGGAAGGGTCGGAGATTCCGATGGCGATCTCGAAGGCCAGCAGGTCGGACTCGCGCAAGGCTTTTTTATCCAGCAGGACGTTGACGACGGTGCGCCCGGTCTCCTGATCGTTGAGCGCATAGTGCTTGATGTCGCTCATGACGTGCTGCGCCTTGACGCCATTCATCAACTGGCCGGTCATGGTTCCGGCGAGCACCGGGTCCTCGCCGGCGTACTCGAAGTTGCGCCCGTTGCGGGGCTCGCGTGTGATGTTGACGCCGCCGCCGATGGACATGTTGAAGCCCTGCGCGCGCAGCTCGCGGCCGATCACCGATCCGTACAGGAAAGCCGAGTCGGGATCCCAGCTTGAGGCTGCTCCCAGTGTCGAGGGCAGCAGGGTCGCATAGCGACTCTGGTAGGCAGCCATGCGGATGCCCACGGCAGAGTCGGCCAGGTTGATGTCGGGGATGTTCAGGCGGTCGATGCCGGCCATGAAGCCCGCACCGAAGTTCGAGCGGGCGGGGATGGGAGCGCCCTTGCGCAGAACTCCCCAGCCGGTTCCGTGGACCATCTGAATCTTCTCGTCGAGCGTCATCTGTCCGAGAACCAGGCTGGCTCGTTCATCGGAGGAGAGAGCTTTGTTCATCCACGGCATCTTCGATATATCGGGTTTTGCCTCGGCGTGTGCAGCGCCGTGTCCAAAGGAAGCCAATGCTAGTGCAACGAAAAAGGAAGAGATCTTCAGACCATCGAACTGCTTGGAAAGTGACATTAACGCTCCTTCGAACCCGGACGCAGCACTGGCTTTGCTCACCTGCAACTGCCAAGACATCGTATCTCGTTCGTTAGAGAGTCTAAACTAGCTAAAACGATATAGTGAAAGATTTTATTCGTTTTTTGTGGCACGCTCGTACTCGTGCGATGGGGAACGCTGAAAATGTTGTCTCTACGAACGATCTGGGCGATAGAACGCATTGCAAGGGGTCTGTGGGCGCGGGAGCAGCCTACTTGGCGAATAGTTGGCCGATGTCGGCGAATGCCTTGAACTCGAGGGCGTTGCCGGCGGGATCGAGGAAGAACATGGTGGCCTGCTCGCCCGCTTCGCCCTTGAACCGGATGTAGGGTTCGATGATGAAGGCGATGCCTGCGCGGCGCAGACGATCGGCAAGCCCCTCCCATGTCGCCATGGGCAGGACGACTCCGAAGTGCGGAACGGGAACGTCATGGCCGTCGACGGGGTTGTGGTGTGTCTGGCTGCCCGCGGCGGGCTTCAGGTGCGCTACGATCTGGTGGCCGAAGAGATCGAAGTCGATCCACTGTGCGGAGCTGCGGCCTTCGGGGCAACCAAGCGTGGTGCCGTAGAAGGCGCGAGCGGCGTCGAGGTCGTCGACGGGGAAGGCGATATGAAAGGGGGTAAGCGGCACGGTGCTCATAACACCCATCATACGATGCCGCTACTTTGGTGTTTCCGCGGGCAGATGGACGACGAAGTCGGTGTTGCCAGGTTCGGAGGTGAAGTGAATGGCGCCTCCGTACTGCTCGACGATGCGGTGAACGATCCCAAGTCCAAGTCCCGTACCGACGCCTACGGCCTTCGTGGTGTAGAACGGGTCGAAGATGTGGGTCTGGATATCGTGCGGAATGCCACTGCCGTTATCGGTGATGCGAACGCAGAGGTCCGTGCGCGATTGATTCGGACCGGAGTTCGTTTTCTCAGCCCAGGTGCTCACTCCGATGCGGCCGCGCTGGGGTACGGCGTCGATGGCGTTGTCGAGCAGGTTGGTCCATATCTGGTTCAGGCCGGTCGACTCCGAATGCAGCAGCGGCAGATCGGCGGCAAAGTCCTTCTCGACCACGATCTCCTTCTCGCGCAGCTTATGGGCAAGAATAACGAGGGTTGCATGGATACTGTTGTTGATGTCGACGGTCTGGCGCTGCCCCTTGCCCTCGTAGGCGTACGATTTCACGGCGTGGACAAGGTCGGAGACGCGGCCGATGCTCTCTTCGACGGTGTTGACCAACTGCATGCTGGAGACAAGCGCATCCAGCCAACTGAGTGCAGCGGAGAAACTGGGCCCGGGGAACTGACGGCGGGCGCACTCGAGTTCGCGCTCGTCGAGGCCGACCGACACCAGCGTGGGAGCCATCTTCCACGCGTTCTCGATGTTTGCTGCCTCCATCCATTCGGCCAGCTTCTCTTCGGCGTCGCTCTGTTCCAGCGAGTTCATCATTATGGGCTGCTTCACCGCGAGGGCATGCTCCTGCAGATCGAACATGCACTGCTTCTGCTCATCGGTTAGCGAAATACGGGTGAACTTGGCAGTGAGCTCATGCATTCGCAGCAGGTTTTCCCTGAGCTGCGAGGCAGCGCGGCGGGCAGCAGCGCCAGGGTTGTTCAACTCATGCATCAAGCCTGCGGCCAGGGTGCCGAGCGAGGCCATCTTCTCCCGCTGCACCGTGACGCTCTGCAGCTTCTGGAATCGGTTGGCCATGTTTCCAAGGATGGCCCTGCGCACATCGGGGCAGCTCGTCATCAGGTTCCAGAACTGATCCTCATCGAACTGGACCAGGTGGCATGGTGCCGTTGCCTGGAGGCTCGCCATGTTCGGCATGTTGCACAGGAGAGGCAGTTCGCCGAAGGCGTTTCCGCTCGGGATCGACGGTAGCGCGACCTCGTGACCGTCGGCAAGAGTCTGATAGATCCGTATCTCTCCCTCGAGCAGGATCCAGAAGTAGTGTGCCACCTCACCCTGGCGGGCGAGGATATCGTCTTTTTCGATGCGGATATCCTGCACTCCATCCAGGCAGCGGAGCTCTTCGTCCTTCAGCGACGACAGGATCGGGACCGTGCGCAACTGCGCGAAGAGGGTCTCGTTCATAGGCTCCGTGCTCTTACTCTGGACGATGGGTGATTGTTGGCTCATCACTGTACTGGGGTATCCGCCTTTCAAAGTGTTGCTAGATATTGGTGCACGAACTGGATCGCGATGGAGCCCTCGCCGACGGCCGAGGCACATCGTTTTACAGAGTTGTATCGAACATCGCCGGCAACGAAGACTCCGGGGATACTGGTTTCGAGTAGATAGGGCTCGCGGTCGAGACGCCACGCTCCAGGAGCCTTCGTCTTAAGATCAGGACCGGCGAGGACGAAGCCTTTGCTGTCGCAGATCAGCTCCTTCGGCAGCCAGTCCGTCTTCGGCGCTGCGCCGATGAAGATGAACAGCGAGCTCACCGGGCGGTCTTCCTCTCCCCTGTGATTCTTCAGCCTGATGCTCTCGAGATGGCTCTCTCCGGACATCGAAAGGATCTCGGTGCAGGTCTCGACGACGATGTTCGGCGTGGCCTCAATCTGATCGATCAGATACTTCGACATGCTCTTCTGGAGCGAGTCGCCACGCACCAGCATGTGAACCTTCTCGGCATAGCGCGAGAAGTGCATGGCCGCCTGGCCTGCGGAGTTGGCGCCGCCAACGATGTAGACAATCTCGTTCGCGCAGCCCATCGCCTCGGTGAGCGCCGCGCCGTAGTAGACTCCCGCGCCGCTCAAACGGTCAGCCCCGGGGACGTCCAGCTTGAGGTAGGAGACCCCGGTCGCGATAAGGCAGACGTGGCATGTGATCTCGCTGCCATCCTTCATCTCGGCGATCAGATATTGATTCTCCGATCGCAAAGACGTCACTCGTTGCAGGAGGAACTCAGCCCCCAGCCTGCTGGCCTGCAGGAAGGCCCGCTTGGCCAGCTCCTCGCCGCTGAGGCCGGCAGGGAAGCCGAGGTAGTTTTCAATCTTTGAGCTGGAGCCCGCCTGCCCGCCAGGGGCATTTGGCTCGACGATCAAAGTGCGCAGGCCTTCGGAGGCACCATAGACGCCAGCGGCCAGCCCGGCGGGTCCTGCCCCCACCACGACGACATCGTAGAACTTCTGCTGCGCCTGGGTGGGGATGCCCACTTTGCCGGCCAGATCGGTTGAGGTGGGCTGTACCAGCGCCGTACCGTCTCCGAACAGCACCACCGGCAGCTTCGCATCGTCGATACCCTTTTCCTTCAGCAGCGCGAGAGCGTCCGGATTCTCCTCCGCGTTCAGCCACTGGTAGGGAATCCGGTTGCGCGAGAGAAACTCTCGCACATCATGGTCCAGCGCCGACCACCGGACACCTACGATCCGAATACCCTCAAACGGAGGCTTATAGCCCTGCTTCCAGGCCTCGAGCAGGTCGTCCAGCACAGGGTAGAGCTTCTCCTCGGGTGGGTCCCAGGGCTTGTTGAGGTAGTAGTGAATCTTGGCGGAGTTGATGGCCCGGATCGCTGCCTCGGTGTCGGCGTAAGCCGTCAGCAGGACACGTTTGGCGTCAGGGTAGATCTTCAGGGCCTGCTGGAGGAAATCGACGCCGGTCATCCCCGGCATCCGCTGGTCAGAGAGGAAGAGCGCGACGATGTCGTTGCGTTCCTTCAGCTGGCGGCAGATGTCGAGCGCGGCTCCTCCGGAGGCGGCGCGGACGATCCGGTAGTCCTGGCCGTAGTGGCGGCGCAGGTCCTGGCCCACCGCCTCCAGCACGCTGGTGTCGTCGTCGATTGCTAGCAGAATAGGCTTCGGCATACCCTAGTTATACTTCGCAAACGTCTTTCAGAACACACTACCTATGATTCGATTGTGCCCGAGGGCTCAAAGGTTCAGAAAACATATGGTATTGATTACTAAGGCTCTGGCTGCGATTCAAGTTGGTGCGGTTGCATTGTCCGAATTGTAGACATGATTTTTCTGTAGTGGCCACCTGCCGATGAGGGGATTGTCCGGGCAAAAGATCCCGCGGCAGGAGAGAAAAGAAATCTATGAACCGACTCATTCTGGCGGATAACCAGGCAATATTCCGGGCTGGCGCGGCACGTGTCCTGGCACTTGAGGACGATATGCGCATTGTCGCTCAATGCGAAGATATGGCCAAGCTTTGGGGGGCCATCGATGGATTCCGCGGCTCGATCGTCATCGTCTCTTCCAGCTTGCGTCCCGATCTGCCGGCCTTGCTGGAGCGGACACAGGCGCTGGGAAGTCATTTGATTCTCGTCGCAGAGAACGCAGAGCATGTCGCCGACGCTGTGGCGGCTCGGCTTGATGGCATCGTCTGCCGGAATGTGGCCGGAACCGACCTGCTGGATTGCGTGCGGCGTGTGGCCCGAGGGCAGCGCTGCGTCCAGCCCGCGAACGTGACCATGATGCAGGCCACTGATAGCGTCGGCGCAAGAGTCCGCGACCGGCTCACCCCGAAGGAGATGCAGATCGTCGCCCTGATCGTTCAGGGGTGCAAGAACAAGGAGATCGCCCTCCAGCTCGGCACCAAGGAGCAGGTCATCAAGAACTATCTCCGCGGCATCTACGACAAAACCGGCGTCTCGGACCGGTTGGAGCTGGCGCTCTTCACCATCCACCACCGCGTCCTGGCGGAGGCAGCGGCGAAGGCCGGCAATCTCATCGAGATGAAGACCGCCTAGTACGCCCGTCTCCTTATCTTGATGTGGCGGCAGAGTGAATATTGCATGGTGTCGTCTCCTTGGGGGGGTCCCCCCCTGGGGGTATCTGGCTTAAAAGTCGAATGGTTGCAACGAGTTAGCAAAAGACGACTTTGCTAAAATCGTGCAATCAAAGGGGTTACGGGTAAAATCGTCTTTCTAAACGACTTAGGTGCGTTAACGGGGAAAGCCCCGGCTTTGGCCGAGGCTTTCTTTGATTCTGTATTTAGTATAGCGGATTGGGTGAAACTACTACGCAACGCGGATGTTGTTTATTTGCGTGGAGTTAGATGGTTTGGGGGCTTGACAAGATTTTCTGTGGAAATCTGCGGCGTGAAGAGAGCAACAATGGCAACAGCTTTGGATCAGTCTTTCGGTTGGCCAGTCGCCCAGTCGTCAGTTGCCGTTGCTTGCTACTCCCTACTCCCTACTCCCTGTTTTTTACATCCCCATCAGATCGGACTGCTTCTCGGCCGCGGGGCTGGCATGGCGAATCTTCTCGGCAACGCTCTTCGCCTGTGTGAACAGCAACAGGTAATCCGGCCCGCCAGCCTTGGAGTCGGTGCCGCTCATGTTGAAGCCGCCGAAGGGATGCGCGCCGACCATGGCCCCCGTGCACTTGCGATTCAGGTAGAGGTTGCCGACGTGGAACTCCTCCTTCGCGCGATCAAGCTTCTCATGCGAGTGCGAGTAGATGGCTCCCGTCAGCCCGTATTCGGTATTGTTGGCGATCTTCAGGGCCTCGTCGAAGCTGCTGGACTTGATGACGGCGAGCACCGGCCCGAAGATCTCCTCCTGCGCGATGCGAGCCGTGGGAGCCACATCCGCGATGACGGTAGGCGCAATGTAGTACCCGCCCTCCGGCGTTTCAATGGCGTGACCGCCGTTCAGCACCTTGCCCTCGCCCTTGCCGATCTCGATGTAGCCAAGCACCTTGCGGTACGACTTCTCGCTGATGACCGGCCCGGTGTAGAAGTTCTTCGCCGGGTCGCCGGTCGCGATCTTTGCCACCCGCGCCTGCAGACGGTCGCAGAAGATGTCGTAAACGCTCTCGTCGACGATGACTCGCGAACACGCCGAACACTTCTGTCCGTTGAAGCCGAAGGCGCTTGCGGTGACCCCTTCGATGGCAGCGTCCAGGTCGCAGTCGCCGTCGACGATGATGGAGTCCTTGCCCCCCATCTCGAGGATGGTCCGCTTGATGAACATCTGGCCCGGCTGAGTCCTGGCCGCGCTCTCATGGATCTCGAGGCCAACAGCCTTGGAGCCCGTGAACGCAATGAAGCGCGTCTGAGGATGCGCGACCACCGCACTGCCGAATCCCGGCCCTTCGCCCGCGCACAGATTGACGACGCCATCGGGCAGTCCGGCCTCTTCGAGCAGGCTCATGAATCTGGCGGCAATCGTCGGGGCATCGACGGAAGGCTTGAGGATGACGGTATTGCCGCACACGATCGCTGCCGCAGTCATCCCGGCCATGATGGCGAAGGGGAAGTTCCACGGCGGAATGACGGCGCCGACGCCGAGCGGGATATAGCGCAACTGGTTGCGCTCACCGGGGAACTGGATCGGTGTGGTCGCACCGTCAAGACGCAGAGCCTCGCGGCCGTAGAACTCGAGGAAGTCGATGGTCTCGCCCACATCGGCGTCGGCCTCGGCCCAGTTCTTGCCCACCTCGTAGGTGAGCCAGGCGCAGAACTCGAACTTGCGCTCGCGGATCATGTCCGCCGCACGGAACAGCAGCGCCGCGCGTTCGGCCACCGGAGTCCGGCTCCAGGTGGCAAACGCCGTCTGCGCAGCCTGAATAGCCTCCTCGGCGTGCTCCGCCTCCGCCCTCTGGTGGATGCCGATCACCTGCGCAGGCCGGGCCGGATTCGTGGAGACGATCTTGCCGGTCGTCCTCAGGCGCCTGCCCCCGATTACGAGATCGTATTCGTGGCCAAGATTGCTCTCCACCTCAATGAGAGCGGCTTGCATGGCGCGCTTGTTCTCGGAGGTAGTGAAGTCAACGAACTCTTCGTTGGTGAAGGGTGTCTGCGCGGTGCGCACACGCGGGGCGGGAGGACGTGTCGATTCTAGCGCGAGCAAAAGGTTCTCGTCGCTTCTGTTGCCTTTTGGATTAAGCGTAAAGCTTTAGCCCTACGATAAGTTGCTGCAACTATGTGGGACTTTAGCCCCGGGCTTTCTGTCCGTAGCTGCAATCAGGCTGGATGGTTCTGGCTGACAACTAGGTGGTTAGCTTCTCGGTGGCCTTCGACATCTTGGCGGTGCGGTCGAGCTTATCCCAGTTGAACGGCTTGCCGTCGATTGCTCGCTTGACTGTCCTGAACAGCACGACAGAAAAGAGCTGTCTGTAAGTAAAGCGTTGAATCCAGATATGAACCAGAAGCCATGCATCGCCTTTGCTGGCCGGATGCTTCCGCTCCAGCGCGAAGGCCAGTGCGGATGCGACGAAGTCGATGAGCAGGAAGACCAGGAAGAAGCTGAGCAGCTTGTGGAAGCTCTCAGCCGAAGCGGCCTCGGGATGGAAGTGCTTATCGATGAAGTAATGCATGACGCCGGCGAAAAACATCAGGTCGATCAGAGGCGAGACCAACGGCAGAAGTATCTGGAAGATAAGGATGTTGGGCAGTGCGAACAGGCCCATGGCGCGATGCCTGGAGATTGCGCCCCGATGTTTGAAGATGGCCTGGAGGATGCCAAACGACCAGCGGAAGCGCTGCCGCATCAGGCCGTCCGCGGTCACCGGAGCCTCGGTGAAGGCCAGGGCCTGGTCGTCGTAGATGACCGAGTAGCCCTGCTCCAGCAGGTTCATAGTCAGGTCGGCGTCTTCGGCCACGGTGTTGGCGTGGTATCCCCCGCCGGCTTTGACCGGCGCCGTACGCCACGCGCCGATGGCCCCCGGAACCACGACGACGACATCGAAGAGGTCGAGCGCGCGCCGCTCGAAGTTCTGGCTCGTGATGTATTCGAGCGCCTGCCACCGGGTCCATAGATTTACCCGGTTGCCGACCTTGGCGTTGCCGGCGACGGCGCCGATCTGGGGATTCGCGAAGTGGGGAACCAGCCGCGCAATCGCATCGTGGGCGATGATCGTATCGGCATCGATGCCGACGTATATCTCCTCGTCGAAG
>WNFI01433213.1_pt1 | contig 11705 bp, 17 predicted proteins | sample 5400471 | NCBI WGS metagenome assembly WNFI01 (sample SAMN13153348, study PRJNA577476) | soil metagenome | isolation source: 100 cm saprolite on Douglas fir-dominated hillslope | place: USA:California | collected 2013-09-17
CTCTCTCGATCGTTCAGGCGCACGATGGCGAGCTGATGCTCGCCAATCGAACGGAGGGCGGACTACGCGCCACCATGAAGCTGCCGCGATAGATACGAGGCAGTGATGCGTGGGCTAAATTGGGTGCCAGAACGACACCCCGATGGCCGTCCTTTCGGACGACGATATGGTCGCGCATGAAGGCAGGCGATTTGTGCACTGACTATTCTAGGTGCATAGTTTTGTGGGCTTCTGGAGGAGATCGCCAAGACGCCTCCACGATGTGGAGGTGAATTTGCTGCTGCCGGGGCGCAACCGTGGTCAAACCATCAGCAAAGCAGGAGTCGGGATTGTTCGTCCGGTTTCGCTATTGGGTTGCCAAGCTGATTTACGACGGCTCTTTCGTCATCCTGGTGCGCGATGGAAGCTGGCAAGAGGAGGTTTTCGAGTCGCTCGCGCCCAAAGCAGGCGACCGGATCTTGGATTTTGGGCCGGGCAGTTCCTCGACCGCCATTTCGCTGGCACTTCGCTATCCCGAAGCGACGTTCGTTGGAGCGGACCCAAGTTCCAAGGCCGTTGAAAAGGCACGGCGCAGTGTGGCGAAAAAGAAGCTCGGGAACATTTCCGTCATTGATACCACTCTTCACGGCAAGCTTCCGTTTGATGCGGGTTCATTCGACAAAGCCGTCTGTATGCTTGGACTTCATGATCGGCCGCCGGACGAAAAGCTTCGGATCGTTAAAGAGATCGTAAGGGTAGTAAGGCGTGGTGGCACATTGCATGTGGCCGGTGGGTTTACCGGCGTGCGCAGGCAGTCATCGTACTCCGTTGGAATAGGACGAATATCCGTAGTGAAAGCACGAAAGCGTTGAGCATCAACCAGACAGCACGCAGATCCATGGCAACAATGTGTGGAGCAGGGCGGGTTGAATTGATATCTGCACTCCTCATGTTGCGCTGCAGCACTATCAGGTGCAGCGACGCGGCGATCTGACTGGAGTTGAAGTTGGCTCGGATAACAAGGAGGCAAGCCAGATCTTCACGGGTGGTTATTCAATCCACATGCCTCACCGAAAAGTTACTTCTACCCTTTCTTGGCGAAAACGCGGCTCTGGCTATCCAATTCGTCAATAAGTATCGTGCGTTCATGTCGTTCAACGTCGTACGTCCGCTGTTAGCTGTCGTGCTGACCCTGTCCCTGACCTTGGGACCGGCGGTGAATGCCGTACATGCTTCCTCGATGGGCGCGAAGATGGCAGTGATTTCCTTGAGCGACGCAGACGCCCAAGGGAACTGTAACGATTGCCCTGAAAGCAAGAGCGGCTTGCCCCCTGGTGCGTGCTCTGTGTGTTGCACTGGTGTTAGCGCGGTGTCCGCTGACGTGGTGGCAATCGACTTCCGTCCGGGTGAAACACAGGGATATCTGACCTCCAGTCCTTTGACTGATCGCCACATCCCGCCCGATCCTCATCCCCCAAGATCCACCGTCCTGTGCTGAGCCGCGCCCTGAGGGTCGCGGCTCGTGATGCGTATCGACACATCGCGTGTCGTGAGCCGTGCTTGGTTGCGTGACCCAACGCAATCTCGAGGCGACGTCAAGGACGGATATCAATGCTCTCGATTCGATGGCCCAACATTGACCGGCGGTCGCTTCTGATCGGCAGCGCTAGTTTGGCCGCAGCGGCGGCATTACCGGGCGATGGCTACGGCGCCGCCGTGACTCCCGCGAAGAAATTCGCGCTCACGGCTGCGCCCGGCCGCGTTTCGCTGGTGGGGCCGCCTTATCCCGACACAGACGTCTGGTCCTACAACGCCGGCATTCCTGGTCCCGAGATTCGGGTGCGCCAAGGCGAGCGTCTACGCGTTCAGGTTGAGAACCAGCTAACTCAGGCAACGACAGTTCATTGGCACGGTGTGCGCGTACCGAATGCAATGGATGGTGTGCCGTTCCTGACTCAGAATCCGATCGGTCCCGGCGAGAAGTTTGTCTACGAATTCGACGTGCCCGATGCAGGGACCTACTGGTACCATCCGCATCACCACAGTTCCGAGCAAGTTGGCCGCGGTCTGTCGGGGGCGCTGATCGTCGAGGAAATCGAGCCGCTTGTAGTTGATCGCGATATCGTTTGGGTTCTTGGCGACTGGCGATTGGCGCGCAACGCCTCGATCGTCAACGACTTCGGCGATCGGATGGAAGTGACGATGGCCGGACGAATTGGCAATACCGTCACGATCAATGGCCGTGTGCCCGAGACAATAACCGTTCGTTCCCGAGAGCGAATACGTCTGCGATTGATTAACGCCGCGCCCGCGCGAATCTTTGGACTCGAGTTCGAGGATCATCACCCGCTCATCGTTGCGCTCGACGGCCAGCCAGTCGAACCGCACGAGCCTCCCGAGGGGCTGGTCGTACTGGGACCGGCGATGCGCGCAGATCTTGTGCTCGACATGAGCGGCCGGCCGGGTGCAGCGAACCGCGTGGTTGATAGGTTCTACCGCGATCTCAGCTACGAGCTGGTCAAATTCGCTTACAGCGACGAGCCCCCGGTACGAACAGAGCCACTCGACCCGCCGTCGCGCATGCGCGCCAACACCATGCCAGAACCGAATCTCGACAACGCCGAAAAGCACTCCGTGACCCTGGAAGGCGGAATGATGAGTGGCCGCGGCATGATGATGGGGATGGGTGGACACGGGATGGGCTGGTCGATCACCGGAGCTTCCGCAAGCGGACACGACATGGCGCCAATGATTACTCTTTCACGCGGCAGTTCCTGCATTTTCGCCATCCGCAACGAAACCGCCTGGTATCATCCGGTTCACCTCCACGGACATTCGTTCGGAGTGATTACCCGCAACGGGCAGCCGACGCGCGACCGCGAATGGCTTGACACCGTTCTCATTCCACCACGCGAGACCGCAGAGATCGCCTTTGTCGCGGACAACCCGGGCGACTGGATGTTCCAATGTCACATTCTTGATCATCAGGACGGCGGGATGATGGCCGTCATCCGCGTGACCTGACCTGGAGTCGACTTATGAACCCGAGAGTCTATTTCCTTCTCAGCGCGATGCTCTTTATTTTCGTTGCGTCCCATGCGGCTTACGCAGATGGCGATCCGAAACGGGGCGCAAAGGTCTACGGTGTATGCGCAGCGTGCCATTCCCTCGAGCCCGTGTTGAATCTGACTGGACCAAGCCTTGCGGGTCTATGGGGAAAGAAGGCTGCTTCCGTAACAGACTTCGTGAGATATTCCAGTGCGCTCAAGGAGCAGGTCTTTGTCTGGGACGAGACGTCGCTGAACGCTTGGCTCACGGAGCCAAATGCTTTCGTGCCCGGCACCTACATGACCTTTCGCGGGATAGACGACAAACAAGTACGCGGCGATCTCGTTGCTTTTCTCAAAATCGCAATGGCGCCGGGCGGCGGCGCAACCGTGGTAGCGCAAGGATTGGCTACAACGGAAATGACGCGCGGGCAGGCGCCAGAACCATTGGCGAGCGCTGGTCCTGAGGATCAGGTGACGAGTATCCGGTTCTGTCACGACACATTCTTCGTGGCCACAGCGGACGGAAAGCAACGCCCGTTCTGGGAGATGAACTTGCGCCTGAAGATAGACACCAGTGCAAACGGCCCGCGGGTCGGCAAACCGGTGCTGACACCTGGCGGCATGCAGGGGGACAGAGCGTCAATCGTGTTTTCGGATCTGGATGAAATCGGGCACCTGGTCGAGAAAAAATGCTGAGAGCACGGCGTAGGCCTCTTTGTGAGGGATCAAATGCGATCGACGTTTCCGAACTCAACACCGCCACGACTAGCAAAGGGATGAACACAATGCTTGATTTTCGATCTTCCTGGATCCAGCCAACCAAGATTCACCGCCGATCGCTTCTTGCCGCGGTCGCGAGTATTGCGGCGGGTTTAACTATCGCCCTTCGCAGTGACGGTGCTGAAATATTTGACGCCGAGGAGGTGGCGAGGCGGAGTGTACGTCCATCCCGTGACGTCACCGCAAGATCGTTGAACAACCAAGTGCTAGGCACCATCGATCTGAAAACGCTCGGGCCGGAACATCAGGTTGCCTCGATCGCCAGTTTCGCGGACAGCTATCGCGTTACAACTGTCTCCGGGAGAGAGATCTCATTTACTGAGTTTGATCTGCGCTTCAAGACTGATTCAAGCGCTCATGGACCGACCGAAGGCCATCCTGTTTTGCTGCCCGCGAGCGTGCGCGCCGACCGAGCCTTCGTCGTGTTCGCCAGCCTCCGTGAAATCAGCGCTTTTGTTGATCGACCGGCTTAGTGCGAAAGCCATCTCTCATGGCTCGATAAGAATTGAAGACGAGGAAAACGGAGGACGCGAATGATTAGAGTACTGATGGTGTCGATCTTGCTGGGATTGGTTGCGGCGCCGGCCATCGCGCAGGAAAAGACGAAGGTGACCCTTTACAGAAACCCGAATTGCAGTTGCTGCCTGAACTATGCCGAGTATTTGCGCGGTGCCGGCTTTGAGGTCATGGTCGATTCGAAGCAAGACCTCGCAGTTGTCAGGAAACAGTTACACGTCTCGGAAAAATTCGAGGGCTGCCACGTGTCGGTGATCGGCAAGTATGCTGTCGAAGGTCATGTGTCCGCAGATGTCATCAAGAAGCTTCTCGCCGAACATCCCGCCTCATCAAGAAGCTTCTCGCCGAACCCCCCGCCATCGCCGGTGTTTCGGTTCCGGGAATGCCACCGGGCACACCGGGAATGACCGGCCGTAAGACGGGACCGCTTCCGGTCTATGAGATCGAAAAAGATGCGACGCCTTCAAAGGTGTTCGCGACCGAGTAGAGCAGAGACGAGCCATGATGCAGCCGATGGCCGAATTCGATTTTGTTCATGAATTGGCTATGATCGTGGTCAAGGCTGCCTGTCTGCTCGCGATAGCCGTTGTGGCGGGCGCGTTCGTGCTGCTGATCCGATATCTCCTGCGGCACCGGTCGCCAGCGCCCACTGTCAGGACCATGAGCGCCGCGCCGATCCTGGCAACCGGTGGGTCGACATCAGACAATGTGCACCATTGGCACGGGCGGATTTTCTTGCTCGTTCCTCTCACGGCTTTTTTGGGCATTGCTGCAATCCTTGCCTGGGGGATGAACCGCGATCCGAGCACAATCCCCTCGGCGCTGATCGGGAAGCTGGTGCCCGAATTCACGCTTCCGCCGGTCAAGGGCCGCACACTTGGCCTGGCCCGCGCCGATCTCAACGGCGAAGTGTCGTTAGTCAATGTCTTTGCCTCATGGTGCACGGCATGCCGGGAAGAACATCCGGTATTCATGCATCTGAATGCTGCGGGCATCGTTCCCGTTCATGGCCTCAACTATAAGGATCAGCCTGACGATGCCGAGAGATGGCTCGATACCGCGGGCGATCCCTACACGCGCACCGGTGCCGATATCAATGGCCGTACGGCCATCGATTGGGGTGTCTACGGCGATCAATTGCGTACAAAATGTCCTTCTGCCTCGCGGCAGCCGGACTGGTCGCTGCAACCTGGTCGATTGCGATGGCGCAGGAACCGAGCAGGAATTTCATCATCCATGAAGCACCCAAACCGATCGAAGCGATCCAATTCGAGGCCGCCGATGGCCAGCCCCGGAGTCTAGCCGATTTTCGCGGCAAGATCGTGCTCCTCAACATTTGGGCAACCTGGTGCGGGCCATGCCGCAAGGAGATGCCGACGCTCGACCGGCTGCAAACCGCGTTGGGAGGAGCTGACTTCGAGGTGGTCGCGCTGTCGATCGATCGCCGCACGGAAGCAGTGCGCAAATTTTTCACCGATGTAGGAATCCAGAAGCTTACGATGTATCTCGACAGTTCGGCCAAGGTGACGCGCCAAATAGGCGCGGTGGGCCTTCCCACGACCCTGTTGATCGACCGCGAGGGACGGGAGATCGGGCGGCTTATCGGGCCTGCCGAATGGGACTCGCCTGATATTGCTGCATTCATCAGCTGCGTGATTGCCGCAAGCGATGCGGCGCATTCGTCAAATGAAGCAAAATCAGCCGCGATCTCTCGTTGCGGCAAACACAGCTTTGGCGTTCCGGCAGGAGACACCGTTGGTGACAAGCAACCATGACGGAGAAAATCTGATGAATGCACCACAATCCACAACGACGACCGAGCCATCACTCGGGCGAGATGTTCTTAACGCGACCAGGTACTATCTCGGCAATCGATGGGCCCTTCTAGTGCTCGGTAGCGTTGCCGTCATCGCTGGCCTGTCTTTCGGCGGTTGGGCGTGGTTCGTGGGGGCCGGCCTCGCGCCGGTCATCCTGAGCACGCTGCCCTGCCTCGTGATGTGCGGGCTCGGTGTGTGCATCGCGTGCCGCTCCGGTAAAACGCAATCGACAGCGTCGCTCGATGCGGCCGACTCCGCGACATCGTCAACCGCACTTGGCGTCGCCAAGGGGGAACAGCCGATAGTTGGCGGCTCAAGCTGTCATGGCGCGACTGATGAACCCCAGTCACCGCAAGTCAAACAAGTTCAAGGGCTCGACGAAAGGATGGATTCCCATGCGTAAGCTCACAACATCTCTATTCTTCACTTCCGCTCTTCTCGCGGGCGTTCTGATAGCGCCGGCCCTCTACGCCGAGGGCATGCAAGGCGAACAATGCGACATGATGCGAGGCCGCCAGGGCGGCATGATGGGCCAGGGCGGGATGATGGGCCGCGGCGGAATGATGGGTGGCGACGGAATGATGCAAGGCGATCGCGGCGGGATGATGGGTCGGGGCAGCATGATGCAAGGCGGCCAGGAAGGGATGATCGGCATGATGAAGCAAATGAGCCAAATGATGCGACAGATGAGTCAAATGATGGACCAGTACAGCAACATGATGAGTGACCAGGAGAAGAAGGTCGCGCCCTCGGAGCCAGAGAAGAAGTGAAATGGATAAGGGCCAGGCCGCCGTCTCAACCATAGTGGCCAGCCTTTCGATGTGAGACATCGAACCCGATGGGGGAATGCAATGAGATGGTTTGATGGTTTTCCGCACGGCGTGGGTGTTGCTGCTCTGTCGGCTGTGTTCGTTCTCGGCGCCGGAGCAATCCAAACCGCCGGAGCAAATCAGCAAGACGACCACATTGCTGCTCTCGCCTATGATCCCGGTACGGACACGCTTCTGAAGGCTCAGGCCCGAGCGCTCTTCCGCAGCAGCGATAGAGGACGGAGCTGGCAAGCGATCGCAATTCCCGCTTTGAAGAATGGCCGGATTGCCAGCATTGCGGTGTCGGCCCCCGGCAAGGGCGTGACCTACGTGGTGGGGACCGGGTTGGGCGTGCTTCGGACAGAAGATGGCGGCAAGAGGTGGGTCGAGCGCAGTGAGGGACTTCCCGCCCGCGACGTTATCGCGGTTGCTGCCCATAGCACTCAGCCAGAAACCGTTTACGTCGTCGTGCCTGACCACGGCGTGTACCGCAGCCAGGATAAGGGGAAGAACTGGCGTTTGATGGATCGTGGGTCTCAGAGCGGAATAAAACAATTGATCCACTCCGATATGGCGGGAAGCATGCAAACCGGTTGGCTGTTTGCCGCTACCTCAAATGGTATTCGCCGCAGCATGGATTGCTTCTGCCTTTGGCAGGATGCCGGAAAACTGGAGAGCGAAGCTTACAGCGTCACTTATGATCCAAGTCAGCCCGAACACATCTACGCCGCTACCGAAAAGGGACTCTTTCGCAGCGCCGATGGCGGAGAGAACTGGGTTCAGATGACGTCTCCGGGCTCCAAGGTGATCGCGCTTGCGTTTGCGCGTACCGGCACCCTCTATGCTGTAAATGACAACGGGATCTTGTTCCGCAGCGAGGACCAAGGTGGCACCTGGAACCAGGTGAATGCGTAGGTTCGTGGTGGGCGCGATGATTGCCATGGCAAACCATGTTGCGATAGTGCGCGCGGGCGACGAAGCGCCGTCGCTCGATCCTGGTCGCGCGATCTACCAGCAACATTGTGCCTCGTGCCACGGCGCCGACGCGCAGGGCGCATCGCATTGGCAAGAGCGCGACGAACATGGCGAGCTCCCTGCTCCCCCGCACAATGCGGAAGGGCACACGTGGCGACATTCAGATGCCAATTTGTACCAAATGGTGAACAAGGGTTGGCGAGACCCCTTCAACAAGACCGAACGCCTGACGATGCCAGCCTTCGGCGACGTGCTGTCGCCAGAACAGACTCGTGCGGTGATTACGTCTCTGAAGACGTTATGGACGCCCGAACAACGCCAATTCCAATTGGAGGAAAGTCAAGGTCACCCGTTCCCTTCTGAGGCGCGATAACTCTGCATCAAGGGCGCCGTCTATGATGAGACTTAAGGTTCCGTAATGAAGCTGATATCCAGACGATTGATCCTGATTATCGCAGCGGTAACCGCCTTTGCTCTCGCGATCGCCGGGATCTTGTTCGTGACGACCCCCGTGCCTCGGCCACTCCCGTCAGGAGCCGCGGTCGTCGGCAAGGCGATCAGAACCGGCACCCCTGCGATCGGCGGGCCATTCACACTCGTTGCCACCAATGGCGAGACCGTCACAGATCAAAGCTTCCGCGGGAAGTGGCTCCTCATCTTCTTTGGCTACACGTTCTGTCCCGACTTGTGCCCGACCGCGCTCACGAATGTCAGCGTGGCTCTCGAGAAATTCGGCGCGGATACCCGTCAGCTCCAGCCGCTCTTCGTCACGGTAGATCCCCAACGGGACACGCGCGACGTCATGGCGAACTTTCTGAAATCTTTTGATTCACGAATTCTCGGGTTGACCGGGACTCAGGCGCAGATCGACAGCGTGATCAAGGAGTATCGCCTGTACGTCGCGTTGCAGAAATCAGAGACCAGCGGTGATGACTATCTCGTCGAGCACAGCGCGTACATCTATCTGATGGATCCTCAAGGAAAATTCGTGGACGTCATCCAGGGCAACGAGGACGGCGACGCATCCGGTCAAAATGCGATCGTCGTCGAGCGTCCATGGGCGCGCGCAACGCCAGCCGGGGCAAAGACCGGGGCTGCTTATGTGACGCTGATTAACAACGGCGACTCCAGCGACAGTCTGCTGAGCGCGACAACACCAGTAGCAGACAAAGTCCAATTTCACAGTGCCAGCGAAGAGAACGGAGTGTCTCGCATGCGCGAGATGGACACCGTTGAAGTCGCGCCTGGAGCAAGGGTCACCTTCAGCCCGGGCGGCATGCACATCATGGTGGTAGGGCTAAAGCAGCCGCTCAAGGAAGGGCAAACCTTTCCACTGACCTTGACTTTCGAAAAAGCGGGAAAGGTGGACGTCACGGTTCCCGTTGCGAAGGTTGGCGCGATGCAAGGCGGGAATACGGGCACGATGATGCACGGGGCCGATGACCCGATGAAGAAATGAGCCAGGCAATGATCGAAGGGCCACAGAGATCAGTTGCGCAAGGTCCGGTGGATCAGCATCGGAAAGAATGAAAGGATTTTCAGATGACAAGCAGATTATGGGCGCGGCGCTATATCGCCTGGCTGGTCTTTCCGCTTGTTTTGGTGGGTGCGGCGGCTGCATGGATTGCTTTCGATCCTGGGTTTCGTCGGGGGCATCAGATCTCAGATCTCTCCGCGGACGCGGCGAACGACGAATTCGAACGTCGTGTGCACGACTATCTGATGGCTCACCCCGATGTCATCATGCAGTCCGTCAATCAACTCGAGGCACGTCAACGCGCCAAGGAAGAGACGGAAGTCCAGGAAATTGTCAAAAGCCGTGCAGACGAGATATTTCGAGACGCGGCGGCGCCGACAGGGGGAAATCCGAACGGCGATGTCACTCTCGTCGAGTTCTTCGACTACAATTGTCCTTATTGCCGCCAGGTGTCCTCCGTCATGACCAAAGCGGAGACCAGGGCAGAGTCAAGGAGGTTGCCATGAAGGTTGGCCTGGATATGGATCGGCTTAATGCGGATATGGCGGACCCTGCCATCCAGGCCGCGATCGCAAAGAATTTTGCATTGGCCGAGGCGCTCCGCATCAATGGCACGCCGGGCTTCGTCATGGGCGATCAAATCCTGCGCGGTGCCACAGACCTGGAAACGTTACAAGGCATGATCCGTGCCGCGAGAGAACATCGGCAATAAATCGGAATGAAACGCCACGATATCGGTGAATGATGGGACCTTCGATCGCCTCGATGACTGCTGTATTTGCCGCAGGGATCGTTTCATTCCTGTCGCCTTGCGTCCTCCCGCTCGTGCCGGGTTACGTGTCCTATATTGCGGGCCAGTCGATGGTGGACTCGGCCACGTCGAGGGCTCTGATCGTGCGGGTGCAGGCACTGGCCCTTAGTACGTGTTTCGTCTTGGGGTTCGCAACGATCTTCGTAATCCTGGGTGCAAGTGCGACGAAGCTCGGCCAGGCCCTCATTTCTTATCGGTATGAGCTGAATCTCATTGGCGGCCTGATCGTGATTGGCTTTGGTCTTTTTGCGACCGGGCTGCTGCGTCTTCCTTGGCTTCAGCGTGATTTCCGGTTTGACATCGCACTTCCGGGTGGGCGTCCGGTCGCCGCCTATCTCTTAGGGATGGCGTTTGCCTTTGGCTGGACTCCCTGCATTGGTCCCGTGCTTGGAGCTATCCTTACAGTAAGTGCGACCTCCGCCACGGTTGCCGAAGGGGTGAAGCTTCTGGCGATCTATTCGCTTGGACTCGGTATGCCGTTTTTGCTGGTGGCCATGTTCACGGGCGGCCTCTTGGCGAGGCTCAAGTCGATTGGCCGCGTTGGCCGGCTCCTTGAGATCCTTGCCGGCAGCATCATGGTTCTCATGGGCGTGGCCATCATAACCAGCCAGCTTTCGACATTCTCTTTTTGGCTGCTGGAGACCTTTCCGATACTGTCAACCATCGGATAAACGGCGCCGGGACTGACTCCGCCGCATCTGCAGGAGCAATGCGGAAGTGCTCCATAGGTCGAACGCGTGCGGTGCACTCGCGTTTTCTAACGTCTCGATCTTGTCCTCGTTGGCACCAATTTTGGTGGTGCTCAGGCAGACTTCCCTGCTATTCTATCTACATGCAAGTCATGGCCCGTTCGGTGTCCTTGCTGTTGTTAGTCGTGGCATTGATGCTGCCTACGATGGAACGGGCGAGTGCGTGCGCAGAAGCCTCGATTGCGACTCAAGCCGCTTTTGTTCAATCCGCAACTCCCCATCAGACAAATCGAATGGAGATGAAATGCGATCGCTGCGTCGGGAAGGCGTGCGACGCATATGCCGTTACCTGCGGTGCTTATTGCGGTATGGCGAGTGCCCTCGCTCCGCTTGTTGTTGTTGTTCCGGCGTCGATCACCCTGCCGGTAGTATGGCCGTCCGTTTCTAAAGCCGTTCGCGATCACGGCCGACCGCCTGATCCGCATCCCCCGAGAGCCATCATCATCAGTTGAGGTGGCCGCACCTGCGGCCACGGTAGGTCTGTGCGCATCAGGTGAATGGTAGGCACCTGAAAGCACTCCGCAAACATTCGTTCGGCCGTCAATCCTTCCGATTTGCTGCCGGACGACAATCGCAATGCATGGTGCCTTAGATCGGCGGTCAACAGCCGAGCCTGCATCTTGTTCGTCGGCATTGCGATGACGTCATTGCTGGGAGGACGAAATGATAGCTTCACACGCTTTGGTCGTTCTGGGAGGCCTCATCGTTATGCTTCCCGTTGCATTGACTGAGTTACCTTCCG
>WNFI01667702.1_pt1 | contig 11705 bp, 13 predicted proteins | sample 5400471 | NCBI WGS metagenome assembly WNFI01 (sample SAMN13153348, study PRJNA577476) | soil metagenome | isolation source: 100 cm saprolite on Douglas fir-dominated hillslope | place: USA:California | collected 2013-09-17
AAACATACAACTAATGGCATTAGATGCAAGGCATTCCATTATTTCCCTCGAACCGACAAGAGTGACCAACGGTTTTTGTGGCACCCCACCGTCTGCCGGATCGTTCTCCGTCCGGTGGAATCCTCGCACACTGAGATGCAAAAGAATTCGCACCCGCTGTTTGTCGCCTCTGCCTTCGTCCGACTTCCGCCTGCGTCCGACTTCGGCACGACCAGTCGGCGCGACGAGTCGCAACCCAGGGCTGACATGATGAAGACCCTTTTGGAGCAAAGGCGAGATGAGGCGATGTGATTTTTCAGCGGCGCTGGCGAAAGTATTGGACGTTTGAGCCGCGCCCCTGAAAGAGGAATGTGTACGACGGGCGTTTCACCCAAGGTTGCGGACGCTGGTAAACAGAAGCGACTAGAAGCGTCCTGACCTTGGGCTGCTATGTCGGGTCATCCCTAACGGGATTATTTCGCCGCAAAGGACGCAAACACAGAGAGATTTAGAGACAGAAAAATGGGGGGGCGAGGGATGGAGGCCAGGTCTCTGAAGTATCATTTGCATAAAGGACCGTTTGACGGTAATCTATGCAAACAAGATTATGAAAGAGAACGTCACCATACCCCGCCAATCAGGCGCAGCAGCAGCTTTCCTGGACAGCCAGGCGGCGGCTGGTCGTGCCGCCTTTCCTCTGGCCCAGTTGGTCGGGGAAACGGGGCTGTCGCCGATGGCGGCGAGGAAGCAGTTGCGAAGGCTTGGCGGTCGAGTGGTTCAACCGACCGGCAGACACCCGTTCTTTTTGATCGTTGCTCCAGAACATCGCGCGGTCGGTGCGCCTCCGGTTGCATGGTGGCTCGACGATTATTTCAAATGGCTTGGCCATCCATATTACCTGGCGCTCCAATCAGCGGCTGCTACTTACTGTTCAACTCCCCAGGCGCTTCAGGTCAGTCAGGTCATGACCGACAAACCACGCCGCGAGATTGTGACGGGACGGCTTCGCATCCAGTTCTTCGTAAAACGCAACACTGAGCGGACGCCGACACAATCGCTGGCCAACGCATATGCCCCACTGAATGTCAGCACTCCGGAGGCGACGGGATTCGATCTGATACGGTATGCGCCACGGATTGGTGGAATTGGCCGGGCGACCGAAACGCTCGTCCCTATGCTTCGGCTTTTGCGCATTCCCGAGATGGAAAGACTGCTGGACGCGGAGGACAAGACGAGCACCGCGCAGAGGCTTGGCTATATCATCGAGCGGAGCGGGAACGCCAAGCTCGCCAGGCTCATCCACGATTGGCTCCCGTCACGGCTCCCTTTGATTCCGTTCGTTCCGGCAAAGGCCAAACCAGCGAACGCTCCGGTCATCGAAAAATGGCGACTCGTGGAGAACGGCGGTGAATTCGAACAATGATCCCACTCACTCGCCGGGACGTACTGGCCCACCAAGCTCATGCGCCTTGGCCCACCCAACGCCAAATCGAGCAAGACTTGCTCCTCTGCCGATCCATGGCCGCTCTGTTCGACGACAAATTCCTGCATGGTCAGGTCGCCATGCGGGGCGGCACGCTCTTGCATAAAGTTCATCTGGCGCCTCCGTGTCGTTATAGCGAGGACATTGATCTCGTCGTATTCGGCGACCGGCCGGAGGCCCACATTCGCAAAGCTCTGCGACGGGTCCTTACGGAGGTGCTTGGAGATCCTACGGCTTCGGCATGCAAGGCTGTCCGACTCGCCGTTCGATATGCGGTCAAACCTTCCCGCGTCTTGCGCTTGACCTACTCAGTGCGGTCGAAAATGCGCGCACTGTTTCAGCGCAGGCGCGGGCGCGATCTGTTTGATCTGTATTGGGCGCTGACCCGCGCCAAACCTGCGGTTGATCCAACTGGCATTATTGAATCGTTTCAACATTACCTCCGTCAGGAGGGTGGTTCAGCCGGACGGGCCGAGTTCAGTGGAATTCTTGAATCCCACCTGGCGGATCGTGGATTTTGCTCGGATATGAAACAACTTCTGCGTGTCGGTGTGAAGTACGATCCGCACGAGGCGGGCCAATACGTACAGACGAATTTGTTAAGCTTGCTGCCGGTGTAGGATCCTCCCATTTCCGCTTTGCCTTGTCGCCCGGACATCTCAAACCGACACCATCCGATGTCAACCGACGCTATCCGAAGCAAAAAAATGAGTGCCCACCGCCAACAAACAACACGACTTGACATCCCATGCCCAACCGCCGTGGACCTGCAACCTGCCCGGCAAATGTCTTCATTTTTTAAACTTAAATTGTCATTAATGATATGAGAATTAATGTGCCGAACGAGGCTGCTCCAGGCAACCGCGCGATGGCGCTTCTGTCGCGGGTTAGAGGTCATTGCCGCGCCGCGCCTGAGCTCAGAGGATTGCCAACACTGCGAGCGTAGCGAGCCAAAGTGAAGTCCTGTAAAGACGATATGATAGCAGCCCGGGGCAAGCGGAGCGACGCCCCGGGTTACGGACGCAAGATGATTTCCTCTTTTTTCCCTTCCGGTTTGGCGCGCCTCCGGCGCGCCAAACCGGAAGGGAAAAAATAGGCTGGATGGAGTGGCTCTCTGCCCAGGGCGGCGACCTCGCCCGCCTTCATCGAATCGCGGCGCGGCAAGGCGGCCTTGCCCAAGGCTACTATCATGCTGCCCCTCCTGGGCGCCGGAAAGGCGAACAAGGCTCTTGAGCCGCGTGTTTGGCGGCAGGCACTGAAAGATTTGGTCGCTCTTGCTTCGCCAGCCGCACTCGACTTATTGCGAGGAGAGAGAACGCGCCAGTTTCCGACTCAGCGCGAGACGGAAGAATTTCGTATCTGGTTGGAGGAGGCCGTTGAGCAGGCAGAGACGAAGGCACAGAGAGTACGTTCATGGCGACACGACGGCAGCCTTCGAAAGGGGGAGTGTCGTCCGGCACTATTCCGTTGGAACGTTTCGCCTGTGTTCAACCTGTTTGCCCGGAGGTGGATTGCTGCCGTTCCAAATACCACGGCCAACCACCAATTATCTAAAGGTTTTCGTTGGTAAATCGTGATTTACTCGCCTCTGTCCTGCAAGGGCGGGCCTCCCGCTTCGGCATCCATGCAGCTGGTGTAAGCGCCCCTTTCGCCCGTCGGCGACGCCTCGCCAGGGAACAAAACCATCCCTCGCTCGTCTTATATTTTGGACCGTTATGAAAACAAAATCTACTTTTTGGAATAAACTTTTATTTTCGGCCTTTTTGGCCGGCGCGGCCACGCCGCTTATCACAATCGCGGCCCTCAGCACCAATGTGGGCTACGTTCAAAAGAACATAGTTTCAGACCTGACATCCAACGCCACCTACCTTGACCCGCGCTTGGTCAATCCGTGGGGGATTATCGCCTCGCCAGATTTCGTCTGGATCAACGATAACGGCCCGGGTCTGACCACGGTTTATGGTCCATTCGGCAGGCCGATGAAGTTTCCACCGAGGACGGCACGATTGTGGCCTGGAACCATTCGGTGACAGGCACCAATGGAGTCATCGTGGTGGATAATTCCGCATCCGGTGCGGTCTATAAAGGGCTGGCCATCGTACGGGACGCCAACGATGCGCCGCTGATTTTTGCCGCCAATTTTCACGCCGGAAGCGTGGATGTGTTTGACGGAGAATTCCACCCCTTGTTTTCGTTCACGGACACCAACCTGCCGCCGCTGTTTGCGCCCTTCAACGTGCGGAACATTCGCGGAAGGGTATTCGTCACGGTGGCCAAGCAGCGATTGCCCGCCATGCACGACGACGATGCCGGACCGGGAAATGGTTTTGTGGATATCTTTGATACGGACGGGACGTTGCTGCGGCGATTTGCGACGCAAGGCGTCTTGAATTCGCCCTGGGGCATGGCCGTGGCGCCGGCGCGCTTCGGCAAATTCACCCACGCGCTGTTGGTCGGCAACTTTGGCGACGGCAGAATCAACGCCTTCGATCTGCTCACGGGCAAGCTCCTCGGCCATCTCACGCAGGGCGATGGCGAGGACCTGGTGATCGAGGGATTATGGGGATTGAGCTTCGAGCGGGATGAAGTCTTCGAGCACGAATCGGATTTTCGGGCTGACCGGCTCTACTTCACGGCAGGGATCAATGGCGAGGCCGACGGGCTGGCTGGAATCATACGGCCCATGTCTCCGTTCCTTAAACCGGCTCGCTAAGAGACTCCAACGTAAATCCGGTGGTTGAATTGCAGTTCTCAGGTTCAATCGCACTTACGCTGCTTCAACCGGTGGCGGCGGACCTTTGCCCGGTTACCGCATTCCCGCATGTCGCACCAACATCGGCTGTGGTTCTTGCTGCCATCCAGAAAGAGCCAGCCGCAATTATCACCCTTGCACTGGCGCACCTGAGCTACGCGTCGGCTGTCAGTCAGCAACTCCCCCGCCGAGCGCGCGATCGGCCCTAGCGGATGGTCCAGCCCTGGGTCTTCCCGGGACCATTCCCAAGCAAATCCCTCGTCCCCGCGCGCGACCCGCAGCCGGCACAGCGCCCGGGCCAATTCCGAATTGAGCACGGCCAGATCGGATTTTCGCGGCGTTTTCCCGTGCATCAGCCCCCGAAAAATCCGGTAAATCGCCTCTCGCAGTTCAGCCGCCCGAGCGAACACTGTCGCGTCGGCCTGCGGGTCCAGCGTCGCACTCTTCAACAGCGCGGCGGCTGTGGACTGGTTCAACAATCCCGCTTGTTCCGCCCAGGAAACAAACTGGATGCAGGAGGTCATGAAATCCCGTGGAATACCCTCGCGACTGCCGCCGACAGTGTTGCAGAAGTCCAGGCAGAGTTCACCCCCGGTAAACTCATACTGTCGAGCCGGAGCGGCTTGAGTGGTCAAATTCACGCTTTCCACAAAATCACTGTAACCTGCAAAAACCCATTTGACAAGTTACCGAAGCAGATTATTATGTAACCGTCAAAATGAGTTTTGAAAGTTACATGCAAAGCCACTTATGAAGACGCTCAACCATCCACGCGCTATGCGCTCAAATGAATCAGCTTCGGCGGTTGCGGGACCGCCGATGTTCAACGGCCTGTTTCAACAACACCTGCGTCAGCCGCAGAATGTCATCAGACTGCAACTCCCCATTAAATCGGCCGGAAGAGCCGGCGATTCTGAAAGCCTGATCGCCTGGCAAAGTCTGGCCAGCCGTCAGACACAATTCTGGGACAGCGTGTTATTCGGGTTGCTGGCGACTTGTGGTGTCGCGGGAATCGTCGCCGCCTGGTTGGGAATAGTTTTCCGATAGGAGCAAGAAAAAAAGCGCTTGCCGAATTGAATCGGTGGCGATTCCTCCGCGGTCGTCCCAAAGACCGCAAGGTTTTGGACTGCGCCAGTCCTCTGGCGCTTTGCGGGGAGCCTAACATAGGGGTTAGCGGACGAAGAGCGGCAGGGGACTGCCGCAGTCCACGACGCTTCGCGCAGTTAAGGAGCACAGGGAGTGGCGACAGCACTTGGACTGGCTCAGTCCAAAACACTGTCGCGAGTTCAAGCCGCCTGCTGTCCCAAGCGGCGCGACTGACGTTTCGGGAGGCCGAAGCGCTGTTTTTGGGTCGTCATCGGCGCAACACCCGATAAATGTTCTTTCAGGAAAGCCGGCCGATCATGCCGGCCACCGCCCTGATAGTCGCGCCACATTGTTTCTGCAACCAAACGTGCATCCAGACTTCGTTCTTTCGTCAGATAAACGAATACCAGCTCCATCAACCGGGCCAGCGCAATACTGTCGGTGCGTCCGATTCGCGCATAAAGCCATTCACTCCAATTCATGAACGACTCGAAGGGAGACGCAGCGTCGCTCCAGATCAGCGGCGTGGGTTCCAAGAAGTTGCCGCTGTTGGCGACGATGTCCCAGTAACGGGTGAACCGCCTCAGCTCCTGCATGGTGGCGAAGGGGATGAGCCGGGTCTGGAGAACTTCGTAAGGTGGATGCGGGTTATACACCATGAGCCATTCCGCGTCATGCCGCACAATGGGCGTGCCGCGCAGCCGCTTGAGAATCCCCACCTGGATTTCCTGGGGCCCCAGCCTCACCAAACGATCGAAGCCCTCTGCGAAACTCTCGAGCGTCTCACCCGGAAGGCCGGCGATCAGGTCGGCGTGAATATGGACGCCGGTCCGCGCGCGCAGGAAGCGCAGGTTCTCTTCCAGGCGATGGTTGTCCTGGCGCCGTTTGATGAGCGCGCCGACTTCTTCGTTGAAGGTCTGGATGCCCACCTCGAACTGCAACGCGCCCGGCGGGAATTTGGCGATCACCTCGCGCAGGCCCTCGGGCAGCCGGTCTGGAATCATCTCGAAATGAAGAAACAACCCAGGCCGGTAGCGTTCCAGAAAGAAGTCGAGGATGGCGCGGCTGGTGGGCAGGTGAAGGTTGAACGTGCGGTCCACGAACTTGAACTGCTTCACTCCGCGGTCCAGCAGCCGTTGCAAATGCCCCAGGAGCGTGGGCAGCGGTGCTTGCCGCACGGGGATGTCCAGCGAAGAAAGGCAAAACTCACATGTAAAGGGGCAACCTCGCGAAGCTTCGACGTAAATGATCCGATGGGCCACGTCCTGATCGTCGTACAAGTCATAAGGTAAAACCAATTGCGAGAATTCGGGTAACTCGGCCGGGAGAACCTTGGCAGCAGGATTGTCGTTCGAGAGCAGTTGCCGGCATACCTCGGCAAACTTCAGGTCGGCTTCCCCGGTAATGACATAATCGGCCAACTGTGCGATCGGCTGGCCTTCGATTTCGTAGCTGACTTCCGGACCGCCCAGCACGATCATCACCTCCGGCCTAACCCGCTTGATTGCCGCCACAACCTCCGTTGCCGGTGCTACGTTCCAGATATAGATTCCCAGACCGATGATCCGTGGATTTCGCGCGAGAAGCTGTTCCGCGATGTCAATTGGCCGCTGATTGATGTCGAATTCAAGCAGGCAGGCCGTATCCCGGAGAGGACCGAGATTGGCCATCAAGTAGCGCAAACCGAAGGCGGCATGAATATACTTCGCATTGAGCGTGGTCAGGACGATCTCTGCCATCTTGGAGTGTAGCTTAGCCGCAAGAGGCAAAGTGAACAGAAGTTTCCTTCGTTGCCCTTTGTTGAAAAGCGAATACGCTGTAACCTGTAATAATGAAAGGTTCATCCTCTTCACGCGGCTTGGTAGTGGTCATGGGGTTGGCGGTTCTGGCCCTGGGCGCCGGGTTCTGGTGGACGCATATTGCGCGACGTTCGGCGATTGGGGACAGCACGGAAAGCCAGGGAACCAGCGATGCGACCGCCGTTCCTACGGAAGCCCCTGCGCGGGAAAGCGCCGAATTGCGTGAGCAGGGTCGCTCCGTGCGCAGCGGTTCCGCCGAGCTTCCGGTCGCTGTCACGCCGGGTGGGCGCTCGGCAGCCGCTCCCCAACCTCAAACCTTCAGAGCCGAGCCTACGCCCTACACCCGGCAATTGATCGCGGGGCTGACTAACCTCGATTTCAGTCACGGTCCAATAACCAAGGAACAAGCTGAGCAATGGAAACAATCGTTGCAGGCATTGACGGCGCAAGGAGCCGCGGCCGTTCCGGCCATCCGCGAGTTCCTGGAACAAAACCAGGACCTGAATTTTGCCGGCGTCAAAGGCAATGAATTGCTGGGTCAGCCATCATTGCGCGCGGCTCTTATCAATGCTTTGGCGCAAATCGGCGGTCCTGAGGCCACGGCTATCATGGTCCAAACTCTGCAAGCGACGACCCAGCCCATTGAAATCGCGCTGCTGGCAAATGCTCTGGATCAGCAGGCTCCGGGACAGTATCGCCAAATGACCATCGCCGCCGTTAGCGAGATCCTCGGCATTGCGCAAAGAGGTCAACTCCCCGCGGGGACGGATGTCGGACCTCTGTTCAAGACTCTCCAGGGCTTCGGCGATGCTGATGCGGCTGCAGCGCTGGAGCAACTCGAACCTCAATGGAAGTATTATGCCACGTTATCCCTTGCCGCCCTTTCCAGCGGCGCAGGTGTTCCCGCTTTGGTCCGTGAAGCGCATGATGCTGCAGGCACCGGCGGAGGTGATTTCGCTTACCAGCTTCTGTCCCAGGCAGCGGCGCAGAATCCTGACGCAGCCACGGCATTGCTCGAGGAGGCTAAACTCAACCAACTCTCCGATTCCGCCTGGCGCAAAATTGCCACCGGTCTGGCCGGCGATCAGTACCGTATCGGCGCGCCGCCGGTGACGGACGGAGCAGTCTCGGGAATCAGCCCCGGCTTGAAGACCTATCACATGACCATTGGCAACCAGAACTTTTACTGCCTGCCGATTACGGCAGACGATCAGCCTGCCTCTCGCATTGCGGTGATTGACAGTTTGCTGGCCAACATCACCAGCCCGGCCGGAATCAAAGCCTTGCAAGACGCCCGGGGGACATTGGCCGGCATCGTCCCTTCATCGAAGTAACGGGTGCTTTGACTTCAAGAGGATTTGCGGCTTGGATTTGCGGCTTGCTTGCGCGCGTTGCCACCCTAAGATAATGAAATGAAAACACTGATACTGGCGCGTGGAGCTTTTGCGTCCCTGGTCATCGGGCGGAAATCGCCAAAGGACTTCGCGCTTGTCCTTGGCGCCGCCCTGCTGGCAGGGATCGCTCAGCCCGGATTAGCGCAGGTGCAAGTCGAAGTGACCCTCGAACAGGAACAGTTCCTTCAAGGCGAATCGGTGCCGGTGGCGGTGCGGATTATCAACCGTTCCGGGCAAACGCTGCACCTCGGGAAGGACGCGGATTGGCTCACGTTTTCAGTTGAGTCGCGTGAGGGGTTCGTGGTGGCCAAGCTGGGAGACGCGCCCGTGGCAGGAGAGTTCACGCTGGACTCGTCGAAAGTGGGGATCAAGCGGGTGGATCTCCAACCTTGGTTTGGACTCAGCTTGCCGGGGCGCTACGAGATTGTGGCCACCGTGCGGATCAAGGAATGGGGCGAGCAACGAGCCAGCCCTGCCAAGGCATTCAACATCATCCACGGCGCATTTCTCTGGGAGCGGGAGTTTGGCGTGCCGCAACCGGATGGCGCGAAGAATGCCGCGCCCGAAGTGCGCAAGTACGTCTTGCAGCAGGCCAACTATCTGAAAGGCCAGCTCCGGCTATACCTGAGCCTGACGGATGGTTCGGGAGCAAGGGTGTTTCGCGTGTTTCCCGTGGGAACCATGGTTTCGTTCAGCCGCCCCGAGGCGCAACTGGACAAGGCCAGCGACCTGCACCTGCTTTATGCCAATGGAGGGCACTCTTACAGTTACACCGTTTTCAACCCGGACGGTGACCTACTCGCTCGTCAGACCTACGACTACGTGAACACCCGCCCGAGGCTGCAATTGGATGAGGATGGGAACATCGCGGTGGCTGGCGGCTCGCATCGCGTAACAGCGAATGATGTGCCTGCGCCGAAACCGGCAACGCCGGACGTGCCCGACCAGGCGCCAAAACCTTAATCTCTGAAGGCGAGAGTTGCAGGTTGCAAGTTGGCACCGCCCCCCGCCCACAGCTCACTTCCAACTTTCAACGTGCAACCTGGAACTCACCCTAAAGCTAAGCAGCCATCACGCGACCGGTAGTTCGGAGCCTTAGAATCTTCTCAACCGCTGAGGCGAGGTCAGGCAGCACGAAATCCCGATGACCGCTCCGAATCCAAGGCGACTGTAACATCAACGACGTGCAACCCGCGCTCCGCGCAGCTTCGGCATCCTGCCATTTGTCGCTGATGACGAATGAGTGATCGAGGTCCAGGTGCCATTTGAAAGAGGCCTCGACCAGCAATCCCGCCTTCGGTTTGCGGCAGGGACAACGGTCGTGTTCGTCATGGGCGCAGACCAGGATGTCATCGAGCGGCAGCGAGCGGAGGAGAAGATCGTGCATGCGATCCAGTTCTCGGCGATTCTGGTAGCCGCGCGATATACCTGGCTGGTTGGTGGTGGCGATCAGCAACAGACCGTTCTCTTTGAGCCTCGACAATAACGGCGCCGCGGCTTCATTGACCTTAAATTCCCCAGAGGTCAGGGGACCGATCTGGTGGTGTCGTTCGACACGCACCGCGTTCAACACACCATCTCTCTCTATAAACACACCCATTTTCATGCTTCTGAGAAAGCATAAAGCTCGCCTGACAGCGCGGGACGGTGAAATAGTTCGAAACCCTTGCAATTGCTGTCCAAATTCGATGAAAAGGTGTCTCAAAAATGAGAGAAACTTCTCATCTATGTAGCAGGCGAGGCAACGAGGCTCTGATGAAAACGTGCGAGGTGTGTTGAGCGTCGAGCGATACGAATATGGAGCCTCGTTGCCTTGGCTGCAACAAATCGCAGGCTGGCGGGACGCCTACCCTACTCCGCCAGATCAGCAAGCGTCTGAACTTGCTCTTGTATCGCTTTGACGACGGGCCTGGCACGGACGATAGCGTTTTCTTCGGTTTGACCCGGGAATGATTTGGTCACTACCCGCACGGCGGCGATGGTGTCGCCATTTCGGTCCCGTAGCGGTAATATCACAGAAATCACGCCGCCCTCCTTGCCGTAATACACCTGTTCAGTGCCGATGACTTCCTTTTCCGATTTTCCGCCCGGCTGACCGAGATCGTTTTCGTCCTTGCTTCCTACTACTCGGGTGGTCGTGGGATCCCCGCCCCGAACGTAGATCTTGAGCCCCAGCAGGCGCGGGTAGTCTTTCATCATGTCGCGGACGATTTTTTGGGCGGGCAGTACTACTGGGATGTAGTTCAGCCGCAGGTCGGTGAAATAGCTGACGGAATCGGATTTGGTCCAGAACCCGATTTTGCCGCGGGTGAAAGTATTGTCCGTCAGCGGTGGAATCAGCTCCTGGCCGTTGAGGAGGCAGCGGATCTGATTGCCCTTGCACGTCACGCTCAGTTCGTGCCATACGCCGCTGGGGATGGGGGTTTCGGGGCCGATCACCGTCCCACGGCTGCCGTTCACGACCTTGTAGAAGCGGAAAGTGTTGCCGATGGAGCTGGCGCGAACTACATAATAATTTTGTTCGTCCTGAATACGGAAAGCGATTCCCGCCATTTGTTCCCGCTGGCCGCGCACAGTTTTGAACCGCGTGGTGAGGGTGAAATCGCGGTAAGTCTCCGCATCGAAGATGAGGAGTGGAAAGTGTTCGTCAGCGGGGTCCTGGGCCAATTGCGCCAGTACGGCTTTTTTGCTGACAACCGGCGCCTGGGGTGTCAGCGGCGGCAATAACGGTGGCACCTCGTCCAGAATCAGCTTCCAATCGCCCGGTTTGCCCTCGCCGGTGACGGTGCTGCGGAAGCCAGGCGGCGGCTGGTTGAGCGGCAACGCGCCGAAATCGAAATTGGTTTCGGCAGCCGCAAGGGGCAGCGCCAGGAGTATCGAGAGCCAAAAGGGATGGATCCGCATCCCTTACGCCTTCAAAATCATGTCCGCAACTGTCCGTCCGGCGGGGATGAATGGCAGCACGTGCTCGGTATAGGGAACGATCACGTCCAGCACGTAAGGCTCGGTCGAGTCGAGCATCTTCTGCATGGCCGCCCGGAGGTCTTTGCGGAACATGACCCGCTCGCACGGCACGTTGAAACTCTTGGCCATGGCGATGTAGTCCGGATAAATCTGTTTGCGATGGTCTGGGTCGCCAAGATAGGTGTGGCCGCGATTGCCGTGGTAGAATTTGTCTTCCCACTGCATCACCATGCCGAGATGCTGATTAT
>WNFI01698556.1_pt1 | contig 11705 bp, 10 predicted proteins | sample 5400471 | NCBI WGS metagenome assembly WNFI01 (sample SAMN13153348, study PRJNA577476) | soil metagenome | isolation source: 100 cm saprolite on Douglas fir-dominated hillslope | place: USA:California | collected 2013-09-17
GCTATTGAGCGCTTCGACACCCTCATGGCGATAGGTGAAAGTCGCTTTGAGGCGAAACAGGCTGCGCGCCTAGAGGCGGAAGCGCGTGGAGAGCATATCTGGACGTTTACCACCGGGCGCATCCACTCCCATAAGACCAGGACCACCTACCAGGAGCACACGCTGCGCTTCGTCAACTGGGCGCGCCAGACCGAGGGCATCAAGACGCTGGAGGAGTTGGACGCCCGCGCCGACGAGCTGGCCAGTCGCTGGCTCCTGCTGGAGATCGCCGCCGAGAAAAGCCCCTATACGCTCCAGATGGAGCGCTCAGCGCTGCGCATGTTCTTCTCTGATCGCGTCCTGGCCAGCGCAGTCTCTCTGCCCAAACGGGCCATCGTGGACATCAAGAGAAGCCGGGGGCCAGTTGCGCGAGATCATCATTTTCAGCCGGCGAACTGGACAGTTCTGCTTGACTTCCAGCGCTCCGTGGGACTGCGCCGTGACGAGCTGGCCCACCTCAAAGTGGAAGACATCCAGCGCACCTGGCGCGGCGATCTCGTCGTGCATGTACGTTCTGGGAAAGGGGGCAAAGAACGCATTTTAGGTGATGTTAGGTTTTGGGGAAGGAGATCTCTCGTAGAGAGGTTTCAGTCTACAGCACACTCTGTTGTATCAACTTCTTCCTGCATCATACCAGAAGATTTCTTTTCCAAAAAGAGAGGTAGGACCATTGTCTTTGGTATCCATCTAAACAGATACGAGAGAAAATGGGGGGAGGCACTCATGGGAAAGCCCCACCGCAAAAGCATCATTAAAGAGGTTCTTGACCGCCTGGACAGCAAAATGGCCATTGGGGAAAGTCGGCTGGAAGCGAAACGGACGGCACGAGCGAGAGAGGAACACGCATTTAGAGGAGCTGGATGCCCGTGCCAATGAACTCGCCAGCCGCTACCTCCAAGGCTCACTCGAAGCCGGGAAAAGCCCATATACTCTCCAGGTCGAACGTTCTGCATTACGCCTGTTTTTTGGTGATCGCTCTCTCGCTCGTTCGGTGATGCTTCCCCGTCGTCGTCGGGCTGAGATCACCCGATCACGAGGCCCAGCGGCACGTGATCGCCGCTTTCAACCAGAACACTGGCAGCCGCTCCTCAACTTTCAACGCGCGGTGGGTCTGCGTCGGAGAGAGTTGGCCCGGCTGATCGTCGCAGATATTGCCTACCATGGTCAAGGCCAACTCATGGTTCATGTACGCAATGGCAAGGGAGGCAAAACGCGAGACGCCGTTGTGCTCCCTGGCCATGAGCAGGATGTCTTGTCTGTCGTGGCTGGGCGGAAACCAGAAGAGCTGGTCTTTGTGCATCTCCCGGATACCGAAATGCACTCATTGCGGCGAGAGTATGCTCAGGCGCTGTATCTCCATTACGCACCTGGCCGGGAACTTCCCCCAACCACAGGCAGGCTTCGCTCCTCCGATTACGACTTGGAAGCCGTCTTGAAAGTTTCGCAGGCCCTGGGTCATAACCGGCGGGACATTGTGTTAAACAACTACCTTCGCTAGAAGCCAGACAAGACGTCCACCAACGTGCGGAAGAGCCTGAGTGTGGCCGTTTGACCAACATGAGTATGGCCGCTATTGTCTTTTGGCAGAAAGTTTCATTCAGAACAGGTGCTGGCTAACCGCACCTGTTCTGAACGGTCTCCTTGTAGCCCGACTGCTAGGCTTCCGCTAGAGTGAGGGGACGAATGATTTTCCCATCAATGTCCACAAACCCATAGTCTTGGGCAAGTTGTGCAGTTAACAGGATGTTGCCGGATCGCTGCATTTTTGCCGGATCGCTCGCTAAAGCGGCAACGGCTCGTCCAACAAATTGGGGCGATTCGGAATTACTGAGATCTAACCACTCGGCATTGGCCATGACCGCTTCTGTCCGTACCAGGCCGGGATATAACGCGACGCTCGCGACATCATAGGGACGTAACTCTTCAGCGCTATCCACTGCAAATTTATCGGTGGCTGCTTTGGCCATCCCATAGAGAAGGTTCCCCATATGCTTTTGCGCTGCCCAAAAGGAGAGGGTGACCATGAGACCACTGCGCTGCTTCACCATGAGCGGAGCGGCCAAACGACTTGCGATGAAATGGGCACGAACCCCGGCCTGAAACATCGCTTCCCAGCGCCACACAGGTTGCTCCCAGAAGGGGCGCTCCCACGTCCACTCGCCATTTTCGCTCATTTGCTCGTAGCCGCCCCAGATGTTATTCACCAGGAGATCCAGCCGTCCCTGCTCTGCTTGGATCTGCGCAAAGAGTGCTTCCACTTCTGTATCGTTCCGGTGGTCACAGCGAACTGAGATGCCCTGGCCACTGAGGCGAGTGACCTCAGCCGCTGTTGCTTCAATGCTCCCTGAGGACGTGCTGGAATGTTGGTCACTGGTGCGCCCTGTGACATAAACGGTCGCTCCCGCTTCGCCTAAACCCAAGGCTATTCCCTTGCCCACACCACGACTCGCTCCGGTGACCAGGGCAATGGTATTGGTGAGTGATGCCATTTCTTCTCTCCTTCACGATGATTCGTGTCAACCCATCACCAACTGAGCGATGGGTTCACAAGCATACCGTATTCCTTCAAGAAAAACAATGAAGGTGCTGGATATCAGAATATCCGAGGTAAGGCGTGTCATGACTCGACACAACGTGTGCTCTCCGTCCTCCTACGTTTTGTCTGGTCGGTTCACCTTTCCGTCCAGAGACGCTTGCCGTTCTCCCTCGGCCCAGGCAAACTGGAGGCGTGCCTGCTGTTCTGCAAGCTCTGCATAGGCTTGTTCGACCTGAAGAAGCCGCTCGATGATCTCGACTTTGGTCATTTGGAGGTAGCGATATCTGGCTCGGTCCCGGTCACGATGGGGATCAAGCCGCATGGGTTGAGCCACCACAGGAGGGGATTTGCGTTTCCGTTTGCGTGCCTGTGTTGTTTGATACGACCGACTGTACTGGCGGTAGTAGGCATGAGCCTCCGTGTTTTCCAGGAGAGCCGATTTCTTCACGCCTCGGCCATCGGGGTCCAGTGTAGAACTCACCCGGCAGATGGCCTCAAGGGTGACATTCTGCCCTGCTTTCATGAGGTGATCTACACTGGCCTTGACCAGGCGCACGGTGCGGTCGCGCTTCTCTTGATAGTGTTTCTGAAGCCAGAGAGGTGGCTGTTTGGGTGCATCACTCGTCTCGGGTGATGGTGAGGGTTGGTTCATACGCTTCATCCTTTTGATATATTCTCATCAACTGCATTTCGTGTCGGGTGGCATGACAGCGTTGAAGAAGCGCCTGCATCTTTACGATTTCCGGTCCTAATCCCCGCCGTTTCACCTGCTCTAATCGAATGAATGCCCACTGCTCTTGCTCAACGATCTCGTCCTCCCGATCAGGATCAGGCACATTGTAGACACAGCCAGTACAGGCAAACGAAATCGGGCAAAGCGCATGGCACGTACAGTCACCACCAGGGATCTTGTTCAACCAACCCACTTTTGCTTTGGCTTCTGTTAATTGCCGGTGCAGTTCGGCGGGAGCGCGTGCAAAGGCTTCCTCAGCACTTCCCAGATGCGTCGCAAATTTGTCGAGCAAGGAGTTAGCTGTTGCCAGAACCTGTTGCCAGGGAGGCGCGGCGTAGTACGCGGTAACCTGGACATTTTTTTGGTGCAACATAACCGCGATGATATCCAGGGGGATAGCCTCTACCTGGTGAAGATGCGTGGCAAAGACGTGCCGGAGGCTATGGGCCTTCATGGTAACGGCCCGCCCCTCTGCTGTTTGGAAGACGAGGCCATGCAGGAGAAAACGGATACAGGCACTGAGAGCAAACTCTGGAAAGTGTTTGCCTTCGTACTGAAACAAGTAGGGGCGTGATCGAGGGAACTGGTGGGCGCGTTTGAGATGGATATTGAATGGAACCGAGGGAACGCTCTCACCCGGCTGCAAGTGGTAATGTTCTTGCAGAAGGCTTCCGACTTTCTCCAGGATTTTGCGGGTTTCGGCTCCTACAATGTAGTCAGCGGGTTTCTGTGCGTTTTTGGGAACCATCCGCATGAGATACCGCTGCACCCCTTCAACCTGAACCGTGTAGAGACATTCTGGATCGAGACTGATTTGCAACACCTCACTGTGCCTTGCCCCAGTGGTTGTAAACAGATCCAGGGCAGCCAGGGCGAAGGTCGCTCCAGCGTAGAGCGGCTCGACCAGGAATAACCGACCACCAGTGGTGAGTTTTTGCTGTGCCTGGTAGAGGTAATGCCCTTGGGAAATGGAGGCTGTCAAGCTCCCTGGGGTTGCCGCATTAAAGGGAGCTGATTCTTCCTCGCTCCCATTTTCTCCATAGCCCCAACTGCGCAAGTAGTCCTGTTTCTGTTGGAGTTCTTCCTCTGACCCATTGACCGCGCGTTTGCCCAGCAATTCATAGCGCAACAGATCGCCGAACCAGAGCAGTTCTGGTTCCTCTTGGGTGCCATCGGCCTTCGGTGCGGGAGGGACCAGTTCCAGAAAGAAATGATTGTTTGCCGGCGCAAAACACGCGATTTTGTGTGCATATTCCCAGCGTTTTGTCCGGGATGCATATTGCTGCCGATGATGCTCAAAGAAGCTGTAGCGATCCCACAGACGAAACGAGAGGCGTTGGTTGAGCCGAGGCTCTTCGTAAGAGAAGAGGAGTGGGAGGGTTTCTTGACCAGACTCAACAAGAGTAACAGCCTCTGCAAACTTGTCACGCAGTCGCTTCAGTTGATTCCAACGCAAGTAAGCCTCTCCCCGGATCTGGCTAAAATGTGGAGCCAGTGCATCGGTTTCTTCTTTTCTGCGTTGCTGTTGCTCCACCTTGATGAGTTTCTTCTGAGAGCACGCACGCACAAGGTCCCAAGGGATATCTGGAAAGATCCAGCGTTGATACACAACACGCTCTGCTTCAGGTAAAGCACGCAGGTATGTGGCCGCATGACGCGCACTGACATGGTAGTGGTTGAGGAAATCCTGCCTGGTGTGGAGCGAGTCAGAAAGTTCCGTATCATTCAGGTAGCGTTGCATATGTTCATTGGCCTTCCACTGCTCAAATGCGGACAGGTGGTAATGGGGAAATATCACCCGAAAACGGGCGTGAAGATGGTAACAGCGTCCTAGAATAGAGGCTCGATCTAGTCTGGTATGGCAGGTAAGAATAGCCCCACAAAAAGCGAGGTGCGGGAGCCAGGGAGCTTCCCGTACCTGGGTGTACAAATACCGAAGCAGAGCGGGATTGACCTCGTCCCAATTGACCAGCGGAGCATGGAGCAGTTCAGGTGGAAGGATGGTTTGCAAGGCTTCCCACGCTCTGGCCATCTCCAGGTTGCGCGTCGACGCGTTTTTACCCATGTGTTTGAACCCCTCCTAGTGCCAGGAGCATGCTCCACCCCTGTGTTTCTGGCGTCTCGATGGGTTCCTTGTCCAATCTGTGGGCTGATCTGGCAGCAGGCATTTGGGGTTCTGAAGGGTCAGGGAGCCCTTCACTCCCTGGCCTGCTTTCCTGTTTCGCATACTGTTTCACGCCCCGCTCTAAACTTTGATGAAGATGATCCTGAATCGTGTAATGCTGGACTCCTTTGAAGTACCGCTCGTAGGTCAACAGGGTATCAGGACTGCGCCAGGCCATGTAGCGTACAAGTTCCTCCTTACGGAGCACGATCTCAGCCGAGCTTTTCGCTGTTTCCGCAATGAGCCGGATTGCTTGCGTTGTGTACCAATGGCGGAGCGCATGGATATTCAGATCCAATTTGAGCACCTGACACAGTTTGTACCAATGGGGTTTAAATGCCTCGTAGTCGTAGGGATGCTTTCGTTGCGAGACAAACAAGGGATCAGGATCGGAAAGCTGTTCAAATCGTCGCAATTCGGGGTCGAGCCTGGCGCGATCCGTATTGAGATACTGTCGTAACATTTTTGCCGTTGTCGAAGAAAAGCGAATGGTCTTTACTCGTCGTCCTCGACTCCCTTTACTCCAGGTTTTGGCTTCCTGGTTACTTCCACGCATCCGCCAATCGCCAATGGTCAGCGTAAGAATCTCGCGAATGCGTGCGCCTGTTTCGAGAGCCATACGGATGACAATTTGATCGCGTAAGCTCAACCCTGCTTGTGCAAAGCCCTCAATCAAATGCTTGCCAAGGGTTGGATCATCGACAGGATGGACCTCCCACTCCAGATGAGCGACCCGAAAAAAGTTCTCTGAGGGATGAAACGTGACAGGTTCTTCTACCCCACTGCACTGTGGCATCCGAGGCCGTTGTGCACGTTCTTCTTGCTCAACCTCTCGAAGGACGCGAGAAGCTGTGTCCAGTAAGGGATTGAGATACGGGTAAGAACCTTCGCTGGACATGATGGTGTAAAACCGTTTGAGCGCTGCCAGGAAGAGTCGAACGGTTGTTGGGCTTTGTGCGGTCAATTTCACAAACACATAGGTACTCTTTGGTTGAACTTTGCATCCTAAGCGGTGCATGAGGTAATCACGGACAGATTCCTGGATCGCATCTGGTGGTGAATTCCACTGATCTTTTCGTCTCTGCCGCCATTCGTCGCTGGCGAGAAACGAGAAAAACGGTAAAATGCTATTCAAGTAGGAGCGAGCTGTTCCATCAGAGAGCTGTTGCTGAAGCCGGTGGTAAAAGGTGGTGAGTGGCAAATGTGGTCGGCCTGTCCCATCGACGACAAGCAGAGAAAAACTGCTTTGTACATCTTCAGGCCGATGAATGGCTCGAAAGGCATGGGGTTGGTTGTTCATTTGTATCCTCCCTACTACATGACCATGTTAGTGCCAGGTATCGTCTCCCAGGCGTGATGGTCTCCTCTTAGTGCTATAACGGAGAGTGCTGTAGACGAGTAAGCACCCCATGACCTCTCTCCTGCCTTTTTCTTCTACACCAATTACGAATCTCTCGCCCCTGTGCTGCCGGGCCGCCAGCCTGATGAGCCCGTCTTCGCGAAGCTGCCGGACACTGATCTGCATAGCTACCGGCGCGACTATGCTCAGGCACTCTACCACCATCATGCCCCTGGCTGGCCACCACTGCCACCGGCCACCGAACGACACCTGGAGCCCGAAGACTACAACCAGGACGCGGCGCGGCTCGTTTCCGAGGCCCTCGGCCACTCTCGCCTGGACGTGGTTCTTCGCAATTATCTGAGATGATTTGGCACACTAAACGTCACAGTGACGGATTTGAAAGCCTGCCTTTAGGTTGACGGGCAAGCGGGATCAGCCATTGTCGCTCGCTGAAAATTCTGCACATCGTTTCGCACACTGGCCGCTGACCAGAAAGGCGCTGATCTGGCCGCCCTCTCCCTTTTCAGGCGCAACCATGCGTTTTTTTTAGGCCCGTTTCCACCTCAACCATTCGCTCTTTCAGGGCCGTTTCTCACTCAGCCGTAGCGCCTGAAAAGATCACTCCGCACCGAAGCGGGCACGTACTGACTGATAATAGTGCCAGCCGCTCTCCGTCAGCAGTTGGCTCACCCACCCTGGCGGCTCCAGGCCTGCCCGCGCCGCCTCCTCTAAAGCATTGCGCGCCTCGCGATTGAGATCGCGTGCCAGGTCGCGCATCACGTCCTGCTTCTCCCGCCCACTGAGGCGCACGTAGAGTTCGAGCGCATCTCCACCGTCATGCCTGCCATTGCCGTGCCTGGCCGTCGCGCCAAAGTCGATCCAGGCGTTCTCTTTATCGAAAAAGCCCACGCTCGCCGTGTGCTCCCCACGCCAGGTCGCCAGTCCGTACCCATTCGGCTGTGTCTCCAGCAGATTGCACACATGATGCGTCTCGTTGAAGCGAGCAATGATCTGCTCCTGGCTGAACGCAAACCAGAGCTTGCGCCCCTCGTCGCTGCTGCCGTATTTCACCTGCCAGTGTGCATCCGGGCTTGCTGGTGGAGCCGGTTGTTGCACCTCGCGCACTGGCCGAGCAGGAACAGCAGGCGCGGGGGTAAGCTGCCGCACCAGCTCCGCGCGGGCCTCTTCATCCAGCGCCGGGACCAGGGCAGCGGGGGTTTGCATGGAGAGCAAGATCGGGGCCGCGCTAGTGCCATTCTCGGCCAGGGCGACACCGTGAATATCGTACAATCGACACCAGCGACTCAGGTTCGGGACAGTGTAGCGCCCGCCGGGGAGACGGACCTTGTTGCCAGAAGGTTGCGCTCCAGGACGCGGCCACCACTCGGCGAGGCCAGCGAGATCCGGGGCCAGTGCGCGGACCTGGTGCAATGCGGCGTAACTCTCCACCAGGTCCGTATAGATCAGCCAGAGGTGCCCACCTCGGCCAGCGGGGGACTCTTCGAGAAGCGGCTGATACCCGGCGCCGGCGAGCCATCGCGCTGAGGAGATCAGCAACCGCCAACCGGGGCGATCATCCACGTCGTAGCACAGAGCGCGTGTGTATGCATCGGCGCGCCAGAGGGACGCCCCAAGAGTAGTTATCCCCATGCTCGCTCGCATCTCCTGCAATCTCCAGCAGCAGGCGGGCGGCTGCGCGTAACTGGTCCTGCTCTTGCACCGTCTCTCTCCTTTGCAATTGGAACATCCTGGAGCGGGCCCGCTGGTGTTCCAATTGGTGGAAGCTCCCTGGCGCGGACCAAACGGCTCTCTGCTCGCCAGCGCTGCACCACGGTTCTCTCGGACGGCCTGCGCCAGCGAGCTTTTCCTCTTCTCCTCCCTTTAATCACAACGCTGAATGACTTAAAAAGATCACCCTGGCGCCCATCGACCGACACTAAGCGAACACTCTCAGGATGCCTTTCAGACCAGATCACCTCCCTGGCGCGCAGCCAGAACGCTGTAAGCCTTGCGCAAAGATTGTGCGCCGGGAGAAGACCCTGGCCCGCGTGAAAAACTCTTATGCCACGCACCCCGAAAAACGCAAGCAGCAAAAAACAGTTAACTAGCTCTTGCAAATAAGCGTTAACAAGAAACCCACGGGATGCGCAACGAGGTAAGCTCAAGCAAAGAAGAGAGAAAGAGACCGCCAGTGCCGCGGCAGGACTCTTCATCACATGAGACTGTACCTATTTGGGCAGTTTCCGTGAAACCTCGCCAAGGCCCTCTTGACATATATCTGACCTATCCGTTGGACTAAAACCATCCGGATAGGGGGTGATAACATTTTTTCGTGCCATTTTTGGCTCTCCCTCACTTTGCGTGAAAGCCCTGGCTTCTACACCTTCCCCATTCGTTTCAACAGGCTTGAGGAGGGAGCCATTTTCAGGGCTCTCTTTTGGGACCTTTTCGATTCACGCAAAGTCTTTTCCCTCTTGCTCTGATACCCAAACAGGCTTGTAAGGGGCTCATTCTCTCTCTAAATACCTCTGATATTTTCTCTTTCCTCTCTTGCTTAGCGGAGAAAACACCGGGAAAAAAGGTCGGGACCCCTTGTATGGCTCTCCTTTGCAGACGGCCTATGCTGTTAGGAGGAAGTATAGAAAAAAGAGAGATTTCATCAAGAAAAGCCTTTTTCCTGATTGCTCAAGAGAGACATCTGGATGTCACCAGCCTCGGTGTCAGGCCAACTCCGCTCTGTGGACAAACTGGACGAGCGCCTGGTACGCGGCTCCAATCATCATGTCAAAGATGTTGCTCTCATGTCATTCGCTCTCGCAGAAACGGCGTTCTGTAGGAAGTATCAATGGACGCACTCTCGTCACCAACCATGGGGGCTCCACCAGACATCTTGTGGGCGCGGTCACGCGATGGTGTCACGTTCCCAAACGAAGGAGGAGGCATATGCCTGTCTATAACCAGACGAACATTCCTGCATCAGTAGGCCGCGGCACGCTTGATCCGGAACTCCAGGCGTGGCTCCCGAAGGGTCCGACACTCGGTGCTGATGTCACCATTGCGCAGGGCCGTCACGACCACATGGTGCTTGGCGAAGGGCCATGGCCTGAGATCGGATCTGTTGAGACTCTCGTCCTGCCCGGCCCGCACGGGTCCCTGGCCGTTCGTAAGCACACGCCAACCAGGCTGACGAGCGTGCCATCCGGGGCGCTGGTCTATCTTCATGGTGGAGGTTTCACGTATGGGACGCTTGACGAGTTTGAGGTCCCGATGCGCCTGATCGCTGAGCGCGCTGGGATCATCACCTACATCATCGAATATCACCTCGCTCCGGAGGCGAAGTTCCCGGTACAGATTGAGGAGATCGAGTACTTTGTGCGCTGGCTCTTTGATAACGCCAACGCACAGGGAGTCGATGCGCGCAAGATCGCCGTCGGTGGGGACTCGGCAGGCGGCAACATGACCTGTGTCATCGCGCTCAAGCTCCGCGATGAGAACGGGCCTTCGCTCGCCTTGCAGGTGCCGCTCTTCCCAGAAGCCGCCTTCCCGGGCGACACGCTGTCAGGAAGCGAGAACCGGACCGGGCTCTATCTCGAAACGAATGGCATCTATGAGATGGTTCGCAATTATCTCAAGAACTCGGATGATGGGCGCCAGCCGTATATCACGCCCATGAACGCCGAATCGCATGCCAACCTGCCGCCAACGATCCTGGTCACCAATGGCTTCGACCCGCTGCGCGATGTAGGACACGCCTACGCACAGAAACTTGCGACCGCCGGGAACGACCTCACCTACGTCCATAATCCCGATCTGACCCATGGGTTCCCCCAATTCACACGCTACTCCTCTGCCTGCCACCAGGCAACGATGGAGCTCGCTGACCTCATCAAGGCGCACATCGGCTGAGGTGAAAGAGAGAGCGCAGGTTCAAGGGGAGCGACCTTCTGAACAACGCAGGTGGAGAAGAACGAGAAGCAGTCATGAAGAAGAGTGAGTACTGAATTGACAAAAACGGTACGTGGCGATTCGCTTTTAGAGCGGCTTTCTATCCGGTCAATGATCCTATGGCTCAAGATTGAGGGCCATTTCCCACGTTTGAGGGCTAGATCTGCTCACATAGTAGGGAATTTACCAGGAATGGAGGAAAAATGTTCGAAAATGGTTTGCGTTTCACACGCCGTACATTCTTCAAAGGTGCAGGTGCTGCGGTTGCCACCACCGCTTTCCTGGGTCACAATACACTCTCAGCATCTGCAGCAAGCTCAAGTTTGCAGGAAGTACTACAAAGCTCAGCATCTGGAGTTGGACTCACTGTTGTCCTGGTCCACGGGAGCTTTGTCGATGCTTCTAGCTGGAGTAAGGTGGTCGCCTTACTGCAAGCTCAACACTATAATGCGCTCGCTGTCCACATTCCGCTCACGAGTTTAGCCGATGACATTGCCGTTACTCGCCAGGCTCTCGCCTCAATCGCCGGTCCCACTCCCCTGGTTGGCCACTCCTACGCTGGAATGGTCATCACCAATGCTGGGACAAATGTCTCCAACCTTATTGGCCTGGTCTATGCTGCGGCTTATGCCCCAGAGCAAGGAGAAAGTCACAACGACCTCACCGCAAAATTCCCCCCAGCGCCAATAGCCAAACATATCATTCCCTCCTATCGGAGCGGATTCCTCTGGGTTGATCCACCAGCCTTTCCATCAGATTTTATCCAAGATGTGCCGTTACCGGTAGCCAGGGTCCTTGCAGTGAGTCAGAAACCAATTGCGCCCGTCTGTTTTAGTACCCCATCAGGAGCACCCGCTTGGAAACAGGCGCCATCGTGGTATCTCGTTTCCAAAAATGATCGCACGATTAATCCCGATCTCGAACGTTTTATGGCCAAAAGAATAGG
>WNFI01258737.1_pt1 | contig 11704 bp, 17 predicted proteins | sample 5400471 | NCBI WGS metagenome assembly WNFI01 (sample SAMN13153348, study PRJNA577476) | soil metagenome | isolation source: 100 cm saprolite on Douglas fir-dominated hillslope | place: USA:California | collected 2013-09-17
ACCGGTACAGGAGGTCCTCGACGGTCGTGAGGCCGGCGCGCTGGAGATCCGCCGCACGGCGCGGCCCGACACCCTTGAGGTATTGGAGCGACCCCTGCATCGGGTCCATATCACTGCACCACGACCGCGTTGCCCTGTCCGACCTGGATTTCCTGGATGGCGGCGGGCAGGGCGAACGGCTGATCCATATTGATCCCCGAGGGATTCTGCGCCGACCGCGAGTAGTGCGTCAGCAACTCCTGCAGCAGTGATTTCGGGATCCTGACGCCGGAGATCTCGGCCGACTCCAGCGCGAAGCGCCCGACGCCGACCCGTGTCGTCAGCGTGCCGGCGGCGGTGACTGGCAGGCGTCCCGTGAGATAGCCAAGCGGATCCGTCCAGGCCCGTCTCTTCTGGGTGCGCACGGCGTCGAGATCGACGATTGCGCGACCGGTCACGCGTCCATTCCCGGCGGCGTGGAGCGTCGGGTCGACGATGCCGACGGGAACCTGGCTGCCGGCGAGGAACTTGAGGTAGGAATTCACCTCACCGTCGGTGACCGGCGTCGTCCGGGGACGACCGCGGCGCGGGTTGACGGCGTTTCTTTCGATCTGGGTGAGCTTGCCCTGGAAGCGCGCCGCGTCCTGCCTGGAGAGCTTCGCCTGCCGCGAGCAGCGTCGCGGGCGTTCTGGCGCGCGCGCATCAGCAGCTCGAGCTTCTGCTGCTCCATCCGCTCTTCGAAGATACGGAAGCGCGCCTGCTGGCGGATGTCGAGCGTCTCTTCGACGCCTTCGTACGCCTTCTTCAGATCGACCGCGGTCCGCTCGTCCTCGTCGCGCAGCGCTTTCAGCCGTTCGGTGATGGACGGCTCGTCGTTGCTGCCGGTCTGCGGATTGGTGAGCTTGCGCAGATCGCCCATGATTTGGTTTCGGGTCACCTGGTGCTTCCGCCGCGTGTCCTGCAGCGCCTTGAGCCGGGTCACGAAGCGGCCGTACTGCATTTCGGAAAGCTTGAGCGCTTCCTGGGCCTGCAGCACCGTAAAGGCTTCGAACCAGCGCTGAATCTGTCCCGCGGAAATGGCATCGGGGCTTGCGGGCGGCGCCGGGTACGGCGCCGGGGCAGGCGGCGGCTGGGCCGGCGGTTGGCGGCCGGCCGCGAGCGCGGCTGCCGACGCCATGGAGAACACGCCGGCAAACAGGATGGATCGCGCGTTCACAAGCCCCTTCTCAGCTCCTAGTTCGAGGAGCGCTTTAACTCGCTTTGGAGGAGTCGTCCGAGCTCCGTCAGTTCCGCAGTGGACAAATCCTGGACGGCGGAATCGACGGCCGCCGGATGGACGTGCATCCCGGCGGCGTGCGCGTCCTCGAGCTCCACGCTGGATGCCGCCGCCGTCAGAACCGCCCAGACGCCCGCGTCCTTGGCGTCCGGCGTCCCTTGCAGCCGCTGCTCCGGCGCGGGTATCGGTGGTACTACCACAGAACGATCGACGAAGAGCGACGTGATGTTACCGGAGCCCACGGCGCGAATCAGCAGCCCCGCCGAGATCACGGCGATGACCACGGCCGCCGTGGCCGCGACCGTGCCGAGGCCGCGTATCCCGCTCCACATCCAGCCGGATGGGCCCGCAACAGGTTCCGCCACGATCTCGTCACGCACCCGCGCGGAGAAATGCTCCCAGAACAGCGGCGATGGCTCCGGAACGCCCACCGTTCCCGCGTCGCGCAGCGTCGCGCGGATCGTCGCGGCCTGCTCGCGGCACGACGGGCACGTCTCGACATGCGCCGCGCGGCGAGGGTCGAGCGTATCCTCGACGAGGTCGACGAATTCCGACTCCGACAGGTGCCTGTTCATCGGTCCGTACCAGCTTCCTGCATCAGCTTCTTCAAATTGTTCAGCGCGTGAAAGAAGTTCGCCTTCACGGCGCCGACCGAGCTGCCGAGGATCGCGGCGATCTCCTCGTGCGGCAGCTCGTGATACATGCGGAGGATGAGCGTGGTGCGCTGCTTCTTCGGGAGCCGCGCGATCGCCTTCCGCACCTGCGCGGCGCGCTCCCCCCGCAGCAGGGCGTCACTCGCGCTCTCCGCGTGCGATTGAATGCGCTCGTCGCTTGCCGCCAGCAGCGGATCGAGCGCCTCCGGCTTCGGCGTCTTCGTCCCGACCTTGTTGAGGCAGACATTCACGCCGATGCGATACAGCCAGGTGCCCAGAGAGGCCTGGCCCTTGAAACCCCTAAGACCCCGATACGCGCGAATGAACACGTCCTGCGCCAGATCGCTCGCGTCCTCGTGATTCCCCACGAAGCGATAACAGAGCTGGTACACGTGGCGCTGGTGGCGCTCGACCAGGGCATCGAACGATTCGCGCCGGCCGGCGAGGCACGAGGCGACCAGCTCGGCGTCCGTGGGGTTCGTCACCGTCACTTTATAGCCGGGCCCGGCTGTCCAAGACCATGCGCGTGTCGTAAGCATGCCTCACGACGTTAGACTCGCGCACGCAGGCGAAGGTTAAACGGAAGACCGCGTTGACTTTCGCTTTTTCTTTGCGTATACTTCGCTCATGCTGCCATTGACCAAGCGTCAGCGGGAGATCCTCGATTATCTTAACGATTTCATCCAACAGCATGGCTACGCGCCAAGCCTCGAAGAGATCGGCCGGCGTTTCGGACTCTCTTCGCTGGCCACGGTCCATAAGCACCTAACCAACCTCCAGGACAAAGGCTTCATCAAGCGCGCCTGGAACCGAAGCCGGTCCGTCGAGATGGTCCCAACCCGGCTCGGGGGACGCGCGGTCGAGCTGCCCCTCCTCGGTTACGTCGCCGCCGGTCGCCCGATCGAAGCCGTCGTCGGCACGGAAACCATCGCCGTCCCTGAGGATCTCGTTGGGAAGCGCGACACCTACGTCCTCCGCGTCAGGGGGGACTCGATGATCGACGAGCAGATCCGCGACGGCGACTACGTCATTGTGGAGGATCGGCGGACCGCGGACAACGGCGAGATGGTCATCGCGCTCCTCAACGGATCCGACGTCACGCTGAAGAAGCTGTATCGGGAGCAGGGCCACATCCGGCTGCAGCCGGCCAACCCCGCCATGCAGCCGATCATCGTCCAGCCGGATCAGGTACAGATTCAGGGCGTCGTCATCGGCGTGATGCGCCGGTATTAGCACATACTTGGCTCATGAACGAACGCAAGCAGATCAACTTCACCATCGTGCCCGACGACTCGGGCGATTCGCCGCGAACGTACGCGAATTTCTGCGCCATCTCGCACACACCATTTGATTTCACGCTGTCTTTCTGCGAGGTCCAGCCCCTGTCGCAGAAAGACATCGAAGCGGCGGAGTCCAATCACCTCGTCACCGCCCCGGTGCGCGCGAAGATTGTGCTCCCCCTGCAGGTGGTGCCGAACCTGATTGCCGCGCTGCAGGAGCACATGCGGGTTTTCTCGGAGTCGACCGGCGCGACGTGGGACAACAAGGGTCCCGTCCATTGAAAGCCGGTTGGCCCTGTGAGCCCTGTGAGCCCTGTGAGCCCTGTGAGCCCTGTGAGCGATGTTCGCCCACCTCGACCTCGATTCATTCTTCGTCGCCGTTGAGCGCCACCGCCGTCCGGAACTGAGCGGCCGGCCGGTCGTCGTCGGCGGACGGCCGGGCAGCCGCGGCATGGTGGCCGCGGCGTCGCGCGAGGCGCGCCGATGCGGCATCCGCGTGGGCATGCCGCTCGCGCAGGCCTCGCAGCGATGTCCCGACGTCGTCTTCCTCGACGGGGCATTCGACGCCTACTTCACCGCTTCCCTGCACGTCGACGAGGTCCTGCGACGTGAGAGCCCCGACGTCGAGTGGCAGTCGATTGACGAGGTGTTCGTCGGTCTGGCCCCAGGCACGCGCGCGCGCGCCGCAGCCGATATCGTCGAGCGCATTCAGCAGGGCGTCCAGGAACTCGGGTTCGATGTGTCCGTGGGGCTGGCGCGCTCCAAGCTGGTGGCGAGAATTGCTTCACAGCTCGGGCGTCCACGCGGTGTCGTCCACGTCCTCGACGGATATGAGGCCCGCTTCCTCGCCCCTCTCAAGATCGAAATGCTCCCCGGCATCGACCCCGCGCTGGCGCGCCGCCTCCGGAGGGCCGGTATCCGCCGTCTCGGCCAGATCGCAAAGCTCTCGGAGCCGCAGCTGTCGCTGCTCACAGGACGCGCCGGCGCCGCGCTCGTCCGGCGCGCCGCCGGCATCGATGACAGCCGCATCCGGCGCACGGCCATGCCCCCTCGTCGCATCGAGGAGCGTCAGCTGGCCGCGCCCAGCTCCGACGCAGCCACCGTCCACGCGGCGATCCTCGCCGAGGTGGAACGCCTCGGCCGCGAGCTGCGGTCGCGAGGGGTGTTCGCACGGACGCTCACGCTGCGCCTGCGGTTCACCGACGGCCGCGTTGACTCGCGGACGCTGCCATTGAGTGAGGCCACGGCGCTCCACGAGGCGTTGCTCGCCGGCGCCATGGAGCTGCTGGCGCGCCTCTGGAGCGGCGATCGACTGATCCGGGCGGTCGGCGTCTCGTGTGCCGGTCTCCTCGCCGGAACCGGGACTGCGGCGCTCTTTCCGATGACCGCTTCGGCGGGCGCCAACATTTCCCCTCGCCGGCACGTCTAGCTGGATGAGCAGATGAGTAGATGACGACCGGGCAGGCCATCGCGATGCCCTCAGCCGTAGACCGGCCGGACGATGATGCTGCGGCACGGGTGGGGGCGCTGTTCGACGCCCATCACCGGCGCCTGCTGACGCTCGCGCGAAGGTTGTGCGCGGAAGCCGAGGATGCGCGCGACGTCGTGCAGGAGACGTTTCTCCGCGCCGCCCGGTCTCCCGGCTCGATTCCCGCCGGCGTGCCCAACGAGGAGGCCTGGCTGGTGCGCGTCCTGATCAACATCTGCCGCGATCGGTGGCGGCGCTCGGCGGTGCGGACGCGCGCGCGAGCGAAGGGCGGCCTGAGTTCCGATCCGGCATTCGAACCCGAGCCGCACTTCATCGCGCGCTCCATGGTCCGCCAGGCGCTCGACGTGCTGTCGCCTCGCCGCCGCGCAATCCTGGTCCTCTACGAGCTGGAAGGAGCGACGATTCCCGCGATTGCGAAGCTGGTCGGGGTGACGCCCGTCACCGTGCGCTGGCACCTGTCGATCGGCCGGCGCGAGATGGCGAAGGCGCTCGGAAAGGTCAATCCATGAGAATCGACGCGACCGACTGGCGAGCGGTGCTGCGCTCGGCCGTGGATCACGGCGCAGACGCGGATGCAGAGACGCTGGCGCCGGAGGAGGTCCTGGCGATGCGGCGAACCGTGGTCGCGGCCGTACTCGACGGGTCGTCCGCCCGGCTGCGCCGGCGGTACCTTGCCATCGCTGCCACCGTGGTCCTGACGATCGGTGCGGGCGTTGCCGTGGGACGCCGGTTCGAGACGCGCGAGCCGGCTGCGGCCGCCCCCGCGGAAGCCGTCCGCCCGGCCAGGGCTGAACAGCTCCAGCTGCAGTTCGCGACACCGGGAGGGACGCGAATTATCTGGGTGTTCAATTCGGACCTCGACCTGAAAGCCAGGACGCCGTGACCGTATTCGTTGCAGCGTCGATGGTGATGGTGCTGGGAGCGCTGGCGCCGGCCGCGGCCAGCGCGCAGTCGGCGCAGTCCGGAACGCCGAAACCCATGGCGCCACAAGGCTTCAGCGTCGTGCTCCTCCTGGGCGACATGCAGGGCGGGAGTTCGCAGGACAACGTCCCCGCCGCGGCGCGCAAGGCGCTGGCGGACCTGAAAGACTTCCTGCCGTACAAGAGCTATCGCCTGCTCGATACGCAGTGGATTTCGTGCTGCGGCCAGTCTGGCATCGTCAGCCGGCTGCGCGGCGCCGACGACCAGGACTACGACCTCGATCTGAGTCCCAGTGCGGCCCCCAACGGGAAGTGGGCCGTCCATTTCATTCTCAGGGATCCGGCTTCCGCTCCGGCGGCGTCTTCCGGCGGCGGCTTCAGCGGCGCGCTGCACGACAAGGAAATTTACGTACTGACGACGCAGCGCAACGATCTCGAGCGGAAGCTGGCCGACCTCCGGCAGAAACTGAATGACCTCCATCCCGAGGTCGTCGAGTTCAAGGCGCAGCTCGCGGACGTGGTGAAGCGGCTTGACGTCATCCGCCTCGACGATCTGACCCGCCGCGTGTCCACCCTCCGCGACAGCCGCCGCGCGATGATCGACACGAGCTTCACCATGGACGTCGGGGAGACCGTCGTCGTCGGCACCTCGCGGCTCAAAGGCGAGAAGGCTCTGATCGCGCTCCTGACGGCCATTCCCCAACGCCGGTAACGTTCCGACTGCAAGGAGGCAGGGCGATGACAAGACGATCGTTTGCCCTCATGTTGACAGCGGCAGTAACGCTGATGACCGCCACGATCGGGGCCGGCGGATGGGCCGTCGTGACCATCGACGAGCTGCCGGCGCGGATCGACGCGGGGCGGCCTCTGGCCCTCGCGTTTACGGTCCGGCAGCACGGCAAGACACTGCTCAGTGGACTGAAGCCGTCGATTGAAGCGAAGTCCGGCATCTTAAACGTATCTGCGCAAGCGGCTGCGGCGCAGACGCCGGGCCGTTACACCGCAACGATCGTTCTGCCTCAGGCGGGCGATTGGATGGTGACGATTCATAGCGGCTTCGCTGACAGCCGGCTGACCCTGTTGCCGGTGACCGCGGTTGCGCCTGGCGCGCCCGCTCCTGCGCTCGCGCGAGCGGACCTGGGGCGCCATCTGTTCGTCGCGAAGGGCTGCGTCACCTGCCACCAGAACGACGTCGGCTCGTCCAACCCCTCACAGCACATTGGGCCGCTTCTCGCGGCAGACAAATACCAGGATGCTTATCTCGCCCGGATCCTGGCCAACCCTGGGGAGACGCTGCCGCCCCGTCTCGAGTTCGCTCAGATGCCCGACCTCAAGCTTCAGCCCGGCGAGATTTCGGCGCTCGTCGCCTTCATCAATTCAGGGAACCGCGCCCAGACGCGGTAGGCTGGAGCGTCCGGTGTGTTCCGCGCGTTCCGCATGATCCGCGCGCTCCGCGGCCTCGCCTCCTTTGCGGCTCCGCGTGAGATCGGCGTGACCGGCGACCATCGCGACGGGACACGCCGGCGACCGACTCCTACGTACAACTCAAAAACACTCTAATCCGCGATTTGCGTGATCCGGGTGTGCCACGGCCGTAAAATGGCCGTGTACCCGTGGCCAAGATCCCGAAGCCCCCCAAGTCCGCGGCTGAGACGCGGGCCATCATCAAGAAGCTCGAGCGGCAGCATCCAGGCGCCAACACCGAGCTGCATTACACGACGCCCTACGAACTCCTGGTGGCGACGATTCTCTCCGCGCAGTGCACCGACGAGCGGGTGAACCAGGTCACGCCCGCGCTCTTCAAACGTTATCCCGACGCGAAAGCTCTCGCGAACGCGACGACTGCCGACCTCGAGCCGCAGATTCAGTCGACCGGCTTCTTTCGCGCCAAATCGAAGTCGCTCCTCGGGATGGCCGCGGCCGTGTCGCAGAAGCACGGCGGCCGCATTCCGGCGACCATGGAAGAACTCATCGAGCTTCCCGGCGTCGGCCGCAAGACCGCGAACGTCGTCCTCGGCCACGCCCTGGGGGTACCGGGCCTGCCCGTCGACCGCCACGTGCTGCGCGTCTCGAACCGTATCGGCATCGCCAAGGGGGACGACCCGGAAGTCGTCGAGCAGCAACTCTGCGCGGCGCTGCCCTTGGAAGGACGCCGCAAGGTACCGGCTGATGGCCGCAGTCCGGCCGCGCCGCGAGGCAACCCGTGGACCAGAGCCTCCGACACGCTCATCCTCCATGGCCGCCGCATCTGCAAGCCGAAGCCACTCTGCGACAGGTGCGCCGTGCGAGACGACTGTCTCTACTACCTGAAAGTCGTTTCGAAGCAAACAAAGCCGCAAGGTACCGCCCCCATCGTCGCACCCGGCCGCGCCGCGAGGCGAAAGAAATGACGAGAGAACGGTTTACTCAACTCGTGGAGGACGCGTTGAAGGAGATCCCCAAGCGTTTTCGCCGGGAGATGCGCAACGTCGTCGTCATCGTCGAGGACGAACCGTCCCAGGAGCTCCTCGCCGAGATGGAAATCGAGCCGGGCGACACGCTGTTCGGGCTGTACCAAGGCACGCCCCTGCCGGAGCGGAGCTGGGCCTTCGGCAACACCCTGCCCGATCGGATCTCCATCTACCAGAGACCCACGGAAGCAGCTTGCGCGTCCGACGACGAGATCCGCGACTGCGTGGCCGAGACGGTCATTCACGAGTTCGGGCACTACTTCGGGATGAGCGAGGACGAGATCGAGGAGATCGAGGAGAAGTTCTGGCGCGGCGAGTCGGTCGAGGAGGCGTGACCCGCCTTCGCCAGAGCCCGGCTTCGGGGCGGCAGGGCCGCAAACGGTTCGGCCAGCATTTCCTCGCACCCGCCTGGGCCGACAAGGTCGTCAAGGCGATTGCGCCGTCGCCGGACGATCGTTTCGTGGAAATCGGTCCCGGTCCCGGGGCGCTGACCTCGCGCCTGGCGGCGCGCGCCGGACATGTGACGGCCATCGAGATCGATCGCGACCTGGCCGCCGGGCTCCAGCCGGAGCTCCCTTCGAATGTCGACCTGGTCGTCGCCGACATCCTCGACGTGGACCTGGCGCCGTTCCTGGCCGGCGGACCGCTGCGGGTGGCCGGCAACCTTCCCTACAACATCTCCTCGCCGATCCTGTTCAAGCTGCTTGCTGTCGCTCGCACCTCCGCCGGACTGGTCGACGCCACGGTCATGCTGCAGCTCGAGGTCGCCGACCGTCTGCTTGCGCCGCCGGGAACGAAGGACTACGGCGTGCTGACGATCTTCACGGCGCTCCAGGCCGACGTGCGACGGCTGCTGACACTTCCACCGGGAGCCTTCCGGCCCCCGCCCAAGGTCCATTCCGCGATCGTCCGGCTGACGTTCAAGCCTTCACCGTTGCCAGCCGAGAGCGAGGCCGCGTTCGAGAAGATGGTCCGGACGATGTTCATGCAGCGCCGGAAGACGCTGTCGAACGCGGTGCGCCCTTACGCGGCGATGCTGGGGCGGGACCCGAGGGCGGTCCTGAGCGCCGCCGGAATCGATCCCGCTCGCCGCCCGGAAACCCTCACCCAGGATGACCTCCTCCGGCTTGTCTCCGAGTTCTCCTCAAAGCCTAAAGCCTAATAACTAAAGCCCTTTCCGCTCGACCTGTGCTATAGTTTCCACGTTTTCGACCCGTCCCTGACCGACGTCCCAGCGAAGGTCAGGTGGACACGCTTCCCCCCGCGGCGCCCGCCGCAGCGTGCCCAGCAGACGACCGTCGCTTCAAAGGCTGGGACTTCATCGTTTTGACCATTGGTCCGGACAGTACGGGTGTGTCAGGCGCGCCGCCGCTCGAACTGATCCCGCTCGGCGGGCTCGGCGAGTTCGGCATGAACATGATGCTCGTGGCCTGCGGCGAGACGGCAATTCTCGTCGACGCGGGCGTGATGTTCCCCGACCCGGACCTCCTCGGGGTCGACCTGATCATCCCGGACGTGCGTCCGCTGCTAACCCAGTACCGCATCCAGGGGCTGGTGCTGACGCATGGGCACGAGGACCACATCGGCGCCGTGCCGCACGTGATCGGACTTGTCGACGGCCCGATCTTCGGGACGAAGCTGACGCTTGCCTTTCTGGAGCCGAAGCTGGAGGAGCACGCCGCGGACGTCCGCGCGCGGCTGACGGAAATCAGCCCGCGCGATCGCGTCACGGTCGGCAGCTTCACCATCGAGTTCCTGCGCGTGACGCACAGCATGCCCGACTGCGTGGCGGTGGCGATCCACACCCCCGCGGGCGTCGTGCTGCACACCGGGGACTTCAAGATCGACCAGACGCCGATCGCAAGGGCGTCAGCGGTTCAGAGCGCGACGTGGTGGACGGCTTCGAGGAGGTGTTCACGAGCGCGCGCGGCCGCATCGTGGTCGCCATGTTCTCGTCGAGTCTGTACCGGATGCAGATCGTCGTGGACCTCGCCGACCAGTTCGACCGCAAGTTGGCGTTCGTCGGCCGGGGCGTGATGGAGAACTCGCAGATCGCGATGCGTCTCGGGTACCTTCGGATTCCGCCGGGTGTCCAGATCCGGGACAGCGAGATCAAGAACTACCCGTCGCAGGACGTCGCTATCATCTGCACCGGCTCGCAAGGGGAGCCGCAGGCGGCGCTGCCGCGGATCGCCATCGACGATCACCGGCACGCGAAGCTCGACCATGACGACGTGGTGGTGTTCTCGGCGCGGGAGATCCCGGGGAACGAAAAGGCGATCGGCCGGGTCATGAACCACATCGCGAAGCGGGGCGCCGACATCATTTACGAGGGAACCAAGCACGTGCACGTGTCCGGGCACGGCAGCGAGGAAGAGCTGAAAATGATGCTGTCGCTGGTCAGGCCGCGCTATTTCGTGCCGATACATGGGGAGTACCGCCAGCTGGCGCGGCACGCCCGGATCGCGAAATCGGTCTCCCCCGGCACGAAGGCGGTGCTGGCCGAAAACGGCGACCTCATCCGGATCGACAGCGAGGGGGCGCGGGTGGCCGGCAAGGTGCCCGCGGGACGCATCCTGATCGATGGCACGCGCAGCGGCGAAGTCGGCGACGAGGTGCTGCGCGACAGGCGCCACCTCGCGGGCGACGGGCTGGTCGTCCCGGTGGTGGCGATCAACCGCCAGTCCGGCATGGTCGAGGAGACGCCGGACGTCATCACGCGCGGGTTCGTCCTCGACGCACGGACCGAGGCGCTGTTGAAGGAGATCCCGGGGCTCGTGAGCGCGGCAATCGACGACGCGAGCGTTGAAGAGCGGACCGATCCAGGGTTGATGAAGGAGAAAATCCGAGTGGACCTCCAGCGGTTTTTTCGCAAGCGTTCCGGCCTCCGGCCGTTCGTGCTACCGGTTGTGATGGAGATCTGACGTGGCATCCAGCGCACTGTCCCGCCGCCTCAGCGAATTCCTGGGCGTCGCCTTCTTCGCCACGGCGCTGATCTGGCTGATCTCGCTCGCCAGCTACAACGCCGGCGACCCGGTATGGTTCTTCAACACGGGATCCGATCTCGCCCCGGCGAACTTCGCCGGCCGAATCGGCGCATTCATTGGCGAGCTGTCGTACCAGATGTTCGGGTACTCGGCGTACTTGATCCCGCTCGTCCTGGTCGTCATCGGCTGGAATTATTTCTGGTGCCGGACGCTGGACGCGGCGTACACCAAGCTCCTGGGTGCGCTGCTGCTGTTCAGCTGCGTCTCGTCGTTCCTCTCGCTGGCCTTCGGCCGGCTCGACGTCGGCGGCAAGGAGTTCCGCGCCGGCGGCTACGCCGGAGACCGTCTCGCCGCGTTCCTGGCGGAGTACCTGAACCGGACCGGGTCCATCATCCTGATTCTGACCCTGCTCTTCGCCGCGATCATCCTGTCGACGCAGTTTTCGTTCGGCCGCCTCTTCTCCACCCTGTCACACCTGGGACAGGAGCGCTGGGCCACCATGCGCGCGGCATTGCGGCGGCGGCGCGACGAGAAGCAGCGCGACAAGCAGCGGCAGGAGGTGCTAAAAAAGCACCTGGGGAAGGAAGCGAAAGCTGCCAAAGAAGCGAGGGACATTCCGGTTCCTCCAACCGCTCCCCTGGTGGCAGCGAGCGCTTCTTCGACCCCTGCG
>WNFI01266783.1_pt2 | contig 11704 bp, 7 predicted proteins | sample 5400471 | NCBI WGS metagenome assembly WNFI01 (sample SAMN13153348, study PRJNA577476) | soil metagenome | isolation source: 100 cm saprolite on Douglas fir-dominated hillslope | place: USA:California | collected 2013-09-17
AGCGAAGGCCGCATCTTCCTCATCGACACCATGTCGTTCATCTTCCGCGCCTATCATGCCATGGCGCGGCAGCGTCCCATGTCGACTAAGACCGGCCTGCCTACCGCCGCGATCTTGGTGTTCGTCAACATGCTGCGCAAGCTGCGGGACGACTTTTCCCCCGAATATCTGGCCGCGGTCTTCGATGTTGGCGCCCCCACATTTCGCGATCAGCAGGCCGAAGCCATCACCAAAGTCCGCAAGTTCGATATCAAAACGCAAACTTTTACTGAAATCGAATACAAAGGCTACAAAGCCAACCGCGCCGCCATGCCGGAGGATCTCGCCCAGCAGCTTCCCTACATTCGCCGCGCGCTGGAAGCCTACCGCATCCCGATCCTCGAACTCGCCGGCTTCGAAGCTGACGACGTAATCGGAACCCTGGCTCGCAAGGCCGCGGCCGCGTCGCACACCGTCTATGTCGTCTCCAGCGACAAAGACATGATGCAACTGGTCAACGACAGCGTCTGCATTCTGAACCCTCCCAAAGACAATCTGATCTGTGACGCCGCCAAGGTGGAAGAAATCCTCGGTGTGCCTCCCGAGCGAGTCGTTGACATCATGGCCCTTCGCGGCGACTCCATCGATAACATTCCCGGGGCCCCCGGCATCGGCGAGAAGGGTTCGGTCGAGATCATCAAGCGCTTCGGCACAGTCGAGCAGGCCCTCGAGCGAGCGGCCGAAGTCGAGAAGAAAACCTACCGCGAATCGCTGCTGAATAATCGCGACATCATTCTCTTCAGCAAGAGTATGGCGACCATCGACATCAACGTCCCGGTCGAACTCAACGTCGAGGCCATGCGCGCCGGAGAGCCGGCCATGGACCCGCTGCGAGAACTTTTCACAGAGCTCGAATTCACTTCGCTGCTGAAAGAGTTGCTGCCCGTCGTCCAGGTTACGGAGTCACACTACAACGAAGCCAAATCCGCCGCGGACGTGGACAAAGTCCTCAACTCCGTCGCAGAAGGCCACGCGCTAGCAGTTGCTATCGACAAAGCAGACTCTTCCACGCCGTCGATTGAAGAAGAGACTGACGCTGAGACGGACACGGGCACTGAAACAGACACTCAGGAATCAATGCTGCTGCCGCTGACTGGCGGGTCATCGATCATTGCCGAACCCGCTGCTCGCCTCATAGCAATTTCCGCGGCGCCAGGCACAGCCACCGTCGTCCGGATGGACTCGACCGACATCGCCGGGAAATTACGTGCAGCGCTAACCAGCCCATCCGTCCCCAAGACCGTTCACGATTACAAATCGGCGCTTCACGCGTTCGATGCCCTGGGCATCACTCTCGAAGGCGTGCGCCACGACTCGATGCTTTATTCCTATCTGCTCGATCCCTCGTACTCTTCTCAGCGTCTGCCCGACGTCGCCCTTCGTCGCTTCAACCTGAAACTCAGCGGCGATCTGGCCGAAGCCGCCGACATCGCAGGCCGACTCGCCGTCGCGCTGCGAGAAGATGTCGAGCGAGAGAATCTGTTGAAGCTCTACGAGGAAGTCGATCTACCCTTGGTGCCGGTCCTCACGCGCATGGAACAGGCCGGAGTAAAGATCGACACTGCCGCTCTCGCCAAAATGTCAACGGAGCTGGAGCGCGAGATCGCAGTCAAAGAAAAAGAGATTCACCAAATTGCCGGCGCAGAATTCAATGTCGGCTCCCCCCGGCAACTCGGCGACGTTCTCTTCAATCGCATGAATCTCCCGAAGCCGGTAAAATACGGCAAGGGACGCACCATCTCAACCGCCGTAGACGTCCTCGAAGATCTGGCCGAGTCTCATCCCATCGCGCGCATGGTGCTCGACTACCGCCAGTTGACCAAGCTCAAGTCGACTTATGTAGACGCCCTGCCCGTGCTCATCAATCCGGCAACCGGACGGCTGCACACTACCTTCGGCCAGACCGGGACCGCGACCGGCCGTCTCTCCTCCGCGAATCCGAACCTGCAGAACATTCCCATCCGCACCGAACTCGGACGTGGCATCCGCGCCGCCTTTATCGCTGAGCCCGGCCACGTCCTGCTCACAGCAGACTACTCGCAGATCGAGCTTCGCCTGCTCGCTCACTTCTCGCGCGACCCTCTGCTGGTCGAAGCCTACCGCCGCGGCGACGACATCCACACTCTAACCGCTTCGCAAGTCTTCGGCGTCCCGCCGCTCATGGTCACCGCTGACCACCGCCGCCAGGCCAAAGTCGTGAACTTCGGAATCGTCTACGGACTTTCGCCATTCGGCCTGTCGCAAAATCTCGGCATCGAGCCCGGCGAAGCCAAACAGTTCATCGCCAACTATTTCGAGAAATACAAAGGCGTACGGACCTTCATCGACAGAACTCTCGAAGAAACGCGCCGTGACCTGAAAGTGAAAACGCTTTTCGGCCGCGTCCGCCCCATCCCCGACATCAACAGCAAAAACGCCAACCAGCGCGGCTTCGCCGAACGCACCGCCGTCAACACGCCACTGCAAGGCACGGCCGCCGACCTGATCAAGATTGCCATGATCCGCATCGACGCCGCTGTATGCGAACGTAATTTGAAATCAAGAATGACCCTCCAAGTCCACGACGAACTAGTCTTCGAAGTCCCCGAAAAAGAGGTTGAGACGATGCAATCCCTGGTCCGCGAGCAAATGGAAAAAGTCCACACGCTAACAGTCCCCTTGCTAGTAGAAATGTGTGTAGGCCCAAACTGGCGAGACTTGGATTAGTTTGTGGAGCTATGTTTGTGTGGCGCGGGCACTCCTGCCCGCGACTGTCGGCACCCGGCACAACTCATGTAGGGACAGCCGCCTCGGCTGTGAAGCCGAGCGCAGCGAGGCGTCTGCGCCACAAGCGCCACCGCTCCGTTGCGAATTGCCGTTCACTTCACCTAGGCCGCAACCACCCGAACGTCCCCGCCGTCAGCAGCGCATAGATCAGTCCGTCAACCACATGCTTAGAGGTCACGCCCCAAGTCTGCCCTTTCCAGATCGAGTCTTGAATCTGCGCGAACCCGTATGCCAGGAAGGCCGCAATGCCTGCCACGCGAAATACTTCCGGGTACCGAATTCCCGGGGTGAGCGTGCGTCCGGCCAGGCAAGCCACAAAAATGCCGACTACGACACAATAGACAAACCACTGCCCCAGATATTTCCCCATCGCAGGCGCTCCGCTGGGGATCACAGTGAGCAGCCCGATCGGTCCACGCTTGAACTTCTCGACGGCCTCAGGCGATTTCATCTCCTTGTGGGTGGTGTACGGGAAATGATAGGTCCGCCCCGGAGTCACGCCCACTGCCCGCAAGGCGTCCATCACTTTGTCTTCCTCAGGCAGCTTGCGGTAATCGCTTTTGTGGAAGGGGAGCACCATGTGCAGGATCGAGCTGGCGACAAACACGATCACAGCCGAAATCAGGATCGGAAGCCATAAAGCGCTGATGGGAACCACCGTTCCTCCTCTGAAACGCAGTGTGTTTGTGAAACAGAATGGGGCCCGGAGGTGCCTGTCAAGACTCGCCAGAGCCTACGCTTGGCTCGTGACGTGAGTCAACCATGTGGCGCGGGCACTCCCTTCGACAGACTCAGGGCAGGCTCTGCCCGCGAACTGCCGCCACAAAAATCAATCTATGGGTGCCCCATTTCTCGCGTCTTTTGCGAGAAGTGGGGATTCTGTTGTTGTGAATGGAAAGTGGCATATCTCTAACGAAATCTTCATCGCGGCCCAAAATCACAAATTGGAGTCCGCGAACGGGACAGCGACGATTTGGAATTCATCTTCGTAGACAACATAACCCGGCCGCGAGGTCTTTATCATGCGGACGGGTATGTGATGGTGTCCCAGCAAGAAAGCTATCTCCCGCATCTTTCCTATGTGCTGGTGCGCTGAATCTTTGCACCACGAGATTCCGTTCTGCCTTTTTCGGGAGTAGGGAGGCTTCGCAGAGGTGAACCTCGTCGGTTTCTCCAGGTGGATGTTGAACCAGTCGCGAATCTCTTGGAGAAGCTCTTCCTCGGCCTGCGAGAGCGAGCCACTATCTCGCAGATAACGGGCAGCATGAAAAATGCCAACCTCTTTATGAGACTCATCGTCCAGTTCGGTAGTCACGAAACGAACAAACATATTAAGGCCAAGTCCGCCTCAGGACTCACGCCCCCAGCGCCCTCTGAATCGCCCCCGCAATCCCCGCCGTAAGCGTCTGCATCTTCTCCTGCGATTCCGCCTCCACCATCACTCGCGCCAGCGCCTCGGTGCCCGAATACCGAACCACCACCCGCCCGTTCCCATCCAGTTCGCGTTCAGCCGCTTCGATCGCCGCCTTCACTTCCGGCACCTGAGCAAACGGAATCTTCTCCCGCACCCGCACATTCTGAATCTTCTGCGGAAACACTTTCAGATCGCCGACCAGCTCCGCCAATGATTTTCCACTTCGCACCATGATGTCCATCAGCCGCAGTGCCGTCAGCAACCCATCGCCGGTAGTCGCGTCGCCATCGCGAAAAATAATGTGCCCCGACTGCTCTCCGCCCAGCGTCGCTCCCGTCTTCAGCATCTCTTCCAAAACATATTTGTCTCCCACATTCGCCCGCAGCATCCGAATGCCGGAGTTCTTCAAAGCAATCTCCAGCCCCATGTTCGACATGGTGGTCGCGACCACTGTCTCCCCCACCAACTTTCCCCGCGCATGCAGATCGCGCGCCGCCGCCAACAGCACTCCATCCCCGTTTACGATGCGGCCGCTAGAATCGCAGAACAAAGCCCGGTCAGCATCGCCGTCAAAGGTGACGCCCAAGTCAAACTTCCCTCCCGAGTCTGCCACCGTCTTACCCAACGTGTCCGGATGCAGCGCCCCGCAGCCCTCATTAATATTTTTTCCATCCGGCGTCACATGCGTGAACGTCGTCTGGATGCCCGCCCGGCGAAACAATTCCGGAGCCTCCGCCGCGGCTGCGCCGTTCGCGCAATCCACCAGAACGCGCAACCGGCTCAAATCTGCTGACACGCTGCTCGCCAAAGACTCGATGTAAGCCTGGCGCAGCGCCGCCTCTCCGGGCAGGCACGGCGCCGCAACCTTCAAGGCCGTTTCATCCGCCGCCCCCGGATTCTGCAGCAGCGCAAAAATTTCTTTTTCAATCGCCAGTTCCCGCTCATCCGTAAGCTTGAACCCATCGCCGGAAAAAACCTTGATGCCGTTATCCGTCCACGGATTGTGCGACGCCGAAATCACCACGCCTGCCGCAAATCCCCGCGAGCGCGCCAGATAAGCGATTCCCGGCGTCGTAATTACGCCCGCACTGTGCACGTCCACACCGACGGCCGCCAATCCCGCCGCCACACGATCCGCAATCCACCCGCTCGATTCCCGCGTGTCCTGCCCAATCACGGCCTGTGCCGTTCGCGTCGTGCGGACCAGGTCATGCCCCAGGGCCCGTCCGATCAGATATGTGCTTTGCGGCGTCAGCGGAAATTCTCCCGCCACCCCACGAATGCCATCAGTCCCAAACAACTGCCGCGTTTGCTGCGTCATAAATTAGGAATTAGATCGACAGAGGATGATAAACGAGAACTTCCGGAACCGCCGCATTGCCTCGGCAAGAAGTAGGTCCGAATTAACCATGAATGACACAAAGCGCACAGAGGAACCCAGGGATGCACATCTTTGTGTAACTCGTGACCTTGTTTGCTGAAAGACTCTGATGCTGAAAGACTCTGATTCTCGGGGCTCGGTGTTTCAACGATTTTGGGTGGCGCAGCGCTTTTCAGCGCTGCGATAAAGCCTTTCTTTAATTTGTACGGGCTTTAGCCCCTGAGGTACTCTTCCCGTGAGAACGTTTATTTATGCGACTAAGTCCTAATGTCCAGACCCAGCCTTCTCCACGAACACGGTCACATGAATCGAAGTCGGCTGCACCACCTGCACCAGTGGGTCAGACACATAAACATTGGTGGTAAAAGTCGCTCGGCTGGTCGTGCCCGTGGCGTCCACCGGATCTGTTGTCGCCGAGTCCACCATCTCCACGTGATGCCGTGGCCCTGTAATCGTGATCCGCGGTGGGTCCACGTCGACCTTGGTAATTTGTTCCCCGGTCAAGAAGTTGCCCGTCACGCGCGGATGAACCTCTACCTCGCGCGTCAGCCGCGTATCGAACGCGAGATGCACTTGGCTCGGCACGACCTGCACCACGGTCAGATCGCGCGGGCGGCTGATCTGTTGGGAGGTTAGATCAAAAGTGCGCTCTCCGGGCTTCGCGTCTGCCAGCTCAAGTTCCGCGTGCACTTCGTAGGAGCGCAACTGTCGGATCAGCCGTTCCGGGCCGCGTACCCGGATTTGGGCCTCGGGGATGGTCTCTGAACTTATTTCAAGATCAAGCGGGAGACGCTCAAATACGATCGGCGCCCGCACCGCAACTTCCGCTGGCCGCTCGTCGGGCGAGATCGCAAGCCACAGTCCGGTTGCCAAAACCAGCGACAACACTTTCAACCCGAAGTTATGCAGCACGTGGCGCTGGAAAAAGCCAATCATGATGGGCGCTCCGATCCCGGCGTTGAACTGCTCTCAGGACTCCGCTGTGCCGTCGCCCGCAGAGGCGACTCAATCGCCGCTTCGGACTCGTCTTCCTGTGTGATCGCCGTGGGCAGTGTTACCGGAGACATGTACCGTCGCAACTCGCTGCTCAAACGCGCGCGCAATTGCTCGACCGTGAGATCGCGCTCGATCTTGCCGCCCAGTGCCAGGCTGATCGCGCCCGTTTCTTCGGAAACAATTACGGCAATCGCGTCCGTCTCCTCCGTGATTCCAATGCCCGCGCGGTGACGAGTTCCCAATTGCGTCGAAAGCATCGGATTCATCGATAGCGGCAGAAAGCAGGCGGCCGCGGAGATACGGTCCTTTTGCACAATAACGGCGCCATCATGCAACGGCGCGCTCGGCCGAAAAATGGTGGCCAGCAAATCGTAGGAAAGTCGCGCATCCAGAGGTACCCCGCTCTCAACGTGCGTGCGCAACCCAATTTCCCGCTCGATCACGATCAACGCGCCAGTCTGATGTTGCGAAAAAAGATTCGCCGCCAGAACAATGTCATCGTAGGAGTCTCCCTCGGCGCTCGATCCGCGCATAAAGCTCAGCCGCCGCCCCAGGTCCGCCAGAACATGACGGATTTCCGACTGGAAAACTACGATCAGCGCAAACACCACATATGGAACCAGTCGGGTGACCATCCAATTCAGGGTGGTAAGTTTTCCGATCCGCGCCAGATAGAAGATCACCGCAATTGCAGCCAACCCGCCCAGCATGGGAGCAGCCCGCGTCCCGCGAATCATTACCAGCACCTGGTAGATGAGTATCGCGACCAGCAGGATGTCGAGCGCCACCGACACTTCGGACCATGACAGGGGAAATTGCGTCACCAAATCTCCCTCCCGTATGCAAACTCGGGCCTAAAATACTCATTGTAATGCAGCGTTTACAATGCAAGCTTCGCCGCTACTTGGTGGGGCTCAGTTTGATTGTCATCCTGAACAAGCGTTTTTTGCGCAGTGTAAGGATCTGGGCGAGCCGCGCGACGCTGCCTGCCCTGAGCAAGCGAAGCGCGCCGAAGGGTTCTTTGCGACGCAACAATCGCGCGTTTGGCTCGCTTCCATCTCAAACTGAGCCACACCCGCTAACTCATTTCCGCCTCTTGGTCACCGTCGCTTGAATCTCTCCCCGCGCCAGCCGCGCGGATATCGCTTGCCCAACCTCAACGCCACTCGCATCCTTCAGCAAATTTCCCGAAGAATCGAACACCAGCGCATACCCGCGCTCAAGAATGGCGACCGGGGACAAAGTCCCCAGAGCCATCTCCATCCGCTCCATTCGCACTTTGTTCTGCAGGAGCAGGTTGCGCATCGCCGCCGCCAGCGCAGATGTCCCGGCGTCCAGCTCTTTTCTGATTCCAGAAAGCACAAGCCGCAAATCGTAATGCCGCACGGCCGACGAAACTATTTCCAACCGTCGCCTCATCTGCTCCAGGTGCTGCCGCTCCGCCCGCTCCAGCCTGTAGGTCAAGTCATCGAGCCTCTGCTGCCGCTGACGGATCAAGTCCATCATCCGGCCAAACGCTCCATGCTGCGCCAGTTCCATCAGCGCCTGTCTGCCCATCAGCAGGCGATAGTGCATGGCTCGCGCCAGCCGCTCGCGCAGCGTGTTGGAGTGCTCTTCCACTTCCTGTCGCGACCGGATCACCAGTTCTGCCGCCGCGGAGGGCGTCGGCGCTCGCAGGTCGGCGACGAAATCCAGAATCGTGAAATCCGTCTCGTGTCCAATCGCCGAAATCACCGGAATCTCCGACGCTGCTACCACACGCGCCAGCCCTTCGTTGTTGAACGCAGCCAGATCCTCAGCCGAGCCTCCTCCGCGCGCCACAACGATCACGTCCACACTGTCCTGTTTGTTGAAATAGCGAACCCCGGCCGCCACCTCCGCCGCCGCAGCTTCCCCCTGCACTTGCGCCGGATAGATCATCACATTCACCGTGTGATGCCTGCGCTGCAAAATATTAAGGATGTCTCGCAAAGCCGCTGCCTGTGGCGAAGTCACCACTCCAATCCGCGAAGGAAGTGACGGAATCGGTTTCTTCCGTTCCGCAGCAAACAACCCCTCGGCCTCCAGCTTGGCCTTGAGCTGCTCGAATGCCACCTGCAGCGATCCCGCACCCTTTGGCTCCAGGTACTCCGCGGAGATCTGCAGCTCTCCGCGATCCTCATAAACCGTGACCCGTCCCCGCACCACGATTTGCATTCCGTCCGCCGGCCGAAAGCGCAGCAGCCGCGCCGATGATCGAAACATCACCACCCGAATCTGCGCATTCCCATCTTTCAGCGTGAAATAAAGATGCCCCGAATCCGGCGCCCGAAAGTTTGAGATCTCTCCCTCCACCCACGCATCCGAGTATTCGCGCTCAATGTGCGATCGCACCGCCGCCACCAAGTCGCGCACCGTCCACACGCGGCGCTCCGGAGGACGAAAGCTAAAACCGAGTTGATCGCCGAGAGAAGACATTCGAGGGCAGTTTATCTCAACTGGAGAGTGCTGATTGCACACGAGGAACGAGAGCCCTTCGAGTTAGCATTCCATGGCGATGAAATGCCAAAAAAGCTGGTACATTAACGATTTGGCAGTCGATCCGTCTAAGCAGTAAATTCGCTAAAAAAGGAAACCATGCCCCTGCATGCCCCGACGTCCCCAATTCGTCACGGGATTCTCCGCCCGATAGTCCTAAGCACGATAATCCTGAACCTCGCCGTCCTGGCCGCCTTCGCAGGCCCCCGGGACAACGTACCCTCGCGTCCCTGGATGAATGCCTCCCTGTCTCCGGACGAGCGCGCCGCCATGGTGCTGAAGCAGATGACGCTCGACGAAAAAATCTCCCTGTTGCACGGCACCGGCATGCAGGGACTGGGCCCCATGAGTCCTCTGTCGGTGAACTCCAATGGCGGTGCCGGCTATGTGGTCGGCGTTCCACGTCTGGGCATTCCGGCGATTCAGATGTCGGATGCCGCCTACGGCGTTCGGAGCAGCGGAGAGAATGGCCGCTACTCTACCGCCCTGCCCTCCGACGTCGCCGGTGCGGCCAGTTGGGATCCGCACGCCGCCTACGAATACGGAGCCCTGATCGCTCGCGAACTCCGCGCCCAGGGCTACAACATGTCTCTCGGCGGAGGCGTGAATCTCACTCGCGAGCCGCGCAACGGTCGCACCTTCGAATACATGGGCGAAGACCCGATTCTGGCCGGCACCATGGTCGGCTCGGTTATGAAAGGCGAGCAAGCGCAACACGTCATCGGTGACATCAAGCACTACGCGCTCAACGATCAGGAGAGCGGACGCAATGCCGTCAACGTCAACATCGATAAGCGTTCCATGAGAGAAAGCGACCTGCTGGCTTTCGAAATCGGCTTGCAGGAATCGAACGCCGCAGCCGTCATGTGCTCTTACAACCGCGTGGACGGCGACTACGCCTGCGAGAACAAGTACCTGCTCACCGATGTCCTGAAGCGAGACTGGAACTTCAAAGGATTTGTCCTCTCCGACTGGGCAGCCACGCACAGCATCGCCAAAGCATCCGCTGCCGGACTCGATCATGAGGAACCCGCTGAGATCTTCTACGGCAACCCCATGAAGAAGGCCGTGCTGTCGGGCGAAGTTCCGCTTACAGAACCGGATGACCACGTCCGCCGCATCCTGCGTTCCATGTTTGCCTGCGGAGTGATCGATGATCCTCCGCAAAGAGGCGTCGTCGATGTCGTTGGCGGATTTGAAGTCGCTCAGAAAATTGCCGAACAGGGCACCGTGCTGCTCAGGAACGAGCAATCGCAGCTCCCGCTCGATGCTTCCAAACTGCACACCATCGCCGTCATAGGCGCACACTCCGATATTGGAATGATCTCCGGCGGAGGTTCCGCTCAAGTCGATCCGCCCGGAGGCAACGCGATCATGCCGCCGGGAAAAGGCCAGACCCATTGGCAGGACCAGATCTGGTTTCCCACTTCGCCCCTGCGATCGATTCGCGCCAAAGTTCCATCCGCCAACGTTCAGTACGACGCCGGCACCGATCCTTCTTCTGCCGCTGCGTTGGCCAAAACAGCCGATGTCGCCATCATGTTCGCCTACCAGTGGGAGAGTGAAGACATGGACCTCGACAGCCTCTCCCTTCCCGAGAATCAGGACGCTCTGATCGCGAAGGTGGCTGCCGCGAATCCGCACACCATTGTGGTGCTTGAAACTGGCGGTCCCGTGACCATGCCGTGGGCCAATCAGGTCAGCGCCATCCTGGAAGCCTGGTATGCCGGCTCCCGCGGTGCCGAGGCAGTTGCCAACGTGCTTTTCGGCGACGTAAACCCCACCGCGAAACTGCCCCTCACCTTCCCCCGGAGCGAAGCCGATCTCCCGCATCCAAACCTGGTCAAGCCTCCCCAATCATCGACCACCAGGGGAGACGATCCCGATGCCTGGAAAAAGATCGCAGCCGGCTTGCCCCCGTTCCAGATCAAATACGATGAAGGACTGAAGGTCGGTTATAAATGGTACGACGCTGAGGACAAGCAGGTCCTGTTTCCCTTCGGCTATGGCCTCTCTTACACGACCTACTCCTATTCCAACCTCAAAGTAGTGCCTGGCAAGAATGTCCGCGTGAGCTTCACCGTGACCAATACCGGCAATCGTGCCGGAGCCGAAGTTGCAGAAGTCTATGCCGCTCTGCCCGCCAGTGCCGCGGAGCCGCCCAAGCGCCTAGTGGGCTGGAGCAAAGTTGCACTCAAGGCCGGTGAAAGCAAGGAAGTGACCGTGGACGTCCAACAAAAGTATTTGTCTATCTTTAACGTAGACCAGAACACATGGCAGTTGATCCCGGGCGATTACACCTTGATGGTCGGCGGTTCCTCGCAGAACCTCCCGCTAAAGGAATCCATCAACCTGAAATAGCCGAGGCGGTGGAACAGGGGTCGGCAAGTTCCAGGTCCGCAGAGCTTGCCCGAGCTCAGTGAAGATGAGTCACGCATTTGCAATTACAACTGAGATCTTTTCGTTGCGCTGATCCCTTGTCTCCTGCTGGTGCTAGCTACTTTCCGTCGCAAAAATGCGCTTTCTGACATAGGCCGGCTAACATCATGTGCAGCGGATATGGTCTTGGGAGGTGATTTTGCGCTCGTCCA
>WNFI01581702.1_pt1 | contig 11704 bp, 11 predicted proteins | sample 5400471 | NCBI WGS metagenome assembly WNFI01 (sample SAMN13153348, study PRJNA577476) | soil metagenome | isolation source: 100 cm saprolite on Douglas fir-dominated hillslope | place: USA:California | collected 2013-09-17
CGCCACCAGCACCTCGATGAGCGTGAATCCGACTGCGCGCTGACCGGAGCGCAGTCGCCTCCGCGAAGGCGGGGGCCCAATTTCGAAGGGTCTCATCCGCCCTCCAGCGCCGAAACCGTCCCCGCCGCGTCGCCCTCGATTGCCCACGGCAGTCCGCGAACCTCGAGCGCGATTCGAAACGGCACGCCGAGCCCGTCGGCGAGGAACACGAGGCGCGCGTCGGGCTTGAGTGGTTGGCCGTCGACGAAGATCGCGGTCACGCGCGCGCCGGGCGCGAGCCTGCGGTCGCGCTCGGTGTCGGCTTGCCACGCGTCGCCTTTGAGGCGCCACTCGCGCACGCGCCCGTCCTCGAACGTGATCGACGTGGGCCGGCCGCCGAACCACGCAGCGTCGCGCGCGTGCTCTACGGCGAGCGCAACCAGCCCGGACTCGCGCCGCGCGACCTGGGCGTCGCTCGGTATCAGGTTCACCGCCGCGACGACGACGACGATGCCCACGATCGCCACGACGACCAGAATCTCGATCAGCGTGAAACCGACCACGCGGCCCTTGCGTGGTCGTCCCCGAGTCGTCGGGGACCCAGTCATCTCACTCCCAGTTGCCGATGTCCGCCGCACTGCCTTCGCCTCCGCGCGCGCGGTCGGCCCCGAAGCTGAACACGTCGATCTCGCCGTGGACGCCGGGGCTCAGGTATTGGTAGTCGCCGCCCCAGGGATCGCGCGGCAGGCGCTCGAGGTAGCCGCCCTGCTTCCAGTTGTTGGGCACAGGCGCGGCGCTCGGCCGCTGCACCAGCGCGCCCAGACCCTGGTCGGTGGTGGGATAGAAGCCGTTGTCGAGGCGATAGAGTTTGAGCGCCTGCACGATGGCGCCGATGTCGGCCTTGGCCGCCACGCGCTTCGCCTCGTCGGGCCGGTCCATGATGCGCGGCACCACGATGGCAGCGAGGATACCGAGGATCGCCACGACGACTAATACTTCGATCAGGGTGAAGCCGCGAGTGGGGACAGACCCCGGTTCTCGCCGTTGCCCGGTTTGGGGTCCGTCCCCGGTTTCCGCTCGCGTCGCGCTCATCTTCCGATCAGCGAGTTCAGCTGGAAGATCGGCAGCAGGATCGCGATCACGATCGCGAGCACCACGCCGCCCATGAACAGGATCATCGCCGGCTCGAAGAGCGCGGTGAAGGCGGCGAGGCGGATGGCGATGTCGCTCTGTTGCTGGCGAGCCGCGCGTTCGAGCGCCTCGTCGAGGCGCCCGCTCGCCTCGCCGCTCGCGATCAGGTGGACCATCACCGGCGGGAAGGCGCCGGTGGCGCCCAGTGCACGCGCGAGCGGCATGCCTTCGCGTACTCCGCGCGATGCGGTGTTCAGAGCCTCGCGCATCGGAGTCAACGTCATCACGCCCGTCCCGGCTTCGAGCGCCTGCAGGATCGGGACGCGGCTGCCGACGAGGATCGAGAGCGTGGCCGCGAGGCGCGCGGCATCGAGGTGGCGCAACACGCGGCCGACGACCGGCGCGCGCCAGGCGAATCGGTGCAGCGCCGCGCGCGAAGGCGACCGGAGCAGCGCCGCGCGCAGGGCGACGGCAAGCGCCGCGAGGAGCACGAGCCACGCCACCCAGGTCGCCTGCAGGAATCCGGAGAGGGCGATCAGCGCGCGCGTGAGGATCGGCAGGTCCTTGTGTGCGTGCTGGAACACCTGCACCACCTGGGGCAGGACGTAGACGAGCAGCGCGCCCACCACCACCAGCGCCACGGCGAGCACGATCGACGGATAGATCAGGGCGAGCGAGAGCTTGGCACGCAGCTGCTGGCGGTCCTCGAGGTAGTCGGCGAGGCGCGAGAGCACGCGCGGCAGCTGGCCGGACGATTCCCCCGCAGCGACCAGTGTGCGGTAAAGCTCGGGGAAGACGTGCGGGAAGGAAGCGAGGGCCTTCGCGATGGTGCTGCCCGCGATCACCTCGCCGCGAAGCGCCGCCAGCACTTGCCGCGTGCGCTCGTTCTCCGCCTGCTCGATGAGCGCGTTGAACGCCTGCTCGACCGTGAGCCCGGCCTCGAGGAGCGAGGCCAGCCCGCGCGTGAGTTGCGTGAGCTCGGTCGCCGACAGCGAGACCGGGCGGAAGCGCGCGCCCGCGGCGGGGTCGTTGGCGGCGATGACCTCGACGCGATACGGCGTGAGGCCCTGGTCGCGCAGCGCCGCGCGCGCCTGGCGCGCGCTGTCCGCTTCGAGCACGCCCTTGTGGAGCTTGCCCTCGACGCTGTAGGCCTGGTACTTGAAGCCGGGCATTACCCTGCCCCCGGCCCTCTGCTGTCAGATCGCTGCCCCAAAGGGGACCCCGGGGAGAGGGAGGTTTTCATGTGCGCGTAACGCGCAGGACTTCGTCGAGCGAGGTCACGCCCTCGCGCACCCAGCGCAAGCCGTCCTCGCGCAGCCGCAGCATTCCCTGGCGCACGCCGTGCGCGCGGAGCTCCCGCTCGGAGGCGCAGTCGTGGACGTGCCTGCGCAGGTCGTCGTCGACGGTGAGGAGCTCGTAGATCCCCGTGCGGCCCTTGTAGCCGGTGAAGTTGCACGCGCCGCATCCGACCGCGCGGTAGGCGCGTTCGGGTGGATGCAGGCCGAAGATGGTGCGCTCGGCGCCGTCGGGCTCGTAGGGTGCGCGGCATTCGGCGCAGAGCTTGCGCACCAGTCGCTGGGCGAGCACGCCGTTGAGCGTCGAGGCGAGGAGATAGGGCTCGATGCCCATGTCGAGGAGGCGCGTCACCGCGCCCGGCGCGTCGTTCGTGTGCAGCGTGGCGAGCACCAGGTGGCCGGTGAGCGAGGCCTGCACCGCGATCTGCGAGGTTTCGAGGTCGCGGATCTCGCCGATCATCACCACGTCCGGATCCTGGCGCAGGATCGCGCGCAGCGCCCGCGCGAACGTCATCTCGATGCGCGGATTCACCTGAGTCTGGCCGAGTTGCGGGTCTTGCGGTCGAGGCGCGAGAGCGCGGAGTAGAGCGTCGTCGTCTTGCCCGAGCCGGTCGGGCCGGTGACGAGGAGGATGCCGTGCGGCTGCTGGATGAGGACGTCGACCAGGTCGCGCGTGGGCGCCGACATGCCGAGCGCGTCGAGCGTGAGCCGGCCGGCCTGCTTGTCGAGGAGCCGCAGCACCACGCGCTCGCCGCTGCCCGTGGGAATCGTCGAGACGCGCACATCGATCGGGCGGCCCGCGACGCGGAGCGCGATGCGCCCGTCCTGCGGCAGGCGCTTCTCCGCGATGTCGAGAGAAGCCATCACCTTGATGCGCGACACCATCGCCGGATGCAGGCCCCGGCGGGGTTCCACGACATCGCGTAACGCCCCGTCGACACGAAATCGCACCAGCGCGCGCGACTCGAAGATCTCGAGGTGGATGTCGGAGGCGCCCTCGCGCACCGCCTGGGTGAGGAGCGCGTTGATGAGGCGGATGATCGGCGCGTCGTTCTCGGTCTCGAGGAGGTCGGCGACTTCCGGAAGTTGCTCGGTGAGCTTGGCGAGGTCGACCGATTCGCCCATGTCCTCGACGATGGTCTCCGCCGCCGAGGGCTCGCGCGTGTAGGCGAGTGTGAGGCAATGCTCGAACTCCTCGGGCGTGAGGAGGACTTCCTTGAGGGGCTTCCCAGCCATGCGCCGCACTTCCGCGAGCGTCGCCGCCTGTGGATAGGGACGGATCCAGACTTCGAGCGTGGCTGCTTGACCGGGGCTTGCCCCAGGCACTATCCGTGCGGCGATCACGCCTTTCGCCTTGGCGAAGGGGTAGGGCAGCAGCCTCACCGTTTTCGGATCGAGTTCCTGGGGGTTCACGGTGCGCTCGAGGGGGGCGGTCATGTCGCCATTATTTCGCAGTTTCGCCCAAAGGCTTGGTGCGTGCCGCGTCGAGCGGCGGCAGCTTGGAGGCCTCGGTGGACGGCAGCAGCCCGTTCCACGGCAGCTTCATGTCGCCCTGCAGGCCGCGGATGTACTCGTAGCGGTCGGCCGTCAGCGAGGCCGCGGCCTTTTCGTCCTTGAGCACCACCGGGCGCAGGAACACCATGAGATTGGTGCGCTTGCGGTTGCGCGTCTCGTACTTGAAGAGCGCGCCGAGGAAGGGGATGTCGCCCAGGAGCGGCACCTTGTCGAGGCTCGCCTGCTGGTCGTCCTGGATCAACCCTCCCAGCACCACGATCTGGCCGTTGTCGACCAGCACGGTGGATTCGAGCGAGCGCTTGTTGGTGATGATGTCCGCCGATTGCACCAGCGCCTTGTCGCGCGTGACGCTGGACACCTCCTGGAAGATCTTGAGCTTCACCGCGCCCGCCTCCGATACCTGCGGCGTGACGCGCAGCGTGATGCCGATATCCTTGCGCTCGATGGTCTGGAACGGATTGGTGGCGCTGGTCGAGCTCGGCGTGTAGCTGCCGGTGATGAAGGGCACGTTCTGGCCGACGATGATCTTCGCTTCCTCGTTGTCGAGCGTGAGCACGTTCGGCGTCGAGAGCACGTTGGCGCCGGAGTCGCCCTCGAGCGCGCGCGCGAGGAGCTGCAGGTTGGCGACCTCGACATCGGTTCCGGGGATCTTGATGGTGCCGTGGATGAGCCCGAGGTTGAGCCCGGTGCCGATGGCGGTCGGGTTGTTCATCGCGCCCAGGATATTCGCCCCGATCGCCCCGGTGGCGCTGGTGCTGAAGTTGGTGCCGCCGAAGGCGGCCTCGCCGCCGCCCACGTTGCGCGCGCCCTGCCACTGCACGCCGAACTCCGCCGCGAGCCCGGTGGAGACCTCGACGATCAGCGCCTCGACGTAGACCTGCTGGCGCCGCTGGTCGAGCGAGTCGATGACGTTGCGAAGGCTCCGGTACACGGGCTCCGTCGACGTGATGATGATGGAGTTGGTCGGCGGATAGGCCTGGATGATCGAGTTCGGCGGCGCGGCGGCCGCCAGGGCCGGGCTGCTGGTCGACGCGGTGGTCTGCGTTGAGACGTTGCCCGAGGGGGTGGTCGAAGTGGTCGTCGTGCGCGAGGACTCGGACCCGGAGATGAGGGCCCTCAGCGTCTCGGCGATGCGCGTCGCCTCGGCGTTGCGCAGGAACACCACGTAGATGTTGCCGTTGCCCGCGCCGGGCGTGTCGAGGCCGGCGGCGAGCGACTTGATGCGCGCCATGAGCTGCGGATTGTCGGCGCGAACCACGAGGCTGTTGGTGCGGGCGTCGACCGCGATCGCCGCCTTGGGCGAGGCGCCCGGCGTGGTCTGCGGCACGGTGGTCTCGGCGACCACGCGCGTGAGCGTCTGCGCGATGTCGATCGCGGAAGCGTTCTGCAGCCGGATGATCTGCACCTCGGCCCCGGACGGGCGGTCGATCGACTCGATGATGCGCTGGATGCGGCGCACGTTCTCGGCGTAGTCGGTGATGACGATCGCGTTGTTGTTGGGATAGGCGGCGATGAAGTTGTTCGGCGTCACCAGCGGGCGGAGCACCGGCACCAGCTGCGTCGCGTTCTCGTTCTGCAGAATGAAGACCTGGGTAACGATGCGGTCGCCCGGGATGTGCGTCGCCGCCTCTCCGACCGGCCCGGCGCTGGTCTTCGCCTCGGCCTCGGGCACGATCTTCACGTACCCGCCTTCCTCGACCGCCGCATAGCCTTGCACGCGTAGCGTCGAGAGCAGGATCTGGTAGAGCAAGTCCTTCGAGACCGGCTTGTCGGAGACGATGTTCACAGTCCCGGTGACACGCGGATCGGCGGCGACCATGGCGGCGGCGGCGCGGGCCGAACCTAGAAACTTTGTCACGATCTGAGGCTTTTCTCTTGATTTCTCGGGGGTTTTGCCCGACAAGAGTGTACTACAAAGGCCGCCGTCAAGGCTGGATCGCGTAGGAGAGCTGGACGGTGGCGGCGCCGCGTTGGACCTCGGCCTGGACGAGGGACAGGGTACCGAACTGCTGGTAGACGCGGGCGAGGTCTCCGGAGGACGCGATCGACTGCCCGTTCACCTTGCGGATGACGTCGCCCGGCTGCAGGCCGAGCTTCTGCGCGAGGCTGCCGTTCGGGGCCGCATCCAGGCGCACGCCGCCGCTCGGGACGAGCCCGATCTGGCCCAGGTAGTTGAGCTGTCCCGGGTCGCGCAAGGCCTGGTCGAGCTCCGTGCGCGACAGGCTGTAGTTGTTGGAGCCGCTCTTGGCGACGTTCAGGCGGAAGCCGGGCACGGTGCGCCCGCCGCGCGACGACGGCGACGGCGCCGAGCGCGGCGCCTCGAGGTCGATCCGCTCGCGCTCGCCGGCGCGCGACACGATCACGTGGTCGGGATCGACCTCGACCAGCTTCACGCCCGGCTGCACTTCGCCCTCCACGTACACCGCGATGTCGCGGCCGGCGCCGGTCGAGAAGATCGCGGAGGCGGCCGTGCCCGGCGTGGGCGCGATCACGCCTTTCAGCCTGAGGCCCGAGGCCGAAGTCGCGGCGCCGGGCGGCGCGGCGCCGAAGAGCTTCGCCACCGCCGCGAGATCGACGCCGCTCTCCGCCTGGGGAATGGCGGCCACCGGGGCGGGCGCGACGAACACCCAGGTCCAGTGCGCGAGCTGGTAGGCGAGCACGAGCACCAGCGCGACAACCGCGAGGTTGCCCGCAAGCCCGGCCTTTGGCGCGGCGGAATCGGCGCTGGTCGCCATGGTGAATTCCAGTTTACTTCCTCGCGAGCCGCTCGAGGTCGATGTCGAGGTACTTCCACGGCTCGATCGCGAACGGATGCTTCTTGTAGTTGAGGAGCCAGGGCTGCATCAGCACCGTGTGCGCCTTGTAGGTCTCGACCATCCACGGCACGTAGACGCTGATGAGCTTCACCATGCGCGCGTAGAGGGCGTTGCGCTCGGGACCGTCGGGGAGCCTCTTCGCGCGCTCGTAGAGCTCGTTGTACTCGGGGAGATCGAACATCGCGTAGTTGGTCTGCCCGAACGAGCCCTTCCAGAGGAGCTGCAGGAAGTTCTCGCCGTCCGGATAGTCCGCGATCCAGCCGTAGCTGAACGATTGCACCTTGCCGAGGCGTGCCTGCTTGCGCAGCTCCGGCAGGGTTTCGACCTTGTTGAACGTGACGCGGATGCCGATGTCGTCCATCGACCTCTTCCACAGCTCGTTCCTCTGGCGCTCGCGCTGCGTGGGGATCGAGGCATGGTCGAACGAGAGCGGCGAGCCGTCCGGATTCTCGCGGTAGCCGTCGCCGTCGCGATCGACGAAGCCGAACATGTCGAGCAGCGCCTTCGCCTTGCCGGGGTTGTGCTCGAGCGTTGGGCTCACGAACGCCGGGTCATGGCCGGCGACCGACGGCGGCAGCGGCGTGTAGGCGCGCACCGCCTGGTGTTGGTCGAGGATCGCGACCTGCTCCTCGATGCGGAAGCCCATCGCGATGGCCCGACGCAGCGCGACGCGTTCGGGCGTGTAGCCGGCGATCGCATTCGGCCGCCCGTCGACCTCGGGTTCCATGTTGAACGTCGTGTAGGTGAGCCACGCGATCTCTTCGGGCGTGGTGCGCACGTCTTTCTTGCGCAGGTTGGGCGCGAGCTCGCCATTGGGTAGCGCGATCTGGCCGAACTCCTCCGGCAGCGGACGCAGGTAGTCGTGCTCGCCACCGAGGAACGCGAGCCAGCGCGGTTGCGATTCCGGGACGATGAAGACCTCGACGCGCCCCGCGATCGGCAGGCGCTGGCCGTTGAGGCTCGCCGCGATCTCGCGCGAGCGCTCGTCGGTTGCCCCCGCGCTCTCGAACATCTCCTCGCGATAATCGGGATTCGCCTCGAGGATCAGGCGCGATCCGCGCACCCACTGCCGCAGGATGTAGGGTCCGGTGCCGACAGGGTGCGCGTGGAAGTCGTCGCCGTAGAAATCGACCACTTCGCGCGCTACCGCGCCGGTTGCGGGCATCGCGAGCACGAAGGGGAAGCCGTAGTCGGTGTGGTTGAGCTTGATCCGCAGGGTGTAGCGATCGATCGCCTGCAGGCCCTCGATCGGCCGGTCGAAATCGAAGCGGTTGGTCTTCTTCGCCTCCGCCGCGACCGCCTCCGCGCCCTTGATCTTGCCCTCGACCAGGAACAGCCACTGGCTCTTGATCGACGGGTTGAAAAGGCGCTTGAGCGAGTAGACGAAATCCTGCGCGACAAGCTCGCGGCGCTTGCCATTGAAGGCCGGATCGGGTGTGAAGTAGATGCCCGGCTTTACCCGCAGCGTGTAGACCGTGCCGTCCGCATTCATTTCGGGCAGCGCCACGGCCGCGCGTGGCTTGAGCCTCGCCGGGCGCGCGAGGTAGTCGTACTCGAGGAGCGAATCGAAGATGTTGTCGGAGATGCCGCCCGAGGCCTCGTCGCTCTCCGCCTGCGGGTCGAGCTTGCTCTCCGCGCTCGGGTAGGCGACGCGAATCACCTTGCGCGCATCGGCCGCCTCGGCGCCCGGAACCAGCAGCGCCGCGAGGGCGAAGGCGAGGGCGCGGATCAATGCAGCGTGTGCGCGGGCGGGGCGGGCTCGGCGCGCCGCGGCGCCTCGGGGGCGGGGGTCGCGTGGTGCACGATCATGCGCCAGCCCCCTTCGGTGAGCTCGAAGACGTTGGTCGCCATCACCTGCGTGGGCTCGGCCTCGACGCCCGTCCGGGCGACCAGCTCGATCACGTTGTGGACCGCGAGCGTCTGGCCGTCGAAGCGCCGCTCCTCGGTCGTGCGCACGCGCAGCTGCGCGCCGCCGGCGAAGATCTGCGCCCAGCTCTCGCGCACCGCCTCGAAGCCGGCGAGGCGCGGGGCATGGTGCCGGAGCATAATGTACGGGCCGCGCGTCCACAACGGGAACCCCTCCACCCATGGTCAAGTTCCACCTCAACGGCACCGCCATCGACTTCAGCGCCTCTCCGGACACGCCCCTGCTCTGGGTGGTGCGCGACTTCTTCGACCTCACCGGCACCAAGTACGGCTGCGGCATGGCCTTGTGCGGCGCCTGCACCGTGCACGTCGACGGCGAGCCGACGCGCTCGTGCTCGATGCCGGTCTCCGCGGTCGCGGGCAAGCGCGTCGTGACCATCGAGGCGATAGGCGACACCACCCAGGCGCCGATCGCCAAGGCGGTGCGCGCGGCGTGGGTCGACAAGGACGTCGTGCAGTGCGGCTACTGCCAGTCGGGACAGGTGATGTCGGCGATCGCGCTGCTGCGCAAGAACAAGTCGCCGAGCGACGCCGAGATCGACACCGCGATGAACGGCAACATCTGCCGCTGCGGCACCTATCAGAGGGTGCGCGAGGCGATCAAGAGCGCGGGGGCTTCGCTGCGCAAGGCGTGAGGGGCTGCCATGAGCAAGATCTCCCGCCGCCGCTTCCTGCAATCGTCCGCCGCCGTTGCCGGCGGCCTCGTGATCCCGTTCTGGCTACCCGGAGGGAGCGGACGCCATGCATTCGCACAGGCGCCCAAGGCGCCGGCGGTGCCGCCCAACGCGTTCCTGCGCATCGCCAAGGACGGATCGGTCACGGTGATGATCAAGCACCTCGAGTTCGGCCAGGGCGTGACCACGTCGCTGCCGATGATCCTGTGCGAGGAGCTCGAGTGCGACTGGACCAAGGTGCGCTACGAGCTCGCGCCCGCAGCGCCCGAGTACGCGCACACCGCCTTCGGCATGCACATGACCCGCGACTCGTCGAGCGTTTGGAATTCCTTCGACCAGCTGCGCACCGTCGGCGCCCAGGCGCGCACGATGCTGATCCAGGCCGCCGCCGACCAATGGAAGGTGAAGCCCTCCGAGGTGCGCGCGGAAAAAGGGATGCTCATCGGCCCCGGATCGCGGCGCATGTCGTTCGGGCAGGCGGCCGATGCCGCGGGACGCCTTCCGGTGCCGGAGAAGGTGGCGCTCAAGGACCTGAAGGACTTCAAGCTGATCGGCCAGCCGACGCGGCGCATCGACTCGACCGAAAAGATCGAGGGCAAGGCGCGCTTCGGCCTCGACGTGAAGATGAAGGGGCTGCTCACCGCCGTAGTCGCGCATCCGCCGGTGTTCGGCGCGCGGCTCACGAGCTTCAACACCGAGAAGGTGAAGGGCATCCCGGGCGTGACGCACGTGGTGGAGCTTTCCAGGAAGCGCGGCGTGGCCGTGGTCGGCCAGCACTTCTGGGCGGCGAAGAAGGGACGCGACGCCCTCGAAGTCGAATGGGACCTCGGTCCCAACGCGGCGCTGTCGACGCCCGAGCTGGTGCAGCGCTTCGGCGAGCTCGCGAAGACGCCGGGAACGATGGCGCGGAAGGCGGCGAACGTCGAGGCGATCAAGGGCGCGGCGAAGACCCTCGTCGCCGAGTACCAGGTCCCCTTCCTCGCCCACGCACCAATGGAGCCCCTCAATTGCACTGTGGAGGTGCGGGCCGACGGCGCGGAGCTCTGGGTCGGCTCGCAATTCCAGACCGTCGACCAGGGCGCGGCGGCCCGAACGCTGGGCCTCAAGCCCGAGCAGGTCAAGGTGAATACGATGCTCGCGGGCGGCGGTTTCGGCCGGCGCGCGAACCCGGCGTCCGACTATGTGATCGAGGCGTGCGAGATCGCGCAGCTCGTGAAGGTCCCCGTCAAGGTCGTCTGGACGCGCGAGGACGACATCCGTGGCGGCTACTACCGGCCGATGTACGCGCACCGCGTCGAAGTCGGGCTCGATGCCCAGGGCAAGGTGGCGGGCTGGAACCACACGATCGTCGGCCCGTCGATCGTCGCCGGAACGGCGTTCGAGTCGATGATGGTGAAGGACGGCGTGGACAGCACGTCGACCGAAGGCGTGACCGATACGCCCTACGACCTGCCGAACCTGGGGGTCATGCTGCATACCGTCGACGTCGGCGTGCCGGTCCTCTGGTGGCGTTCCGTGGGCCACTCGCACACGGCGTTCGTGATGGAGACGATGATCGACGAGATCGCCTCCGCCTCGGGCAGGGATCCGGTGCAGCTCAGGCGGGAGCTTCTCGCCAAGAGCCCGCGCGTGCTCAAGGTGCTCGACCTCGCGGCGGCCAAGTCGGGCTGGGGCTCGGCGCTTCCCAAGGGGCGCGCGCGCGGCATCGCGGTGCACGAATCCTTCGGCAGCGTCTGCGCCCATGTCGCCGAGGTGTCGCTCGAGGGCAACAACGTGCGCGTGCACAAGGTGACCGCGGCGTTCGATTGCGGCCTGGTCGTGAACCCGCTCACCGTCGAGGCGCAGCTCCAGAGCGCGATCGCCTTCGGCCTTTCGGCGGCGCTGCACGGCAAGATCACCTTCAAGGATGGCAAGGTGGAGCAGTCGAACTTCCACGATTACCCGGTGCTGCGGATGAACGAGATGCCGGTGGTGGAGGTGCACCTGGTACCGGGCGGCGAAAAGCCGACCGGCGTGGGGGAGCCCGGCACGCCGCCGATCGCCCCGGCGGTCGCCAACGCGCTTTTCGCGCTCACCGGCAAGCGCGCGAGGGTCCTGCCGCTGTCGTCGATGCAGTGGGCATGATCCGACCGGGCATTGAACTTGCATTCCCTCGGGCCGTCATATGGCCGTCGGGAGGAACGCGTGGTGCCCAGATCCCTCGGTAACGATTGGCAAGAGCTATTTTGGAAGATTGTCAGGAATCCGGCGATCGAGGTGGTCGCGGCGATCGCGGTGGTGTTGTTCTCCGCGTGGGTCGTGATCGAGACCGAGACCGCCGAGCGTCAGCAGGTGTTCCCCGTCCCCTTCGGGCGCAAGTAGTTCTTCG